>PVMK01126688.1_pt1 | contig 26172 bp, 23 predicted proteins | sample 1853481 | NCBI WGS metagenome assembly PVMK01 (sample SAMN08533507, study PRJNA380276) | Marine sediment metagenome, whole genome shotgun sequencing project.
TGGCACGGGATCAGGACCGGGATCGGGTTGCTCCCCAACGCCGATCCCACGGCGCGGACCGCACCCGGGTTCCCGATCTCCCTTGCAATCCACCCGTACGGGCGGATCTCACCAGGAGGGATCTCGGCGCACTTCTCCAGCACCTTGCGCTGGAACTCTCCCAGCGCATCGAGGTCGACGGCGAGTTTGCCAAGCTTGCCCGTTTCCAGCGCTCGGCTGAGAGGACCGGCAAGCCGGCGCGCGCTTCGACGTAGTCGGCCGGTCTGGGGTGTTGTTCGGCGAAGTCCTCCGGTGATGCGACGATCGCCTGCGGGACGTAGGCGGTGACGCCGGCTCGGCTCCACGAGACATAGGCCGGTCCGGTGGGGCCGTCAACGAGTGTGAACTCGTCGGGGAGAATCCCCACCGCGTCGAGCACCTCATCAAGCAGGCCGTGCGGCGCGCTTGTTGCCAGCTGTTCGAGCGACTGGGTGATGGAGTCATTGGTCATGGCGATTCCTCCTCGATGATCTTGCGCAATGCGGCCAAACCCCTGCGAAGATCGGATCGTGTCGTGCTCTCAGCTCTCCCAGTGATCTCAGCGATCTCGACGTGCGGCAGTCCAACCACATGGTGGAGGACGACGGCGGTGCGCTGTGGTGCGCTGACCCGGGATAGCCGTCCCCGCCAGACCTCGAGGTCGGCGGCATCCGCTGCGATGAGACCAGGGTCGCTGGTCGTTACCGCTCGATCGAGGTCGACTCCGCTCACCTCGGGGCGTCGCGACCGAGTGCGCGCCCTATTGCGGCACAGGTTCAAGGCGATCGTCCATATCCACGGTCGCAGCTCCAGGTTCCGAATGCGCTCCCGGTCATAGCCGGTCAATGCCCGATACACGCGAACGAAGGTCTCCTGGGTGACGTCCTCGGCATCGTGCCGGTTGTGAGTGAGCTGGAGCGCGCCGGAGAAGATGCTGTCCTGCAGCGAACGGACGAGATCGGGAAACGCCGCGTCGGTGTCGTCGGCGAGGCGCCAGTTGATATCTGCGACGGTTGTAGTCATCTCAATGGTTAGAACCCCGCGTTGGCCTGTGGCGTTGCACTCATGCCAGGATTTCGTCGAGGAGGATCACTATTTTCCGCTCGATCTCGTCGCGGATCCTTCTGACCTCGACGGGTCTCTTTCCCGATGGGTCGGGGAGGTCCCAGTCGAGATAGCGGATCCCCGCATACACAGGGCAGACGTCTCCACAGCCCATGGTGACGACGACGTCGGCGGCGCGCACCGCGCCGTCGGCCAACGGCTTCGGAAACTCCTTCGAGATGTCGATATCCAGTTCCCGCATCACCTCAACGACCGTCGGGTCGACCTGGCCTGCCGGGTCAGACCCTGCACTCCTCACCACGATCCGCCCCGCGGCGAGATGGTCGAGGAGCCCGGCAGCCATTTGGGACCGCCCGGCGTTGTGGACGCAGACGAACAAGACCTCGGGTTTTGGCACGATCGGCTCCTGATCGCGTAGCGGTACGCTCCCGGCCCGATCGTAGTGAGGCCGAACATGACGGAGACGCGTCGAGCTCGTCTTGGGGCTCACCGCGCGCGATGAGGGTCGACCGTTCCGCTCGCACGGGTGTCCTGCTCGCCCTCTCGGCAGCATTCATGTGGGGGGTCAGTGGCGCCATCGCTGCAGACGCCTTCAGCGAGGTCTCGCCGGCCCGGGTCGCAGAGGTGAGGGCTCTGTTGACCACCGCCATCCTGGTGCCGGTGGCGTGGTGGCGCGGTCTGCTCAACCCGAGGGGCGGCCTGTGGTGGTTCGCTCTCCTCGGGGCGAACCTCGCTGTGGTCAACGTGACCTTCTATTGGGCGTTGGAACGACTGGGGGTGGGGCCGGGGGCGACTATCCAGTTCCTAGGACCGATCCTCATCCTGGCCTGGATGGCGGGGGTGCAGGGCAGAACGGTCAGCCCGGCGGCGTGGGTGGCTGCGGTGGTGGCGATCATCGGCGTCGTCCTGGTGACCCAGGCGTGGCAGCTCGAGGGTGGCGACTGGCTCGGGGTCATTGCCGGCTTGGCTTCCGCGGTCACCTTTGCGTCGTACCTGGTACTTGGGGAGCGGTTGACCCGCCGCTACCCGATCGTCACGGTAATGACCTGGGGTTTCGTGTCCGCTTCGCTGATCTGGATCGTCGTCCAGCCGCTGTGGACGTTTCCGACGGATCTGTCGAGCGGGGTATGGGCGGAGCTCATCTGGATCGGGGTGGTGGGCACCGCCCTACCGTTCTTCATCGAATTCGGCGCCCTGCAGCGGGTCGCCTCTGGCGTGGTTGGGGTCATCGCCACCACCGAGCCGGTATTCGCCGCTGCTGCGGCGTGGGTGTTGTTGGGGCAGCATCTGAGCCCGGTTCAGATCATCGGGGGGCTATTGGTGCTCATCGCCGTCGCCTCCATCCAAAGATGGGGCATCGCCGATGTAGAGACACCCCTCGAGGCTGCGAGGTGATGGGGCGCTGCTACCGTCGCGAGCATGAGGTGGCTGCGACGCATCCTGATCGGCATCGTCCTCTTCAACGTGCTTGCGGTGGCCGCTGCCCAGGTGGCGAAACGGCGTTTGCCGTCGTACGGAGACCAGGATTCGGAAACGTTCGCCCTGGTGGCGGCGATGGACGGCATCGAATTCGTCAGCCGGTCCGAGGCGCTTCGCGCCGGATCGGGAATGGCTGTGATGGGTGGGATGACGATTGACCTCACCGAGGTCCAGTCTGCCGATACCGTCACGCTCGATCTGAGGGCGATCATGGGTGGCATCGATGTTCTCGTCCCTGCCGACTGGCGGGTCGAGATGGCGTCGACTTCGATCGTGGGCGGAACGGAGAACCTCACCGATCCCGATACCGCCGCCGACGATGCCACGGTGCTGGCTGTCGATGCCAGGGCCTACCTCGGGGGGATCGCGGTCCGGCCGAAGTCCTAGGAGATCCGCTCGGCTCCGGTGTAGACGTTGAACGAGCCTTCGCGCATGAACCCGACGACGGTCATCCCCAACTCCCCAGCGAGATCGATGGCCAGCGACGAGGCCGCTGAGATGCCGGCAACGATCGGGATGCCTGCCACCGCCGCCTTCTGGACGATTTCGAACGACACCCTGCCGGATACCAACAGGAGGAGGCCGCTCAGCGGCCACAGGGTTCCGGATGTGGCACCGACCACCTTGTCCACCGCGTTGTGGCGGCCGATGTCCTCGCGCAGCGCGACCAGCGTTCCGTCCGGCCGGAACAGGGCGGCGGCGTGGAGTCCGCCGGTGGCGTCGAAGCCGGTTTGGGCGGCTCGCATCGTCGCCGCAAACGAATCGAGGGAGGCACCATCGATCAAGGGGCCCGGCGACGGCGGCGCAGCCGCGATTCGGACCGCATCGATGGATGCCTTGCCGCACACCCCACACGAAGAGCTGGCATACAGGTTGCGTTTGAACTGATCGGGGTTGACCTCGACACCGTCGGCGAACTCGAGTTGGTACCGAGCGTCTTCGTCCTCGCTGCCGACCGACACCGCGCCGACCAGCTCGTGCGGATGGATGGCGATCCCCTCGGTGAGGGCAAAGCCGAGGGTGAGCTCGACGTCGTCTCCCGGTGTTCTCATCAGCACCGCGATCGGAGTCGATCCGATCCGGATCTCCATCGGTGCTTCGCTGGCGACCCGATCCTCGATCACCTCCGCGCCTGTGGTGCCGAAGCGGACAACACGGCGGGTGGCGAAGTGCTCGTCTGCGGTCATACCGAGGGCCCGGCCAGCGACGACTCTACGACACGAGCGAAACCCACCACCTCGTCGGAACGGCTGTCCCGTCCGAAGACGTCCCCGAGGGTCTGTGCGGCGGCGGCGACCTCACCAAGCTCCCGTTGCGCCATAGCCCGATACGCCAGGGTGAGGGCCGTGACGTCGTCGGTGTTGACGACGCCGTCGGTCATGTCTATGGCGTCGGCGTAGCGGCCGGCGGCGCACAACAGCTCAGCCAGTGACAGGGTCACGTGCGTCGTGCGCTCCACCGGTTCGAGGACGCCGATCGCTCTTGCGTATTCCTGAGCAGCTTGGTGCAGCTCGGCAGCAGCCAGGGCCACCGCGGTCCGCATCAGGGGCAGCGCCACCACGACGCCGGGGGCGATCGGCACAACGATTCCTGCCCCCGGCAGGTAGGTGCGGACGAACGGATCGTCTTTTGGCTCATAGTCCGCCTCGATCGCTCGATCGAGGAGCTCGCCGGCATAGGACCGCTGCGTGTTCAGCGACAACAGCCCGGCGAGGGTGTCGGCAGTGGTCCGGTAAGCGGGGTGCTGACCCGCGGCCAGATCGATGGCATAGGGGTCACCCGAGACCAGCGCGGCGTGCATCGCCTTTTCCCCGGCGTTTGCCGTCCACCCGGGCTCATGTTCGGCGGCAATGGCCGCATACTCCTCCGGACCAGGGAATTCCCAGGTGGTGTCACCCCATTCCGTGTCGTCTTCGCTGAGGGTGTAGCCGAACGTGTTCTCCGACGGGTCGTACCACCACTCTCCCGAGACGAACACCGTGCTGAACGGGTTCCAGTCTGTACCGAAGCGCCGCGGCATGACTGCTGCCTCTCCTCGCGGGTCGCCGAACCCTATCGCATGAAGGCGCGGTACCCTCAAGTCATGGCAGTCGATCTCGCCGGCACGGTGACCTACCTCAAAGACCACGCAGTCGAGCATGGATTCCACGTGCACGACGAGCGGCACTTCGTCGAGACCTACACGCTGCGGCAGGCATGGGAGGTCGATGTCCACCCGGCCGAGGCGTGTGAGGGGCCCCTCGACCTTCACGTCGCCATCGACCTCGATCCAAGGGTGGTGCTCGATCTCGAGGACGCCCTCTTGGACACCAGCGACGTCCCCGAGGACCCGACCGGCAAGTTCATCGTTCCCTTCCTGTTCAACTGGTCGCTGCCACCTCTGGGAGCGCGGCCCGACCTGATCGTGCTGGCTACGGAGCTTGCGGCCAAAGGCGGTCTCGACCTGCCCATCGACGTATCCGCGGTTGACACGTTTGGGGCGCTTTCGGATGGGGAGGAACAGCAGCTTTCGCTCGTCGCCAAGGTCGAGGTCTCGCTGATCGACCTCATGTACCGGCAGGACACGCTGTGCGAAGTGCTCGACCGCGTCCATGACGTGAGCATGTATCTGGTCGAAGAGTCTCGCTCCTGGCAGGTGGAGGAGTAGTCGGTCGCTGCGCTCGCTCTGACTGACGACTACTCGTACGCGATCGCGTCGAGCACGCTCATTCTCGATGCGGTCCACGCCGGGTAGATGGAGGCGACGACGCCGGCCACTCCGGAGGCAACAACGAGCACTGCGATCTGGCCCCAGGGAATGGCGAAGGACCCGAGCCCTTCGTCGGCGAGCGCCCGCACCACCGCCCAGCCGAGGAAGAGTCCGATTCCAGTCCCCATCACCGCACCGAACAGGGCGATGATGACTCCTTCCCACCGCACCATCCGTCGGGTCTGACGCCGGGTCATCCCGACCGCGCGCAACAGACCGATCTCGCGGGTGCGTTCGATGATCGACAGGGCGAGGGTGTTGGTGATGCCGAGAATGGCGATGACGATGGCGAGGAAGAGCAGGGCGAAGATCAGTTGCAGCAGCGTGTCGATCTGGGCCTCGGCGTCGGCGACGACCTCATCCTTGTTCTGGATCTGGACATTGGCAAATGGTTCGGCGATGGCCTCTGCTGAGACCCTTGCCTGAGAGATGTCGACTCCCGGCGCAACCGTTGCCAGGACGAGACTGTCAAAGGGATTGTCGTAAACCGTGTCGTAGAAGTCACGAGCAAGGATGTACCGGCCGAAGTCGTCGTTGCCAAAGCTCCCAAGAATCTCCATCTGCATCTCCGGCTCTTTGGGGAACCCCATCACGATCGTGTCTCCGACTACCCATCCGTTATCGTCCAGTTCCGTGCTGGACACCACCACCCCGTCCGCCGATTCCAGAGCCGCAAAGGCACCGGGGGAAGGGTCGAGGTTTACCACCTCCTCGGCGAGCAGCGGATCGACCACGATGATCTGAGCACCGCCCTCGGCGAGCGATGCGGTATCGAACACCAGCGACGACACGGTATCGAACTCGTCGATTGCAGCCATCTCCTCCGCAAACGCCGGGCTGATCCCAATCTGAAAGTTCGTCGACGAGGCACTCAGGTCGGCGCGGAAGTTGTCGAAGATCGACTCTTCGAAGGTCGACTTGATCGAAGCGGCGAAGATCGCCACGAAGACGACGAGTGCGACCCCGATCATCAATGCCGATGCCGTTGATGCGGTTCTCCTCGGCTGGCGTGCCGTGTTCTCCTTGGCCAGCAAACCGGTGGTATTGAACAAACGGGGGAGCGGCCAACCGATCGTGTTGGCGACGGGCCGGGCGGCAAGCGGAGCAAGGATCGAGACCCCGAGGAATGTCACCAGCGCACCGATCCCGACGTACAGCGCCGGGTTCTCTACCGAGCCAAACAACCCGAAGAGCAAGAGGCCGACACCGCCGGCCGTCACGACTGCACCCGCTGCCGCTCGCCGCTGCAGTGGCTTGCGGCCGGTGCGAGCCAGCTCCTCGTGCATCGCCGCAACCGGCGGGATTTTGGCGGCCTTGCGAGCGGGCAGCAGGGCTGCGACCACCGTGACCACAATGCCGACCGTCATGGCGATGATGACCGTGCGGGGGGCAATCGTCAGCGGGCCCTCCGGGAGGTTGAACCCTATGGCATTCATCAGCGCAGCCAGCAGCAGGGCGAGGGCGATACCTCCGAAGACTCCAATCAGGGAGGCGATCACCGCAACGACCAGTGCTTCGATCACGACCAACCGGGTTACCTGGCGGCCGGTGGCACCGATAGCGCGCAACAATGCCAGCTCCCGTGTGCGTTGCGCCACGATGATCCTGAAGGTGTTGGCGATGATGAACGCCCCGACGAACACGGCCACGGCGGCGAAGGCGAGAAGGGCGGTGTTGAGGAATCCGAGCGCCTCACCGATCTCAGAAAGCTGGTCCGCATTCGCCGCTTCCGTCGTCTTCACATCGAATTCGCCCCCGGTGGCGGCGTTGATGTCGGTTGCCAGCGTCTCGGTGTCGACTCCCTCCTCGGCGGCAACCGAGATCTCGATGTAGCTCCCCTCCAGATCGAACAGGCGCCGCGCCTCCTCCAGCTCGAACGCCGCCGTGGTGGCCCCTGCGAGGTTGTCCTCAGAGCCGAAATTGGCCAGCCCGACCACCTCGAACTGCTCTGGTGGGCCGAGAGTGAGAATGGTGACGGTGTCGCCCAAGCCAAACCCGGCCGTCTCCGCGGTACCGAGGTCGGAAACGACCTCGCCCGGTCCGGTCGGGGCTCGCCCGTTGTTGGTGGCGATCGTCATCGGGTTGAGGTCGTTGGTGGTGGTCCAGGAGAAGCCCAACGTCGGAGGCCCCAGCCCGCCGACCGGATCGCCGTCGGCTCCCACGAATTGGGCGTATCCGGCGACGGCCCCTTCGGCAACCCTGACCCCAGGGACGGCCTGCACCTGCGCCAGGGTCGCGTCTGGGATGGACCCGAACTCGACAAGCTCGTTGCCGGTCTCCGGCGGGTTTGGTCGCACATAGACGTCGACCCCGGCGGAGATATCGGTGATCAAAGTTTCAAAGCGGGCGTTGATCGTGTCGGTGAAGATGAAGCTGGCCGCCACGAAAGCAACGCCGATCACGATGGCGAGCGCGGTCAGCACGAGGCGAAGCTTGTTGGCGACGACGCCTTTCAGCGCGGCACGGAGCATGTCATTCTCCGAGGTGTTTCATCTGCTCGAGAATCGAATCGACGGTGGGGTCGACCATCTCGTCCACGATGTCGCCATCGTCGAGGAAAACGATTCTGTCGGCGTAACTTGCCGCGATCGGGTCGTGGGTGACCATAACCATCGTTTGAGAGAATTCGTCGACGGCTCGCCGCATGAACGCAAGAAGCTCCGCCTCCGCCTTCGAGTCGAGGTTTCCGCTCGGCTCGTCGGCAAAGACGATGTCCGGCCTGGTGACCAGGGCCCTGGCGGCGGCGACTCTTTGCTGCTCGCCGCCCGAAAGCTCAGCCGGCCGGTGGTCGAGTCGATCCTCGAGCCCTACCGCGGTGACGACCTCGTTGAACCACGCCTCATCAGGCTCCTTGCCGGCGATCGACAGAGGAAGGGTGATGTTCTCCTCGGCGCTCAACGTCGGGATCAGGTTGAAAGCCTGAAAGATGAAGCCGACCTTTTCCCTGCGCAGGATGGTCAACTCGCGATCCTTGAGTGAGCCGAGCTCGGTGTCTCCGATGTGGACGGTTCCCTCGGTGAGGTTGTCCAGACCGGCAAGCGTGTGTAGCAGGGTCGATTTGCCGGATCCCGAGGGTCCCATGATGGCGGTGAACTGCCCGCTGGCGAACTCGGCGGAGACGCCGTCGAGGGCGCGGACCGTGGCGGTGCCCTCTCCATAGATCTTGACGCCGTTGTCCATGCGGGCGGCGGCGCCGTTGACAGCGGTGTCTTCCAACATGATGTTCCTTTTGGGTCGGCGAACCGACAACGGTAGGCGTCTCGGAACGCAACCCCGCCGCACCCGGCCGGATCGCGCCCTATCCGCAGAGCGCCATCGAATGCTGAGGGAAATGCCAATCGATTTCGGAAAGCTTCGATGAATTTAGATGCCTGTAACGAAGACCCGGGCCAGGCCCGGGTCTTGGTACTTGGTACTTGGTACTTGGTACTTGGTACTTGGTACTTGCTACTTCTTACTCCCGCGCCCCGAGCTCGAGGGTGACGGTTCCGCCATCGGTCAACTCGACGGTCACCGTCTGCCCAGCGCTGTAATGCCGCAGGGCGGTGATCAGCTCGTCCATGGTGCGGACCGGGACACCATCGACAGAGGTGATCACCTGGCCCACGGCGATTCCGGCAACGGCGGCTGATGAGGATTCGGTCACCTCTTCGACGGTGACCCCAACCGGCATCACGCCGCTGTCCGCGATTGATTCGTAGGAGGTGCTGCCGAGGATCCCCAAGAGTGCGTGGGAGGCGGACCCGGTGTCGATGATCTCGTTGGCAACGCGCTCGACGATCTCGACGGGGGTGGCGAACCCGATGCCTTCGATGCCGAGTTGGCTAGCGCCGATCGCGGTGGTGATGCCGATCAGCTTGCCGTTGGAGTCGACCAGAGCGCCGCCGCTCGACCCGTTGGTGATTGGAGCATCGGTCTGGATCATGCCGAAGAGAACGACCTCGGGGCCTGTCTGAACCTCACGACCCAGGGCGGAGATGACACCTACCGACAGGGAGGGCCCGCCATCGAGACCAAGAGGGCTTCCGACCGCGATAGCCGGCATCCCGACGGTGAGCGTGTCGGCAGCGCCAAGCGCTAGCGGTACGAGGTCTGTCGTCTCCAACTCCAATACGCCAACGTCGGTGATGGGGTCGCTGCCGACGATTTCGGCGTCATAGACCCTGCCATCGGAGAGAACGACCTTGACCGCGGTCGCCCCCTCGATCACGTGGTGGTTGGTGATGATGTGACTGGGATCGAATACGACGCCCGACCCCGAGCGTGTGGCGACGAACTCGCCGTTCTGGGTCGAACCCACTTGTACGGTGACGATGCTCGGGATGACGGTGGCGCCAACCGCTGCGGGATCGACCCCGAGGATGGTTGGGGCGCCGGTGTCCGACGGAGAGACCGGCTCGGCAGCGACCGGAACCTCGATGACGACGGGCGCCGCCGGCTCATCGTCGATGAGGACGGCAGCGGAGGCTCCAGAAAGCGCGCCTACGACGAGTGCGGCTGCAACCACCGCGATCCAGCCACCCTTCCTCCGACGTGGCGGTTCGGATCCGAGGGGGGCCTTGTTTCCGGGGGGCTCGTAGCCGATGTAGGTGCCGCTGCCGCTGGTCATCGTCATGGAAAAGTCCTCGTGTCGCGGTCGCTTACCCATAGCAACGGCGCGACCGGCGTGTTTGATCCTGAGAGTCGCATGAGAACCCGATAGGGGACGTATTACGTATTGCGTATTACCGCTCAGGGCTCAACAGCCAAGACACCCAATTCACGTTCTGGGCGCCAGTGCCAGTTGGCGGGACTGGGCGATCAGCCGTCCGGTAGCGTCCCACACCTCGCCGTCTTCCTCGAGGAACCCCCCGGTGATGAAGCGCGTGGTGAACGCACATGCCAGCCACCCGTCGGGTACTGGCACGGCGCGCACATGGGCGGTGAGCTCGACTGTCGGGGTCCACGCCGGTGGCTGGTCGGTATTGAAGATGGCAGGCGGGAACCCATCGACGGCGAGCAGCACCCCGAAGGTGTCGATCGGTTCGCCGTTGCGGAGTCGGAACCATCCCCTGATACGCGGCTGTCGCGGGCCGTTGGAGAGAAGGGGTACGTCGTCGGGGTGGAGCCGCACATCAATCTTGGCGAAGATGGGCGGGGGGAAGGGGTCGGTGGGCTCGACACCGACGCACTCCTCGGGTGGTGGCAGCTCGGGCGGTCCCGCTTCGAATCTCTTCAACGCGGTCGAGGGCTGGAGGTCTCCGAAGGTGCCTTGCAGCGCGACCAGCGAGTGTTGGGGATCATTGAGGCGGGCCTGGACCGTGGCGAAACGCTTTCCCGTCTTGACGAGGTCGGTGTCGATCGTGACCGGACCCGGGCCGGCAGGGTTGAGATAGTGGGCGGTGATCGTCACCGGGTTGGGGCGCTCGGCGACTCGAGCCATGGCGCGCGCTGACATTGCCATGAGGTACCCGCCGTTGGTTGCCCCGAGTATGTCCCACCCCGGCTCGACGGCGCTCTGATATACGTCGCCCATCACATGACTGACCGCGGTGGCGGAGGCAAAGGACATTCAGTCGGCTGCCGCTGGCTGCTGAACCAGGTTGGCGATCTCTTCAGGGAACCGGTCGTCGAGGAACCCGATCAGTGCCTTTTCGAGGACCTCGAATGGGGCGTAGCCCCCACTCACGAGATAGATGTCGTCTCCGTGGCCCAAATACAGGGTCGGGAAGCCCGTGGCACCGAGGGCTCGGGCCTCGGCGAAGTCGGCCAAGGTTGTATCGCGCATCGCCGCAGAGGCGAGTTCGTCGGCGAACCGGTCGGTGTTGATCGTGAAATCGGCCAGGAGCCCCGGGTAGACGGCTGGGTCGGTGACGTCGACGGCCTCCGCATAGAACGCCCGCTGCAGGCGGGCAAAGAACGGGAGGGCGACGCCGGCATCGAGTTCGCGCATGGTCACGGCCGCTGTGTCCGCAGTCATGGTGTCGTAGGCCCAGTTTTCGCGATCGAGGCCGGTGAGGTCGAACGGTTGTCCGGTCCGTTCACCGATCTCTTCCCAGTGCTGTTGCAGGAACGCTCGCATCCGGTCGTCGAGGACCTCGGCGGCGGGTCCGGGGCGGAGCCCGCCGATGACGAGGCGCGTGGGGAATGTGAACCGCCGGTCGAGCCGCTCCATGACCGGGCCGAACCCGTAACACCAGGAGCACATCGGATCCCCGACATAGATGAACTCAAACTCCGCCATAAACCCATCTTCGTCCATCGCACGTGCTTACGGTCGCGATGAGTGTGACCCCAAGCACGCTCGACAGGTGCGCGCTCGGGCTACGTGATACGTAATACGTTGTACGTAATACGGAGAGAGGGGAGCCCTCCCCCGATGGCTCCCCTCTCCACAACCGGGCCTTCCCACCACTAACTACATCCGGTTGTGTCTCCGCAGGTCAGGCACACGAAGCAGGAGCCGTTGCGCACGGTCATGTGGCCGCATCCTTGACATGCCGGGGCATCTCCCATCATTTCGCTCAGGGAGTACTCCGCGGCCACGGTGGCCACTGCGGCCTGGGTTGCGCCGCCGTTGAGCGCTGCCGTCACCGCCGCGGCCCCACTGAGTGGTTCCGTCCCATTGGGTTGTGCCGACCCATTGGGTTGTGCCGACCCATTGGGTGGTTCCGACCCCACCGGGGTAGATGGCACCGCGACAACCTCGGCATCGACGAACTTGGCAGCCGCCACCTGGGCATCGATATCCGACTCCATGGCAGCATCGGTGAGGTCCAGCTGCATACCTGCCTCGACGGCGAGGCCCTCCGGCGGTTCCGGCAGATCCCCAGACCGGTTCGGCGGCACTTGCGCCAGATCGTCCCGTTCCAGATACTCGACTCCGAGCGACCGGAACACGTAGTCGATGATCGAGTTCGACATCTTGATATTCGGATGACCCTCGACCACCCCCCTTGGCTCGAAGGTCTGGAAGGTGAACGTGTCCACGAACTCCTCCAGCGGGACCCCGTACTGCAGACCCTTGGAGACCGCAATTGCAAAGCAGGACAGGATGCCGCGCAGTGTCGCTCCCTCCTTGGCGAGATCGATGAACACCTCGCCGAGCGTCCCGTCCTCGTACTCCCCGGTGCGGAGGAACACCTTGTGCCCGCCGACGCGAGCCTCTTGGGTGAAGCCGCTTCGCTTCGGTGCCAGCAAGAACCGCGGGCGCAACAGGTCGTGATACGCCTCGCTCGGCGAAGTCCCGGCCCGGAACATCCCGGCGTGGATCTGAACCTCGAGATCTACCGCCTCTGCCAGCTCTGCGGACAAGTCTCCGGTGACACTGTCATCGGTGGTGGCAGATAGCGGCTGTGATGCCTTCGAACCATCCCGATACAGGGCCATCGACTTCAGCCCGAGCTCCCACGACATCCGGTACGACGCCGCGATGTCCTCGACCGTTGCCTCGTTCGGCATGTTGATCGTCTTCGAGATCGCGCCTGAAATGAACGGCTGCGCTGCCGCCATCATTTTGATGTGGCCGTGGTAGTGGATGAATCGCGTCCCGTTCTTGCCGTTCCGGTTGGCCGTGTCGAATACGGAGAGGTGCTCTTTCTTGATTCCCGGCGCGCCTTCGATCGCCTGCCGACCACAGACCACATCGTTGGCCTCACGAATGTCATCGGTGGAGAAACCGAGCTCATGGAGCATCGAGAACCCGAGCCCGTTGTACTGCTCGGAGGTAAAGCCGAGGCGCTGCATCGTCTCCTCGCCGAGGGTCCACTGATTGAAGGCAAACCCGAGCTCGAAGACTGAGGGCAGTGTCTCTTCGATCTTGCCGATGTCCTCTGCGGTGAAGCCCTTCGCCATCAGGGTCGCCGCGTTGATGTGCGGTGATCTCTGGAGATCCAAGGTGCCGACCACGTACTCGATGATTTCCGTGATCTGGTCGGTCGTATACCCGAGCCGCTGCAACGCTGGCGCGATGGAGCGGTTGGCGATCTTGAAGTAACCGCCCCCGGCGAGCTTCTTGAACTTGACCAGGGCGAAGTCGGGCTCGACCCCAGTGGTGTCACAGTCCATCAGAAGGCCGATGGTCCCGGTCGGAGCCAACGTGCTGGCCTGGGCGTTGCGGTACCCGTTCTCCTCGCCGAGCTGGACGGCGCGGTCCCACGACTCGCGTGCGGTCGCCACCAACTCTTCGGGGCAGGCCTCAGGGTCGATGCCGCTCACATGATGGGACACACCGTCGTAGTCGCTCTGCGGTGCGTTGCGGGCAGCCCGGCGGTGGTTCCGCATCACCGAAAGCATCGCATCGCGATTATCGGCGAACTTGGGGAAGGGCCCGAGGACACCTGCCATCTCGGCCGAGGTCGCATAGGCGTCGCCGGTTAGGATGGCGGTCAGCGCACCGGCAATCCCCCTGCCCTCATCGGAGTCGTAGGCGATGCCGATCCGCATCAACAACGAACCGAGGTTGGCGTAGCCGAGGCCGAGCGTCCGGTAGTCGTACGAGCCCTGGGCGATGTGCTTCGAGGGGAACTGGGCCATCGTGACCGAGATCTCGAGCACGATCGTCCATAGTCGGATGGCATGCCGGTAGCCGTCGATGTCGAACACGCCGGTCGGATCGTCGTAGAACTGCCCGAGATTCAACGACGCCAGGTTGCAGGCGGTGTTGTCGAGGAACATGTACTCGCTGCAAGGGTTTGATGCCCGGATTTCTCCCCCCGCCGGCGAGGTATGCCACTCGTTGACTGTGGTGTGGAACTGCACCCCGGGGTCGGCGCTCGCCCACGCCGCATCTGCAATCTGATGCCACAGATCGCGTGCCCTCACCGTCTTGGTGGTGCCTCCTGTCCTGGCGACGAGGTCCCAGTCGGCGTCGTTGATCACTGCATTGACGAACTCGTTGGTCACCCGAACCGAGTTGTTGGAGTTCTGGCCAGCCACCGTGGCATAGGCTTCACCGTTGAAATCGGACGGATAGCCGGCGGCAACGAGTGCCCTGACCTTGTCCTCCTCGCGTGCCTTCCAGGCAATGAACGCCTCTACATCGGGGTGGTCGATGTCGACGATGACCATCTTGGCGGCTCGCCGTGTCGTTCCTCCAGACTTGATCGCCCCCGCCGCTCGATCGCCGACCTTGAGGAAGCTCATCAGCCCCGATGACTTTCCTCCACCAGAAAGCGGCTCTCCTTCTGCCCTGATGTTGGAAAAGTTGGCGCCGGCCCCTGCACCCATCTTGAACAGCCGTGCCTCGCGGACCCACAGGTCCATGATCCCCCCTGGGTTCACCAAGTCGTCATCGACCGACATGATGAAGCAAGCATGCGGCGACGGGCGACTGTACGAATCGGGGGACTCGACGTTCTCGCCTGTCTCCGGATCCACATACCAGAAACCTTGCGCCGTACCCGCGATGCCGTACTGATGGTGGAGCCCGGTGTTGAACCATTGCGGCGAGTTCGGCGCCGCCATCTGGTGCAGCAGCATGTAGGCGAGCTCGTCCTCGAATGCCTTGGCATCGTCGGCCCCGGCGAAGTACTCGTGCTTTTCTCCCCACCAGCGCCACGTGCTCGCCAGCCGATTGATGACCTGACGCGCTGAGGTCTCCGAACCGACTACCGGGTTTCCTTCATCGTCGATGATGGGTTCACCATCCTCGTCGAGCAGGGGAACGCCCGCCTTGCGGAAGTACTTGGAGACCATGATGTCGCCGGCGACCTGCGACCAAGCAGCAGGAATCTCGGCATCCTCCATCTCGAAGACCACCGATCCGTCCGGGTTAGAAATCCGAGAATCCCTTCTCAGCCACTCGACGGTCTCGTAAGGGTCCTCCCCGGCATTCGTAAACCGGCGTTCGATCTGCAGCCCCTTGGTCATCGGTCCTCCCTCGGCCGGGCTCGTCCCAGCGTTATCCACATAATTACCCACCACCACTAGATGTTGGGGTAGGGAAGCGAAAGAACCCCTAGATCTAGCGTGCTACACGAGTGTAATTACACGCGTGTGTTCAGTCAACTACTTCATGCGCTCCTCTGACGCGACTGCCCCGGCCGATGTTTCCGCCGGTCGGGGAAGATGAGCTATTTGTAGACCACGCGCTCGCTGTGGGCAAGCAGATACGCTCGGTGTTTTTCGCGACGGCGGGATCGTTTTCGCGAGACCAGCTCTTCCTCCGGCCACCGGCCCGCGGGCTTCCGGTCATCGGGAACTTGCGTCTTGTGTCTTGTGTCTTGTGTCTTGTGTCTTGTGTCGTGCGTCTTGCGTCTTGCGTCTTGTGACTTGCGACTTGTGACTTGTGACTTGCGACTTGCGACTTGCGACTTGTGTCTTGTGTCTTGCGACTCACACTCTCGCTCGCTCCTCGAGTATGCCTTCGATCTCGACGATGTCGCCGGGGCAGGTTTGCGAAGCCTTCCAGTAGCAGAACCCGGTGGGGAGGAAGAACACCTGGAAGAAGGAAAGACCAAGCGCCCAGTTGAACGGTGGGGGCACCGCCCGCTCGATCGCCGTTGCGGTGGCAGCGGTGGCGGCAGCACCCAGCGAGCGGCCAACGCCGTTGATCAGGTTCCCCATCCCGTAGACCGTGCCGCGATGCTCCGGCAGGTTGACGTCGGTGATCAGCGCAAACCAGTTGGGAGAGTCTGCCGAGGTCAAGGCGAGAGCGATGATCGCGGCCGCGAAGGCGGCGCCTACCCAGGGGTTGGTCACCAGGCTGCGTAGCACCTCGCCGATGAGGACGACTGTGCTCGCTCCTTCCGTCACCTCGAGGCCGCGCAACGGGATCCAGAAGAACGCAAGGAAGAACGGGATTGCGGCAAGGATGCCGAAAGCGGACAGGAGGGCGCGCCCGCGCAGGGTTCGCCGTTGGAGCCGGTCGCCGAGATGCCCGAACAGGATCGAGAACAAGGCACCAACGGTGAACAGCGCCGCAAACAGTCCGCCGACGCGCGTGCCGGTAGCCGAGCCGTAGCCCTCTGCGATGACCTTCTGCTGATAGAGGAGCGGGACCCAGATCAACGAGCCGTAAGCGATCTGAGCGGTGAGGCCCTGCAGGATCAACCACAGGTTGGTCCGGCGTTGGAGCAGGGAGGGGAGCTGCGAGCGATCGATGTGGTACTCGTAGTCGCCGCCGGCCTCGTAGAGCCTGGCCAGCGCCGGCTCCTTGTAGCCGCGCGGGGCCACGAAGGTGGGAAGGTACAGGAGGGCGAACAGGAACCCGGCGGCTGCGATTACGACCAGCGGGATCCGGAAGTTCTCCGCACCCAACTGCGAGGCAAGCAGTGCGCCGACCACTCCCCCCACACCCTGAGAGATGCCCCAGAAGCTCATCGCAAAGCCCCGTCTTGCCGGTCCAATGAAATCGGAGATGACCGAGAATGCGATAGAGGCGATCGACCCGAGCCCGACGGCGACCACCATTTGCCACACAGCGAGTTGCCAGATGCTGTCCGCCGTAGCCGACAGCAGGGTTCCCCCCGACCAAATAATCGTTCCCCAAAACAGAAGGGGCTTTCGCGATCGAGCGTCTCCTGCGTAGCCCCAGACGACGGCGGTGAGGGCGGTAACCAGGATGGTCACTCCCGATAGCACACCGATGGCGAGCTCCGACGTGCCAAGAGATTCCGAAACCGGCAGCACCATCGACGGAAGCATCACCAGCGCCGCGTTGTCCAGCGAGGCGAGGATGACGAACACAACGATCGTGTACGCGACGTGTGCAGGACCGCCCCACCAGCTGGGTTGTCCAATTCTCATTGCGGCCGACGACCCGGTATCCGGGTCAGTCCGTGGGACCGGGCTCTGGGCTCTTCGTATCCATCGACTCGACTGGGGGTGACGCAACCGGCGGCGGCTGCTCCGACGATTTGCCGAACGGAGCCCACCAGGCCATCACCAGGCCGAGAACGATCCCGAGCAGCGGGAGGATCCATATGAAGTCGCTGTGCAGCGGGATCACCCCCCACAGGAACAGCGAGACGCCGAGTAGGAAACCGAAGAGGAACCCAGAGATCACACCGAGGATGGGTCTGCCCTTCACGGTTTTCTCCTTCCAGCGGCCAGGGTGCCGGCGCCGGCGAGAACCGTGACGGCGGCAGCACCGACGGCGACGCCGCCGGGACTCCCTGAGATAGAAACGGTGACGACTGCTTCACAGAGCGTCCCGCCGTGGTCGTGCCAGGCGGTCACTTGCATTCCGCCGGTTCCCTGTGGCGTGAAGTCGGGAAGGTCGTAGGTGTCCTCGCCGCCGGCGCTGACCTCTTTCGTGGCTCCCCCCCAGCCCACGATCTGCCAGGACATACGGGGCAGCCGGATCACCACGCCACCCGTGAAAGGAATCTCCTCATCGCTCGGCTCGGCGCCGGGGCCGAGGTCGCCGCTGTAGCCAACGGTTGCCGACAGCGGTCCCTCGAAAACGTCCTTCTTGGGGCGGGCAGCGTCGAGGACCCGGTCAGAGGCCTTGTCGGGGAAGGTGGCCGAGCCGCTGCAGCCGCCCCGAGTAATCTCAGCCGCCGCCGGAATCGCCAGGACGCCGACCAATACAACGGTGAGCATCCCGAGGAGCAATACCGTGGCTACACGTCGCTGCATGGCTACCTTCCGATCTTCCGCCTCGGACGATTCTACGGCCTGTCGACCCCCGCTGCCGGTATTCTCCGCGGCCCGTATGGATGAGCTCACCCCATCGTGGCAGCCGACCCAGGCCATGATCGCCAATGCCAACGTGACCGCGCTGATGGCCGATGCAGGCTTCACGCACTTCGACGAGCTATACCGCTGGTCGGTCGTCGACCCGATGGGGTTTTGGGGAGCGGTCATCGACCGCCTCGGGATCGTGTTCAGCAAGCCACCGGACGCCATCGTGGACGGTACCGCCGAGCATCCGATCTGGCTTCGCGGAGCCCGAATGAACATTGTCGACTCGTGTTTCACCGCGGCGTCCGACCGCACCGCCGTTGTACATCGTCGGGGCGGAGTGAACCACGAGGTCAGCTATCAGGAGCTACGGGCGGATGTGGCGCGATTCGCCAACGGTCTCTCCGAATGGGGAATCGAGCGGGGGGAGCGGGTGGCCTTGGCGATGCCGATGACGATTGAATCCGTCATCGCCTATTTGGGCACCATTGCCGCCGGGGGGGTCGTGGTCTCGATCGCCGACTCGTTCGCCGCCGACGAGATCCGCACCAGGCTCCGGCTCACCGACCCGGTGCTGATGATTACCCAGGACCGGCTGATCCGTACCGGCAACGTGTTTCCGATGTACGACAAGGTCGTGGAGGCGGGCGCCGATCGTTGTGTCGTGGTCGAGAGCGGCGCAGATGTCCGTCTTCGCCAACAAGACAGTGCGTGGAGCGACTTCCTGAGCGATGACGTGACCCTCACCACCGTGCAGCAAGACCCGGCGGCCCACACCAACATCCTGTTCTCCTCTGGCACCACCGGGGAGCCGAAGGCGATCCCGTGGACGAACGTCACCCCGATCAAGGCGGCGATGGATGGGAGATACCACCAGGACATCCACGCCGCAGACGTCGTCGCCTGGCCAACCAATCTGGGATGGATGATGGGGCCATGGCTGATCTACGCCGCCCTGATCAACGAGGCCACTTTTGCGCTGTACGACGACGCGCCCATCGGGCGAGGGTTCGTCGAATTCGTCGCCGATACCGGTGTCACCGTGCTCGGGTTCGTTCCCTCCATCGTCTCGGTCTGGCGATCTACCGGGGTACTGGAAGACGCGCCCTGGTCCAAGGTCAGGGTGTTGTCGTCGACCGGGGAGGCGTCGGCACCGGACGACTACGACTGGCTGATGAACCAAGCAGGAGGCGTCCCTGTCATCGAATACTGCGGTGGCACCGAGATCGGCGGGGCGTATATCACCGGCACGGTGATCCAGGAAGCCATCGCCGCCACCTTTACCACGCCGACGCTCGGCATCGACATCCGCATCCTCGACGATGAGGGTGCCGAAACCGATGCCGGGGAGCTGTTTCTGGTCCCACCGTCGATCGGGATGTCGCAAGACCTGCTCAACCGTGACCACGACGCGGTGTACTACGAGGGAGTCCCGCAGATCGAAGTGCCGCTCCGCCGTCACGGCGACCACATGCGCCGGCTGTCCAACGGGTACTACCGGGCCCTGGGCAGGGTCGACGACACCATGAACCTGAGTGGGATCAAGGTCTCGTCTGCCGAGATCGAGCGGGCGATCTCCGAGATCGACGGTGTGGCCGAAACCGCCGCGATCGCGGTATCGCCGCCCGACGGCGGCCCGAGCCGGCTGGTGGTGTACGCGGTCCCGGCCGACCCGGCTGCCGTGGACGCCGACCGGTGGAAGCAGGAAATGCAGAAGGCAATCCGCTCGCAGCTCAACCCGCTGTTCAAGGTCAGTGAAGTGGTCATCATCGACGAGCTGCCCAGGACCGCCTCGGCCAAAGTGATGCGACGGTCACTCAGGGAGTCTCACCAATGAAAGCCCATCGCGGTCCTGCGCAACGCTCAGATCGGTCGCGAGTCGTGAGCCGATGAGCGAGAACCTCATGTTCTCTCGGGACTCGATCGAGAGCACCTACCGCGCCATCCAGGGACACATCCGGCGTACTCCCACGATCGGCCTTGATCCAAGCGACCTCGACGTCGCCGCTAAACGGATCACGCTCAAGCTCGAGCACCTGCAGCACACAGGATCGTTCAAGCCCAGAGGCGCCTTTGCCAATCTGCTGCTTCGAGACGCGGGATCTGGCGGTGTCGCCGCCGCATCCGGTGGCAATCACGGCGCCGCGGTGGCCTACGCAGCCCGCAAGCTCGGGATCCCGGCGCATATCTTCATTCCATCGGTGTCGCCGCAGGCCAAGGTCGATCGGATCCGCAGCGAGGGGGCGGAGCTGACGATCGTCGGCGACCGGTACCACGAGGCACTGCGGGCGTGCACAGAATTCGTCGCCGAGACGTCTGCTCTCAGCGTCCATGCCTACGACCAACAGGAGACCATCCTCGGGCAGGGCTCGATCGGCCTTGAGCTCGATGAGCAAGTTCCCGATCTCGACACGTTGCTGGTGTCGGTGGGCGGTGGCGGTCTCATCGCCGGCATCGCCGCCTGGTTCGCAGGCAGAGTCAAAGTGATCGGTGTCGAGCCGCGTCGCTCTCCGACGCTCGCCATGGCTCTGGATGCGGGGGCGCCGGTGGATGCTCCGGCCGACGGTGTCGCCGCCGACTCGTTGGCTCCGCTTCGGGTTGGGGAGCTGGTGCTCCCGATCGCCCAGGCGCACGTCGCTGAGGTAATCCTTGTCGAGGAGGACGAGATTGTCGCCGCGCAGCGGACCTTGTGGAACGTTGCTCGTATCGTCGCCGAACCGGGCGGCGCTGCGGCAACCGCTGCCCTGCTCTCGGGTCGATACATACCGGAGCCGGACGAGCACGTAGGGGTGTTGGTGAGCGGCGCCAACACCGACGCCGTCGCCTTCTGACCCCTAGCCGTCCTCGAGCCCGGCCAACCTGAGGCCCTCGATCAGGTCGGCTCGATGATGGGGCTGGAAGGGCTGGTTGATGAGGTCGGCGGTGAATTTGGGGTTGATCTTCAGAATGTTGGCGAGCTCGGCTTGTGCTTCGTCGATGGCACCGCCCTTCGCCAGGCTGGCGACGAGGATCACTCTGGCGAGGAGATAGCCGCTTCTAACGGCAATCGCCTCTCTGGCGTGGGTGATCGCCTCCTCGTAGTCGCCCAGGAGGTAGTGGGCGACGCCACTGATGGCGTGCAGAACCCAGGCCCACACGCCGACTGGATGGAGCCGGAGACTCGTGCGAAACGACTCGAGTGCGGTCTTCGGATCACCCGAGTACATCGCCGCATTGCCGACCGAGAGGTGCGCCCACACCGAACTCGGGTTCGCCTTGAGCGCGATCTGTGCCGCGTTCCGGGCACGGTCGTGCTCGCCGCGGAACAAATAGATCACCGACAAGACCTCATGGGCAGTCCCGTTGTTGGGGTCGATCCGTGTGGCCCGCCTGGCCCAGTCGATGGCTATGTCGAATTCGGCCCGCTCGTCGTCGGTTCGGTGCGCCCATCCGCGCAAGAAGTGGGCGAAACCCATGTAGGCGTAGCCCTCGGCCAGGCCGGGGTCGAGATCGACGGCCATCTGCAGGTGGCCGATTGCCTCCTCGACCTCGTCCGGACGGGCCGCTTCGACCAACCGCCTTCCCTGCACCAGATGGTCCCAGGCGTCGAAACTGGCGGGCGGCTTGGAGGCGAGCCGACGGGCTTCTGCGGCAAAGATCGCCGGGTCGATGGCACTGGCGATGCTGCGCGTGATGTTGTCCTGGAAGGCGAACACATCCTCGACCGTTCCGTCGTAATGATCGGCCCATACGTGGGTTCCGTTGGTTCCATCGATGAGCTGAGCGGCAACCCGGATCTGGCTCCCGGATTGGCGGAGGCTTCCTTCCAAGATGAAGCGAACGCCCAGCTGTTCGGCCGCCTCCCTCACGTCCACCGACTGGCCTCGGTAGACGGAGGTCGAGTGGCGCGCCGCTACTGGGAAGTGGCGCCACGCTGACAGCGCCGAGATGAGGTCTTCGACCAAGCCATCGGCGAGCACCTGCGTGTGTTCGTCTTCCCCGATCACGTCGAAGGGAAGCACGGCGATAGATCGGCGGCGATCGTCGGCTCCTTCGGTTGCCGGCACTTGGGCCTTGTCTCTGCCTGCCGTGGGCTTCGCTAACGAGGATGCGGTGAGGCGGTACACGTGCTCGGTACGGTCCAGGTCCTTGAGCCTGCGCTCGCCGAGATCGACCAGTTCGGCCCCAGCGGGGAGCGATTCGACGGCGACGGTGGCGATGGCGCTGGACACGAGGATCTCGCTGCCGCTCCCGGTCGAGAGAACGCGGGCCGTTCGGTTCAGCGTTGGCCCGAAGTAGTCACCATCGCGCTCCTCGGCTTCCCCGACGTGCACTGCCATGCGCACCCGGATATCGATCTCCGGCCCGGGCTCCTCATGCAGGAGCCGCTGTGCCGTCAACGCCGACTCGAGGGCGTCGCTGAGACGCTGGAACGATGCGGAGAACGCATCTCCACCGGTAGCGAAGATGTAGCCGTGGTGTGACTCGATCGTGTCGCGCAGGATCTCGTCGTGGCGGGCCAGGGCGACCTTCATCGCCTGGCGGGACTCCTCCCACAGGCGCGTCGACCCCTCGACGTCGGTGAACAAGAAGGTGACGGTGCCCGTTGGGATGCTCATGGGTCTCCGATCAGCCTATCGAGCGGCGAGTCCGCCTGCCCGAGTTCGTCTCGTCGAGACCACCGAACTTCCAAAAGCAGGCCTTCCTCATAGGATGGGCGAGTGACAGACCATCCGTACGCCGCGTTGCGAGACCGACTCGTTGGGTTCAACGGGATCGTGATGCTGCTGGGCATGGCGGAGACGGGAAAGACCGAGCTCGCCAAACTCATCGTCGCCGACGCGGTCGCCTCCGGCACTTCGGTCGCCTTCGTCGACGGGGACGTTGGATCGAGCCTCGCCGGGCCACCGGCGACGACGGGGCTCAAATACGTATCCGACGTCGCCGATCTCGACCCTTCGGTCGCGCCCGTCGAGATGCGATTCGTCGGGTCGACGACGCCCCAGGGGGTGGTGCTGCCACACGTGGTGGCGGTGGCGACGTTGGTCGAAGTCGCCAGGCCGAACGCCGAGCTGATCGTTGTCGACACATCGGGAATCGTGGCCGGGGTCGTCGGGCAGACCCTCAAATACCACCTGTGGGAGCTGATCCGCCCCGACCTCGTGATCGCGCTGGAGCGCGGGGAAGAGTTAGAGCCCATCATCGGGATGCTGCGCAGGTTCCTTTCGGCGAGAATCGCCACCGAAGAACCCGCAGGCGAAGTCGTTGCTCCCTCTCCACTCGAGCGCCAGGAGCGGCAATCCAAAGCGTTCGCCGCCGCCCTGGCACCACCGCTGCAACGGTGGCGCGTGCAAACCACGGTCTTTGCCCCGACGCTCCCCGACGGGTTCGACCCATCCCGGCTCCATGGGATGCTGGTCGGGGTGCTCGATGATCAGGGCCGGTGCCTTGGCCTTGGCGTCTTGGAACACGACGATGACGTCCTCAGGGTGGCGACACACCACGGTGATTCCATGCGCGGCCTCAGACTCGGATCAATGCGAGTCGATCTGGAGACCTTCGACACCCAGCGGGTCCGGCTCCGCCAGCTCATATTCGGGATTTGAAAAGTCGCAAGTCGCAAGTCGCAAGTCCCGAATTCCGAGATAGGAGTTCCCGGTTCCCGAAGCCGGTGGCCGACTGATTCGATCGGCCCATGGACAACGGAATGGCCCAAGTTACCCTTGCAGTCGGTCCCCGCACTTCCCCGAACGAGGTATGGCTGCTCCGGCACCCTGGGCCATCCACCGACGACCATACGGATTGGCGGCCGCCGGTTCAAGCACCCTGTTTTGGTCAAAGACGGGCTGAATTCTGTTTGCGGCGTTGTTCACTTGAGCCTCAATGGAGCTAGCTGGGCGTCGGGGGCCGAGGTTCTCCACATACCCACAACAATCCACAGGGCCTTGTGCACAACCCCATGTCGACAAGTTCTTCAGACCGCTTTTTCGCGGCGTGACGACCGATTAACGCCACACTCTGCGGCGAGACGACCCGTCACCGGCCAGAACTGGGAACTCGGTCTCCGGTTTCCGGCCTCCGGCCACTGGCCAATAGGGAACCGACAACTTGCGACTTGCGACTTGCGACTTGGGACTGGCAACTATCCGCGCGCGTTCTCCGCCATGTCTTCGTAGAGGTCGCGGAATCCGTTGGCGGCGGAAGGCCAGGAGAACCTTTGGGCAAACTTCGCCGCTCCGGTTGCGAGCTCTGCGCTAAACCCAGGGTGGTCGAGGATGGCGGTGATGGCGGCCGCAAACGACTTTGGTTCGTGGCCATCTACGAGCAGCCCGGACTCGGTATCGGCGACGGTATACGCCAGCCCTCCGACCCGGGCTGCTACCACCGGCAGACCACACGCCTGCGCCTCGACCGCCACCAAGCCGAACGATTCGGACCGCGACGGCATCACCAGCACGTCGGCGGCACGGTAGAAGTCGGCGAGCTGATCGTGGGGTTGTGGTGGGACGAAATGTACGTGGTTGGAAAGGCCGAGATCGGCGGCCAGATCGTGGAGGTGGTCAACCTCCTCGGTGCCGTCCTCCCCGCTGGGACCGCCTACGACGACGAGGTGGGTTTCGCCCTCTCCTGCGGCCACCGCCGCTGGGATGTCGGAGAGCATCTTCACTGCGGTGTCGATGCCCTTGTGCGCCTGGATCCGTCCCACAAACAGCGCGATCGGCTCGGCACCGAGCCCGAGGCGGAGACGAGCTTGGTCACGGTCTCCTGGTGTGAATAGTCGGTGGTCGACTCCGGGAGGAGAAACGAACAGTCGCTCCGGGCTGGCGCCGTAGTGCTCGAGGAGATCATCGAACTCATACGGGGTGGCGGCGACCACGAAGTCGGAGAGAGCGATGACCTCATCCTCGGTGCGGAGTCGCGCCGCGCTCGACCGCGGCTCATCGGTCCCATGCGCGGCATCCTTCACCCGACCCAGGGTGTGGAACGAGTTAGCCATCGGAAGGCCCAGCGCCTGTTTGACCAGCACCCCCGCCCAGCCAGACAGCCAATAGTGCGAGTGCACCACATCGAATCGCTTCCGATTGCGCTTCGTCCAGCTGACGATCCGGTCCCCGAAGGCGCCGACGTGTTCGATGAGGTCCGCGATCGGCAATGGCTGCGGGGGACCGGCATCGATGTGCACGACGCGGTAGCCCGGCAGTGGCTGTACCACCTCGGGTTGCTTTGGATCGGTGCGGCGGGTGAACACCACCGCGTCTACGCCCATCGAGGCCATGGTCGTGGCCAGCTCGTCCACGTAGACGTTCATTCCGCCGGCGTTGCCGATCCCCGGCTGGTTGAGCGGCGAGGAGTGCATGGCAACGAAAGCGACCTCCCTGATCATGCGAATGTCCCTTCGATGCGGTACAGCGGTCTGGCTGCTGCCCCTAGCCGGAACTTGTAGGCCTCGTCTCCTTTGAGCAGATCGAGTCGCAGGGTTTGTTCTGCGATCAACGTTTCGATGAGCGTTGCCAGCAGCACGATGCCGGGAGATGCCACCGCCGCCTCGGGTGTGTAGGCCGAGTTGTACAGGAAGTATCCGTCGTGGCGGTCGAAGGCGAAGGCGGCGGCGACCGGCCCTCGCTTGGTGACGAGGAGGTCGATCGTGGCTCCTGCGTAGCCGATCAGGTCGGCAAAGAACGCCTCTCGCTCCTTCGACATGAACCCGCCTTTGCTACCGGGGGCGCTGCGATGCATTTCGGCGACAAGGTCAGGGCTGCCCGGTCGGATCGTCGTTCCAGCGAGGCCTCTCCCAGGATCGCCGAGAAGCGGCGCCGTTTCCTTCTGACCTCGTGGCGGTCCTTCTTTGGCAAAGCGGCGAGCCACGCCTCGGGATCGTCCGGGAGGTCGATCACCGCAGTCATGGACTCGCCGGCGGAGGTGAAGCGATGACCCCCTTCCTCCAGGGCGTCGCGGAGAACCGAAGCAGCCTCCTCCGGCAGGCTGTCGAACGAAAATCGGTGTGCTGGAAATGCCTCAGAGACGGCCTCCAGCGCCACCCGCGGGTCGCCAAGAGGGCTGTGGTAATCGGTCAGGTCGGCGTCGCCGCAGAACATCACTGTGCGGTCGGAAACGCGCAGTGGGAGACCACCCGTTGCTCCGGCTGCCAGCGCCAGGCGATCGGCGCCCGCTCGGTGGCGCCACCACGTCTCCAGAAAGGCGCTTTCCGGGAACGGACCTGTACCGAGTGCGGTCGGGGGGTGAGTGAACGGCTCGTTGGTCCACTCGGTGGACAC
>PVMK01128487.1_pt1 | contig 26171 bp, 21 predicted proteins | sample 1853481 | NCBI WGS metagenome assembly PVMK01 (sample SAMN08533507, study PRJNA380276) | Marine sediment metagenome, whole genome shotgun sequencing project.
TCAGGCAGAGACATTACTGCGCGGGTTCCAGGTAGCTGTCGAACATGTCGATGTAGAGGGAATCCCTGTCAGGCGCTTCATCGCCCCAGAGTTCCCGCGCGGAAAACCCAACCGTATAGACGCGCTCGGGTTTATCCGGGCCACCGTAAGCATTTGTGTCCGGCAGCAGAAAGACCTGTTGCACTTCATGGATGGTGCCGCGCTTGCCGCGGACATACCGCGGATTCGCGTGTGATGTAAGGGGTTCATGTTTCGCGTCACGACCGGCTCACCGACCGCAAACCGGGTCGGGAATTCGACGTCCACATTGGCAGGCATCGGGTTGGTCATCGCGAATTCCGCAGCTTCCTTCGGCAGGGGCGGCAAAGCCATGCCACCTTCGTTGCGCAGCGATCGGCCGGTCTCCAACTCGTCTGGAGTCAGCACGTCTTTTTCGAGCAAGAGCGTGGTCAGGCCCGCGAGCCAGCGTTCGTAGTAGCTGGAGCGGAGGTAGTCCCCGGGGGGTATGAGTTCGACGGCCCTGCGTATTTCGTCGGTCCGGAAGTACCCCGCGGCGAGCATGGCCAGTGTGTTGGCAAACATTCTGCGTTCCCATTGCGCATGGAAGACGGGCTCGTTCTCTTCGCGAACCACCGGGCCCATGCCGTCCATGCCGCCGAGATCGTGTATGCCGTTCATTGTCTACCCGGTAATGCTTTTAGTTCGGGGCCGGTACGACGGCCGTACCGACCATGGAGTCACGACTCACCAAGTCCGCAAGTTCTTCGCGGGACATGCTGTCAGTACCGTCGGGCCGCATCGGTAGCACCAGGTAGCGCAGTTCCGCGTTGCTGTCCCATACGCGCAATTCAACGTCGTCCGGAAGCGTCAATCCGAACTCCTCCAGCAGGCCCCGTGGATCGCGAACAGCCCTGGCCCGGTACGCGTTGCTCTTGTACCAGGTCGGCGGCAGCCCCAGCGTAGACCATGGATAGCAGGAACAGAGTGTACACACCACCAGGTTATGGACGTCCGGTGTATTCTCCTTAACGGACATGTGGGTGCCTTCCAGCCCCGCGAAACCCATCTCCGCGATGGCCGCCGAACCGTCGTCCAGCAACTGGGCCTTGAAATCCGGATCCGTCCAGGCCCGCGCAACGACCTCGGCACCGACGTGGGGGCCAACCTTACGCTCGTAGTGGTCGATGATGACGTCCAGGGTCGCCTCATCCACCAGGCCTTTTTCTGTCAGCAGGGACTCCAGCGCCTTTACCCGCAACTGCACATCGGGTAACGGTGCACGATGATTATGCTCTGCCACTTGTCAGTCCTCGTCTCGCTAAGAACGCAAAAAATATAGCATATGCCGCCATCTCACCGGGGCTCGATCGGAGTCAGCGGTTTCACCCGCGCTTCCAGCGCCTCGGCCGCCGCGAGACAGCGCATCTCCGCGAAAGGCGGGCCGATGATCTGGACCGCCTGTGGCATGCCTTCGCTGACGCCCACGGGTACCGTTACCGCCGGCAGGTTCAGCGCATTCACCACAACGGTCATGCGAAAGGATGCCACCACTTCTCTGCTACGTTCAGGTGAAGAAATGTCGTCGTCCCGGGTGTTGGGCGGTTCGGTGCCTACCGGAGCGACGATCAATGGATATTCCTCGAAAAATTCCAGCCAGTTACGGAGTATGCCGCGTCGCCGGGCCAGGGCGTCCAGGATCATTTCCGGTTTGAAGTCCGGTAGCAGCTGTCGGTAACAGGCGAAGGTTTTTTGCAGAGTAGGGCCGATGATGTCTTTGACCGCGGGTTCCAGCAGCATGATCAACTCGCCGAGACAAATGACCCGCCAGATATCCGCCGCCTCTTCGAGGTCGGGCGGAGCTATCTCCTCCACGCTGTAACCCGCATCGATCAGCTTGGCCCCGGCATTCTTGACGCCGGTAAGGACTTGCTCGGTCATGGTGCTGCCGCCGGGATCGAGAACCAGCGAAATCTTGTGAGGCGCAATCACGGCATCGCCAAGGGGTACCGGCGCCCACCACGGATCATGCCAGTCGCCCGGCGCCATGGCGGCCAGTCCCAGTCGCAGATCCCGCACCGTCCGCGCCAGGTGGCCGTTTACGTTCATCAGCTGAAACCCGATACCTGGTTCGCCCGGGTCAGTGACATTCCAGTCCGGAACACGACCGCCGCCTGGCCTCATTGACGCCACCCCGCAAGCCTGAGCGGGTTGTCTAAGGGAGCCGCCCAGATCCGTGCCGCTCGACAGCGGGTTGATGCCGACAGCCACCGAGACAGCAGCCCCGCCGCTGGAACCGCCGGGAGTACGATCCGCATTCCAGGGATTGTTCGTCGCGCCGTAGAAATCGTTGCTGGTTTCCCATCGACATGAGAACTCCGGGGTATTGGTCCGTCCGAGCACCACCACGCCCGCGTCGAGCCAGTTCTGTACGCAGGGTGAGCTGACTGATGCAACGTTGTCTTTCAGGGCAGCGCAGCCGTTAACCGTGGCCCAGCCCGCCAGGTCATGAATGCTTTTGATGGTCACCGGCACGCCGTGGAGCAGGCCCAGGTCTTTGCCATCCGCAACGGCCTGGTCGGCCTTATCCGCTGCCGCCAGTGCCTCATCGGGTCGTGACTCCACGACGGCATTGAGTTGAGGATTAACCGCATCCAGTCGCTCCAGGCAGGAAGTCACCACTTCCCTGGAACTGAAATTGCGGTTGCGGATGCCGGCGACCACATCGGTGGCATCCAGACGCCATAGATCATTGCTCATTCTTACGTGTCCCTGACGAATTACACCCCGATTGTTTTCAAATGCCCAGGGTGGGTAAATAAGCTTTAGTGAATCTGCTCCAGGTTAGCCTTATCCCCATGAGCGCGTGCGATTACATAGGACTGAATGGCACGGGAGTCTTCTTTGCTCAAAACCTGAGCAAAGGAAACCATGCCGCGAGATGTCAGCGACCCTTCAAGCACCACCTCGTCCCAAACGGCATGCATCCCGGTGTAACGCAGATCGGGCAAGACGCCACCGCTAAGGACGCTATTGCCATGACAGGCGACACAGTACGTGTGATACAACACTTTTCCCTGCTGTACCATTTCGGCAGTTGCCTCGAGTGGTGGAGGATTAAGTTCTCTTTCTTGTACTTCGAGCGGTGGGAGTTGCTTTTCGCCGCCTAAGCTGAACACCAGTAGCCGGCTGACATTCTGGTCCGCTGCGTCCGTTAGCATCCCGCCAATAATAAGAGGCGTGCTACCGCCCCATCCGGCCAGCACCGCAACGTACTGCTTCCCATCGACGGCATAGGTAATCGGCGCGGCCATAATGCCGGTCTGCGCAGAGAAGGACCACAGCGGTTCACCCCGATCCGCGGTGTACGCATTGAAATAGCCTTCGCCATTGCCCTGAAACACCAGGTTCGTCGCGGTCGAAACCACGCCGCCATTCCAGAAGTTGGCATGATTCACCTGCCACATGGATTTTTGTCGTACCGGGTCCCAGGCCACCAGCCACCCTTTCAGCGAGGCCTTGATCGCCTCGCGCTGCGCTTCATCTTCGGGCAGGACCGTCGCCAGGTCATCGATTCCGGTGTTCCATCCGAATGACTGGTATTCAAAACCGGTTTTCAGCATTAACGGGTACGCCGTGCTCATGACGGAAAAATAAACCAGCCCCGTATCCGGGTTATAGCTCATGGGTTGCCACGTATGTCCACCGGCCGGGCCGGGCATCGACACAAAAGGTTCGGCTTTTCCGTAGCGGGCCTCCGGCTTGACCACCGGGCGCCCCGTCTGTTGATCAACATGCGAAGCCCAGTTCACATCCGTATAGGCCTGCGCTGAAATAAATTCGCCGGTTTCCCGATCCAGTACGTAGAAAAACCCGTTTTTTGGTGCCTGCATGATGACTTTGCGCTGCCTGTCATCGATCCTGATATCCGCCAGAATCATGTGCTGCGTGGCCGTGTAGTCCCAGCTATCGCCCGGAGTGGTTTGATAATGCCAAACGTATTCACCACTATCCGGGCGAACCGCAACGATGGATGACAGGAATAGATTGTCGCCGCCGCCGGGACTGCGTATTTCACGGCTCCAGGGCGAACCGTTCCCTACGCCAAAGTACAGCAGGTCCAGGTCGGGGTCATAGGCCATCGAATCCCAAACGGTTCCGCCGCCGCCGATCGTCCACCACTCGCCGCCTTTCCAGGTAGCGGCTGCCATGGCCAGCGCGGGATTTTCAAACGGCTTGTCCGGATTACCCGGCGTCGTATAAAAACGCCATGCCCGCTCACCGGTGGCCGCATCGTAAGCTGTCACAAAGCCGCGCACACCGAACTCTGCCCCGCCGTTGCCAATGATCACCTTGCCTTTAACAATGCGCGGCGCGCCCGTGATGGAATAGGGTTTGTCCGTCGGCGTGGTTTGTACCGACCATTCCAATCTGCCGCTTTGTGCATCTAGCGCAATCAAACGACCGTCCAGGGTGCCGAAATACACACGCCCCTTCCAGACGGCGACACCCCGATTCACGACATCGCAACAAACATTGATCGCCCAGCCAGGCGGGACCCGTGGATCATATTCCCACAATAACTCGCCGGTTACGGCACGCAAAGCATAAATGCGGCTCCAGCTTCCCGACACATAAATCACACCGTCTACCACGATCGGTGTGGCTTCCATGCCGCGCCTGGTTTCGAATGCATAGAGCCAGTCCAACCCCAGGTCGGCCACATTCTCCACGGTGATCTGCGTTAGCGGGCTGTAGCGCTGCTCGTCATAGGTTCTGCCATGGGCCAGCCAATTATTTGGTTCCTGATCGGCATTGATGATGCGGGTTGCATCAACATCGGCGGCTAACGGTGCTTCCGGTACCGCTATCAGCAGGTCATCGGTATCGCATCCGGCCATCAGGGTCAGGGAAGCCCAGACTATACCTACGAGCCTGCTACTGTATTTACGGTTCAACACGCGTATTTTCGGCCGCATCCAGACGTTCATATTTAATTAATTTGTGGTCTCTTCCTTATTTAATACTTGAAGTCATCGCCTCAACTGCACGTTGTCTCATTGCCGGATCATCCCCGGCGTACGGAAACGGTGGTGCCGGGTCGTATTCAATGCCCACCTGAATAGCCTGTGCGGTAAGCTGGTCTGCAATTTCGGCGCTTAATGCCAGTGCCATATCAATACCTGCGGATACACCGGCCGCTGTGAATACTTTGCCGGTTTGCGTTATGCGCTTACCCGTATAGGTGAGGCCCATGCTTTCTATAGTGTCAGCTGCTAACCAGTGCGATGACACGCCACCCTGGGTGACAATGCCTGCCCCAATTAAAATTAGTGAACCAGTGCACACCGACGCGGTAAACCGAGAGCCTTTATGCTGGTTTTGTAACCATTGCTGAACTTCAGGATTTTGCGCCACTTGCATAACGACTTCAGGCGGCCCGCCGGGCACGAGTAACACATCGGCCTGGCCCGCAGAATCCAAATCGCATGTTGGCAAAAAGGTCATAAAGCCAGTATCCGAGGTGATCGCTTTGCAGTCGAGCGCCACAAATTGGATACGGGCCTCTGGTAGCCTGCTGAGTACTTCATAGGGACCCATGGCATCAAGCATAGTCATCCCGGGATACGCGAGAATATTCACCAACATTGTTTATTCCTCAACAGAATCAGGATGAGCGGGATTGTAACCGGATGTTACGGGAGACATTCGAATCTGACGGGCGAAAAGTACATTACGTCCGACTTCGCGAACGGACTGACCCACGGTCGTGTCTCGGCAAACGTCACCCGATCCGGGAAACCATTGATAATTCTAAGTAGTGACTTTGATTTTTTTCAAAGCAAGCATTTGACTGTTTGCAACTGATCAATAGTGAGTCAATATTGCATCCACGGCACAGTGTGGAGCGATTGAATTCAATGACCAGTTACCCCCGATTGTTTATCGGCATAGCGGCTTCGTCTGGCTCCTCTGGTCAGATCAGCCAGATCACGCTGCCGCTTATCGTTGGTGCGACTCTCGTTGGGCTGGGATTGGACGAGCAGGGCGCCGGTCTGTTGAGTTCCGTTGAACTCGTAACGGTAGCGCTGGTCGCATTCGCAATCGCTCCGAAAATGGGGGTCTGGCCTCGTCGGCGCATTGCGCTGGGCGGGGCGGGGATCGCCATCCTTGCGCACGCATTTTCAACTATGGCGCCGCCGCTGGTTCCGTTGGTAGCGGCTCGGGTAATGGCCGGCGTTGGCGCGGGCATGATGGTTGCGGCGGGCAACGCATGTATAGCCAATGCCGAGAATCCCGATCGTCTGGCCTCGCTGGTGATCGTCTGGACCGGGTTCATCCATCTTGTGACATTGAATCTTATGCCTATTTTCGTCGACCAGTGGTCGTACGTTGGCGCCTACGGGTTCGAGGCGGCGTTTATCGCACTAATGCTGCCGTTGATGTTCCTGCTGCCCCAGCACGCACTCGACGGCGGCGGGCGAGAATCCCATCAGGATCGTTTTCCTTTGGGTGCCGCACTTGCCGTCGTCGTCATTGTTGGAATCTTTTTTGCCCGGGAGACTGCCTTGTGGGCATTTTCCCAGCAGATCGGCCTCCGTACCGGCCTGACTAACCAACAGGTGGGAACCGTGTTGGGGCTCACCGGTGCCCTGGGCATTCTGGGCGCTGTCGCCGCGGCGACGATCGGTACTCGATACGGACGGATGAAGCCCATGATCGCTGGCCTGTTCATGAATGCCGTGTTGTCGTTCTGGATCAGTCAGACCAGCGACCCGGTAATCTTCGCCGTCGCCGAGGTTGTCTACCACGCAGCTCTGTTCTTCACGGTGCCCTATCTCTTTGGAATGGCGGCGGAACTGGATCGCCATGGGCGACTGGTGGCCATGGCTGGAGGTTCCATTTTGCTAGGCGGGTCTCTTGGACCCGCTATCGGTGGGGCATTGATCTCCTGGCAAGGTTATTCAGCCATCGGTGGTTTTATCATCATTGCGATGACGGTGGTAACGATGTTTGCCTGGCGGCTGCAACGGCGGCTTGAGGGCAAGCCGGAGTCCAGATGGGCGTGGAAGCGAGATTGAAAGCTATGGCATCGAGTTTGATCAGGGGGAAATATCTGATTCGCAAAGTGGAATCGCGAACAGAGGTGGATATGGTGGAGGCCGGCGCTGTTTACCAGGAAGATGGCATAATCGTCGAGACCGGTAGATTCGAAGAGCTCAGTCAGAAATACCCTCGCGCGGAGACGGTCGGTTCCGATCATCATGTGGTGATGCCAGGACTGATCAATGCCCACCATCACGTGGGCATCACTTCCTTCCAGCGCGGCGTGCCAAATGAGCCCCTCGAGATCTGGGCGTGCACTATGAATGGTGCGATTGGAACGGACCAGTACCTGGATACACTGTATTCCGCCTTCGAGATGATCGAGTCGGGGGTGACCACGGTGCAACACCTGCATGGCTGGGGGCCTGGTCCGATTGATTCAATTCGTGGCTTGGCTGAGGAGACGCTGCGGGCATACCGGGATCTGGGCATGCGGGTGTCGTATTCCTACGCGGTCCGGGATCAGAACTACCTCGTCTACGAGTCCGACGAGTCCTTTCTGCGAACATTGCCGGCCGATCTGGTCAGGCAGCTGGGTCCATTATTCGAAGCGCACTCGTCCATTACACTGGATGATTACTTTTCGCTGTTTGAAGATCTCTACGAACGGTATAACGATGAGCCTTTAATCCGCATTCAACTGGCACCTGCGAACCTGACCTGGTGTTCGGATCAGGCCCTGGAAAGACTATTGTCCTATTCCGCGGACTATGACGTACCCCTGCATATGCACCTGTTGGAAACGCCATATCAGAAAGAGTATGCGTTTCGCAGAAGTGGTACCACGGCTGTCAAATTTCTGCATCAACAAGGACTATTGGGATCACGGATGACCCTGGGACATGGGACTTGGGTCACGCCGGAAGACATCGATCTACTGGCAGATTCCGGCACCAATATTTGCCACAACTGCAGTTCCAACCTGGCGCTGCGCAGTGGGATTGCACCCCTGAATGCCTATCAATGTGCAGGTGCACGAGTTGCCATCGGCATTGACGGCGCCGGCATCAACGACGATCGTGACATGCTCCAGGAGATGCGTCTGGTTTTATCAATTCATCGCGTGCCGGGAATGAATCCGGATGCGGTACCGAGCCCCGCTCAGGTGTTCCAGATGGCCACAGAGCACGGGGCACGAACGACGCCGTATGGCAGCGAGATAGGGACCCTGGAACCGGGCAAGCTAGCGGATCTGGTTCTACTGGACTGGGATCAAATCGCCCACCCCTATCTGGACCGGGATGTGCAGGTAGTTGACGCTATACTTCATCGGGCAAAGAGTGGAGCGGTAGACACCGTAATTATTGGCGGGGAGCTAGTGTACGAGGCTGGAATGTACACGCGCATCAACAAGCAGGAAGTCCTCCAGGCACTGGCTGACTCTCTGGCCGACGCGCCCACGGCCCAAGACTTAACTCGCCGGAAACTGATCGCGGACGCTCTGCCCTATGTCAGAGAATACTTTCGGAATTACGCGGACGTCAGCATGCGCGACTGGATGCTGCCCTGAGGTCACTGGCCGCCGAAATGGCCGATGTCACCCACCATCATTATGATATGGCTATCCATGGTCACGTCGAAGCGGAGTGATTCCCCGTACTTGGGGCGCAACTGGTTCTTGGCTCGGACTGCTATTGCTTCTTCGTGGGCGGCAATCCAGACGACGGCATCTGGAACCTCCATGTTCACGTAATCGTCGAATGGTTCCTCTGCCATCGCCTCACGGGCGGCGACCCTGATGTCGGCGATCAGTTCCAGGTGCTTGTCGATGTCCTTTTTTGACCCCACGTTACCGTGGCCGGCGCTCAGGAATCGCCAGTCCATGTCGAGCGAGCGACGCAAGCTATCCGTGGTCGAGCCAACTTCCAGGATACCGCCAAGGCGGAAGTAGGGGATGAGGTCCTCGGGTTCGACGGAATCTACATAGTGCAGCACCTGTTCCTGCTCCAACAGGAACATCGAGTTATCGGGCGCATGGCTGTCCCCGGTAGACTGCACATGGATTCGAAGTCCCTCGAAGCTGACTACGCCCGGGTCATCCTCGATCACTTCCGTGGGCGAGGGGATCGGGGTCCCGTAACGTTTGATTTGCTCGGCCACTTTGGCCGACGCGATGATCCGCAGCGAGGCACCGCGCGATTTCGTGGCGTCGACGAAAACCTGCGCGTCCGCGATGTGATCTAAATGAAAGTGTGAGTAAACCAGTGCAGAAACAGGCAGATCGGTGACGCTGGTAATGGCCTGAAGAACGGCTTGGCCCCATCCTGCGGAAAGGGGATCGAAAACGATCACGCCTTCCTCGCCGACATAAAACAGGGAATTGTGGGAGGCAACGGCGACCCAGTAGGTACGCTCCGTTAAGCGTTGTAGTACATAGGGTTCCGTGTACCGTCGTGGTACCAGGTCAGGCACATAGGTGCCTGGCGTGAGCTTGTTTCCGGCCTGGTCGTCAGGTGTCTTGGCCTGCACTGGAGGTACGCCCTGGGTGAGAAACCCACCCAGGAAAATGAGAAGCGCAAATGCGGGGATCAGGCGATGGGTCATCTTGCATACTCCTGCGACGTAGTCAATAAATTGCGGTATTCAAATATGTGAAAGGCGGAAGTGGTCACGGGCCTTGGAACGGAAACAGATGGAGGTCCATATCCGCATTGACCGTGAACACGCGCATCGGGAAGCGTTGGCGTGGGATCGCGGTGCCGCTATTCAGGGCCTCGAGTAATTCTTCAAGATCCTCCAATGCCGAGTGAGGCAAAACGGGCGACGGGTGCGCGGCGACGGCATGGGCGCCATAGATCGTTTCACTGCCACTTGTATGGCTTATCAGGTAGAGGACGCTGCGCAAGTACTCATGCAGATCAGAGGTCGGGGAAAACGCCACTAACCAGCCCGGATAGATGAAATCACCGGTAAATAGTTGCTGACGGTCCGCATCCAGCAAGGCAAATGACCCTTCTTCATGGCCTGGGACGTGGAAAATCTGCAGACGTCTTTGCCCCAGATCGATCTCCTGTTCCGGTTGCAGCCATTCAGAGATCTTGAACGGCGGAATGGTTCGAAGGGTAAATCCGCGGGTAAAAGTTGGCTGAAATCCGTCGTCCGTTAGCTCACTGAGGATAGACGGGACCCGAACCCATGCAACCCGGTCAAACCGGAAGTTATTGCCAATGTGATCATAGTGGGGGTGTGACGACATCACTGTCACGGGTAGTTGAGTCAACGAGCGAGTGACTTTGGTAATGTCACGGACCCCGGGACCAGTATCAAACAGGAGCGCGCGCGACTGACCAACGATCAAATAGTTGTAGTTCTTTTGCCAATACCGTGGCTCGCCTATAGCAAAGGTCTGATTGTCGATCCGTGTAACCGTGTACCAATCGTCGAACCAGTTCTCACCGTTACTCAGTTCGATGCTGTCCTGGTCTATATCCGACGTCAGGAGTACGCCTACCAGGGTGATTGATGCCATAGCAGCCAATACCAAAACCACAGAAGTGATCACCACCGTTTTACGCAAATTCTTCATTCAGAAATACGAGCGTTAAATACCGGAGTCTCTCAATGCGGATGGCGGAAACAACGCAAGCTAGTCCAGCGTATTTATGTAGGCCACCAAGTCATTAATCATATTGTCTTCCGTTATGGAGAGTGTGGCCGCAGCCATCGCGTTCCCGTATGGGTCAGCGCTGTGTGTGCCGCGCCTGCCAGTCTTGAAATTACGAAGCTGAGCGACCAGGTACCAATCGCTTTGACCGGCCAGCCGGGGGGAGTTTGCCGCTTCGTTCCCTTCGCCCCGGTGACCATGGCAGGCGGCACATGAGGCATAAAGTTTTCTGCCAGCACGGACTTGTCCCTCAACAGTGGCAGGCGCAGGACTGGGTTGGGCCGCATTGACCAACTCGGCGAAACGTCGGATTTCGTCATCCGAGCCGAACATGCTGGAGACAAAGTTCATTTGCATGCCGTAGCCATCATCTGAGTGCGCACCACGGATTCCATCCCGGAAGTTTCTGAGTTGCCGCTCCAGATACCAGGCTCCAAGTCCGGCCAGCATCGGCGCCATCCGTTGCTGCTTGCCTCCGAATTCCGGGCCATGACACTGAGCGCAGGTGATTAACAATGGTTCGAGGGCAGCATCCTTGTCGGGAGCGCCTGCTGTAGCGGCGGAGATCATTGACAACGACGCGGCGGCCAGAAATCCAGCTTGGACGAGTCCGTTTGGTGTGCGCTGGTTCATCGGTCAGCTTAGACCCGGAAAGCTGTAGAAAACGCCGGCTGGATCGTATTTCTGCCGGAGCGTTCGCAGACGTTTCCATGCTTTAGGGCTGAAGCACTGCGGCACCAGCTCCGGGTTAGCGAAGCCGTTGACCTCGTTAATATAGTGTCCGGCCGATATCGATCTCAATGCGTGGATCGTTTGTCGCGCCCAGTCGATGTTCCGGGCGCTCTCGCGATCCGAATCCCATGAGCTGTAACACCCGATGAAGCATTTTCCGATCACCGAGGCCGCAGCGTCCTCGGGTAAGGTTGGGTCGGTACGGAATGCGATGGCGATCATGCTTTTAGAGGAAGGAACCTGGCGAAAGCGCCGCACCAGCGTATCTGCGGATTTCTCAGGAGAGTTGGTCCACATAGTATCGGATGAATGTCGGCCGTAACCCTCAAAATAGGTTCGCTGATAAAGTTCATCGAAAGTACGTGTCGTTAGCTCCTGCTTAAAGATGCTTTTCTGTGCCATGGGATGGGCAGCGACCGGTGCCAGGATATCCCTGGCCTCCTGCTCGTCGCTGGCGAACGTAGTTGGCTCAAAGATACAAAGAAAACGCTCGCCATCCGGACTGTTCTTTTTGGCATTTGGATTGCTGACCAGTAGAAGAAGAAGCTCAGTCTTCTCGATACCACCGTCAGCTGTCTGCTGGCCCCAGTTGAGTACATCTGGCAGGAGATCGAGAGGAAAGACATAGGAATTACTGCGGATGGCATTAGGGAAATCATAGGCCTTGAGGTAGTAACGGGTGACTACGCCGAAGAACCCCGGACCGGCGCCGCGAACGGCCCAGTAGAGATCTGGATATGCTTCAGCATTGCAGTGCACCAGCTCCCCGTCTGCCGTGACCACGTCAGCGGCCAGGATATTAAAGCAGGCGAATATCCCCCACGCGTCAGGGTTAAGCCCATGCCCACCCGCCAGAATGTACCCGCCGAGGGTCACTGTTGCGTTGTGAGCCACAGGAAATGCCAGGCTGTGTTGAGCCAAAATCTTGGCAAGATTTCGCGACCATACGGCGGGTTGTGCGTCAAAAGTGCCAGTGCCGCGATGTACATTTACTTCCTGCAATCGTCCAAGGTCAATGAGAACACCACCATCCCGGAGAAAGGCACCTGACTCGCTATGGCCACCGGATTTTATGGCTACTTTGAGTCCCTGCTTACGTGCGAACCTCACCGCAGAGAGCACATCGGCGTCTGATTCGACCTGGACGATGAGTTCCGGGTATCGTCCATGTATATCTGTGCGGTACGGCTGCCAGGCAATACTGGTGCGCCAGTCTTCGTAGCTGGCATCGAGTCGGCTGATCACCGGGCCCGCCACAATCTGACGCAATTCATCTGCCGGAGGTGGAGCGCCGAGAGACAGCCTGGGATAGCCCGCCAGTGGAACAGCCAGACCTGCAACGGTGCCCCGCGCTAACTTTCCGAGGAATGCTCTTCGGGTTGTTTCGGCGTTCCGTCGCATCATGCCCCGGGTAGAAAGTCATAACCGGATGTCGGAGCGAACCCGGGTGTGGGGAAGGCTTTCTTGCTGTGGGTCAATCCCGCATCCAAGAGAGCACCAGCCACGGTGATGGCCACCGTGAGTGGCTGGATGATGAGCACATAGATGCCCTCGGCAGATAGGGCGTCATTAACAGGCACTTCAGCACCTAGCATCTCTGTACAGCCCAGGATGATAGTGTCCGCTCCATCCTCCACTACCAGTTGTCGAGACAGCTCAATGAGCCGTTTATCCCGTTTCGCGGGATTTTCCACCATGCTGGCCACATCCATGTTGATGGCCCGAATAGAAGCCACGTTGTGCTCGAAACCGTATTTTCTAGCAAAACTACTCATGACGGGGATGACTGCATCGACCATCGTGGCAACGCTGCATTTATGGCCCAGCAGGCTGGCGATATTGAGACTGGTTTCATACGGACCCAGTACCGGAATTGATACACATTCTCGTGCTTCAGCGACCCCCACATCGCCCATGCAGTCAATAACGATGGCATGGACGCCTTCCTTCTCTGCTGCCATGGCTTTAGCACAGGTGTCGGGCACGCCAAGGGCGACCTCGAACTGGCTGGCCAGTTCGCTGGGGCCAACGTCCAGGCCTACAGAGCTTAGCTGCAGGTCGGAACGCTCCAGGTCATGGAACTCTCCAAGATCCCGGGCTGCGCCGATGGTCGGGTGAATGACCCGAATGTGCTTGTTCATACTATGCCGCTATGCTCTTTGCTGCTTATCTGAGGACGAATTACCGAAGTAAATGGCGAATCAGCCAGCCGGGATATCAATTTCGGCCTTCACCATGTGAATGGCCCTTCTCAAAGGCTCCCAGGGCCTCATCAATATCATTGTCGGAATGCGCTGCCGAGAGAAATCCACTGCAGTGCCGGTTCACATCTACCCGCTGCACCAGAAGTGCTGTCCTGAGTGCTTCAACAATATGCATGGGCTTGTCCATGTATTCCTCAAGTTTGTGTTCATGTGCGATGAAAGCCTTGGCATCTATTGATCGTTCCAGGGGATTCGTGAAGAAGTGGAATACTGAGGATTCGCCATAGAATGCCCACGGCAAGGACTCGTCCTTCATGAGCTGATTCAGTTGCGCACGCATGTGTTCACCTAGCGCATTGGCATGGGCGCATGCATCCGTGGAAGCAATAATATCCAGTGTAGCGATGCCCGCCGCTGCGCTGACCGGATGCCCGTTGAATGTCCCCTGGTGCATGATCTTCTCTCCACCAAGCCGGCGCGATTCGTCAAAATCCATCAGATCCATGATCTCTTCCCGGCCCGTGACACCGCCCTCCCCGGCAGTCCGCCGGCCAGGATCTTGCCCAGGGTGGTGAGATCTGCATGCACATCGTAATGGGCCTGGGCGCCACCCGGCGCTATGCGGAACGCCGAGACCACCTCATCCAGAATTAGCAGGCTGCCATGACGATCACATAGCTCCCGGACCTCAGGCAACACGGATGGTGGTTGCGGAATAGTACCGAAATGGCCACCGTTGGGTTCCATGAGTACTGCGGCGATGTCGTCATTGCTTTGAAGGCCTTGTGCAGCCCAGCGGAATCACCTGCGGTGATCAGGATCACATTCTCGGCCACGGCGGGCAGAAGACCCCGCATCGGAGAACCGTCAAAGTGGGAGATGTAGCCGGAACAAGCGTGATCATGCCAGCCGTGATAATGGCCCCGGAAGCGGACGATTTTCGGTCTCGCTGTAAATGCCCGGGCCAGCCTGATCGCCAGCAAAGTAGCTTCGGTTCCCGACGCAGTGAACCGGACTTTGTCGGCCACCGGCAGCATGTTCTTGATGCGGCTCGCCCATTCAGACTCTCGGGGATGACCGGCGGCAAACTGGCAACCCTCGCTGAGGGCTGCGGTGGCTGCAGCCACCACATCCGGATGACCGTGCCCCAACATCAACGCTCCATGGCCGCCGAAGAAGTCCAGGTACTCATTATCATCTACGTCGAACTTTCGAACTCCTTGGGCGCGGTGAAAGATAGGGCCATAGGGCTTGAACAGCCGGGTATCAGTGGTCATGCCGCCGGCCAGAACCTGTCGGGCCGCAGCGTTGATCCTGGCGGACCCCGGTGTCTGGGCAACGTAAGCGTCAATAATGGCCGAATGGCTTGTCATGTCATTCACGGACCGCCAGCGTTTCCGTATCGTCCCCGGACAGGTACACCAACTCGCAGGGGATTTGTCTCAGGCCTAGCACCATCCGGGCTCGGACACCGAAGGGGCAGGTTTCAAAGAAATAGAGCTTCACGTGGGCTCCCAAGCAGCAGAACACGATCAAACTCATTATAAGTATGCCCATGTCGATCGGTTAATTGCATTATCGATTGGCGATCTTCACATCGATCGATCACTATTCAAGTTGCGATCAGATGCTCGGATAATCAATATAAAGGGATTGCAAGGGTTACTGGCATGACGAAGATACGGAGCTTTTCCTCAAGGCTGCTGGTAGGACTTCTGGCGATGGGCGTATCTGCCATGTCGCTCGGGCATGACGAAGTCTCGGAAGCCTCGCTGGCAGATAATACTAATATACCTCTAGATCCTGATGATCCGACCCTGGATATTCGATCCACCGTGCGTGACCTGGCGAGCGAGGATCGCAAGCCAGGTCCAATTAATGTACAGCGCTTTGTCGGCGGCATGGGTTGGACTGGCATTCCCACCTTTTTCAAGCTACCAGTGGCTCTGACGCCTGCTGATCTCGAGGCAGGTGAGGTGGATGTCGCCATCATGGGGGCGCCCGTGGATATGTCGTTTGGCATGCGCGGGGCTTCTCATGGACCAATTACCTTACGCGCTGCGGACAAGTACCATCTCGGGTGGGGTGCCTTCGCTAACCCGCATATGGACGTCATGGTGAATTGGCAGGATACGCTCGTAGTGGTGGACTATGGTGACGCGCCCATCGATTTCTTGAGCACTCACCGGAGCATGGCCCCGATCCGGGAAATGGTCCGCGAAATCGCCGCCACCGGGGCAATACCCATGATTGTTGGCGGCGATCACTCGATCGAGTACCCAAATGTTGCTGGTGTTGCAGATGTTTACGGCGCTGAGAATGTCGGCGTCATTCATTTCGACGCACACTACGACGCGGGAGATTCCGTCGCGGGCCATCTCATCTCCCACAGCCAACCCATCCGGCGTCTCATCGACGAGGGCCATGTACTGGGCAAGAACTACATCCAAGTCGGACTGCGCGGCTACTGGCCAGACGAAAACGGATTCAACTGGATGAGAGAGCATGGTTTCCGGTATCACACCATGGCGGAGATCGATCGGGATGGCTGGGATACGGTCATAAAGCGGGTCATCACGGAAGCTGCTGATGGCCCGGACTATCTCTACATCTCTTTCGACATCGACGTGCTGGATCCCGCCTTCACGCCCGGCACCGGCACCCCGGAACCCGGTGGACTAACGCCCCGCGAGGTATTCCCGTTGGTCCGTCGCCTATGTGCCGAAAACAATCTGGTCGGATTCGACCTCGTCGAGTTCAATCCGCTAGCTGATCCTGGCTACACGACGGCTCTTAATGCCCTGCGGGTTCTGCGGGAGTGTCTGACGGGAATCGCTATGAACAAAAAGGGTATAGCCGAGAAGAACTATCTCAGCCCACTTACTGTGGATGATGGCCAGAACGATTGATTACTGCACTGTGCAGAACCCGGTTTCCCCAGAGAGCTAATCGCACAACACCAGAGATATTTCTTGCAGAGCCCGACGTGGCTACATCATGAGTTAGCCCGCTCATCCACCTTACAGCTTCGCCAGGTTAGGGTGACGGCGCCGGGAGATTGGCGTAGTACGCCGCGAGAGCATCGATATCGGCATCGCTTAATGAATCAACTATGGGCGCCATTACGGGCTCATTTCGAGTGCCATCTCTAATCGCTTTCATCTGATTCGCAAGATACAGTTCAGCCTGACCCGCGAGGTCTGGATAGGTCGGGGCCGTACCGATACCGTCCAGACCATGGCACGCTGCGCAAATTTGAGCCACCTCTTGGTCTGTAGCTACCGTACGGGCTGCTTCAGCTGCGCTGCGAGATGCTCCTTGTTCCAGGTTGGGGTCGGAAGTGAGCATGCGCAAGCTTGCTGCAGATTTCTTCGGGGTAATGGCCTCATGATATTTTTCCCAAGTTGCTTCCGCGGCACGTACAGTGTCTTTGGATTCATCTGAATTCAGATGACTATAGTATTCTGCGATCCTTGGCAGTTCATCTTCAGTCAGGTACAGGTCTAGCTCGGCCATATTCGTTTCATAACGTCGCCCGGAACGAAAATCCTGCAGGCTCTTCAGAAGGTACTCATATTTTTGACCGGCCAGGTTGGGAATATTGGGCGCGACGCCCCTGCCGTTGCCGCCGTGACAGAAGGCGCACATGACCACAATTTCCCTGGTGTTACCTGAATCTTCATGTGGTGTAATTACTCGCTCAGTACTTACATGTGCACCGTACTCAGGCGACTTTAACTGGCGGTATGCGCCTTCAATGTTAAAAGATAACCACTCTGCATAAAGAAAGAAATGGTTGTATTTATCTAAGCTGATGGTTGCTTTCGCTTCCTGCAGGGACTTGCCGTCCTCGATGGCCGCCTGCACGGCCTCCCTAAGATCTTCAAGATACTGACGATGTTCGACGATCTCCTTCTTGGTACTCACTCGGTAGTGACCACTGGCAAAGTAATCGAAATCCAGGGTCTCCAGGTTCTTTATGGTGTCAATGTGTGCTGGGAATCGCGTGTTATTCAGATTCATCCATGCCATGCCCTCTACGACGACGATATCCACAGCGTACAAAGTGCGATCTTCTACAAATCTGATGGCGATCATGCCTTCTGCGTGGGTTCGGGGGCGGACAGGAAAGAGCTCAACGGTCTTGCCACCGAGCGACAACTTCATGTGTTTGGCGAAGGTGACATCAGGCAGCGGTAGCCGGGCCAAATCGATTGTCTCGGCTGCAAGTATTCGACGAGTGTCTTCATGGGCAACAATTATTGTATCCGCTGCAAAGACCGATGCTCCGCCAATATGGTCTGGATGATGGTGGCTGTACACCATGTATCGCACTGGCTTATCGAAACGTGCTTCCAGCTCGACCTTCAATGAAATCATGGCCTCTCTGGATGAGGGATCTGTAATGAGGAGCCCTTCCGGCGTGTTCAGCACCATGGAGACATGGTGTGCGTACTGATAGCGAAATAGATCGTCGGTAATTTTTTCGAGAGTCCTTATGGGTGCGGCTGTGGAATTAACCTTATCGGACGCTGTCGCAGAACAGAAAGCGAATGCAATTACTAGAATGCAGCAGTTTATGCGACGCGGCTTCATTTCAGTACCTCTTGTCGCTGAAGAAACACGAGAGTCCTGTCGTTTCAGGGCACTTTGGTTCCTGTCTGATCGCAGATCAGACGATAGTGTTCCGTGCGACGATGCTGGGAAAAGTCGAACACGGACTTTTTATATTTTTGGGTCAGGTCGAGATCGCAATCGGCGGTGATGAGTTCGTCGCCGTTCGTTGATGCCGAGGCGACGATTTCCCCCGATGGAGACACAATACAACTACCACCAATGAGTTCCAGAGGCCCTTCTGGCCCAGCTTTCGCAACGGAGACCACCCAGGTACTGTTCTGGTAGGCGCCAGCTTGTACTACCAGGTGGTTGTGAAAGTCCGTCAGGTGATCAAATGTCTTATCCCAAGGGATACTGGTAGGCGTGTTGTAACCCATCAGGACCATTTCAACGCCCTGCAGTCCCATCACCCGGAAGGTTTCTGGCCAGCGGCGATCATTGCAGATACACATCCCCATGACGCCGCCCATCGTGTGCCATGTTCTAAAGCCGGTGTCACCTACCTCGAAGTACAGTTTCTCAAGTCCCTGGTACGGCTGCTCGGGCCGATGGTCCGCGTGCCCCGGCAGGTGCACCTTTCGGTATTTGCCGACGATGCTTGCGGTTTTGTCCACCAGTATGGATGTGTTATAGCGATGGAATCCGTCATTTGTTCGAGTCAGCTCTGCGTATCCCAGATAGAAACCGATTCCCAGAGTCGCAGCCTCATCGAACAGGGCAGAGGTTTCCGGACCCGGCATTTCTGTTTCGTAATAGTGGTTCGCCTCTTCGAGATCATCAATCCAGTGCATGATGAAAAATGGTGTCAGCGCCAACTCGGGAAAGACAATGAGATTGCAGTTCCGCGACTTTGCCTCCCGCATCATTTCGAGCATGCGTTGAACGATAGGCCCACGCCCCTGATAAGGTTGGACGCTCGCCATCTGAGCTGCAGCAACCTTTACGATTCGGGTCATTGCGCATTCCTCAAGCGGTCAGTTGCAGTCTGGTTGATCTGCCCTGCCTCAGTAATCACCACGCCGTAGTCGTCCCGGGCTATCTTTTCGGTTATCAGCTCATCCAGTACATCTTGCAGCACGGAATCGGGATCTCGATTCATGGGGTCCCCGTATCCGCCTCCGCTGGGCCCGAGTGCGATGAGCTTGTCGCCGGCGGCCAGTTTGTATTCGAGAAAATCAAACTTGGAGGGCAAGTCGACTCTTTCACCATCGCGACGTTGCAGTATGGTCTGTCGGGTGACACCATCATGGCCACCGAGAAGACCCCAGGGCGCGTGTTTGTGTCCATCCGATTCCGCGGCCGCGCTGCCATCGCTTAGCATCGTGAATTCCTTTACGGTACCAATACCTCCTCGCCATTGGCCCGCAGCTACGACATTTTCACGGAGTTCGTAACGATCGATGCGAAGTGGACTATGGGACTCAATATCTTCGATGGGATTATTCCGGGTGTTAGCGAAAAGACAGTCCACTGCATCCATGCCGTCCATGCCCGGGCGGCCGCCATAGCTGCCTTCGAGCAGCTCGACGTGAAGCCACATGTCGCCGTTGTCGGTCGCTCCCCCGAAAACCATGCCGCCGCCGTTTCCGACTCCGGCCGATACTTTATCCGGGACAATCTTCGACAAGGCTTTCATGGTCGCATCGGACAGCGCAATCCCGCCGGCGTAACGGCACATCGTGGGTGCCGGAAAGATGGGATTTGCCAAACATCCTTCGGGAGCTTCGATGGTGATTGGGCGTATCAATCCCGCATTTTGGGGAATATCCCCATGGATCTCCGAATCCAGCAAAACGCTCTTGATAGCCACCCACACGGCACAATCCACGCTGCCTTTGAATGGGATATTAATCGGCTTATCCGGTAGCTGTGGCGCGGTGCCAGTCAGGTCCGCTACGATTTCATCGCCTCGCACCTTGAGAGTCACGTTAAGAGGCAGGTCGCGGTAGGCGGGGTTCGGGTGATCCAGAAAACCGTCGATGTAGACGGTTCCGGTGTAGTCACCGTCGGCCAACTCCGAAATAGCAGCGCGCATTTTGCGCTCCGCAGTATCGAAAGAGGCTTCGCAAGCGGCGCGTATCGTATCGAGGCCGTACTGTCCGATGAGTTCGAGATAACGGTCGGCGCCGATTCGCGCCGCGGCGATCTCCGCCTCCATGTCACCGATCACGACGTCGGGCATTCGAATATTGTCGCGAACGAAATGCCAGACTTGCTCATTTCGCTGGCCCTGCTCGTAGACTTTCAGGGCCTTGAACTGAATGCCTTCGGCATAGGCATCTGAGGCGTTGATCTGGCCACCGCTACCCGGCTTGTAGGAACCAATGTCTACGTGGTGGGACATGGTGCAGGCGAAACCAACCAGCTCCTCTTCAACGAACACGGGGACGTAAAAACCTACGTCCGGAACGTGGCTCGCACCGCCATAAGGGTCGTTATGCATGAATACATCGCCGGGCAGCACTCGTTCGCCGCGCTTTTCCAGCTGGCGGAGTATGCCCGCGACGCAGCCTGGCATTGGGCCCGACGCCAGGGGCGTACTCTGTTTGGCTTCGCACAATTGTCGCGCCTGTTCGTCCACCAGTGCCGCTCCGAAATCCTCCGATTCGCGAATGATGCTGGAATAGGCCATGCGCATGAGCTTGTGACCCATCTCCGTGGCAATATTTTCGAGGGCGCCTTCTATGACGCTCACAGTGATCGGATCAACACTACTTTTCGACGGGCTATCCATTGCTCAATGTGACAGGTGTGCCGGTCTCAATCCGAATCATTAGATCACCGCCCGAATGACGCTCGAAAGTGCACCCGGGGGGAATCACGGTTGTGGAGTCCTTTTGCAGGACGATGGCGGGGCCGTCAATCCGACTGTCCACAGGTAGTCGGTCCCGCTGGTAGTAACGGGTCGAGATCGGCGACACGTTGCCGGCCACTAAGAACATACAGTCTTTCTCCGCCACCAACGCCTGGCCCGGATCGCCCTCGATCATCGTGGGTAGGGGCTGAATCTTGTCCATAGCGGCATTCCCGACCATGCGCACATTGACGATTTCGACCGGCATATCCGGGAATGCGTGACCGTACTCTTTTTCGTGGCGCGCATGGAAAGCGTCAAAAAAAGTGGCTAAATCATCATCGGTTAGCGCGTCTTGCGGAAATTCGACGCGCAGTTCATAGCCCTGACCGGCATAACGCAGTTCACCGAAGCGCCGAAACTCGACATCCGCGATTTCGATTCCATCGGAGCGGAATTGATCAACCAGTTTGGCTTGCAGCGCATTCAAGCGATCATTCAGTTTTGGCAGATCCAAACTGTCGCTGGTCTGAATCTGTGTACCGACAAGATCATATTTCAGGTCCGAAGTGAGCAGACCAACGGCAGAACCAATACCCGGATACTCCGGGACGATGACCTCCGGAATTCCCAGCATCGCGGCAACTTCTACTCCATGAAGTGGCCCCGCACCCCCAAACGCCACCAAAGAGAAGTTTCTGGGATCCATGCCTTTTTGTACCGTCCGTGAGCGAATCGCATTGGCCATATTGCTATTCACGATGGTCAGGATGCCGGAGGCGGCCTGCTCCGGGGACAAGGCGAGTTCTTCGGCCAATCCGTCGATCACTTGCCGGGCAGCTTTCGTATTCAGCCGCATCTCGCCGCCCAGAAAGTTGTCGGGATCGAGCCGTCCAAACACGAGGTGCGCGTCGGTCACTGTTGGTTCGGTGCCGCCGCGATCATAGGCCGCAGGGCCGGGCTGGGCTCCCGAACTTCTTGGTCCTACCCGGAACCCGCCCCCTTCATCGACGTAAGCGATGCTGCCACCGCCTGCTCCGATGGTGTGAATGTCGATCATCGGCACCAATACAGGATATCCGGCAATCGATGTCTCACGCGCCGAAGACTCCGAATACTGGCCTGCCTGAATGACAGCAATATCAGCACTGGTGCCGCCAACGTCAAAGGTAATCAGATTCTGCCGGCCCGACGTCCGGGAACAAAGCGTCCCGCAGAGAACACCCGCGGCCGGACCGGAAAGCAGGGTTCTGACGGGTGCATCACATACCATCGGGGCCGTGCCGACGCCACCGTTAGAAAGCATGATGTGCAGCTTAGAAGTCGCGGTCGCTTGGCTTAGGTTGTCCCGCAGATTCCCCACGTAATCTCGGACCAGGGGTCCGACAAATGCGTTGATACTCGCCGTTGTAAATCGCTCGAATTCTCGAAACTGGGGTGAGATTTCAGAAGAAGTCGTGACATAGGCATTGGGATGCTCCTCCAGCACGATTTCTTTGGCGCGGTCTTCATGCCGGGGATTCAGGTATGAAAACAGGAAGCAGATGGCCACGGATTCAATGTCGGCATCTTTCAACTCGCGCGCGACCGTTCGGACCGCGTCTTCATCCAGCGGAACCTCAATGCGCCCGTCCGGCGGCACGATTCTCTCATTGACGACTTTACGGAACCGGCGCTGGACTAAGGGGCGATCCTGCCAGGGAATCTCCTGCATGATCGAGTAATGTTGCGGCCGCTGATGGCGCCCAATGTGGCAAATGTCACGGAATCCGCTGGTGGTGATCATCCCGCTTCGACAGCCTTTGTGCTCGAGGACTGCATTCGTGGCGATGGTAGTCCCATGAAAAATCTGATCAATTTGCGTAAGCTCGATGGAATTTCTTTCGCACAACTCTGCAATGGCCTCAAGCACACCAACCGAAGGATCGTGCGGTGTGGTGGGCACCTTGTGAATGCACGTCCTACCGCTGACCGTGTTGTGTGCGATCACATCAGTGAAGGTGCCGCCGACGTCCACACCAACCAGCTCTGCCATACCCGTAGTTTTTCCTAAATGCTTAACGGCATTTTATTGTTCGCCGATTAAACCGTTGGCAGTGACGGGAAGCCATTATTATTTCTGCGGGGAAACATTGATATTTTTTAGATGTATTGGTTTATCAATTTATAATCTGTTAAGAGTGAACCAACAATTGAGAAGCGTTCCGCCCGGAGCCAACACATCACATGTTCGTTAAACACCGTTTGTTGTTTGGTGTCGCCGCTTCGTCGGGATCGTCGGGCCAGCTGAGCCAGATCACCCTGCCATTGCTTGTGGGGGCAGCCGTCGTAGGTCTGGGCATGGATGAACAGGCCGCCGGCTTGTTAAGTTCCGTCGAACTGGTAACCGTAGCACTGGTCTCGTTCGTGATTGCGCCGCAGATGGGCGTTTGGCCCCGTCGTAACGTGGCGCTCATCGGCGCTGGACTAGCGATCCTCGGACATGCGTGTTCCACCTTCGCGCCGTTAGTCTTGCCACTGGTGGCAGCGCGGATATTGGCCGGGTTTGGCGCGGGCATGATGGTAGCAGCAGGTAATGCATGCATTGCCAACGCTGAGAATCCCGATCGACTGGCCTCCCTGGTCATCGTATCGATGTGCCTGGTACAGCTCGTGACCTTGAATCTAATGCCGGTCTTCGTTGAGCGCTGGTCCTACGCCGGCGCCTACGGCTTCGAAGCCGTGTTTATTCTCTTGATGGTGCCATTAATTTTTATGCTGCCTCAGTACCGGCCCGCTCCGGAGGGTCCGGAATCGCATCGTCGTGGCTTTCCCGTCGGTGCGGCGATAGCCATCGCGGTCATTGTCGGACTCTTTTCGGCCCGTGAAGCGGCTCTGTGGGCATTCTCGCAGCCAATCGGTGTGCGGACCGGTCTCAGTAACCAGCAAGTCGGCACCGTGTTGGGAATCACCGGCGCCTTGGGAATTCTAGGCGCAGTCACCGCGGCAGTGCTCGGTACACGATACGGGCGGATGAAACCCATGATCGTTGGGCTGTTCATGAATGCCGTGTTGTCGTTTTGGATCAGTCAAACCAATGATCCGGTAGTCTTCTCGATCGTCGAGATTGTCTATCATGCATTCCTGTTCTTTACCACACCGTATCTATTTGGCATGGCGGCGGAACTCGATGGTCTCGGGCGGCTGGTGGCCGTCGCGGGCGGATCAATTCTACTGGGCGGGGCCCTCGGTCCGGCAATTGGCGGGTTGCTCATTTCCTGGCAAGGCTATACGGCCATCGGTGGTTTCATTCTACTGGCAATGGCAGTCGTCACGACATTGGCGTGGCGTCTTCAACGACATCTCGATCAGGGAGCTCCGGCAGCGTCATAGGGTTGTGTTCGCAAAACCCGGCAAAGTTAATCTACTAATATAAAGAGCACATTCTTAAGATAAAACCTGCAACATTGGTAAAGGGAGAGGAACGTGAGCGAGACCGTTATTATTGAACCCAAATCAGGTGCAGCCGTAATGGTCAAAAGAGGTCAAATTTTGCGGATCCAGGCCATAGACAGTGGTCAGGTGGCTGATCTGGTTTGCTTTTCGGAAAACGACCACAAAGAACGATTTTCGCAGTCGAAAACCAGGGTCCGGAACTGGAGCACGCACATCTCAACCGGCTCTGAACTGATATCAACTCGCGACAACGTCATGTTCACCATCGTGGCGGACACTGTCGGAGTTCATGACATCGTTTTCAGTCCTTGTCACTCATGGGTCTACGAACACATGTTTGAGGTCGGGCCGCGAAATGGTTGCTTCGAGAACCTGGCTGCCGCGGTGGAATCGTTCGGGATCTCCGCGGATGAGTTGCCGGGTCCCTTCAACATCTTCATGAACACCGGAATAAAGGACGACGGTGAGTTGTCGGTCTCCGCGACGACTTCCCGGCAGGGCGATTATCTCGACATGCGCGCGGAAATGGATTGCCTGGTGGCCGTGTCGGCATGCGCCGACGATGTGACCGACTGTAATCTCGGCGAGTGCACGCGCATCGGATTGCATGTCACGTAGCTATTGCGAAATAAAATGAGAGGAATGAAAAATATGCAAATCGTAACCAGGCTCCCGGTACAGTTCGCTCTGCTCATCTTGTCTTGTGTTGCATATCAATCCGGTGCGGCAGAGCCCCTGGGTGCTGGCGCCGGCACCAACAAGGCTGATCCGGCAGGCCTGCCGCCCTGGATGTGGTCATTCGAGAAGTTGGCGGGCGTCGTCAACGGACTGACCCCGGGGCAGGATCTGACACCCGAGGAATGGCCGGGCGGAGCGCGGGTCGCGGTGATGTTTTCACTGGATGTGGATAATGAAACGGAGTTTCTCGTTCACCTGCAGGGACCCGCCGAAAGCATGAGCGATATAAATGTGTTTGAGCTGTCTGGCTACCAGTACGGCGCTCGACGCGGTATTCGCAGGTTAACCGACATATTCGATCGACATCAGGTGCCGGCCACGTATTTCATGCCCACCGTGGCCCTGCGGCTCAGTCCGGACATGGCGGATGTTATTGGCCGCTCGGGACGCCACGAAATCGCACTACACGGCGCGGTTCACGAACCTGCCTCGGCCCTGAGCCCGGAGCGGCAGCGAGAGCTATTTGAAGAATCCATTGCGTATCTGGAGCAAGCCACGGGCCAGAAACCAGTCGGATATCGTGCCCCCACGGCTATCATGACTGAGCACACCATTCCCATCATGAAGGATCTGGGCATGCTTTACAGCAGCAACGTGCTGTCGGATGACCGGCCGTTCGAGATCAATCTGAACGGAAAACCCTCGGGCATGATCGAGCTGCCGCCTTCTATTTATATGTCCGATGGCCCGCTGATGATTTCGGCCGACGCATGGACCCAGGCCCTTGCGCCCCGGGATGTACTGCAGACGTATAAGGATGCTTTCGATACGGCTTACGAGGAGGGCGGGATCTGGATATTTGTCGGTCACCCCCACGTTTCCGGACGGCGCTCACGCGCGGTCATCATTGAAGAGCTGATCGAGTACATGAAGGCGCGCGGGGATGTCTGGTTCGCAACACATCGCGAAGTGGCCGAGTATGTCGATGCGCAGTGGAAGCGCT
>PVMK01146817.1_pt1 | contig 26169 bp, 20 predicted proteins | sample 1853481 | NCBI WGS metagenome assembly PVMK01 (sample SAMN08533507, study PRJNA380276) | Marine sediment metagenome, whole genome shotgun sequencing project.
CCTGGAATAGGCGAATACTCAGCCAGGTAAGGTCTGGCTCCGTGATCCAGTACCATACGGATAGAGTGAGCCACCTCATTTGGGTCTTGCCCGGGAAGACCACAAAGGAGGTATACTCCGATCTGCTCAGGCTGAAAACCTGCCTTGGTGAGGTTGGCCATGGCGGATGAGAAAGCCCCGGGCTTCACTTTGGCTCCTAGTTGCTGTTGACGCTCGTCATCGCCGGTTTCCAGACCAAGGCGCACGGTCTTAAAACCAGCAAGGAAGAGTGCTTCACAAACTTCAGCACGGAGCCCACTAATGTGAAGACCATTAGGAGTGTGAAAATGTAATGGTAGTCTCCTCCGCCCTACCTCCGCGAGCATAACTAGTAGGTGTTCGGGCGCGTCTAACAAAAGAGCATCGTCGTAAAAAGCCACATTAACGATAGAGTGCTCTTTATGCCAGTACTCCAGTTCGTCTACCACCTCTATCGGATCTCTTCGAATGAACTTCGGGAAAAGCAAGTCTGAAGCACAGTATGGACAGCGAAAGGGGCAACCGCGGGAGGTCAGCGTACATATATAGTCGAGTTGGGGCAACAGATCAAAGGCCGGCCACGGCAAGGTATCCAAGTGAGATGGCTTCTCAGAAGAGTGGCCGGTTAGCTTCTCCAATAGTTTCAATATTTGAGTCTCACCGGGCCCGGAGAGTACATGGTCGGCACCGCTATTGCTGATAGCGTGCTCCCGGGCAGAGGGTGGCGTAAATACCTCCAAGCACCACGGAGCACGTCAGGGAAGTGCTCTTTAACTAATCGGATGCTCTCAAGCACACCAGGGTACCAGTAGGTCATAGTGGAGGTGACCAGGACCGCATCTGGTTTGACTCCCATCAAGGAGACGCTCCTGGAACATTTCACGAGTGATGCCAAAGCGGTAATAATCGCGCTCAAATTGTTGCAGGGAAAACGGTTTAGGTACCTGAGTACGGTAAAATTTGCCGGTGCCAAAGGCGCGGCGAGTAGCAGGCTTCATACCCGGGATTGCCTGCAATCGAGAATCATGAACATCCAGACAATCCAACAGCCTGAGTTGATAGCCTTGCGCGCGCAGAAGGCAGGCTAGCATCAGCAGTCCTAATGGCTTAGACCACAAATCGTGAGCGGCGAAATCATAGATCCATGGGTTAATAAGCAGGATATTAGGCGGTTTTTTTTTCATAGCCTTGTCGTCGGATGAACTCCGCCGAGGCGGAAACCATCCGACCTACGGTTTTTCAGGTTGATCCGACAAATATGTAAATCCTATTCACCGACACACCGCATATTCTTGAGATTTTGTGGTTCTTTACAACCCCATCCTTCAGAATACCAACCTTCTGCAAGATATTTATGAAAAGTAGAGAATTCCCAATTTACCGGTCTATCCACCAAATTATGCTTTACTGGGTTGTAATGGATATAGTCAAAATGTCTGGCAAAATCTTCATCATTCCTAATAGTATGTTCCCAAAATCTGTTCTGCCAAATTTTTCCATCACTTCCTTTGTTTCTAAACCAATGAGTGAAGCTACCTTTGATTATGCGCCACCTTTTCGAGTAGTCGCAGTCGCCCTCAGGCAGCCTCCATATACAGTGAAGGTGATCAGGTAGAATCACCATTGCCTCTTCATAAAATAAATATTGGGACTGCGTTTTCTCTAAGATCTGCCGCAAACAAGATCGGAATTCGCCGTCCTGAAAAACTGGCCGTCTCGCATGCGTGACCACTGTGAAAAAATAGGTGCCTCCTGTTTTCCTAATTCGTCTGTAGTTTGGCATGGGTAATACCTGATGAATAATATTGACTATGACTTGTCGTCGGATGAACCCGCGCTGCGGAACCATCCGACCTACAGTTAAGTTTTACCAAGGTCAATCAACCGAGTCCACGCCTAATGTCAGTAGTCCGTGGTCAGTTGCAGCTCACCGCTTACTGCTACCCTTGAACCATCGCCTCCAACCTCAAGGCCTTCAGGGCCGTTCCTCCAACCTCCAACGGGCGTGAGGCCCTGCGCCTTGCGGCTCTAACTTATTGCCTACTTGTCAGTAGCGATGAGGGACAAAATAGGCTAAACTACGCGAACGCTTTGGTTGGCTAGCATGTGGAGGTTCGTTTCAATGGAAGGATACCAGGTGGTTTTTGAGCACGAGGTGCTTTTTCGAGATCTGGATGCTATGGGCCACGTGAACAACGTGGCTTTTGTATCGTTTATGGAAGACGCCAGGATGAAATATTGGAAAGCCTTGAGAACTGTACACAAGGGTGAAAGATATAAACTTCATTCTGGGCGAGGTGACCTGCCGCTACCTGAGTCCGGCATACCTCGGTGAGACCCTCTTGATCGGTATCAGAGCTCGCAATTTGGGCAACAAAAGCTTTCATTTTGAATACAGGATGGAAGATAAGGCCAGTGGCCGGTTGATAACTGAGGGCAGATCCGTGCAGGTGATGTATGACTACAAGGAGCAGAAGTCTACGGTCTTGAATGATAGAATGCGTGATGCGGTGACAGCATTGGAGAAATTGGAGCTATCGGATCTATCTGCTGCCGAGTAAGCACCAGACACTGACCAATAGGCAGTAGATAGCAGCGAAAATGTTTGAGGTTGGAGGTTGGAGGCAACAAGGCAGATTACATAGTTATCAATTGCCTCTAACCTCAAGCGAAGGTGAGCTAGTCGAACCTGAGCGCTCCTCCAACCTAATGCCGCGCGAGCGCTCTGCGAACTTCGTGCAATGACTAAAAATCTTTTAAAAATAGTCGTCTCTGTGGCGGTGAGCCTGGTGGCCGGTTATTTAGCTCTCCGGAATGTTCAGTTGAACCAGGTAATGGACGGGATAAGGAAGGCTGATGTAATATCGGTGGTAGTTGTGGTGATCTTACTTACTGCGGCTCAGGTCCTGCGCTCTGTCCGCTGGGGGCTATTATTGGCGCCTTTGGAACAGTTCAGTCAGCGCTTGCTCCTTCCCATCACCTGCATAGGGTTTCTTTTTGTGTGGATTTTGCCGGCACGGTTGGGTGAAGTGGCTCGGCCTTACTTGCTTAATCAAAACAGCAAGGTTGGCCTGAGCCCTGCCATGGGCTCCGTGGTCCTGGAGCGGCTGATCGATTCCACTTTTCTTGTAGTTCTTCTGGCGATATGTCTTCCCGCACTCCGGTTGCCAAGCTTGATACTCTCTACATTCAAAGGATTCGTCTTTATACTCCTCGCTGCTGTCCTGCTTGTGCTGCTCGGCTCACTCCCAGGATTCCGCCAGAGGTTCTTTCAGGTTGCTTCACGGATTCTACCAGAATCTCTGTCAGATTTCTTGAGCCGTATTGCTGAAACTTTCTACAGCGGCATGCAAGCAGTGACCAGTCTTAAGAGGCTTTTGGCAATCCTGGCGCTGACCTCAGTGATCTGGGCTGTCGCGCTCGCTACCTTATGGGTTCTGTTTCGCTCAATGGACTTACAGTTGGGATTGCTGGCCGGGATTACCGTACTGGTGTTGACCTGTATCGGCATTGCCTTGCCCGCAGCACCGGGTTTCATAGGCAACTATCACTATGCCTCCGTTGTGGCTCTAGGCTTGTTTGGGGTGGGGAAAGACCTTGCTCTTGCGTATGCTATCTTGCTCCACTTTCTCACCCTGGCAGTGATCGTAATCATGGGTGTATTTTTCATTAATGTATCCAAACTGAATGTAGGGTTTTCGCTCAAGTCAGCAGTCTCCAGCTGGCAACAAGCAGCAGGCAGCGAGAAGGATTGAACCGCAGAGAACGCCGAGGGCGCAGAGAAAATATTAGGTAGAACCACGAAGAACACGAAGTGATAAGAGCTGAATACATTTGACAGGATTTACAGGATTTACAAGATGAAACAGACAGAAGTGGTAGAGTTGTCACGACGATCGCTCAAAGGCCTCCCGCAAAGCGGGATGTCCCGATATGCCTATCGGGACCAATGGGGAGCCCTGAGGCCTAAAATAAGCTAGCTTATTTTAGATCTTCAGAGGCCCCCATGGACCTTTTAAGCGATCCCCTTCTTCGTGCTCTTCGTGTACTTCGTGGTTGCAATTTACATCCTCTTTGCGCTCTCTGCGACCTCGGCGGTGTAATATTTCGTCTGCGTTTGTCTGCGTGAGTCTGCGGTTAATTGTTTTTTGCTGCCAGCTGCCCGCTGCTACCTGCTAGCTGGCATTTGCGGGTCTGCGGTTAATTAGGAATTGTGAAAATGAGAAATGATTCTTGGAAACTGAACTTGCTACTGATTAGCCTAGTAGCAGCTTGTCTTTGTTTTTGGCCGAATGCCAGCTTGGGCCAAGATGTTGTCAAAGTTTACAAAGTCTTTGTGGACCCTGGCCATGGCGGCCAAGACACCGGCAGTAAGGAATCGGGTGGCCTTCTCGAAAAAGATGTAACGATGGCTCTGGCCAAGAAGCTGGTTCAAGCCCTAGAGGAGACCGGGAAAGTTCGTCCTGAATTAATCCGGACAGATGACCAGGCTGTCTCTCTGGACGATCGGGCCGGATTGGCCAACCATAACCATGGAGATCTCTTTATTAGCCTGCACCTCGGCACCACCTTCGCGCCCGATCCAACAGGGTTCTCTATATATTACTGGTCCCCAACGACCGCATCACCCACTGCCACGTCATCTTCAAGTACAGTGAGATCATGGGACCAGGAACAAGGACCGTATTGGGAGAAAAGCCGCATGTTGGCCTCGCTAATGAAGGAGGAACTGCTCTGGTCAATTCCGTGGGCTTCGGGTGGGGTGCTTCCAGCGGATATCTACTTACTCAGAAGGGCTCGTATGCCCGCTGTAATGCTGGAACTAGGGTCCTTGAATCACCTGGAAGAGGCTGCCCAATTACAAAAGCCTGAATTTCAAGAGGCCGTTGCCAAGGCATTGACCCAGGGTATCATCAAATATCGAAGCTTGGAACAAAAGGGCATACTTATTACACCTAAGAGTCCAGAATGAGGTGTCAGGGTTCAGGTGTCAGCAAGGATTGAGGTTGGAGGTTAGAGGTTAGAGGTTGGAGGCGATATTAAGTAGTCAGTAGTCAGTAGCCAGTAGTCAGGATTCAGCAGGCAATAGGCGTAAGGCGCAGCCCAAAATCCGAAATCCAAAATCATTGAGCCCTATGCCTTGCGCCCTGAGCCCTGCGCCACTTATTTCTTGTTCAGGAGACCCAAATATCGAAAATGAACTTTAGCCCGTCTTCTCTATAATGTCGCCACGCTACCCATAGCAGCGGCTTTGGCACCCTTTGCCTATCTCGCCTGCCGGTTATTACCTGATGAGAAGGCTGAGCGCTGGAAACAACGTCTTGGCTTTCATTCGCAGAAAGCGATCCATTATCTCCACCAAAGACCCCTGATCTGGATCCATGCCGTCTCAGTGGGTGAGGTCGGGGTGGCCTCAACCCTGATCGGAGCTCTCGATCAGGTGCGGCCTGGTTTGGGAATCGTTGTCTCCACCACTACCCCCCATGGGCATGAGTTGGCCCAGCAAAAACTGGCCCACAGGGCGACCTGCATCTACTTCCCTTTAGATCTTATTGTCTCCGTCCGCCAGGCCTTGCGACACATCCGCCCCGACATCATTGTCTGTCTGGAAACGGAGCTGTGGCCAAATTTTCTCGGCGAGGCTCGACGGCTTGGGATTTCAACCCTGCTTATCAATGGCCGTATTTCAGAGGGATCGTTCCGGCGGTACAGAAAAATCTTGCCGCTAATGAAGCCCTTGCTTGAAGATTTTTCTGCCCTGGCAATGGTCTCGAGCAATGACGCCAACAGAGTCATTGGCATTGGTGCCCCGGCCGCCCGGGTCACGGTAACGGGGAACATGAAGGGTGCAGGGTTGGTGGAGCAGGCGGACCCCAGCAGAGCAGAAGATCTTAAACGGAAATTGCAGCTGAAATCCGGGCAGTGCGTGTTGGTTGCCGGTAGTATCCGCGATCGAGAACTTTCCTGGCTGCCGGAGATTTATAGCCAGCTACTGCGAGAACAAGCTGACCTTGTGGGAATCTTTGCCCCGCGTCATCTCAATCGCTTGGGCCGCCTGGAGGCTTGGTTAAAGCGACAGGGACTCGAGTTTCAACGACTCAGTTCACTGGTGAATGGCTCCGAAAAAAGAACGACTGCCACAATTCTGGTGGACGGAGTGGGGCAAGCTTTTTGACCTCTATGGTTTGGGGGACCTGATTTTTTGTGGAGGTAGCCTGGTGCCGTTGGGGGGGCAGAACATACTGGAACCGGCTGCCTGGGGCAAACCGGTTTTTTACGGTCCGTACATGGATAATTTTTTGGAAGCCAGTCAACTGCTGGAGACAGCCGGGTGCGGGATCATGGTCCAAGACCGAGACGAGCTTTTGGCGAAACTCACGACATTTTCTCGCCAACCCCGAAGCACTGAAGGCCATGGGCAGCAATGGCCGTGCTGCCATGAGCGATCGAAATCAAATAGCAATCAAACAAGCGGAACTAGTCCGAGAGGTACTCTGACACGCAGACTATGCGCTCATAGCTAGGAGGCAAACGTATCTCTGCGCAGAGTCTCACAGCGTCTGCGGAGAACTCTGATCGAGCTCATATGGATTACGGAGCAGACCGTGAATGAGGACAAGTTGCGAGAAATGCTGCAAGCTTTACAAGATGGCAAGACCGATGTGGATGCCATCGTAGAAAACTTGCGTTCATGGCCCTATGAGGATCTTGGCTTTGCCCGGGTGGATCACCATCGTGCCTTACGACGTGGCTTTCCGGAAGTGATCTTTGGCGAAGGGAAGAGCGCCGACCAGATCACAAAAATCATGGAAGCCATGTTGAGCCAGGGGACAAACGTGCTTGTGACTCGGGTTGATGCGGCCAAGGCAAAAGACGTACAAAAAAAGATCAACACAGCAGTTTATGATGACATCTCCCGCACCATGACCGTGCGACAGCACGAGGTCTCTGAGAAAGGGCGTGGGCTCGTTTTGGTCTTGGCAGCTGGAACCTCGGATATTCCGGTAGCAGAGGAAGCTGCTGTCACTGCGGAAATGATTGGCAGTCGGGTAGAGCGGCTTTTCGATGTAGGCGTGGCAGGGTTGCATCGCCTTCTAGATCATTTCCACCAGATGCGGGAGGCCAGTGTGCTGGTAGTGGTTGCCGGTATGGAAGGAGCACTGCCCAGTGTGGTGGGTGGTATGGTGGAGAAGCCAATTGTTGCCGTGCCCACCAGTGTAGGCTATGGTGCTTCGTTCAAGGGGTTGGCCGCACTCATGGCCATGCTCAACTCCTGCGCTCCGGGAATAGCCGTGGTAAACATCGACAACGGCTTTGGCGCCGGCTACCTTGCAGCCCTAATTGACCAAGGGTAAGTTATTTCGAATTTCGAATTGCGGATTGCGAATTTAAAAGCAAGGAGTCAGGAGAAAACAAAGACTTGTTCCAGATCATCTTTGTTGTCGGATGAACCTGCTTTGCAGAACCATCCGACCTACTGCTGACACGGTTGGAGGTTGGAGGCAGAAGTCTAGAGGTCAGTAGGCAAAGAGCATAGAGCTGATATTTGTGAGCGGTTCATTCCTCCCTTTCTCGCCTTGGTCCTTTCTCGCCGGACGCTTTGCGTCCAACTATTCCAAACTAAATAATAAGGCATTTTTGATTTCTTCGGCGTGTTCTGGATCTTCAACCCGCTGACCTTCCTGGGTCAGCACGTAGAAAATGTCGGCCACTTGATCCATTCTGGTGGAGATTTTAGCCAGAAAAACCTGCAAATGCAGATCCAGCATGGTGCGAGTAATTGAATAGAGCAGGCCTGGGCGATCAGTGGTATAGACTTCGATAATGGTGTACTGATCGGATGAATGATTGTCCACCACTACTTCATCGGGCTTTGCAGGTGCCCACTTTTTTTTTCTTTCTTGCTTGGCAGCAAGCACAGCAAGCCTGTAATCCAGGGCAAGTCGCCCCTGTATTGTCTTCTCCAAGTCAGCCATCACCTGCTCCCAAGAAATCTCCATTGCGGGCTTCAAGGCAGCCACCTCGAAGGTCTGGAAAGCGACACCGTTTTTCTTAGTGTGGATTTTGGCTTTGCGGATGTCCAGTTGATTCAAAGTAAGTGTTCCCGCTGCCCTCGCCAACATACCGAGAGGCTGTCGGCTCATCAGGGTAAGCTCCCAGATAGATTGTTTTTCTTCCACCTGCCAGGACAAAACCGCCTTTTCCAGTTGACACTCCAATCTGTATTGATTCACCACCTCCTCGGGTGTTGCTGAAAGGAGATAACGGGAGGGAAGCTGCTCGAAGTGATGATCCAGCTCATCTTTGGTCATCTCATCACTCAGCAACTCTCCCACCTCGCGTTTTAAAGATAGGAGCCTGGCCGCCACCGCCCTCGCATCAGGATCACCCTTTTCCAAACGGTGCAACACACACTGATAGAGTTCCAATATGGGCAGGTCTTGCCAGTATTCCCAGGCCTGAGGACCGGTGGCGCGAAGATCTGCAAAAGAGTGGAGCGCAAGCATTTTCAGACGTTGTACCGAACCAATTACACTGGCACAATGTTGAAGCATCTGCTCATCATCTATATCTCGACGCGCCGCATTGTCAGTAAGGAGCACATGGTTGGCCACCAGGAAGCTGAGCAGTTCCTTCTCTTCAGTGCTGAGACCAAGACGATCGCCGATGAGCACTGACATCTCACCTCCCCTGCTGGCATGGCCGCGGCCGCCGCTTTTGCCTACATCGTGGATCAGCCCGGCCAGTAGGAGCACCTCTTTGTCTCTTATGGACTCGAGCCATTCCGGAACTTGCGGAAAGTCGGCATCATGTTCACCTCTAAACAGTTTCTTGAGTTCGGCGAAAGTTCTGAGATGGTGCTCGTGCACAGGGTGAAGGTGAAAGGCATCATGTTGGACCAGAGCATGGACCTCACGAAGCTCGGGGACGAGGGCTGAAAGCACCTGCGTACCATAAAGGGCTCTGAGGGTTCTAATCCTGGAGCCTTCTTCCCGGATAATCTCAAAAAGCCAATCGCGCAATGCAGACGTACCTTCCAAGTCTCCCGGAAATTGGTGAGCCTGGCTCTTGGCCCACTGATACGCTTCCGCTCCCAGAGACACATCTAAACGGACTGCCTGGGTGAAGAGAGCCAACAGACCCTCCCCATCGCTTGCCAGCATCTGGCTGTCTATCATGAGCCTGCCGCGCTCCACCCACATGCCAGGCGCCACTTTTCTTGTAGTTGGCTCTTCTTTTTCCTTTTCCGCGGATAGCACCCACTCCCGTAATAACTCCCTGAAGCGATTGGCTACTAACCGGACCTCATAGAAATGGCTTTCCAACTCCTTCATCATGATTTCGACGGCGAGGAAATCCCCCTGATCCTGGTAGCCCAAGCTCAGAGCCACTTGCTGTTGAGCCTCATACTGCAATTGGGTTTCATGCCGTTCCCGGAGAAGCTGCAGATGATTCCTTACCCTCAGGAGGAAAAGTTCAGCTTTTTCAAGAGCGGAGGAGCTATCTGGATCCAGACTGTCCATCTCAGACAAACCATCCCCGCCATTGAGCAAATAGCCTGCCCAGCGTATTCGATTGAGCTCGCCAAGACTCCCTGCGCTGTACTCCAAATCCGGCTCCAGGATAAATGCTGGATCCCCCTGACCATTACGCCTTTCTTGCCATTCCTCGAGAAAAATTCTAATCGATTGCCAGCCCCTATTGGAGTCAATCTCCCGAACCAGCAAAAACCGCAAGTCATCCACCAAGGTCCGCGACCCACTAATAAATCGACTATCGAGGATACCACCCAACCAATCAAAATTATTGAGGCCCAGCTTCACTGCCTCATCTTTGGTAGCCGTTTGAAACTGGACGTCCCAACCCGCCTGCTCAAGCGGCTGCACGATGTTTTTCCTCCAGGCCTCTTCCTCGAAAGGGGCATCAGAGGTCTGCAAAAACAGCAGTGTTATCGAGGAAAAAGGGCCAAGATGGCGTCGCCCGAACTCACCGGTGGCCAAAATCGCTCCAGAGCGCCGGATCTCTTTGGAATCCACGTCGATCCGGTTGCTCAACCGATTGTAGAGAGAGATAAGAGCCACGTCGACCATGGCAGATATTCTTCCCGGATCTCCCAGTTGATCCGCTTGTTTCAGTCTTTTTCTCTGGGTGCTGAGGTGGGAAACTAACTCTTCCATAACAATAGGTCTTTCTCTGAATGGCTTAAGGTTTAGGGGTTTAGGGCATTGGGCATTGGGTTACTCGGTTGGAGGTTGGAGGATCGCTCAGATCCGCTTCGCGCACCTTCGCTTTAGGTTGGAGGCACTATGCATTTGCTTTGTCCGTTTTGTTGCCTCAAACCTCTAACCTCCAACATCTTCTCTGGATTCTTTACCTTGTTAAAGCCTTTATTATACCGAGGTTTGCATTAAAAAGAACAGTTTTCTGAGAAGGAAGAAAGTTGGAGGTTGGAGGAGCGGCCCTGTGGGCCTCGAGGTTGGAGGCAGAACGGAATGAAACGGAGACGCGGTGAAGAAGGAAGACAGAGGACAGAAGACAATTGCGAATTTAGGAGCCAGGAGTAGGTCGGATGGTTTCCGCCTCGGCGGAGTTCATCCGACAACAAAGTATTATCACTAAGCACTTGTCGGATCAACCTCGCCATGGCGAGAACGATCCGACCTACGGATGAATTCAGGCAAAAGACGTTCTCTTTCTTTGAGTTCTTGCCTCTAACCTCTGACCTCAAACCTCTAACCGCGAAGCGCAACGCGCTTGGCGCTAAGCGCCGAGGGGATCATTTTCCACTATATTCCAGATGCCGCAGGGACAAGCTCCAGCACAGAAACCGCAGCCAATACACAAGTCGGCATCAACCACCATTTCCAGTCCGTTTTCCCCTTCCTCTTGTTTGGAGATAGCTCCTCTAGGACATATGGTAATGCAAACCCCGCAATCGCGGCATGAGCCGCAGGAGGAACACTCCGTAGAGCACTGTTCAATTGACTCGAAGCTCTGCAGCCGAGGATCAAAGTATTCCAACTTGATACGAGAGCGATCGATGACCTGATGAGTGTCACCCCGGGGACGTTTCCCCGCCAGAATGTCGTTTATGGCTCGGGCAGCCTGACGACCGGCGCCAACGGCATCGGTGAGAAGCCCCAGTTTCACCGCATCTCCAATGGCAAATATCTGGGGATCCGTGGTCTGATAGATGTCATTTACCTCTATGAAGCCTTGCGAGGTTTTGACCGTATCGGGCAGAAAATCCAGGTCAGGCTGATCGCCGATGGAAATGATAACCGTGTCCGCTGGGATGACTTCGCCGCTGGTTAGTTCCACCCCCTCTTCGATTATCTGTTTAGTGAAACAAGGCCAGCGAAACTTGGCGCCAATCTCCTCCGCTGCCTCTCGCTCGGCCCCGAATGAGAGGGGCGTCTGGATGTCAATCAAGGTGATGTCCTCTGCTCCTAACCGGTGAGCCTCGGTGGCTGCATCGCAACCCACATTACCTGCCCCGATTATCACCACCGTCTTCCCTACTTCGGCCTTATCAGCCTTACTATCCTTAAGAAATTGTAGAGCCGAAATCATCCTCTCTTTCCCTGGAACGGGAAGAATTCGTGGTTTCTGTGCCCCCACAGCTATAATCACGAAGTCATAGTCCTCCTTCAGCTGCTCGACCTCCTCTATTCCAAACTTCTGCTGTAAATGTATGTGGGGAAGAGCCTCACGGACTCGTTCCAGTTCAGCGTTAATGATCTCGTCAGGAATGCGACTCCTGGGGACAAGGGAACTTATCTTCCCGCCTAGCTTTTTCTCCAGATCATAAAGGACCGCCTCATGACTATGCTGCCGTAATTGCCAAGCCACTGACATTCCACCTGGGCCACCACCGATAACCGCGATCCGATGCCCTGACAGGGGCGGCAGTTCAGGAAGGGTGGCCTTGATGCTTGCTTTACCTAGGCTGCTCACATCCACAGGAGTCATACCTGCCCATTGGCGGGTGCAGCCCTGCATGCAAAGGTTAGGACAGAGATAGCCACAAACTGTAGCAGGAAAAGGTGTATAGGTAAGGGCCAGATCCACGGCCTCATCCACCCTACCCTCACGGATCAGACTCCAACGTTCTTGCACCGGGATGCCGGTGGGGCAACTAGCCTCGCATGGAGGCAGATATTCCTGGTTTTCCCATACGGGGACAAAACGTCTGAGCTCTCCGGTGGTGATTAGCGGAATTGGACTGCGGTCGAGATCTGTAAGATCACCTATGAGTCCGCCTAATCCCAGTTCTTTATCCCACACGTCCTGGCAGAAATCGCTCATGGAGCGCCTAGCTCTAGCACCCCTCTCAAAAGGAGTCCTGGCCTCCAGCATTTGCCACTGATCTCGCTCTGCAAGCTCATCATAAAGAGGGGGCCGATTGACTCTCTGCAAAAACACCCGGAGATTTTCCGTTAGCCAGAGCCAATCATCATCGGTTATGGGCTCCAGTTTGGCATCGTTCTGGCTGAAACCTCCTTGTGGGCCGCGGAAGAAGATCTTACCCCCAACCATTCCGACGCAGGGGCGATATCCCAGAACATTGTCGGGGCTCTGCGGTTCATGACCGCAGATCACCGCGATACCACCAGCCATAAACTCGGCGAAATAATCACCAACCGAGCCCAAGACCCAGAGTTCCGGGGGTTCGAACCGCGGGTTGTATTTGGTCATGGTCATGCCCCGGGAGCCTATGTTCCCGGCGATATAGACCTTTCCCTGGGCCATGGCGTTGGCGATTCCATTGGTTGCGTTACCGTGGACAGTGATTTCCGCTCCCGCATTAAGCCATCCCACATCATCAGAGGCCGGTCCCATAATTTCGATGCGAGTGTTGGGAAAACCCATGGAACCAGTCCGTTGGCCGGTGGAGCCTAATATTCTGATATTTAAGGGCTCTTCACCCGCCAGCCACAGACGGCCACCAATTCCGTGCTGGCCGGAAGCTTCAACCTCCAGGTGGCGATGCCCTTCGGAAACAGCCGCTTGGATGAGTTCTTCCAAAAGGCGCGAATCAATCCGATGGCCGTTTTCCATGCCGGAAATTACAAAAGACCGCTCTTTGGGGTTCATGGTTTTATCTCCGAAAAAAATAGGTGTCAGGAGCCAGCAAGGATTGAGGTTGGAGGATCGCTCAGGCTCGACTTTGCTCACCTTCGCTTGAGGTTGGAGGCAAAAGATTTCTTGGTTTAATATTTGTTGCCTCAAACCTCTAACCTCAAACCTCCAACTGCAGGGGCTCTATGCCCTATGCTTCGAATTCGGTTAGACAACAAAACTTATATCCAACCTCTCGGCTGCAGCTTTATCGTTGATTCCAATTGCATCGGACATACCGATGGGCAGAGAGGTGGAGCGGCCCAAGGGTGCCAGAATCTTCCTCAGTTCGATGTCGAAAGATAGAAATACATCCACCACCCGCTCTGCCACCAGTTCTGGATCCAGACGGCGGTAGAGGCGTGGGTCCTGGGAAGTAATGCCCTTGGGGCAAAGGCCAATGTTACACACATTGCAGCGGTCTGTTTCTGAACCCAGACAACCGGCAGCTGCCTGCATAATATATTTGCCAATCTGGACAACACTTGCTCCCAGCATTATGAGTGCAGCAGCATTGGCTGCCAAATTGCCCTGCTTGCCAACACCGCCGGCAGCGATCAGAGGAATCTCGTTCTGCATTCCCACCTTGACCAGGTTTAGGTAGCAATCACGAATGTTGCTGGCTATGGGGTATCCCATGTGATTCATGGAAACGTTGTAGGCCGCTCCGGTACCACCATCCTCACCATCGATGCACAGGCCAGCCGCATAGGGGTTCCGGGTCAAGTTATTGAGAACGGCCAAAGCGGTAGAGGTGCCGGAAATCTTGGGGTAGACCGGCACCCGGAATCCCCAGGCCATGTACATGGACTGGATCATCTTGGCCACGGATTCTTCGATTGAATACTTGGTCTGATGCGTGGGCGGGCTGGGGAGACTTATCCCAGGAGGAACACCCCTGATGGCCGCGATGAGATTGTTGACCTTGTACCACATTAAGAGACCACCATCGCCGGGCTTGGCCCCCTGACCGTACTTAATTTCTATCGCACAGGGGTCTTCCTTCATTTCCGGCAAAGAATGGATAATCTCATCCCAGCCAAAGTACCCACTGGCAATCTGCAAAATGGTGTATTTCAAAAACCTGGAACGCAACAGTCTCGGAGGGCAACCCCCTTCACCCGTGCACATGCGAACCGGCATTCCCAGTTCTTCATTGAGATAGGCAACGCCCATTTGCAAGCCTTCCCACATGTTGGGAGAAAGTGCCCCGAAGGACATTGAGCCGATCATTAAAGGGTATATCTCCCGAACAGGAGGTATCCACCCCTGTTCTCTCTGCAGCCGCAGATTTTCCTCGGCGGGAAGGATTCGCCCCAGAAGCGTGCGCAATTCGAATTCATGGCGACCTGCGTCTAGAGCAGGGTCGGTGAGCATGGAAATCCGGGTAAACTTTATCTGGTCCAGTACGCCGCCCACCACATTTCTGCGGCCACCTCGACGGCGCGGTTGACCTCCTCGGTCTAGGTGGTACTTGAGTTTGTCAGCTTCATCGCTGCGGTACGGCATTATGCAGTCGTTGGGACAGACCATGCTGCACATGCCGCAGCCAATACAGGCATAGGCCGGATCGGTCTTCTGCCTGACGCCATAGTACACTTGGTAAACATTGCTAGGCTCGGTTTCCAATCCCATGGTGGTCTGTACCAACCTCTGACGATGGACAGCTGGTTCTATAGCATTAACAGGACAGACCGCGGTGCAGTTGCCGCACAGGGAACACTTGTCCCTCTGCCAGGAAATCTGCCATGGCAGATCCTTGGGACTTAGTGTGGAAGGAGTAATGGATCCGTTTGTCGACATATCTCAACCTCCTGACGATCAGGGACGAATTATCGCAGTATCTAAATGCATTGGTTGAAAAGTCCTTGCTTTTATCTCGATCGGGAATTGCTGCGTCCAAGCCACACATCTCCGATGAGATGGCGTAGAGACCTGGTCTGCCCCCCACCACACCCGGCCGTAGTTTTTTGCGGTCCTGCACCATGAACAATGTCTTGTCCGGGAGGCTCCCCATCACACAGTTGGGGCCGTCTATTATCATCCTTCTACATGTGTGTTTGAGTTGCTTTAGGCAATCACCGTTGGGGTGGTGGACCAGGTCCAAATCCTGCAGAGGGGTGATCACATGCTTGTACATTTCGATTCCCAGGCCCAACCGGTAATGGGTGAAGTGCAGGATGTGGGTAAATACCTCAGAGTCGGATTGATAACCCATGTATCCCGGAAATCCTCTGGAAGTAAGAAACTCCCGAATAGGGATAAAGGCGGTGTTCTCGCCATTGGTCATAGTGGCAACACCTTGGATGAAAAAGGGATGGCAGGCATAGAGATTAATGGCATAGTTAGTGTTTTGCCGCCCCTGAGCCAACATCACCCTGGCCTGAAGTTCCTTGCGATCCAGCTGTAGATACTCCGCCACAGTCATGGGATCCCCAATCTCTTTGATCATGATCACATCCGGCCAGAAGCTGTAAACAATCATGTCCTCAGCCTCTTCGCCCATTCTCCGGAGCTGAAGCCGAATCATCAATAACCTATATTGTAGATCGCTCTCGCTCAGCCCTTCCCAGTCCTCGGGGTACTCATAGGCCCGGACAAGGTAGATGTCCCGTTTGGGAACTCCTGGAGGTGGCTGCTTGGGAATCTTGATGGAAATTTTGTACTTGGTCATGAAACCGACATCCATCATGAACCGGTCCAGCCGCTTCAGCCCTTCAGTGCTAAAAATGCCTGAAAGAATTGGAGCACCGTCCAATTCCTCAAAAGGCCCCCCAAGATCGCTGAAGAAGAGCCCGACCCCGGAACCATCGTGCCCCTCCCTCATCACATCCAGTGCCTGGATGGCCATCATGGGAGACTGAGGTTCCTCACTGGTAACTGCAAACATACGACACATAAGTCATTCTCCCTATCAATGAATAGATCTTAAAAACGATATCAATTTAGGAATTTGGGAATTAGAGAATTAGAGAATTGGGAAATTCAGGAATTTCCTGCAATCCGAAATCCCCAATCTCATATCTCGCATCAGTTGGTTCATCGCTTAATAAACTCCTAACGAGTATCTAGGACCTCAATGTCCTTCAGGCTTCAGCCACTTTTCTTAACTTTTCTGGGATCAGGTTCAGGTAGGAACTTCTTTGGTCCACTTTCACCGTTCTGGCCCTGAGTTGAGTTGTGGCGCTGGATGAGGGAGCTAGCAGGCTGGCGTCTAAAGAATACCTGTATAAAAAAGCGCCGCTCTCAACCCGAACGAATTTCCACTTTGAAATTTAGGCCACTAAGTAAAACTGTCTTCTTCGACAGAGTTCGCGAACTATAACAGAATTAACTGGTAAATTTCAACAAAAAAATGTAATAAATATTTCATAGAGCAAGCGTTGCTGGAAGATCTTTTTCATAGGAGTCTAGTAAACGGTGAACGGTGAGCAGTTAGCGGTATAGGGAAAGGTGTCAGGTGTCAGGTGTCAGAGGACAAAGACGACTAGGCACTTTCACAATTTCGGATTTCGAATTGCGGATTTGGGAAGGTATAGAGCAGAGAGTTGGAGGTTGGAGGAGCGCTACGCTTGAGGTTGGAGGCAGAGGGAAGATAATTTCGGATTGCGGTAGGTAGGTCGGGTGGTTTCCGCCTCGGCGGAGTTCACCCGACAGCAAATGCTGTCGGATCAATCCCGCTAAAGCGGGACTAGGCGAGAACGATCCGACCTACTAATTGGAAAACAGCAGCTTTCTGGATACCGGATCTCGTCCGCCGCAGGCGGACTCGTCCGGTATGACGCTTGCGAACCGGGGATCTCCTTTAAATGCCCATTGCTTGACGGTGCCAAATAAACCCATTAGGTTCGGGACAATCTAAACCCTAATCACAGAGGAAAGACAAATGGTTTCAAAATCGTTTGAGAGGCAGAGGGTGGCCTCAGGGGTCAGTCCACTCGACCGGCTGTTGGGAGGTCTTTACATTGGCGACAACGTGGTCTGGCACGATGATGCCGGCAGTCTTGCCTCAGTTTTTTGTCTCAATTTTATTCAGGCCTCTCAATCCCAAAACAGACCTCTCATATACGTCAGCTTCGACCGCTCACCCAAGAATCTACTGGACAAACTGGGGCCGCTTAGCGACAACCCAACCCTCACCATTCTGGACTGTTTCACAAACGGCAAAGGAGCCGGTTCTCCAATTTTCCTAAAATTTTATGAGGAAACGGAATCGGAACGGCCATGCCATATCGTCCGAGTCGAAGACCCCCGTAATACGAACCACTTCATGGATGTGCTCTACGGCATTCATGCCACCATGGAAGGCGACGTTCGCTTTGTCTTTGAGAGTATCACCGGGATGCAGGAACTATGGGGTGGCGAAGAACATATCATTAACTTCTACTCCCACTCCTGTCCCCGCCTATACGAGCTGAATACCGTTGCCTACTGGATCCTAGAAAAAAGTGCCCATTCAGCCAAGCTCCGGGCCCAGATCAACCAGATTGCCCAGGTGGCTATTGACCTCGCCATCAAGAGAGGCACCACTTCACTGACCATCCTCAAGGCTGAAAAGCGAAGCCTGGACAATCTCCACAGGCCACATAACTACTGGACCAAAGATCTGACCGTCACTTTTGATGCGGAGCGCCGTACCTCGGGTCGTGTTGATTTGGGTTTGCGTCTCAAGGAACTCCGCACCAAAAGAGGATTGTCCCAGACCGAACTCGCCAAACTGGTGGGAGTCACCCCCAGCACCATCTCCCAGGTAGAAAGTAACCTTATTTACCCTTCCCTGCCGGCGTTGTTGAAAATGGCGGAAATCCTCTCGGTGGAGATAAGCTCTTTTTTCCAAGACCAGACGGAACAGAAAAAGCGTTTTATTTTTCCCGCAGCTGAAGCCGCTGAAGTAAAGTTTCCTGACCTGCCTGCAGGTGCCGTGGTCGCAAAATTGCTGTCACCGGTCGATTTTGACCTCAAAGCCGAACCATACCTCATTGAAATTCCACCCAAGGAAAAACTGCCCTCTCATTTTTTTATCCACAAAGGAGAAGAGATCGGCTACTTACTTTCGGGCAGATTGCAGGTGAAACTAGAGAAAGCGGCTTACAGCTTGCGTTCGGGAGATGTCATTTATTTGACCTCAGAAATGCCGACCCAGTGGAAAAATCCTGGCCCGGGGGTGGCGAAGCTACTGTGGATAAAAGTCAGATAGGATGAAAGCGAGAAAGGAAGAAATTAGCCACAGACCCACGCAGACAAACGCAGACGATATTGGCCACAGGTCGCCTTCGGCGACTCACAGATATCACAGATAGAGATAGAACCACGAAGGGCACGAAGCACACGAAGTTAAGACTTCCTAGTTGAAGTATATCGATCGCTTAAGAAGCCCCGCGAAGCGGGGTGTCCCGATGGAATTCCATCGGGACAAATGGAAAAGCGCCTGAGGACGAAACTAAGCTAGCTTACTTTCGTCCTCAGGGCTTTCCATTAAGCTCTTAAGCGATCGTCACATCATGCAGATGTCTCACCTCAATTTGTCAGATCCGTGAAAATCCGTGTGTTCCGCCAACGGCGGGACCCGTGTCCAAAAAAATCAAAGGATCATTAGGTACACTTTCCTAATTCACTACTCAGTAAAAATCTGTATTAGTCCGCGGTTAAGTATCTTTTGCGGCTTGCTGTTACTTGGAATTTTTTGTCCCGGGATTCGAGACGTATACTCCCTTTTCTTCCCAGAGTGCTTCCCGCTCGCGCAAGATGCGCAACGTCTTACCGGGCTTCTGGATGCTCATGGCTGTGAGCAGTGCATTGACCAGGCTGGTAGCAGCTGTGAATGACTCGATAAAGGAGTCCAGCTGGCACTCAGCTGTTAGCACCCAGTGGGCGTGGCGGGCTAAGGGCGAAAGTGGAGAGTCCGTGATTGCCCCCACCCGGGCCCGCTGTCTCCGGGCGTACTCCAGAATCTCCACAGTGACACTGGTATATCGAGGAAAGCTAATACCTATTACGAGATCAGTCTTTTCTAGCCCCTGGAGAATGTCCCACAACTCCCCGTGCCCTGGCACCAAGAGTTGGGCCTGTTTTCCGAGAAAGCGGAGGTATGTTGCCAGGGTCAGGGCCGGCGCATGAGCTCCACGCAGTCCCACCACAAAAATTCTCTTGGCTTTCTCCATATCCGCCACCGCTTGCTCGAAGACCTCAATCGGCAGATTCCTCAAGGTCTGGGAAAGATTCTGAATGTCCTCCTGGAGGACTTTCACCACCACATCCCCTACCTGACGCACATGGTCGACCGTACGCTCCAACCGCGTCACAGTAGAAAGGCGGTTTTGTAGACCCTCGCGGAACTTGCTCTGCATCCCCGGGTATCCATCAAATCCCAAGGCCTGGGCCAATCGTACTACGGTGGCCTCGCTCACTCCCACGCTGTGAGCGAGTTGCGAGGCCGTGAAGAAGATGGCCTCCTCGTAGTTGTCCACGATGTACTGCATGATCCTCCGTTGGGATGGAGTGAGACGAACTCTATTGTCGACTAGCAGTTCCTGGAACGGCATGAAAAAAATCCTTCAGAAAAAATAATTATTGCATTTTTACTTAACAATTTATTAGTATTCCAGTCAAACGAAAAATGAGGAAAGTCAGTTGTCGGTGGTCCGTGGTCCGTTGTTCAGAAGGCATAGAGTAAGGGGAAATACGGATGACAGCAAGGATTGAGGTTGGAGGATCGCTCAGGTTCGACTTTGCTCACCTTCGCTTGAGGTTGGAGGCAAAATATCTCTTGGTTCAATATTTGTTGCCTCAAACCTCTAACCTCAAACCTCCAACTGCAGGGGCTCTATGCGACGCTGGATACTGGCTACTGGCTTCTATGAATCCGTCCATTGGTGGGCGTGCAAATCTGCCCTACTGTGATAAGATCTTTATAGCGAAAGGAGAATGCAAGCACAATGGCTAGCCTAAAACAAATCAAAGAAAAGCTCAAACAGGTAGATTCTACCAAGATTTTCTTCACCGATCTCAACGGTAGGAACCGGAGCTTGCCGGTCAACCCTGCAAACATTGATTCTATAATTAATATAGGGATCGGTTTCGACGGCAGCTCCATCGCCGGGATAACCACAGTTGACGACAGTGATCGATTGCTCCTCCCCGTTCAAGACAGCTTTCGTGTTGTTGAATTCAAAGACGAGAAACTGGGCTTTTTCATAGGCAAAATTCAAAATGTACAGGGAGCGCGATCAAAATCTGATTCCAGGGCCGTACTGGAAAATGTCCTGACCAAGGCAGAATCCGACTATGGCTGCAAGTTCCTGGCGGGGCCTGAACACGAGTTTTTTTTGCTTACGTGCGACTGTTTCAATGAGAATATGCACTCTGACAGTGCCGGCTATTTTCATTGCGACCCCCATGACAAAGGAGAAGTGGTAAGGAACAAAATCATCGATGTCCTGGAAAAGTGTGGCATCAAGTATGAGAAAGCGCACCATGAGGTCACTGCGTCGCAGCACGAGATCAACCTGGAGTGTTCGGATCCTTTGGAGGCTGCTGATCGGACCGTGCTTTTCAATTATGTGACCCAGAAGGTAGCAGCAGAGAACGACCTTCACGCCACCTTCATGCCCAAGCCCTTTGATGGCCAAAATAGAAATGCCTTCCACATCCATCTCTCCATGCTCGATAAAAAGGGAAAGAATTTATTCTACCAAAAAAGCGGCGAGTATAATCTGAGTAAGACCGCCAGACAGTTCATGGGAGGCATCATAAAATATGCCCGGGAGACTTCTATTGTCATGGCGTCGACTTTCAATTCCTACAAGGCTTACGTGATAGAGAGGGAGGCTCCCGTTGTACGGGGATGGGGTCTGAAAAACAGAAGTTCCATGGTCAGGGTGCCATATGCCAGCAGCACTGAAAATACGAGAATTGAACTCAGAAACCCTGATCCCACCGGCAACCCTTACCTTCAGATGGCAGTCCTGATTGGTATGGGTCTTCAAGGTATGAGAGAGGAACTTGATTGTGGCCGACCCGATATGGGAAGTACCTACAAGGTAAGAAGAAAATACCGCGTCTGGGATAGACGTTTTCTTCCCAAGTCCATGTTCGAGGCCCTGGTGGAGGCGGAAAGGAGCAAGTTTCTCAAAGAGATACTGGGAGAGCGGATATACAACAACTACATGGGACTCAAAATAGCTGACTGGGAAGAACACCGAACTCATGTTACTCGGAAAGAGCATGAGAAGTATTTGAGTATGTGAAGGGAAGGAGTTAGAAGACAGGAGACAGGTGTCAGTATGGAGCATAGGGCATAGGGCAGAGAGTTGGAGGTCTGAGGTTAGAGGTTGGAGGCAACAAATCGTTAATGGGAATAGTTTTTTTGCCTCCAACCTCAAGCGAAGGTGAGCAAAGTCGAACCTGAGCGATCCTCCAACCTCAATCCTTGCTGATCACTCATACGCTATGCCCTATGCGCTATGCGATAAATTGCCCACCGAATAGGTATAGTGACAAAGGAGATAATCTTAATGGAAGAATGGATCGAACAACTACAAAACAGTGTAAATACCCTCGAAAAACTCAAAGAATACGTCAACGTCACCCCTGAAGAAGAAGAAGGTATAACAACACTCAACACCAAGTGGGGTACTACTCCCTACTTTGCCTCTTTGATGGATCGGGATGATCCCAACTGCCCAATTAGAAAACAGGTCGTACCTTCCGTAAAGGAGAAAGAGAACCGTTACGGCATCCCAAACTATCTGATCTGGAAAGAAAATCGCGACACTGAAGAAGTAAGGCCCGACAGCATTGCCAGGCAGTACTATGACCGCATAGCTTTTACAGTCACCGATGTGTGCGCCAATTACTGCCGCCATTGTTTCCGCAAAGAACTTGTGGTGGACCGAGATCTCAAACTAAGAATGGATGTGGACGAAGGTCTCGAGTGGATCCGAGAGCATGAAGAGATTCGCGATGTCCTTATCACCGGGGGCGACCCCTTTATCCTCTCAGACGAAAGGATCGAATACCTCATTCGCAAGCTGCGCGAGATCCCCCATATCGAGATGATTCGCTTTGGCACGCGAGCACCCATAGTGCTGCCGCACCGAATTACCGCTGGTCTCAAAAAGGTGTTGAGCGGCTACCATAAGGTACCAATCTGGATAAACACCCAGTGCAATCATGCCAATGAAATCACCGAGAAGACGGCCGAAGCAGTCTACGATCTCCTCTCGTGCGGGGTTAACGTAGGGAACCAGGCAGTCTTGTTAAAGGGAATAAACGACGACGTCGACAGCTTCAGAGAGTTGCATCAGAAACTTCTGGCGGTGAGAATTCGCCCCTACTACGTTTTCTACTGTGAGCCGGCCCCAGGAATTGACCACTTTCGCACTCCGGTTGAAAAGGGAGCCGAGCTCATTCGAGACGCACTTCGCGGCCACACCACAGGGTTGGCCCAACCCATGTACGTTATAGCCACAAATATTGGCAAGGTTCCTTTGATGCCCGATTACTACTTTGTGGACAAGAACGAGAAAGAGTACACCCTGAGAAATTACAAGGGCGAGATAACCACACTGCCGAATATTCCGGAATAGAAATGCAGGAGCCAGGAGTCAGCTGGTACGCGGCACCAGCAGCTTGAAGAAAAAAACAATTAGCCACAGACGCACGCAGACAGACACAGACATAAAACGAGTTTCATAGACTCACTTTCGCAAACACAGGGATCGCTTAAGTAACCCCGCGAAGCGGGGTGTCACGATGGAATCCATCGGGACAAATGGGGAAGCGCCTTGAGGCCGAAAATAAGCTAGCTTACTTTCGGCCTCAAGGGCTTACCATTGAACTCTTAAGCGATCCTATTTCGTAGTCCCCTTCGTGTGCTTCGTGCCCTTCGTGGTTCTATCTTTTATCCGTGGCCATCCGTGTGACTCCGTGGTTCATTCCTCCCTTTCTCGCCCGACTCTATGCTCTATGCCTTCCCAAATCTACAATCTTAAATCTTAAATCTACAATCTTAAATGCTCTGGGCCCGACGTTAGCTGTTCAGCACTGCCATGGCTTCCTCCAGGTAACACTCAGTGAGGTAAGGAATACCGGTCACTTTGGCGCACTCTTCGGTAAGCGACATCAGCTCTTTTCTGGAAATGGCCGGCAGCGAGAAACAACGGGCACCTGCCAAAAGCTGCTGGAGACCCACCCTGAGCCTGTCAGCGTAGCTGAAAATGCCCACGGCCCCGAGCGGGATGTTCTTCATCTCATCCTTACCCACCATATCAGCAACCTGCTCCCAACATACGAAGATCTCTTCCGGGGTGGTCCCGAATTGACTCACCGTTTTGGGAAGATCGTCTTTCTCAACCCATCTGGCGATGTTTTTGCCCACCATTCCCGGTATCATCAATGCCCGGCCCATACAAACCGCTTTCGCGAACGGCGCGCCTAGGGCAAGTGCCTTGAATAGACCGTCTTCACTGGAAAATCCTCCGGCGAATGCCAGGTCAGGAACTCTCTCGCCCTTGTCAGCCAAAATCTTGCTGAACTTGTAAGCCATGCTGTGAATGTAGAGACTGGGGATGCCCCATTCTTCCATCATACGCCAGGGAGACATGCCCGTGCCTCCGGGTGCTCCATCAATGGTAAGCAGGTCTATTTTCGCCTTAGATCCCCACTTGATGGCCATTGCCAATTCGCGCAGTGGGTAAGCGCCTGTCTTGAGGGTGATGCGCTTAAACCCGAGCTTCCTGAGGCGATCGACCTCGGCGTAGAAGTCTGCCTCGTCGATGAATCCCAGTCGGCTGTGACGCTCGAATTCCTTGATGGCGCCACTGGCGAACGATTTCTGGTGCGTAGGAGAGGAGGGGTCCGGAGTTACAATGTAGCCACGTCTCTGGAGTTCCTGCGCCCTTTCCAGGCTGTCAACTTTAATCTCGCCGCCGATGCATTTGGCCCCTTGACCCCACTTGAGCTCTATGTTGTCCAAGCCGTGCTTGTCAATGATGTACTCGGCGACACCGAGCCTGGTATCCTCAACATTCATCTGCACAAGCATTTCGCCGTAGCCTTGATGGTAGCGACGATACTGTTCAATACGTCGGTCCATATCAGGCGCACTGGCTATCTTGCCGTCTTTGTTAAGCTCCAGCGCCGGGTCGATACCACAGACGTTCTCGCCGCAGATGAGAGTGACACCGCCAATAGCCGCGCCCACAGCGAAGTGCTCCCAGTTGGCGCGGGCTATCTCTGTGGAACCCAGGGCCCCGGTGAACACCGGCACCTTCATTTTCACCTTGGTGTCCCAGCCATATTCGGTTTCCGTGCTCACTGAGGGGAAAGTGGCGGTGTCAGGGTCGCCGACAACACCTTCCGGCATGCCCCTGGCACCCATGGCGTATCCCTGGATATTGAGATGGGAATAATCAATAGGATAGTCCTTGTCCGCTCCCGCCGTTACCTTGCCGAAGGGACCAGGGTAGATTACCTCGCGGCCTCGAAAGGTTGATTTGAACACCTCGCAGTTCCCGCGGCAACCGTCAGTACAACGAGAGCAGAGGCCAGACATGGGTACCACTGATTTTGACCTGTTGAAGGTTCTAGTGGCGTCATTGGCATTTGGACGTTGCAAGTTCATCTTGATACTCCTCCCTTACAGAATTAAAAAGATTTAGTCCTTACCCGAAATACAAAACTCCGGGACCATAAATGCAAAAGGCGTCATGCTCATGGGAATCTCCCATGCAACAGACGCCTTTGTCGAAGCAGAAAAACCGCACGCCGTTGTGCGGCCATTTATCCCTACTTATCTGTGGGACCTCTTTTTTTAGCTGTACTAATGAAATTTGTCAAGAAATTTCTGAAGAAAGCATAAGGAAAGGTGTCAGGGTTCAGGTGTCAGGGGTCAGCAAGGATTGAGGTTGGAGGAGCGCGAACAAAGTTCGCTTGAGGTTGGAGGCAAAATCTAGAGGTCAGAGGTCGGAGGTCAGAAGGCAAAGAACAGAGGGCATGAGAGATTGAAAATTTTAGATTGATCTGAAAAAGAATCGTAGGTCGGATCGTTCACGCGAAGTCCCGCTTTAGCGGGATTGATCCGACACAGCTAGGCGTCGGGTGAACTCCGCCGAGGCGGAAACCACCCGACCTACCTGCTATATCTTTATTGCTTTTCTCCTGAATTCTGGATTCTGACTCCTGGCTCCTTTCTCTATGCCCTATGCTCTATGCCTACTTTCTACAGTTCTTCTGATAGCAGGATGGCCTCAGCCACTGCACGCATGGACTTGCGCGAGTCCATGCTGCGCTTTTGAATCCAGCGGTGCGCCTCCTCTCCGCTCATATTGCGCCGCCGCATGAGAACGTCTTTGGCTCGTCCCACGAGCTTACGAGACTCCAACTCCTCTTGGATCACCTTGGTTTGCACCATGAGTTCAGTATTGAAAATCGCCACCGCAGCCTGGTTGGCCACTGTTGTGAAGAGGTTCTTTTCTGTTTCAGTGAATTCATGCGGTACCGACGTATAGCAGTTGATCACACCAATCATCCGGTCTTTTACACTCATGGGAATACTCAGCATGGAAACAAGTCCCATCTTTCTGGCCAGCTCTTTTTCTTTGAAGCGCGGCTCCTCCAGCACGTTGCCCACCTCGTAGGGTTTGTTATGTCGGGCCACATAGCCCACCACCCCTTCGCCCAGCTTCACGGAACGTTCCTTAATGTAGTCGCTGTCAATGCTTTGGGTAGCCCGGATGGTGAGGGCCCTGGCCTTCTCGTCCAGAAGCCAGAGCGAGCAGACCTCTGAGTTCATCACTTTGGCAGTGACAATCACAATGAGTCTGAGGATGTCTTCAATGTATTGATCAGAGGCAATGGCCTTGCTTATGAGAGTCAAGGCCTCGATGGATTTTTCGTAGGAGGTGCTATCCATGGTCAAATGAAATGTCTAAAGTGAACTAAAATGTACTAAAATGTCTAAAATAAAACAGAATGCCTAGAATTGAGGGGTGAATGATGTATTGATATCTCTCACCCTAACCCTCTCCC
>PVMK01152585.1_pt1 | contig 26158 bp, 19 predicted proteins | sample 1853481 | NCBI WGS metagenome assembly PVMK01 (sample SAMN08533507, study PRJNA380276) | Marine sediment metagenome, whole genome shotgun sequencing project.
TCTTTAACCTGGCTGAAGATCAGACTGGCCATGCCATGAACACTGTTTTCCCTACCCGGAAAATGTTGGTTAGATGGTGTTACCAGAATAGTCTCATCATAAAAAACTCTCGCATCTAGATTTCTCAATGCCCAGGTAAATGCATCAAACAACCAGAGTGTCGTTTCTTCGTCGAGAAGTGCTTTAGGTTTTAATAATTTAGAAAACATATCTACCTTATTGATATTATAAACTGGTCAAAATATTACAGGATTTAGGTATTTGTGATAGCACTCGGTAACCCAAGTGATTTGGCTCTTGCTTCGGTTCTCTTGTCTCAACAAACCGAAATGTCCGCAGTTGGCCGACCCCGGTTATTCATACTGCTGGAATTACAGTCTGAAAAACATCAGCTTTCTGGCGCAAAGCAGCGGCTCAGTTCTTTAACACGTCAATAATGAGCCTCCTTTCACAAGACAAGGAGCTTTCTCATGACATATTCATTACTTTTTAAGGCCAATAACCAGCCCTGGAATAAAGGCATGATTATCGGCCCAAAGCCCCCACTTAAGCTGAAAGAAGTTTGGGCTATTCGCATTCGTCTTCAACTTTCCGGTGACGTTCGTAATCTCGCATTGTTCAATCTGGCAATCGACAGCAAGTTACGAGCGTGTGACCTGGTCAGTATTCGTGTGAGCGATGTCACTCAAGGCTACAAGGTGGTTCATCGAGCGACTGTAATGCAAAAGAAAACCAAGCGACCAGTTCAATTTGAAATATCTGATCAAACCCGGCTTGCTATCAGAAACCTGATTACGAAGTTTAATCTCACACCAAGCCGGTTTCTTTTTCCGAGTCGCATGAGTTCATCCCCTCATCTCTCAACAAGGCAGTACGCCAAGATCGTGAAAGACTGGGTTGCTGACATTGGATTGGACCCATACGCATATGGGACACACTCGTTGCGAAGAACCAAGGCAACTTTAATCTATCGACGAACGAAGAATCTCCGGGCTGTACAGTTATTGCTCGGACATACCAAATTGGAGAGCACAGTACGATATTTGGGAATTGAACTTGACGATGCTCTTGAAATAGCGGAACAGACCGAAGTCTGAAGTTAGGGAACGGAAGCGGTTTTCATAGCCGCTTTCGTCTTGATGCAATTGAAACCGGATAAGTATCGAATTGGTGAGTAGCCGGAGTCAGCCCCAAAGCAGCCATAGAATGAGTCCAAATATCGGCATTGTGTATAACCGGCCTCGGCCAATGGACCTCGAGTGGTAACGAACTGAGCCAACTTTTAATCTAAGCTGAGTGCCTCACAAATCACAATATTGTCATCGGCAACCCGCCGTATGGGTACCGTTCCCTGCTGGTTGATTGACAGAATGTCGTACTCAATAGTGGCTGAATTACAACTGTCAAATGTCAGCATTATCGTGCCAGCTGAACCCGGCGGGTCGGTATGTTCGATTTCAGTGTAGGTATCAAAAATACCGCCTGAGGTAAAATCAATATCCATGATGACCTGATTACTACCTTCCTGAATCAGACCAGCCGCGTTAAACCAACGATGACCGGGATCACCCAGGTTAGCAGTTGCGTCCATCGGTGGCAGTTCGGTGTCGTACGTGAACCATGACAGCGTGACCAGACCCAGATCGGGAAATACGGTGATAAAGAAACCCTGGCCATCGGTCATAGGGTCATACCATGCATCGTTCAGGCCGGCGTTGATGGAGAACGTCTGGTTAGTCACAAATACATATGCAGCACCGGAATTTACGGATGAATTATTGCTCTGATCGCCATCGACACCTGTAGCGTTGCTGTCTTCCACGATCGCGGCAACTACCACCGTGTTTCCCGAAATGGCCACATCACTCCCGAAATTAGTGCCATTCAGGACACCCATAACTCTCCCCAATCGAATTGATCCAATTTCAGCTGGGTTCACACGCAGGGAACAAAAAGTCAGGATACCCATCACTTTTAGCACTGAGAAACATGGGTGTCCTGACTTACTTGGACTCCCAGCCTACAGCTCTTCCATATTGATAACTATTTTGCCGAACTGCTCTGCCTTTTCCATCTTTTCAAAAGCCAAGCCAATATCGCGGGCAGGATATACTGAATCGATTACAGGAAAAATCTGTTTTGAGGAAACCAGCCTCAGCATGCTCTCGAATTCTTCCGCAGTTCCCATCGTGGTTCCGTGGATCGAAAGCTGCTTCCAAAAAATGCTGCTGGGTGAAAGGTCTTCCATATTACCTGCCGTGCGGCCGAACATAGCTATGCTTGCACCTGGCTGGGCCAAATCAAGCAATTTCGAAAACCCGTTGCCGGCAGCGCTGTCAACAATGACATCGAAGCCGTCGCATAGGGTTTTGAGTTCCTGATCCCAATCGGTGTTGCAGTAAATTACACCGCCGTTGGCACCGAGATCTACTGCCTTACCTATTTTTTCCTGAGAACTCGATGTAACATAAGCCTGCGCTCCCGAAGCCACGGCAAAATGCAAAGCAAAGAGTGCCGCGCCACCGCCGATTCCAGTGATCAAAACTTTACTATCCCGCACACAGCCTCCACGGGTGAACAGTGCACGGTAGGCGGTTAATCCCGCGAGCGGCAGAGCTGCAGCTTCTTCCAAGCTGAGGTGCTTCGGTTTAGCGTACACATATTCGCTGCTGATGCTGATGTATTCCGCGAAAGTGCCTTGAGTGGGAAATCCCAGGATCTGGTAATCCGGACCTTGTACTTTTTCATTCGGGCCCCAGTACAGAGAAGGATTCAGAATGACTTCATCACCGATATTGAATCCGCTTACATCAGAACCAATACCCTCAATAATGCCCGCACCATCAGAACCCATGATGATATTCTCGTCACTTCTCAATTTGTTCTCTTGCAACGACCACAGCTCGTGGTGATTCAATGCGGCGGATTTTAGTTTGATCAATATAGCGAAATCCGATAATGCCGGTGTCGGCACCTCCTTTGTTTCCAATGTACTATTCGACTGATTTAGAACGACAGCTTTCATCTTTCTTTCTCCATCTCATCAGCTCTCTATTAGATTACGGGGAATTTTCTGTTAAGCACAGATACAAAGTACGGCATCATGATATACAAAAGTTATGGGGTCACAAAGTTATAAAAGTCAGGACACCCATGTCTCTGAACGCTAAAAGTAATGGGTGTCGTGAATCATTTTTGATTTTTTCATGCAGAATCTCCTTCGTTTAGTTTACGAGAAAATTCTACTTCCGAGTTCAGTTAATTATCGGGGGGATTACCCTGTCTGCTTTTAGGGAGTGAGTTCGCCCTGATTCGATTAAGCTCTTCTGTTTTATTCATTACTTCTTTTGCGGCTTTTTTATAAAATGGCCGCAATGATTTTTTCAAATGCGCCAAGACTTCCCTTGTAGGGATCGCCTTCAGGCAACTGAAAATTGCCAATGCATAAGTTATATCATATTGAGATAGGGCATTGCTGCGCTCTACTGCTGGGCCCGAACAACTCCCACAAGAACGTATCTTTACCGTATGGGCGCTATTTGCCATCATTAAACCAAACCCCATGAAGACAGCAACAACCTCCGTGATATGAGGCCAGTTTTCTACTCCACCGGGTGGTGGTTCTTGCGACATGCTACCCAAGTAATGCCCCAGTACATGGGCAAAATCGGCAATGAGAACTTCGGAATCTCGTAATTGATCTGGATTATAGGCAATAAGTAGTTGATGAAAGGCCCCACCAGTGGGCATGATTCCTTTTGAGCCACGCAATGCTCCCTTTATCTCTATTTTGGGTGATTCAACGGGCATGTCTTCAGCCATATTTGTAAGTTTGGTTGGCCAATGCTTGAGTCCAGCATGTTCTTTAACCTGGCTGAAGATCAGACTGGCCATGCCATGAACACTGTTTTCCCTACCCGGAAAATGTTGGTTAGATGGTGTTACCAGAATAGTCTCATCATAAAAAACTCTCGCATCTAGATTTCTCAATGCCCAGGTAAATGTATTAAACAACCAGAGTGTCGTTTCTTCGTCGAGAAGTGCTTTAGGTTTTAATAATTTAGAAAACATATCTACCTTATTGATATTATAAACTGGTCAAAATATTACAGGGTTTAGGTATTTGTGATAGCACTCGGTAACCCAAGTGATTTGGCTCTTGCTTCGGTTCTCTTGTCTCAACAAACCGAAATGTCCGCAGTTGCCAAAAGTGGAATTTTCAGGAAAATTGGATCAGTCCGTCTTGCCGTGGAGCATGATGCCGTAGAGCAGCACGTCTTTGTGCTCGCCGGGCATTCGGATAGACTTTTCAACCGTCATGCCAAGTTTTTCGAGCAACCGTATTGAGTGGTTATTCTCAGGTGAGACAATGGCCACCACCCGCCCCAACTTCATGTATTCACGGGCGTGTATCATGACCGCCTCGGCCGCCTCATACGCAAAGCCGTTGCGACAGAACTCAGGCAGCAGGCCATAACCAATATCCGGGGCATCCAGGTTATCGCGCTTGAACAAGCCGCAAATACCCATGGGCCGGCCGCCAGCCTTCTTTGAAACCAGGTACGGCCCGTATCCATGTTCGCCATATAGCTTCAACACGCCGTCCTTCAGCGCCTGCCTGGCCTGCTCTGTCGTGCGGATCCCCCGATCTCCAACGTAGCGAATGAATGCCGGGTCATTCCAGACAGCGAGCATCAGGTCTGAATCATCAGCCGTTAACCAGCGCAGTTGCAGACGTTCGGTTTGGAGTTCAGATTTAGCCGATTCTGGTTGCATGTTTGAAATTGCTTAAAACCCAGTCATGTTCCCCTGCCGGGGCCGGAGTAACTTAAATCGTTCAAAGCCCAGGTCTTGCAGGTGATCGAGGTCGAAATCGTACATTCCGATCATGTTGCGCTCCTTGAGCTTCTGTGAGCATTTGAACAGGCTGTTATCGTTGGCTTTGTTGGCCTTTGAAATACTCACGTAACAGATTTTGGACGGACAGGTGTAGGCGCAGCCCGCGTTGGCAAACAGGGTTATGTTCTTTTTGTTGTCAATGGATTTTAGAAGCGCTTCATCATCATTGGACGCCATGGGGAGAATCACGGTGTCATAAATTTCGAATGCCGCTTCGACCTTGCGCAAAGTGTTGATGTTCTTGATGACGCTCGCTTCGAGCTTGTAATCGGGAAAATCCACCTTGACCCATCCGGCCAGTTCGTCGTTGGTGATGATCAGGGAATTACCCGGGCGGTGATACTTCTCGAGGAACGGCAGATTCTCCTCGTATTCCCCGGGCGTCGCGTAGTGATTGGTCAACGGCAAGCGCAGGTTGATGTTCATCTTATAAAGGGAGCGGACATCGTAGCGGCTGAGTTCCGTATTGTGGAAAAACCGGCCACCATAAAGCGTGCTGGCTTCAGTAAAACCGAAAAAACTGTCGATCTGCTCCAGCGGAAGGTCGCTGTAGTTCTTCCTGATGAATTGCTGAATGGGTACCGCCGCTGCCTTGCCGCGTGCTGAAACTGTGAATTGCATGTACAGAAGCATATCATTGGCAGATGCGCACGACACCCGTTTCCGGCCCCATGATCAGCATTAACCCCCGGGTGCGCAAATCACCCTTTTTCGATGCGACCATACGTTGGGGCGCGAAGGCGTTCACGGTATACAACCACATGTACATGCCGACGCATTATGGGGATCCCATTTCGGAATACTGGAGCCTGGTCAGGGACGTCACTTTGTGGGATGTGTCCTGTCAACGCCAGATCATCATCCGTGGCCCTGACGCCAAACAATTTATGGAATTGCTGACGCCGCGCGACCTGTCGAACTGCCCGTCGCACCGCTGCCTGTACGTGATCCTGACGGACGAGGCGGGTGGAGTCGTAAACGACGCGGTCCTGATGCACATGCCGGAGAATGAGTTCTGGCTGTCACCGGGTGATGGTGATGTCATTTTGTGGGCCCAGGGTGTGGCCACCCACACCAGAATGGACGTTGAAGTCATTGAAGGCGACGTCTGCCCCCTGCAATTGCAGGGACCGAAATCACCCCACGTCGCCTATAAACTATTTGGCCAGGCAGCGCTGGAGATGGGCTACTTCCACGTGATCGAAACGGAACTGAATGGGCTCAGGCTGGCGCTGAGCCGGACCGGCTGGAGTGGCGAATTGGGTTACGAACTCTATCTCAAAGACCACATCCACGGCGATGAATTATGGGAAACCGTGATGAAGGCCGGAGAGGAATACCGTATTGCACCGGCGGCCCCCAACACGATACGCAGTATCGAGGGCGGACTGCTTTCCTATTTTTCCGACATGCGCCGCCTGGACAACCCTTACACCTTCGGCCTTGACCGCCTGGTGAACCTGGATAAAAAAGCAGAATTTATCGGCCGGGATGCCTTACGCAGAATTCATTCCAATGGCAATATTCGTCGTTTGGTCGGCGTTGAGATCAGCGGTGAACCGATCAGCCATAACGAAGAGTTCTGGCACATACTGGAAGGAGGGAAAAGGACCGGTCACGTCAGTCGCTGCGTCTGGTCTCCGCGTCTCGAGAAGAACATCGGGTGGGCGAATGTGCGTGCGAGGGCAACGTCTCCAGGGACGCGGCTGACCGTATCCTGCCCGGACGGCCCCAGGGACGCCATCGTGGTTGATGCGCCGTGGTTCAAAGCAGAGAAAGTCATTCCCCCCGGTATCGGGGACAGTTAACAAAAGGAAACAGGCATGGCCAAGATCAAGACCTTTCAGCTCGATACATTGTCCCTGCATGCCGGCCAACGGCCAGACCCTGCCACCGGCGCCCGCGCGACGCCCATTTACCAAACGGCGGCCTACGTGTTCAAGGACACCGAACACGCAGCCTCGATTTTCAATATCGAGCGCACCGGCCACGTCTACTCGCGAATTTCCAACCCGACCAACGCCGTGCTGGAAGAACGGATCAGCGCACTGGAAGGCGGCATTGGCGCAATTGCCACCGCCAGCGGCCAGGCCGCCATGCACCTGGCCATCGCGACGCTGATGGGCACGGGGTCGCACATTGTGTCCTCGCAATCACTGTACGGCGGCACGCATAACCTGCTGGCTTATACCATGCCGCGCTTTGGTATCGACACGACCTTTGTGGACCCGCGCGACCCGGATGCTTTCCGGCAGGCGATTCGGCCCAATACCCGTTTATTGTTTGGCGAAACGCTGGGCAATCCCGGCCTGGAAGTACTCGACATTCCCCGCGTGGCCGAAGTTGCGCATCAGGCCAGCCTGCCGCTGATGATCGATTCGACTTTTACAACGCCTTATCTGTGCCGCCCATTCGATCTGGGCGCAGACATCGTGATGCACTCAGCCACCAAGTTTCTCAGCGGGCACGGCGTGGTGATCGGTGGCCTGCTGGTTGATGGTGGAATTTTCGACTGGGAGGCTTCCGGGCTGTTCCCTACCCTGACCGAGCCGTATGAGGGCTTCCACGATCTGGATTTTGCCGAAGAATTTGGTCCGGCCGCTTTCATTACGCGGTCACGTAAAGAGGGCGCCAGGGATTTCGGGGCCTGCATGAGCGCAATGACCTCATTCCTGATCCTGCAGGGCCTGGAAACCCTGCCTCTGCGCATGCAAAAACACGTGGAGAATACCCGCAAGCTGGTCGAGTTCCTGGACCGGCACGATGCTGTGGAGTGGGTAATCTATCCGGAACTTCCCGGGCATCCCGATCATGAACTGGCGAAAGAGCTGCTACCGAAGGGTTCGGGGGCGGTCTTTAGTTTCGGTGTCAAAGGCGGGCGTAAAGCCGGGCAAAGCTTTATCGAGCGACTGGAACTGGTTTCCCACCTGGCCAATATCGGGGACGCGAAAACACTGGTGATCCACCCGGCCAGCACCACGCACCATCGCATGGATGCCACGGCGCTCAAAGCTGCCGGGATCTCCGAGGGGCTGGTCCGGATTTCGGTGGGTATCGAAGACATCGACGACCTGATCGAAGATATTGGCCTCGGACTCAGGGCATCACAAAAGTTATAAGGCGGACAGATAATGCAGCTAAAAGTCAATGGCCACGAGGTCTATGTGGCGACCGGAAACCGTGAGCCCGATCCAAAGAAAGACACTATTTTGTTTATACATGGCACAGGTCAAGACCACACCATTTGGGTCTTGCCAACACGCTATTTTTCACGTCATGATCGCAACGTGCTGGCGGTGGATTTGCCAGGGCACGGGCGCTCCGGTGGTGAGCCGCTGGAATCCATCGAAACGATCGCTGACTGGGCGATCCAGGTGCTTGACGCAGCTGGTCTCACGACCGCTGCAGTGGTCGGGCACAGCCTGGGTTCACTGGTGGCGATCGCCACGGCGGCACGGCATCCGCAACGCGTTCGCGCGATTGCTTTGCTTGGAATTACTGTACCGATGCCGGTTTCAGAATTCCTGCTTGATAACGCTAAAAAGGACAAGCACGAGGCGATTGAAATGCTGAATTTCTGGGGCTTTAGCAAGTCAGCGCAACTGGGCGGAAACGCGACACCCGGCAACTGGATGCTGGGCGGTGGTATGCGTCTGATGGAAAAAGCCGGGCCCGGCGTCATCCATACCGACCTCAACGCCTGTAATAAGTATATCGAAGGGCTGGAGCACGCAAGCAATGTAAAGTGCCCTGCCCTTTTGATCATGGGCGAGCGTGACATGCTCACACCCGTCCGCTTTGCGATGAAGGTAGCCACTGCGCTGCCACATGCCGAGAAAGTAGTTTTGGAGGGCTCCGGCCATGCTCTTTTGGCCGAACAGCCCGATCCCGTTCTGGACCAACTAATAAGAGTGGTATAAGACAATGATGAGAAATCCCAGTTCTTTGACGATGAGCGACTTCATGGATGGCGTAAAACGCCGCAACCGGGGACAGCATGAGTTCCACCAGGCTGTAGAGGAATGGGCACATGACATAATTCCTTACGTCAACGAGAATCCGCATTACCAGGATCACAACCTGTCGGAGCGAATGACCGAGCCCGACCGGGTCATCATGTTCCGGGTAACCTGGCAAGATGACGACGGAAGAATAAGAGTCAACAAGGGCTACCGGGTGCAACACAGCAACGCGATCGGACCGTATAAGGGCGGACTTCGATTTCATCCGACGGTCTCCCTGAGCGTTTTGAAATTCCTCGCCTTTGAACAGGTTTTCAAGAACAGCCTGACCGGCCTGCCAATGGGCGGTGCCAAGGGTGGTTCCAATTTTAATCCGAAAGGTAAATCGAACAGCGAGATCATGCGTTTCTGCCAGGCCTTCATGAGCGAACTGTATCGTCACATCGGCCCTTTCACAGATGTTCCAGCCGGTGACATCGGCGTCGGCGCCCGTGAAATCAGCTACCTGTTTGGCCAGTACAAACGCCTGACCAACCGGTTCACCGGCGTACTGACCGGCAAGGGTCTTTCATTCGGTGGTAGTGAAATCCGTGTGGAGGCCACCGGTTACGGCACCATTTATTTCATGGAAGACATGCTCAGACATCAAAAACTGAGCATCGAAGGCAAGACCTGCCTGGTTTCAGGCTCCGGCAACGTGGCAATTTATGCAACTGAAAAACTGATTCAGCACGGTGCCATACCGGTCACGCTGTCCGATTCAGGCGGCTTTATTCACGACCCGGATGGAATCACCAAGAAAAAACTCAAATGGGTAAAAGAACTCAAAGAAGTTCGTTTCGGCCGGATTTCCGAGTACGCTGATGAGTTTGGCGTCAAGTACTATCCCGGCGAACGTCCATGGGTAGTCCCATGCGACCTGGCCTTCCCTTGTGCTACCCAGAACGAGGTTAACGCAGAAGAAGCAAAACTGCTGATCAAGAACGGCTGTACCGGAGTTGCTGAAGGCGCGAACATGGGTTCTGATAATGCTGCAATTGCTGTCTATCGCGATGCCAAGATCCTTTTTGGACCACCCAAGGCGGCCAATGCAGGTGGCGTGGCAGTTTCCGGCCTGGTGATGGCCCAGAACAGCATGCGCATGTCATGGAGCCGCAAGGAACTCAACCAGCACCTGGGCGATATCATGCGCGGAATCCACGAAAGCTGCGTGGAGTACGGCAGCGAGTCCGGCGGTTACGTTGACTATGTGAAAGGCGCCAATATCGCCGGCTTCAAGAAAGTCGCCGATGCGCTGATTGCATACGGCGCCTGCTAGGTAGAATCAACCGTAGGAGCGAATTTATTCGCGATTGTAAAAGATTCGCGGATGAATCCGCTCCTACGGCAAGCGGTACGTGTTTAGCGGGAGCCTTCCGCCTGCTGCAAGAAGCGCTCGGTCAACTTGTCCACTGACCAGGAATCGGCCTTCTGGCTGGGCGGGTATTCCGCAAAGGTCTGCAGGAACTGTCCCGTCATCGCCAGCCCAAGGTAAAGCTGCGGCGCCTTGTCGATCATCCAGTCCCAGTAAGTGTTTGAATTCTGATCGGCGCGCTCGAAGGGGTCGCGGCGCAGGTTGAATATCTTCGGTAATCGCAACACGACCATCGGTTCGGCCCACAGGGCCATGGTTTTGGCGCGCTGCTCGGCATAGACGATTTTCCAGTCACCCACCCGGACTCCGACCGGCATCCCTTCGTCATCCAGGTAATGAAAGACCTGGCGTGGCCCGTGCTCTGATTCACCCGTGAAATATGGCAGGAAATTATAGCCGTCCAGGTGCACCCGGTACTGTTTGCCGTCAATGCTCTGGCCTTCTTTCAGTTTCGCGACAATATCAGGTTCTCCGGCCAATGCCATCAGGGTCGGCACCCAGTCCAGGTGGCTCATGATCTCGTTGGAAACTTTACCAGCCGGAATCTTGCCGGGCCAGCGCACCATGGCGGGAACGCGATAAGCGCCTTCCCAGTTACTGTTCTTTTCGCTGCGATAGGGTGTAATCGCGGCATCCGGCCAGGTGTTGAAGTGCGCCCCGTTATCCGTGGAGTACATCACGATGGTATTCTCAGCCAGGCCCAACTCATCCAGCTTGTCCAGCAATTTTCCCACCGTATCGTCGTGTCCCATCATGGTGTCATTGTAGGCTCCCTGGCCGGAACGGCCGAGGTCTGATGCCTTGGTATGGGTGCGGAAATGCATGTGGGTGGCGTTAAACCAGATGAAAAATGGCTTGTCTGCCGCATGGGCACGATCAATGAAATCGAGGCTGGCAGCCAGGAATTCCTCATCCACGGTCTCCATCCGCTTGCGGGTTAACGCGCCGGTGTCCTCGATCCGGCCATCAGCATAGGAGTGAATAACTCCGCGCGGCCCGAACTTTGCTTTGAACCACGGCTGGGTTGGATAGTCGGGATCTTCAGGCTCCTCTTCAGCATTGAGGTGGTACAGGTTGCCGAAGAACTCGTCGAAACCGTGGTTGGTGGGTAGATATTCATCCTTGTCACCCAGGTGGTTCTTGCCGAATTGTCCGGTTGCATAACCCTTCGATTTCAACAGGGTTGCAAGGGTGACGTCCCGGTCCTGCAGGCCTAGTTCAGCGCCGGGTAAGCCGACCTTGCTAAGGCCGGTGCGCAGCGGTGACTGGCCGGTAATGAACGAGGAACGTCCAGCCGTGCAGCTTTGGTCTCCGTAGTAATCCGTGAACCGCATGCCTTCTTTCGCGATACGGTCGATATTGGGCGTGCGGTAACCCATCGCCCCGTCGTTGTAGGCGCTGGTATTGTAGATACCAATATCATCACCCCAGATGATCAGAATGTTTGGCTTGTCCTGGGCCCAAACCCCGCCTGAAGCGAACAGGCAAACGGCCAGCAAGGCAAGTCTGCTCATGTGGCCTCCCAGCAATTTACTGGTCTGTCTCATATTGGCTTCCTCTTTCGTCTGTTACTTGTGTCAACCCAACAGCGGGAATTTCCGCTTTTTCGCCAGTCTGTCCATACCCACCTGGATCATGGACTCGACCTCTTGGTAAATTTCACCAACGTACTCGTTGTCATTTTCCTTGTCCCGATCCGTATCCGGGTAAATCGGTTCAAGAAATTCAGTACGGATTTTGGCCGGCAGGGGAATATGCTGGAACGGTGTGAGATGCAATGTAACACCGAACGGGACACTCAACGTAACGGGGGCGACTTCGCTGCGCATCCGCTTCTTGAGCCCCAGTGCTTTGGCCAACCCACGGCCTTCAGACAGAACAAACAGGGTGTCGTGACCACCCACCGTTGCCACCGGCACAATGGGGACCTGTTCACGGATCGCGAGCCGGATAAATCCCTTACGGCCACCGAGAACAGCTTTGTCACGCTTACTGAAACTGCGGAAAGCATCCACCTCCCCTCCCGGCCAGAGAATGACGTCATCACCTTTCGAAAATGCGGCGCCAATATTGTCCCGCGATGGGGAGATCGTACCCATGCGGCGGAAATAGGTTCCCAGCCCCGGAGCGCCCATCAACACGTCGTGAGCGGTGCCATGTAAACTTCTTTCTTCTCCGAAATGTCGCCACCAGGCCAGGGCCACGGTCCAGGCATCCATGGTCAACGGTCCGCCCGAGTGAATACCAATCAACAGCGACGGATCATCAGGAAGGTTTTCCCAACCGTCGATTTCAAGTCGGAAATAGTAGTCCATCAGGGTGTTCCAGAGCGGAGCCTGTGCGTTCATCAGTTCGGGATCCGGGCCATCGAGCCCTTCCCGTTTTCCGGTGCCGTCTCCGCTCGACTTCAGTTTCAGGGCCTGAGTGACCTCACTCAGTTTGTCGAAGGCTTTCTGCAGCTCACCAGCAGCCTTTTTGCTGAGTTCCTCCCCGGATGCGAGCTTGTTAAGAGCCTCGGCTGGAATCGCGCTCAGCGAGGTTGCCAACTGTGTGAAGCTGGCCAGCGTGCCCGGCTTTTTGACGGCTGCTTTTTTCTTTCCCGTCATGTCTTCTCTCCTGCCCGATCCGGTGGTTTGCAGTGTTCTCTCGAGTTCTTCCAGCGCACTCTCCAGGTAGTCCGCCAGGTGCTGTGGATCCGGCACGGCATTGGGGCAGGCTAACAAGCCAAAGTCGAGCCGGTCATCATGGCTGGTTACGGTGATGTTCAGCGCCTGCCCATCAATCAACATTGACATGGGGTACTGCTCGACCAGTGTGGCGCCATTAAGGTAGCGCAACTCCCTGGAGCCGGGAACATTTGAAACAATCACGTTGGCGGCCGGTGCAACCCGATCCGCTATCCCCAGTGCCTGGGTGAGCACGACCAGTCCACTCAACAATTGCGTGTAGTTGTCAGTGGTCCGTGCGGACCGGCCCTTGAGTTGGGCCTTGGCTGCCTGAACCGACGACTTGATGAGTTCCAGCCGCTTGCCCGGGTCTTCAACGTCCGTTGCTAGCGTGCATACCATGACCGAAACACTATTGCCTGCCCCGCCTTCCTGGCCTGACCTCATGGAAACCGGTACCCAGGAGGTCATCGGTTTCCCGGGCAGATCCCCCGTTTCAATGAAGTATTCCCGCAATGCCCCGGCGCTTAGCGCCAGGACGATGTCGTTAATGGTTGAATCCGTCGCCTTACCGAGCGTCTTGATGCGCGACAGGGAGAAGCTCTTGACCCCCAACTTGCGTTTCTTCGAAATCGACTTGCCCAGGGGTGTCCTGGGCGCTGTGAAGGGGGCTTTGGCCGGGCTTTCCACCAGGTTAAGCACTTTCAGACCTTCTTTTGCCAATGTCGCTGATAGTTCAGGAACTGTTCGGGCCTGTTCAACCAGGCTGGCCGAAACCTTGCCCAGGCGCGCGAGTAAACCGGTTGAAACTTCCTGACTCTTTTTCTTCAGGGGTGGCTGCCAAAAAGCCCTGGAAGCCTGCTTATCAGATGACTTCAACAATGAGCCGACCAGGTACTCCATCGTCGCTACGCCGTCGAGCAGCGCGTGGTGCACCTTGAAATAAATGGCGACGCGCCGTCCTGATATTCCCTCTACCAGGAAACACTCCCACAGCGGCAGGGACCGGTCCAGTTGATGCGAATGAATGCGGGAAACCATCTGGAGCAACTGTTTCGTGGAACCCGGTTTGGGCAGTGAAGAAAAGTGGACGTGGTTGTCCAGGTCGAATTCCGGATCCTCGACCCAACTGGTCAGGTCGAGTCCGCCGGCCAGCTTGTAATTAAACGGCGGCGTGGCAATCGTGGCGTGGTCCAGCCCATTTATAAACTCCCGCCAGAAATTCTTTCGGTATCCTTTTGGAAGACTGAACACCCAAAGGCCGGCTACGTGCGCCAAATTACTGGGCGATTCCGCTTGTAAAAAAGCCCAGTCAACGGTACTCAGCCTTTGTTTCATGTGTACACCTACTTCAGTTCTCTCCGCAGAATCTTGCCCACTGCAGATTTTGGTAATTCATCAATGAACACGACCTGCTTGGGCACCTTGTACCCAGCCAGCCGTTCGCGGCAGAAATTACGTACGTCATCTTCGGTGATCGAATCGTCCGATTTCACGGCGAACAGCTTTACGGCTTCGCCCGAGGACTCACTCGGCACTCCAACACATGCCGATTCCAAAACGCCCGGCATTGCGGCAACTTCTTCCTCGATTTCATTGGGGAACACATTGAAACCGGAGACCAGGATCATGTCCTTCTTGCGGTCGACGATTTTGAAATATCCATCTTCGTCCATCACCGCGATGTCGCCGGTTTTGAAGTAACCATCTTCAGTCGTGACGTCCGCCGTTGCTTCAGGCTGCCGCCAGTAACCCTTCATGATCTGAGGCCCTTTGGCACAGAGTTCGCCGGACTGTCCCTGTGAAACTTCCTGTCCGTCATCATCCCTCAAGGAAATATCAGTCGAAGGCATAGGCAGCCCGATACCAGAACGGTATCCGGTTTCAGTCAGTTGGTTGACGGTCAGAATTGGAGAAGTCTCGGACAACCCGTAGCCTTCCTTGATGTACCTGCCGGTCAGGTCTTTCCACTTTTGTGAAACAGCCTGCTGCACGGGCGCGCCTCCGCCCATCGATATCTTGAGATTTGTAAAATCGATGTCGCTGAAACCCGGCGTGTGGAGCAGACCGACATAGAGTGTATTGACCCCGGTAAAAATGGTCGGATTGCTTACCGCCCAGGTCTTCACAAACGATTCCATATCCCGTGGATTGGCGACCAGTACATTTTTGCCGCCCAGCTTGAAGAAGGCAAGTGCTGTCTCACCATCAGCGCAAAGATGTGATACATCGGGATTGCGGTTATCACCACCTCTTTGCCTTTCTCAATGAGTCCCGGGTCAACGGCTTCAAATTGAGCGATGTTCGCCAGCAGGTTCCCATGTGTCAGCATGGCGCCTTTGGACAACCCGGTCGTTCCACCGGTGTACTGCAGGAATAACAGGTCGTCCTGGGCAAGTGCGGGTTCGTCAAGGCCAAGACCCACTCCCCGCGCAAGGGCAACGGTAAACGCAATGGTGCCGGAAAGCCGTCCGTCGGCAGGGGGAGAAGGCAGGCCTTTGTTCACCAGGTCATCCAGCCCAAACACGATCACGTTTTTGACCGATGTCTGGTCGATCACTTCGGCCAGGGTCGCCGTGGAGCTGGAAAAAATAATGATGGTATCGGCATCCGCATCTTTCAGTTGATGCTCGAGTTCCCGCGCTGAGTACAGCGGATTGACATTAACCTGTATGGCACCCGTCCGGATCACTCCAAACATCCCGACGGCAAAAACCAGGGTGTTTGGCGCCATCATCGCGACCCGGTCGCCCTTCTTTATCCCCAGGTCATTTTGTAAATAGGCAGCGAAATCCCTGGAAAGGCGGTCGATCTGCTGGTAGGTCAGTTCGCTGCCGAAGCTGCTGAATGCTACTTTATCGCCGTAACTCTCGACTGCATCCCTGAATAATTCGTTAATGGAATTACAGTCAGATGTATCGATTTCATGCGGAATTCCTTCCGTATAACTTTTTTGCCAGATACGTTCGCCCATGACCGATACTCCGCATTAGGTGATTCTTTGTGTAATAACTCTTAAACCTAGCAGGTGTTGGCAGTTACTCCAAGATTTTATGTTGACTTCATGATGCCGCCAGCAGTTGCGCCCCGGGTGGGTGTATCGATTAGCACGCCGGGGTTCATCATTCCCTGCGGGTCCAGCGCCTGGCGGGCGCCGGCGAAAGCTTCGCGAAACAGGGCAGGAGCCTGCTTGTCGTAGCCCGAGGGGCGATGATCGCGCCCGACCGCATGGTGGTGGGTCACCGTGCCGCCGAGGCTGGTGACGACCTCGTTGGCTGCCAGCTTGATTTCACGCCACCTGGCAAGCATGGACGCCATATCGCCAGTTTTGCTACCCACGGCATAGAAGGTGAAATACGGCGCCGGACCATCAGGATAGACGTGGGTGAAGCGGCAGCTCAGCCGGCACTCACCACCGGTCACTTCACGCAGGGTCTTGCTCATGCGCTCTTTCACACCTGCGTAGAACGTATCGAATTTGTCCCAGGTGATGGCAGATTCAAAGGTGTCGGCAATGACACCGGCCGGAGTCAGGTAATTGCGGTAATAGGGTGCGCGCAGGAACTGGTTGCGCCATGTACCGGCAGCGCCCTTGCGGTGTTCGCCCTCTTCCTCTGGGCCCGGGTTGGAACCCGACATGGAACGCTCGACCGCCTCCTGATCCCAAACGCCGCTGTAATCCGCGGCCAATTCCAGCGCACGATCAATCCAGGCCTGCAGCGGATGATCCGCGGACTCGAATGCCAGCACCAGCAGGGCGCTGATGCCGTCTCCTACCCCGTTGAGCATGGCCTCCATGGGATCCAGCACGCGACAATTACTCGGGAACAGGCCTGACTGGCTGATCGCGCGCACCGCAGCACAGGCCTCCTTCATGCCGGGAAATGTTACGCTGGCGGAGGCTCGGAACCGTGGCCGGTCCTGTAGGCGCATCCAGGCGCGGGTAATGCAACCCAGGGTGCCTTCAGAGCCAATCATCATGCGGTCCGGGGAGGGCCCGGCGCCGGAGCCCGGCAGGCGTCGGCTCTCCATAACACCGCTCGGCGTGAGCATGCGCACACTTTCTACGAAGTCGTCGATATGAGTGTAATTGCTGGCGAAGTGCCCGCCGGCGCGGGTGGCTATCCATCCGCCCAGAGTGGAAAATGCGAAGCTCTGAGGGAAATGGCGCAGGGTCAGGCCATGCGGCTTCAGGGCTGCTTCCAGTTCCGGGCCCAGGGCGCCACCTTCGATCAGCGCCGCCCGGCTGGTTTTATCCACTTCTACTACCCGGTTGAGGTATTGCAGGTCGACGCTGATCACCGCGCCGTAGTCGCCGCCCACATCCGGCTCCACGCCACCGCAGACACTGGTGCCGCCGCCAAAGGGAATAAGCGCCGTGCCATTGCCGGCAGCAAAATCCATCAGCTCAGAGATATCATCCTCGTTGCGTGGAAAGGCTACCCAGTCCGGCGGGTTTGGCATCTCCCGCATTTGCATTCGCACCAGATCGGCAAAGGATTTGCCATAACCATGGGTGATGCGGTCATAGGGAGTTGCCGACAGAATCGGTGATAGTGCATCCGAAGCCGTTATCCGTGGCGCAGGCAACTCAAAGTCTTCCAGCGTCGGTGCTTGTCCCGGTATGTGTGTCGCACCAAGTCCGGCGGCCAGACGCGCCACATGCTCCTCTTCGACCTGGCTCAGGGCCTCGTCCGCGTAACCCCAGCCCCAAAAGCAAAGCTCCCTGCGGTGAGCCAGTGTTTGCATTTTTATTAGGCTACTGCTTCACCCGATTCCAGCTTCAGACGCTCGGAGTCGACTTCATGTTTCCGGTACTTGTCGATCGGAAGCAGGAAATGCGCCAGCGCTGGCAGCAGGATCAGTGCGCCAAACATGTTCATCACGAACATGAAGGTCAGCATCAGACCCATATCGCCCTGGAACTTGATCGGCGACCAGACCCAGGTTGCAACGCCAATGGCCAGGGTCAGGCCGGTGAATGAAACCGCCTTGCCTGTGGTTTTCAGTGTTTGGAAATAAGCGTCATGCAGACTGAGCCCCCGGTACAGATAGGTCTCGAGCTTACTGAATATATAGATACCGTAATCAACACCGATGCCGACGCCCAGCGCGATCACCGGCAGCGTCGCTACTTTCACGCCAATGCCAAGATAGGTCATCAGGGCCTGGCCGAGCACGGAGGTCAATGCGAGCGGCAGGATGATGCACGCCACGGCTCTTGGCGAGCGGAATGCCAGCAATACCAGCAGACTGACCACACCGTAAACCCATGCCAGCATCTTGTACTGGGCCTGGCTGACGACATCGTTGGTCGCCGCATCGATACCGGAATTGCCGGCCGCCATCACGAACTCGATGTCCCCGGTATCGAAGTCCTGATTGAACTTCTCAACGGCTGCGATGACGCCCAGCAGCGTATCCGCCTTGTGGTCCTCCAGGAACATCAGGACCGGCACCAGGTTGCAAGCGGCGTTCATCAATCCAGGAGGCATGTCCTTGCCACTGACCGACCCGTTCAACACCCACTGGTTGCGGGTTATCGTGGCCCACTTCGGACTGCCTTCATTGTTGCCCGCTATGGACCGCTTGGAGGCGTCGATCAGGGAGTAGGTCGCCTGCACACCCGGCACGTCCGCCATCACCCATTCGAACAGGTCGACCGCGGAATAGGTGTCATAAGTGACGCATTGCATGTCCGGCGTCATCACCATGACGACGAAAACATCCGTGCTGGCCGTATAGTTTTCGACGATAAATCGATTATCCATGTTGTATCGCGAATCCGCTCGCAGTTCCGGGGCACCGGCGTCGAGATCGCCGATTTTCAGGTCCTGGCCATACCAGAGTCCAAAAATTAACGCCACACCTGCCAGGATGACCAGGATTCTGGCCACCGCCGGGCGCGTGTAGATGGTCGAAAACTCGCACAGCCTGTGATAGATGCCGCTGTTTTCGAACTTCTTCATCCGTTGAATCGCTTTATCACCGATACCCAGGTAGGACATCAGAACCGGAAGAAGAATGAGATTGGTGAGGATGACGACCATGACGCCAACACTGGCGGCAATCGCCAGGTCCTGGATCACCTGGATCTGGATCACCATCAGGGTAGCAAAACCAATGCCATCGGAAATCAACGCGGTCAGGCCTGGCACATAAAGCGAACGGAAGGCAAAGCGGGCCGCCTCTTCGTTGTCCCTGCCTTCGGACTTGCCATGCATGATCGTATTGATCATTTGCACACCGTGGCTCACGCCGATCGCGAAAACCAGGAACGGGATCAGCATGGAGTACGGGTCAAGGCCGTAGCCCAGCACCTTCAAAAGGCCAACCTGCCAGACCACCGCGATCACGGAGCAGACGACCACGGTGATCGAGGCCGGCAGGCAGCGTGAATAGATGTAAAAAAGAATCAGCGTAATAGCAATTGCGATCAGGAAGAATACCGCCACCTGCCCGGCGCCATCGATCAGGTCACCCATGACCTTGGCGAAGCCGGTCATGTGGATTTTTATTTCATCGTTCTGATACTTGTCGCGCACCAATTCCTCAAGTTTCCTGGAGATGGCGCCAAAATTGAGTGGCTCGCCGGTTTCCGGATGGGTTTCCATCAACGGGGCCAGGATGATCGTCGAGCGGAAGTCGTTGGCGACCAGGTTGCCGACCTGGCCGGATTTCATGATATTGGCACGAATCTGTTGCATGCTGGCTGCCGAGCCATCGTAGTCATCGGGTACAATCGTGCCGCCGGTAAAGCCTTCTTCGGTCACCTCACCCCAACGGACGTTCGGTGTCCACAATGATTTCATTCCGGAACGGGAAACGCCTGGAATAAAAAACACTTCATTGCTGATCAGGCGCAGCGTATCCATGTACTCCTGCGTGAAGATGCTGTCGCCGGTGGTTTCGACCGAAATACGAACCGCATTACCGAGGCCGGACAATTCGTCCTTGCGCTCCATGTAGGCCGCGATATAAGGGTGTTTCACCGGCACCATTTTCTCGAAACTGGCGTCCGGCCTGACCTTGATGGCGGCTGAGGCCAGGTAAATCGTGAGCAGCGCGAAGGCAAGTAATACCCACAGCCGTTTGCCGAAAATTATTTTTTCAACAACCGATTCAGCTTCCAGAATGGCGTGCTCGACCTCATCAAAGGCACCTTTCAAGCCGTCTTTTATTTGGTGTTCGCTCATTGTGCCTGCCTCACTGTTCTACAGAAGTGCTTACAAAGGGTGAACCGGCTGCATCAGCCTTGCGGATTCCTCCCAGCCCGACGAGAAGTACGTTTCCGTCACCACGTTGTTCCAGTCCCGAGATTACCCGCCGGTCGGGGTTGTTTGCCCGGCTGAATGATTGCTGGCCCGGCGCTCGGGTGAGAATGGTTCCACCCTGCCCGGCCAGAAAGACCGTTCCGTCGCCAAGCAGCGTGCCGCTGGTCAGCGTGACCGCCGTTCCGGAATCCAATGGCTCCCAGGTCTCCCCCCGGTCAGTGGAGCGGAACAGGTTGCCGCGCAGGCCGTAGGCCAGCAATTCGTAGTTTCCGGCCGCGTCAGGAACGACAACGATGCCGTAGAACGAACCCTCGTACCCGGGTTCCAGGCTGTCCCAGTTTTCGCCGCCATCGCTGGAGCGATAAACGAATCCGGCTTCTCCAGCAATATAGAGACTGCCATCCGGCGCCGGGGTGATCTGATTCAGGTGGAATGCCTCCGGGTTGTCCATCCGGTCTGAAACCAGTTTCCAGTTCTGCCCGCCATCGCCGGTATGCAGCAACATACCGTAGGAACCTGCGACAAAGCCTTCTTGTTCGTTGCGGAACCAGACATCGAGCAGGGGACGGACGGGGCCGGCTGTGGTGTCATCCACTGCGCCTTCGAGCATGAATTCCGCCTCTTCCAACATGAACTCGGCGTCTTCGAGTTCGTATTCATCGGGCTCTTCCTGGGCCTGCAGAGTTTCGAGTTCGTCCCTGACCTGCTCCACGATATGTTCAGCCACGGCCATGATTTGCTCGTTCAGCTGATGCCCGTCCAACTGTTTCCGCCAGCTCTTTCCCCCGTCATTGGAGTGCAGGATCAGTCCGTCATGACCCACCGCCCAACCGGAATCCGGCGTCGGGAAATGGACACCGGTCAATGCCACAGATGCCGGCACGCTCGCCTGTGTCCAGCTTTCGCCGTCGTCCCCGGAAACAATAATCACGCCATAGGTCCCTACCGCCGCAAACGACTCGTCACCGCGGGCCGCGATATCCAGTATCAGGGTTCGACTGGCAGCCTCACTCTGAACGGCTGGCAGTTCAAGCAGGTCGATTGCGAAAACGGGAGATACAAATCCGGTGACTGCAATCGCAATGAATGAAAGCAGAGGTTTGCTGTTAATTACTATCATGATTGAATGGTTCCGATGAGAGGCCGCAGTGTCAAAAGCATAACGGACTCGAAGGCTAATGCCAAAGGCCGGCTAAGAAGCCGGCCTTTGGTTTATCGACAAAACTCAGCGTTTGCCCATGCGTCGCAGGGCACCCGTGTCGTAATCCCTGCGCTTCATGGCCAGATTGAAGATAAAGTCTATTTTCTCTTCGTTGGTCAATCCAAGCGTCAGGTAGCGGCCGTCGTTCAGGTCCATCAGCGTTTCGTTGGTGATCCACGGAACATCGATCGTGTAGTACTGGATCGCATGCGCTTCACCAACCCGCCAGAGTTGTCCCTGACCGTCATACTGGTCTTTGATCATGATTTGCCAGGAATCTTCATCGATGAAAAATACACGCTTGGCGTAAATATGGCGTGATCCCTCCTTCAGCGTCGCCTCGACTTCATACACACGGTGGAGTTCATAGCGTGCATAGTCCTGGTTCATATGACCCTTATTGTGGATGTCCTTGTAGCTGAGGTCACTAGAGTGCATGAGGTAACTGTTGTAAGGCACATACACTTCCTTTTTGCCAACCAGCTTCCAGTTATAACGGTCCGGCGCGCCGTTAAACATGTCGAAATCATCCGCGGTACGCGTTCCATCCGAGCCCTGTCCGGGGCCGTCGTAGGCTACCTGCGGAGCGCGACGCACCCGGCGCTGCCCGGCGTTGTACAGCCATGCCCGACGGGGGTCCGAGACCTGGTCGACCGTTTCGTGAACCAGCAGTACCGTTCCCGTCAACTGCGGTGGTGAATGGATTGCATAGGTAAAGTAGATGAGTACGTTACGGTCTTTTTCCGGATCCTTGCCGCCCACGAGGAAGTCCGGCCAGGTGAAGGTATCGGTGATCTGGACCGGCACGTAAGCGCCACTCGCCTGCACGGGAACCTGGACGTAGTTACGCTGCGCGCTGCCGCCACGATATCGCGTCAAGTGATTCCACAGTACTTCATGAGCGTCTTGTGGAATTGGGAAGGCGTGCGCAACCTCGAAGTCCACCACGCCATTGCCGTCATTCACCAGTTCGGCCGTGGTTCCATTTTGACGAATCTTGGCATAGACGTCATTGGGCAACGCCACGGTCCGGCGAGTCTCGTATACATTCATCTTGTACGTGTCGGGATATTTCTTGAACACGGCGATCTGGCCGGGTGACAGGTTGTCCGCGTACTGGTCAACGTTGGCAGCCGTAATGGTGAACTTGATCTGGTCATCCGGGAAAGGATTCGCCAGGCGACTGGTGACCTCTTCGCTGCCCGAGGGTTTGCTGAAGCCGCCGGTCCATTCAGGAATGGTGCCTGCCGCGTTACCGGCCCGTTCTGAGCCCATCGGGGTCAGGTCTTTATCCAGTCTTGCCAGTTCCGATTCCGGCACCTTGGCGACCGCGGTGGTCACGCTCAGCGCCAGCGCTGCAGCAATTGCAGCTTTTGCGTAAATGTGTTTCATATTAAATAACTCCTTAAGCTGAATGCGTGATCAGAAATCTGCTGAGAAAGTAATCGAGAAGAAATCCCGGTCTGCCACAGCATTCGCGACACCACCCATGAACCAGGTGTAGGCGATCTTTGCCCGGTACTTGGTCAGGTAGTTCGCGCCCAGCGAAATACCGAATGCCTTGCGGCCATCCGAAAACGTGGGGGTGGGCGAAGTGCCGTTGACATCATGCGACCAGGCGATGCCGGGGTTGAGTGCGACACCGGCAAATACGTTCGGATAATTCGCCACGGCACGGATCCGGTAGCCCCAGGAATTGGAGGTAACGAATCCTTCGTCGTTGACACCCCCAAGGTTCACCGGCGGACCGAAAATGGGATTACGCCCGTAGGGCATGACACTGGTCGCGGGAAGGTCATTGACGCCTACCCAGGCCACCTCACCGATCAGGGTCACACGCTGGGCTCCAAGACCCTGGTCCCAGAAATAAAGCGCGGTAGTTTGTGCTTGTGTCACATCGAAGCGGTCCCAACCCTGGGCGACGCCGTCACCCGTGGTGGCAAAGCTGATAAAAGCCTGGCAAGCGCGCTCACCGAATTGGCCGTACGCTGCAGGAGTTGCACAAGCTGCACCCTGGGTGGATATCACTCCAATTGCGGCAGTTAGTTCGGTGGTGCCATTCACGCTAACCGGCATATCTTTCTTGTAGCTCACCTCACCGGACAGAGCAACGACACCCACATTGGTTGCAAAGCTCAGGCCATAGACGTCGATGTCTTCGGGATACGCAACCTGGTAGTACGTCGGCACAGGTTGGCCACCAAGAACGGAGCCGTCCAGCGCCGCCTGGTTGTTGTAGCGAACGTTAAGCACCGGCAGGCGGCTATGCAGACTCTGGTAGTAAAAACCGAACTCGGTATCGATTTTATCGACATAATTGCGCACGGCAAAACCCCACTGCCCGCCGTTTCTGGCCTTGTCTACGAACGGATCCTTGCGAGCTTTCATTATGTTTTGAACAACCAGGTCCGGTAACCCGATGTCAGGGGCGATTAAAAAGTTACAGCCTGTTGCTGCAAAATCCACCGTGGAGAAATAGGTACCGCATCCGTCGATCACGGTTCTTTTCCACTTGAACTGGTAAAAAGCCTCGACGCTCCAACCGCCACCCAGGCCCAGGTTACCGTACAACAGGGGGAGTGGAAGCAGGCCTTCCTTGATTTCCGCACCGGGGCGCCGGAAAGCCGACACATCGATGGGGTTGAGTATGTTAACGCCCTGGATGAAAGTCGCCTCACCCCAGTTCACTACCTGGTTTCCAAGCCGGACATCCAGTGGCATATCGCCCAGTTCAAAGGCGCCGTAGGCGAACAGATCCAGCAATGCGAGTCCGGAAAACTTGGCAAAACGGGCGAAATCGGCATCGTTAAGCTGATCACCCGGGACATAGCCATTCGGGCCATGGCCGTGCGGCGCGCCGCCGTTTGCCAGCTCGAAGTCGTGCCAGTACTTGATGCGGCCGAAGGCGCCGAACTGGCCATTGTCGATTTGAATTTCGGAAGTGCCCTTGATGATGTTCGAGAAAATATCACCCTTGTCAAAGTTCAGATTACCGTCATCCGTCAGGATGGCGGGCCCGGTTCCACCATTACCTATGCCTACCAGTGCTGGATCTATACTCTCACTCCGCCAGGATATTCCGTAACTGATGGTATTATTCCAATTGCCCGACCAATCTCCCCAATCCCAATCTACTGCCTGCGCGGGTGAAGAAACGGCCAACGCCGCGGCGATTGCCAAACAGCAACCCCCCAGCTTCAAGCCTGTGCCCGGTTTGTTTTCCATTTTAATTTCTCCTCTGGATGGTTCTGACCTCACAGACTAGCATTCCAGCAAAAATCATGCACTTTGAGAATGCGCAAAATGCTCATTGTAGGTAAATGGGTCGGTCAAAACTGACATAGATCAATTTGTGTTAGCATTTTCTTATACCAGTTCCGGAATTTGTCCCGATGAGAAAACTCTCCGCACTTGATCTTGCCTTTCTGCTAACCGAGACTGAAGGCAGTCCCAAACACGTTGCGGGACTCATGTTGTGCAAAAAACCGAAAGGGGCGCCGGGGAATTTTGCCAGGAAACTGGTCGAAGAACTCAAGACCCATGACGGCCTGACCGAACCGTTCAGCCTGGTCGTTCATTTCCTTGGCATGAAGGGTCCTCACTGGAGACAAGCCGAGGACTTCGACATCGATGAACATGTGTTCTATCACAAGCCCAGAAAAATGAGCAGTTGGCTGGAGGTCAAGGACTTTGTCGCACGGCTGCATGAACCGGTTATGGACCGTTCCAGACCTTTGTGGGAGTACCACTTGATCGACGGTATCAAAGGGGGGCGGTTCGCGATTTATACCAAGATTCACCATGCCTATGCCGATGGCGTGACGATGGCGAACTGGCTGGGAAAAAGCCTTGCCAAATCACCGGATGACATGCAGCTCAAGCCCGCATGGACTTTTCCAGTGCGCAGGACAAAAATCCACAAAGACAAACCTTCACTCCTGACCGGTACGATCCGCGGCCTGACTCAGCAAAGCTGGAACCAGGTACTGGCGACGGGCGGCATCGCCAAGCTCGCGGCACAACAGTTCCTGGAGCGTGTTGGCATGACTGATGGAGCAGCGCCCGTGCCTTTCAGTGCGGGCGATGACACGCCCCTGACCGGAAGTTCTTCTCCGGGCAGGAGTATCGCCACCACCTGGGTGGCGATGAAAGACGTTAAACGACTGTGCAATGAAACACGTTCGACATTGAACCACGTGGCCCTGAGTTGCATCGACGGCGGGCTGCACAGGTACCTGGATGAGACCGGTAACGGCATTGATCATCCAATCACGATCCAGATGCCGGTCAACCTCCGGTCGGATAAAAACAGAAAGGACGGCAACCAGGTGGGGGTGGTCCTGGTCGAACTGGCAGACCCTACCGACGACCCGTACGAGCGTTTGCGTGAAGTCGGCTACAAGCTGCGCAACGTCAAGAAACAGATCGAAGGCGTTCCGGGTGATTCGATCGAGCAATACTCGATCCTGCTCGCTTTGACCGGAGAAGTAATCGAACGACTCAAACTCAGCGACAGGCTGCCTACTTATGGCCACACCCTGGTTTCCAACCTGCCCGGACCCAGGGAACCGCTGTTCATTAAAGGCGCGAAAGTGGAGCAGATGTATCCCATCAGCACCCTGCTGCCCGGCCTGCATATGAATATCACGCTGTTTAGCTGCAGTGGCATCCTGAATATTGGAATCGTCGCGACAAAAGACCTGCCGGAACTGGACTTGCTGGCGCGGTACATCAAGGAAGAA
>PVMK01143218.1_pt1 | contig 26151 bp, 26 predicted proteins | sample 1853481 | NCBI WGS metagenome assembly PVMK01 (sample SAMN08533507, study PRJNA380276) | Marine sediment metagenome, whole genome shotgun sequencing project.
ATGGTCAATAGAAACTCAGAGAGAAAAATACCGCTTGCTTAATGTTATCTGGCCTCAATTAGGAAGGGATGAGACTAAAGAATTAATCAAGGTCATTTTAAAAGGGCCCCCAAGAAAAATGTTCCGTGAAGAATTAGATGAAAAAGAATGGCAAAGAATCACAGAGCTCGAAATCTTGACTCATTGTAAAAAACTCGAAAGTTTTGGTCGTATAATACCCGATGAGGCTCTACCCATTAGTAAAGGAATTCAAGAAAAATATCCGAATTTCAGGCTCCAAGAGAGAGATAAGGACGAATTTCCGATCTGGATGGAATCCGGCTCAGGTTTTGAGACAGATTACACTATAGACGATTTTTTAGCCATGAAACGCGATGAGCTCGCGAATGTATTAGTAAAAACAAAGGATAAGAGAGATGGATTGTTAGATCTATGGCGCGAGTTTTCAAGGATAAATCACCATAGGACCATTACGGTTTTATTATTTTTAATCAAAAGAGAGATATGGCACGAGGATATATGGCATGCAGCTATTAATGGGTTAGGCGAAGGACGACCATATAAGAATTCCTGGAGGTTTTTAGCGCTTAAAATCATTAGAGCACCAAAGGATTTTATTATTGAAGCTATTCAACCATTGACATGGTGGATATCTAAGGCGACAAAAAATAGAGAGGTGAGTAATGAAATCCACTATTGGGAACTATGGGATTTGTTTTTTGAAAAAGCTGCTCAACTTCCTTTGAGAAAAATAGATGATCCAGTTAGTAAAGCAATCAATTCGCCTTCAGGTTATTTGACTGAAAGTTTGCTTGAAAGATTATGGAAAAGAAAACCAAAAGTAGGTGATGGTTTTGAGGAACCAATTCAGAGCCGAATTTCTTTCATCACAACAGGGCAAGAGGGGAGTTATGTTCTATCCAGAGTGATTCTTGCTTCACGCTTGAGTAATTTATTTGCAATCGACCAAAAATGGATTAAAAACAATCTGTTGCCTTATTTTAAATGGAGTGAGAATATTGAAGCACCTGCTATGTGGCATGGATACCTATGGAGCCCACGTATAAGTCCTGATCTGTTAGCAAATATAAAGACAGATATGCTGAAAGCGTTGCTAAACAAAGAGCAGCTTGGTGATGCCAGCGATCAAATCTGCCAACTCTTCGCCATAACATGCCTGGAATTTCCTGAAACTTTTAGGACGAATGAAATGCGTGACGCGGTGAGATCTGTTGACGAAAATGCTCGATCAGAAATTTCTGAAACTATATACCGCCGACTTGAAGAAGCCGGAGAGAAACGGGAAGTTTTTTGGATTAACCGCATTAAACCTTGGATAGTATCAGTTTGGCCTAAGGATCGTGCTATGCTTGAAGATGGTAGTGCAAGAAGTCTTGCGCTTACCGCAACGGCTGCAGGCGATGAGTTTGAGGACGCTGTAAAAACTATATGTACTTATTTGAAAAGAATAGAAAGGTTTTCATTCGTAGTACACAAATTGGATTCACAAACTATTGAAGGTATATCTCTAACTGAAAAATATCCAGAATCCACTTTAATGCTATTGGATAAGATTGTTCCTGATGATATTGGATGGCCAGATGATGATTTACGTAATATTCTTGAGGAGATTAAAGGGGCTAATCCAGTTTTGCAGGAAACTTCAGCGTATCGTAGGATTGATGAATATTTACGCAGACACAACTTGTAGAGCCTAATTGGGAATTCGGTAATATATATGACACCATATTATCTGGTCAGTCGAGGATTTAAATTATTATCAATGAATCCAGTTGGTTAAGCTGGCACTGGACAAAACCAATAAAATCAGTTACATATGATGAAATAACTATATTTACTGGGAGGTTGTTTCATCATGTTGAAAATACTGGATAAATTGTTGGCTGAGTTCCGTTGTGTTTTTTCATACGAAGCGTCCTTTAACTGGTTTGTCATTGTCGTTCTCGGATTCGTTATTCGATTCGATCATATCGGCGTAACTAGCTTTATCAGATGGCTTTTCTTGAGCCCCACACACTATGATGCGCTACTCTTATTTTTCAGAACATCATCCTAGCGACTCGAAGACCTGCTGGTGCAATGGACATCAATGGCGGTCAATCGCTTTCCGGTTATCCGATTCAACGACCGGTTGCTTTTGATTGGCGATGGCATCAAGATTTGTAAAGAAGCCCTCAAGATGCCCGGTGTTAAACGTCTGCATCAGGACTCGGATAATAGTGGCAAAGGCGCTACAATCTGGGGGCATCATTTTGGATACGTTGGGCTTCTTATCGGCCATTCTAAAAAAAACTTCTGTCTTCCATTGCATGCCCAGTTGCACGAAGGCATTGACATAATCCGCCCGGCCAAAGGGGTTAACGGCAAACCGGCTACCATCGTAACGCGCATGGCGAATCTTGTGCTGCAGAGCGCATCAAAGACCGGGCAACTATGCTATGTGGCTTTGGATGCATATTTTTCAACCAGTCCGATGTTTTCGATTTTAAAGACCGCGGTCAATGAGGATGCGCAACAGCTAGTCCATGTTATTACCCGGGCAAAGAAAAACTATGTCGGGTTTCTTGATCGGGAATTTTCTACCAAAAAGTATGATGACGATGACAAATTTGCACTCATGGATTGGTTTGATTTCCCAGAATTTTTTACAACAGCACAATTGAGCACATACGGCAAAAGCAGAACCATTGAATATATGTGCATAGATCTGCTGTGGCGGCCGATTGATGATTTTGTCCGTTTCGTATGCATAAAAGACGGCGATGGAAAATACGTGTTGATGTGTTCGGATCTTAACCTTAGCCCAATCGATATTATTACCATTTATTCATATCGCAGCAAAATTGAGGTCATGTTTTTGTTTTTAAAGCACCTTGTCGGAGGTTTCTGTTATCGTTTTTGGACAAATTCATGGCCTAAGCTAAAGCGCAAAAAAAAGTCGGATTCACCTACTTTGAGTGAATCTGGTCGGGAAAAAGCCACACAAGTCGTCAAGGCCATTGAACGATTTGTTAATATCGCAGGCATTACCCTTGGACTTTTGCAATATCTGGCACTCACCCGTGCTGCTGAAATATGGGGCAGCTACCACGGATGGCTGCGAACTCGCTCATCAGAAACCCCTTCAGAGGCAGTGGTTCAAAGTGTGATCCAAACCGAGTACTTCTTTTCTGGCGGCAAAGTTCCATTTTGCGATACTCTACGCATTATTAAACGTAAGCGCCGCAAACACTTATTATACGATGACTTGGATAATTGAAAATGCGCTAATATGCTCGACTGACCAGATATTATGTTGGCATCGACATCCAAATCAGACGTGATTGTTGTTATGCCGTAATCGATACTGACGGCACTTTGAAAGACTCTGGCTGGTTCCCCAACGCTGAAACTGATGTGGTTGACTTGGTGAAAAAGTGGACTAAATCAGCCAAGATTGAGGTCGGGATCGATGCGCCACGCATGCCGTTAATTTCAAAACGTAAATGGTATTGGAGCGGAAGCCGCCGTCGATGGAATAGACGGAACACTCAAAGAGGATATGGCCGGCACTGTGAAATCATCATCAGCGCCCACCGGCTCGCCAATCCTCAATGGACTCCAGTTAGGGGCGAAGCTCCAGAATGGATGAATTTGGGTTTTAAGCTTTATTCAGCTCTCGAAGGTTTCACAAAAGTCCACGAGGTGTTTCCCACTGCATCGTATGCGCTCCTTCAGGGCAACACTGATGTCCGTATAGACGTTGATTTCTCTGCCTGTAAGCCAGGTCCTAAGGATATGCTGGTGCATGGGTTGCAGCTGTAACAGTGAGGGAATTTGTTGAAGGAAGGGGAACTGAGGTCGGTGGCGGCGATGGATTAGGAACGATAATCCTACCAAGGCCATTGCCGGAGCCTATCATAAAAGAGGTTCTGGAATGGCCGGCACTCTCATAGGTTATGACTGGCCTGCTAACACAGGAACCGATATTTTTTAGAGAAAGATACCGTGAAAAGACTATATAATACTTTGCTATGAAAGTATAAAATGGAGGATTTATTTGCATGTTTACAGGCCTCTCAGCCTGAACTCGATAAGAATGTAAAAATTCGCCTCAAAGAGAGATGATTTGCGCATCACGCAAACAAGACTGGTATTTTACGACAAGCTTTAATTAATTGAAGTATGACTATTGTCCCAAACTTTAAACCCAATATCAGAGAGTTATGAGATGGCTATCAATAAACACCAAGCGATTTCCGAGAGGTCTAATTTGACAAGGGAGTCAGCATCGATCGCGCTGATCGATTTATTTGCCTCAGGGCTTCACTGGTTGGAATTGCTTGAAAAGGATAAAAAATGCGCCCGATATTCTGATTGGATAAAACTGCTGAAGGCTGCAAGGCCTAACGATAATCAATTGGATGATAAGAAACTCATGTGGCTTTGGGAAGCAATCACCACGGAGCCGAGTATAAAGGGCCGGCTTGGAGGTAGAATTATATCGTTGGATAGTGAATGGAAAAACATAGAACCATTTGAATGCCTGTCTAAAAATAGCAGCTTCGGTATTTTTTTTAAAGGTTTTCAAGCTTTTGGATATCCTTCATTTAAAAAAATAGAAAACATAAAGCCGGATGCCGAAGCCGAAATTCTCGAACCACTGTCCTTGCGCCCTGGTAAAGCCCTCCGGCTGGAATGCTGCGACGTACGAACAAAATTGAGGATTCGTCTCCAGGGGGAGCTGTCAGTCAAACAAGAGGCAGTTGCCTTTAAACTTGAAGAGGATGATATTAACATTAAAGGGGATACAGTCGAAGTTCGTGTTAAAAGTCTAAATCATGCCTACACCAAAGCAAGCCTTCGTCTGCAACCGCATCGTCGAAGCCCAGGAGGAAAGGCATATAATCATGTCGCACTAATGCTGGGTGGAAATGCTTACGAACCGTTAGAAGAAGTTCGCAAAAGAAATGAAAACCGAATTTGGAAGGAATTAAAAGGAGAATAGTCAGCTTTTATTATCTATTTGTTTTCATATGCCGAAACCTACCATCCCTGAAAAATCTATGAGTCTATCGTTCTGCTAAATTTTTTTCAAATCGATTTTCAAATCGTATTCAAAAACATCGATATCTTGGATTTCGCTTGCTGCAAGCTTCAAATCAGGGCTTATGGATTTAGCAATGATAACTCCTCGAACTTTCCTGCCATCTGCCAGATTTTCCCTTACCCACGCCTTGTAACGTAGCAATTGACCCACTGTACGCTCATATCCTCTTGAAACCTTTAATTCGATCACAACGAGGTTGTTGTCCTTATCTACAGCAAGAAGATCGATTCGTTTGCCGCCGGCATCGAATTCAACACCGGTAATCGTATTGTCCTCTTCATCCCTGAAAATCTGGAGGCCTGGCTCTATCTGATGCAGATTGTTGACCAGGTAATCTCGAAGGTGGCTCTCGTATGCAAATTGAGAACTGTCTTCAGCCACCATCTTTTCATCAGAATCTTCCTCAATTATTTCGTCCTTCTTGTAGATCGGTTTTGGATCGCTTTCCGGGTTATATAAGCGCAACCTTTTATCCGGAAGCTGAAACAGCATATCAAACTTGGGAGATGCCCCGTAATGAATCCTCGTGCGATGATTTGTTGTAAATTTGATGATATGACATCCCACCGTGTTAGATTTGATTTTTGAATAATTTTGTGAAAACCAGTTGATGATTTCTTCCCTGTTGATGGTCTCTCCAGGTTTGCAATTTTCGTTTATAAATTCTGTCAGCAATTGATTTGTGCTCTTTTCATAAATAGACATTCAATCCTCGAAATATTTTTTACATTGAATTGATTCAACCTTTGGAAATGTAAAATTATTGATTTTAAAAAATTTCCATTAGAAATGAACGGGTTTGGCAAAATTCTGATTCTTCATCCATGTATCCCGATATTAGCCAATTTACCCATTCCATGATAAACGTCATTGCCTTATCACTAAGGCAATATTTTGTGAATTGAATGGATTTCTTACTGCGACCTACTGGCTGTAAATGATCGAATCGGATTATTGATCCCTTTTCAGTACCGCCAATAGGCAAGTTATCCCACATAAACTGAGGGTACTCGCACCGTCTGACTCTTTCACAAAATTCCTCACTAAAGGCCTCTCTTACGCTATAGGAAGGCGCCAATAGAACGGTTCTATCAGTCCGCCATTTTGATTTGCCTTTAGTCAGTTTTGCCTCAACGAATGAGCCACCTTTTGATATGATAATTGCAGGCCGCTTTTTCGCTCGGTAAACACAAAGCATCTCATTATCATATACCGGCATAGCGGCAACTGGAAGATCCTTTTTTCTTGGGGGCTCTCCAATTTTGAAACGCTTTATATTTATAATTGCTGATCGGTGTTCGGTTGGTTCATCCCGGCCGACTGGCTCTAATGAATAGGGGGTTTTATCCACATGTGGTAAGAATGCCCAAACAAGCCTTCCCGCTTTGAAATCTTCATCTGGATTCTCATCCCACCAGGGCTCAATCAGGCTTTGCGGGCAAATGTCAGGATAGTTCGGGGTCATGCCTTGCTTTCGATTTCCAAACGTTCTCCTTAAAGTTTACTATATATCTTCCTTCGGCGGCGTGAACTCCCGCTGCTTGATCGAGTTGAGCAAGGCCCTCAAAAAAAACATCGTCATAACGAGGAGGAAGAGGGCAGACGTCAGCTTTGCGGGTTTTTATTTTTTCCTCAAGTTTTTGGTTCAGTCGTTCCTTAAATGCCAATATTTTTTGACTCTGTTTCTTTTTTTTGGCGAGCAGTCAGAACTTTCTTAAGCTTATCCTCTGCGTTTTCTGCAACAACATCCGCAGAATACTTGAATTCAAGTAATTCCTCCGGCGCTGCATTTAACATTGGTCCTGTTTTATAAACAAAATCTAATAGTGCGTAAGTATCGTTTCCAAATTTACGGACATACTTTTGAACGGCACCAGCGACGATGAGATCCATCTGGTCATTGAGTTTTTCAAATAGATCATAATCGTCAGCGCACCATCTTATAAAATCATCATATTTGTCGCTTTCGATTTTTTTCTTGGTCGCGCTGACGGCTTCAAGAGCGGGTTCAATGCGTTTGTAACACTCCACGGACCATGGGCCGAAATGATGAAAGGTCCATGTTAAGCCGGTATAGGTTTGCGCATCGTGGTATTTGGCATGGGTTAGATCTGCGAGATAAGCGTACTTGATTAAGTGGATCATACCCAGCTCGCGGCTCCATCCTGATTCCTGGCCGGCTGTAGCCAAGATGTACTGGAGCAAACGATCAACTCTATTTTGGTTTTGATCAGGCAAAGTAAAAAAGTTCCTAATTATCAAAAGTGTGACAATACCGATATTATCTGTTTGGTGGTTATTGTCAAATAGAAACCCATATGCGCATATTATAACACAATCTTAAGCATCACGCTCCGGGTGCACGATATTATGACTTTGCAGGATAGGATTATTGGATGAAATTCCAAATCACCAGACGGCTTTTTTCCCCTAGACGGCTTTTAACGGTCGAAAAAGGTAATAAAATCAGGTGGAATACGCTGTCACTCGGCCTCTCCCGCCGGTAACGCTCGTTTGGGTCCTGTTGTTCTCGGCATTTTAAACTCTGCCAATTATAAGCGACAGACTTTTTTTGGTTTCGCTGACCAAATAAATTGTCATGTAAAGATAAAATCACGGAATGTTTGGAATTTCTTGACAAAATCGATTCAAAAACGGTAAGTTGACTCAATTTGAAAAAACTCCAAATATTGACAAGAGACAGGTGCCAAATTAGAATAAGGATATTGAATATATAAGCCCGAGTCAATTCTGTAAGGAATAACGATGAACAACGGCGAATCACACAGCTTACCGGATTACAAAAACCCTCCGGTTATTGAAGTTGTATGCGGAATTAGCTTCGAGACAATCGAAAAATTTAGAGGACCGCATTTAGGATTGTTTTGGCAGAAGGTGCGAAAAAAATTCCCTGTATGTGAGCATGCCCCGCGGTTGGAATTTAATCCCCAAAGTCTTGATCTCGCAAACTATCTGCCAAGAATGTGGTTCATTAATAAAGATAAAAATATGCTCATCCAGTTACAAAACAACAAATTTTTTTTTAACTGGCGCAAGATTCAACAAGAAGAAGCCTATCCTCGTTACAACACCATTATCAAAGCCTTTAAAACGAATCTTGGAATCTTTCACAAGTTCCTTGAAGAAGAAAATTTGGGGTCAGTCAAACACGAAAAGTGCGAGCTTACATATATCAACCATATCCCAAAGGGAGAAGGATGGGAGTCTTTAGGTGATATAGATGCGGTTTTCCGGGATTTTATATGGTCATCAAACAAACGATTTCTGCCATCTCCGATTGGCCTTGGTGGACAAGCCCTCTTTGCTCTGCCTAAAGACAATGGCCGACTGAATGTAACACTTCAACACGGGGAGCGGAAAATCGATAAGCACCCTATGTTGATACTACAAATTACCGCCACGGGACTCGGGGCAGATAAATCAAATGATGCGGTATGGGAATGGTTTGAAGTTGCTCACGAATGGATTGTTTGTGGTTTTACTGATTTAACAGGAGCAACAATCCAAAAAGACATTTGGCAGCGTATTGACGTTAAATCGGCCAAAGAATAAGGAGGAAATGTTGATTAATTCTCAAGAAATCGAATTTGATGAGGATTTAGCCGCCAAAACTTTTTGTAGTTCTGGCACATGTCCAAATTTGGCAGAAATCACACTTTTAGAAAATGAGGCTGCTGAAAAACCCTCAAAATACCAGTCGCGATGGCCGATCAGGTTTATAATTCTTGAGGAAAGGGATTTAGACACGCCTGTAACGCTTAAAGACTATTCACCAGATCTCCCAGCTCCTACTACTGAGAGTCCGTTCGATGAACTTGACGAGAAGCTGACAAGTGAGGAGAAGATCAAAAAACTGATTGAGTATTTACGAAGGGGATCGAAGATCCAATTCGCCCAAGAGCTTGCTGTCAAGCTGAATTTTTTGAATGATGTTGTTAATGAAGATCCTGATGAAGATTCCATCTCAATTGATTCAATGAGGAACTTTATTAGCTTCCTGCAAAATACGACAAACTTGAAATGCCCAAACGTTGCTCTGACACCATCTAACGAAATTCATGCCCAATGGCGAACGGCACCAAATCGTCATTTTGTTGCGGTATTTTTGCAAACCGGAGAGACTCGATTTGTGATTTTTACACCAAATTCTAAAGACCCGGACATGATTGATAGAATATCGGGACTTACCTCTGTAGACTCACTATTGGAAACCATACAACCTCACAAAGTTCTTGAATGGGCTTCCAAATGAAAGGAGATCCGTTACCAGGCAAGGATCATATTTCCCGTTATTGTGCTCCTAAAACTGCACCAGACGGCCAACCGACTGGAGCTTCATTCATGCTTCGAAAGGCCGAAGAATTTTTATCCGTTAATTGGATGGAACACTTCGGGGCAACAGGTCAGAAGGCGCAGATAGCTAAAATTCGCGAGCATATCGAGTTGTCACTGGCAAAATTCGGTTTATTCGCTGTATTAAATGTTGGAAACGTCATTGACCAAATCCAGAGGTTTGGTGAAAAAAAGCTTGCTATTTTACATGAGCCAACACAGGGCGATCCATCCCACAGTGGAGTCCACGGTTATCAGCATGAAGATCTTCTTGTTGCTGAACTGATTGCGGATATGATTATAGAAATCTATCCCTCCAGGCAAACGTGACCTTTATGATTCGATAATCGAAATAATTCCATGTGGTAACGGTAATACGGAACGACACCCGGCCCGTAACCTTATCTTTTTAAGATTGAAAAATCGTTACAAAAATCGTTACAATGAAATGTAAAAACAGCTCTGTTTTTGAAAGTTGCTGAAAGTTGTGCTCTCTATAACCCCTTGAATAAAGGATATATAGCGATATGTCTAAGATTTTAGAAAATTGTTAGCTCGCCTGCTAAGCGAGTAAGGGGGGAAACTTCCTTCCAGGGTTCGAATCCCTGTCTCTCCGCCATTTTAAAAATAAAGCCCACGGTATTGCCCCGGGCTTTATTTTTTGAAAAAACCGAACATCCGCGTTTTCAATTACTTGCACTAAATGCTCCTGATGTAAACTTCAACCAGCAAGGTTGGAGTCACCGCTTCCGAATTTAGAAATAAATTTATGGGAAAATTTCGCCACCTTCCAATGATTAAATATTTTCGATTGATTATTGAATAGTTTGGGAATTCATTCGGTATTTACCTTTAGGGTAAATGTATCCTTGACAAATTGTTTTTTTGGCGATACCTTTACCCCAAAGGTAAATGGAATATTGAAAAGAACAAAGGTTTTTTGTGGAAGTCACTTTTCGAACCCGCAAGCTGAAGCAGGAATATCAGGTTTATGCCAAAGCTGTAAAGTCGCATGGTGAGCAGCTCGCACGTAAATACATCCAACGCATCAACATAATTAAACAAGCGCGGGATATTGATGAACTCAGGGAGCTTCCAGGACTCCGCTGCCATCTCCTCAAAGGGGACCGGCAGGGACAATATGCCGTCAATCTGACCGGCTTTTACCGGTTAATTTTTACCCTTCAAGGTGATACATTGGAAATCGCCCACATTGAGGAGGTGAGTAAACATTATGGAGACTGATCAAGCGATGTATTCGGATCTGCCCATTCCACCGGGCGAGTACCTGGAGGAGGTTCTTGGCGAGTTGGGTATGACAAAAGACGAATTGGCCAAACGCATGAACCGTCCGGCCCCCAAGCTGAGTGCAATATTCAAAGGCAAAAAGGCGATTACGCCGGATACGGCATTACAACTTGAAAAAGTTGTCGGCGTTCCCGCCCATATCTGGACCGGGCTGGAATCCGAGTATCGTTTAACCTTGGCCCGCTTGCAGCAGGCCATGGCACAAGAACAGCTCAAAAAGGAAACGGCGCTGATAACGAGATTTCGTTATGCGGATTTGGCCAGGTTGGGCCTGATTAAAAAACATACACGCACAGTGGATAAGGTTCTTGCTCTGCAGAAATTTTTCGGCGTAACTTCGTTGAAAACCGTACCCAGCTTGAGGCGTTATCAACCTGCTTTTCGAATGACTAACAAAGCCCAAAAAGGCCAAACTCCGGAGGCCATCGCCGCATGGCTTCGCATGGGAGAAAGGCAGGCCCAGGGGATGACATGCAGACCTTTTCGGAAAACACAGTTAGAAGCCGTCCTGGATAGCATCCGTGTTATGACGCTCCATGAACCGGAGCAATTTACCACCGAACTTCATCACCTTTTATCGCAAGCCGGCGTCATTGTATTGCTCTGCCCCCATCTGACCGGCACCGGAATTCATGGTGCCAACTTCTGGCTGGGGTCGGACAAGGCTGTGGTAATGATGACCATCCGGTACAAATGGGCGGATATTTTCTGGTTCAGTTTATTTCACGAATTGGGACATATCCTGTTGCACAGCTCACAGATCGTGATCCTGGAAGGTGCCGAAGGAGATCCAACTCATAAGAAGCAGGAAGAAGAAGCCGATCGATTTGCCGCGGATACCCTTATCCCGCCGGAGGATTATAAACTTTTCGTCCAAAACAACTGCTTTTATCCCCATGACATACAGAGCCTTGCTAAAAGGATTGGAATATCACCTGGCATTGTTGTCGGCCGGCTGCAAAATGACGGCCTGCTGAATCAGTCCTGGCACAACGGGTTGCGAGTGCGATTTGAGTGGAAGCAGAGATCGGAATCAGAATAAATGAGATAGGATAAAATGTTCTTGAAAAACCGCATCAGGAAGGTAAGGTATGAAGATGGGGTGCCGATTAAATCGGATCGTTTCGGATGAGATTATAAACACCCAAACGTTTAAGAGGCTATACGGACCAGACTATCCCTAACAGTATTTAGTTTTTTTGGTACGGTAACAGATCGCATTTAAATACAAATAACAGTACATACGTGATGATACTCAGATCCATATAATCTCTTGTTTGCTGGAAAAAATATGAATGATCGAAATCTACTTTTCTCAAAAAATGACTTGCGTAGTGAATTTGATATGAGAAGTGGTCAAATTTCTTATGAAATATCAACCTATCGAAGTGACTACCTATTATCTATTAAACTTGAAGATGTTTGTGACCATTTAGTCGAGAAATATACTTTCGAACCTCCCAAAATTATTCCTAATCAAATTGAATTAATTGAAAAGGGAGAAACATTAGTCCAGGAGGAGGATTATGGCAGATCAGTACATTTAAATGGGAATTACTACATATTCGCAATCCCCTTTACAGGTAACGGCAACTTATTTCTCTTTAGGGCCTCAACATATACATACAGTCCACCATGCGGTAAAGTATGTGAAAATGAACCGTAATGCTACTGAGACGGCCTATGCGTCCGAAGTTACATAGGGAAAAAGGGCTTTGTTAAAAAATTATTCGGTTAAACAGGAAAATTTCACTTGTAAATTTTCCTAAAATTGTATATTTTCTTAATCAAGAAAATGGATAAAAACAGGAAAACACCCACAGAAAAAGAAATGCTCGACCAACTTCGGGAAGATAGGATCCAACTTCCACCGCTGTCTTTTCGTTTTTTGGACGACCGGCAGGATATTGGTGTAAACGGGGGTTTCGATGTATTTATCGAGGTATTTTGGAATAAAAGTAACGCAATATTCGCTGTTGAATGTAAAGCCCTTTCAACGCCGAAGGCCTTTCAGGGCGGTGTCAATTTGTTGAAATCACTTTATCTTCCCAATGATTACCTGCCAATGCTTTTTATGCCTTTCTTAAGTGAACGGCAGCTTCAGAGGTTGGAGAGGGAAAGGCTTAGCGGCATCGATCTGTGCGGCAACGGTGTGGTGGTTGTACCGGGTACATTTGCCGTGTTTCGTAGTGGCGGAACGAACCGTTTTCCCTCTTCGGCCCTTATTAAAAACATTTATCGGAAAAACAGTTCTATGGTGGGGAGGGCCTTTCTCCTCTGCTCCGGCTACGAAACCGTTCAAGAGATCCGTACAAAGATCAACCAACGAAATCTCCTGGTGAACCGTTGGGATAAAAAACCCATGAGTTTATCAACCGTGTCGAAAGCCTTGAAAACGCTGGAAGATGACCTGATTGTCACGCGTGAAGGAACCATTCGCCTGCTACAGCCCGACAAGCTATTGGAAAAGTTGCGCGAAAATTATGATTCTCCTGCAGTAAAAGAGCGGGTCCGTCTCAAGATATCGGAAGAGAATGGGAAGGTTTTGAAATTGCTGTCAAAACTATCACAGACATTGGATTTACCCCTTATGGCTTCAGGAACGTCATCAGTTGCACAATACGCCGTGATGCAGCGCGGAGATTTGTTGTCTGTTTATTGCCCGAAAGTGGAAAGGCTGCTTGAACGCTTGCCTGGAAGTTCATCGGATCGTTTCCCAAACCTTGAGCTTTTGGCGACAGAGGATGAAACGGTCTATTTTGATGCCCGGCAGGAGGAAAATTTCTGGTGGGCCTCCCCGGTGCAGGTTTATCTGGAACTGATGGCCGGCGACAAGAGGGACCAGGAAACTGCCGAACAACTAAAAACGTTAATTTTGAATGATGTTGGGCCAGTGCGACAATGATCATGATAACAGATCTTCAAACGGCTTTGCTCGACTTACTTCAAAAACTACGAGATTCAGAAATCAAACTCATCATCGGAGGTGGCTTCGGTATCTATCTCAAGACCAATCACGTTAAACGCCTGGAGATGAGGACACTTTTGGATCAATGGCCTGAACCGCGATCCACCAACGACCTCGACTTGTTTCTCCGTCCTGAGCTGCTAATCGAATCATCAAGATTAAAACCGTTGGTAAGCGCTATTACCGACCTGGGCTATCAGGTAGTCCCCGGAGCGGAAAATTATCAGTTTGTCAAACCCGGGCCGGGAGGCACTCATGCGGGCAGCGTTAAAATAGATATCCTAACCGGTCCACAAAGTTGTTTTCAGGGAACCCGGGTAAAGGCAGACGCTCGCCGTGCTCGCCCCAAACCTTCTGTCGGCATGCATGCCCACCCCGTAGATGAAGCTCTGACTTTGGAGGAGGGCTTGCTGTCAATATTACTGGTGGGAACACTCAGTTCAGGTGATACTTTGGAATCTGAAATCTTCCTGCCGCATCCCTATACGTTTTCAATGATGAAGCTTTTCGCATTCAGGGACCGGCTCGACGATCCTGACAAAGAGTTCGGCCGCTACCATGCCCTGGATTTGTACACTATTTTGGCAACAATGACGGAGGATGAGTGGGAATATGCCCTCCAACTGCGTGATCAGTACAAGAATGAACCCTTTACTATAGAAGCTGGGCAATTGGTTTCTGAGTACTTTTCCGCCCCTGAGCGTTTGGGCATGATCCGATTGAGAGAAAGCCCTTATTACCGGCCCGAATTACAGATTGGAAAATTCATATCTGTCCTGCAGGAGCTGTTTCCCGTCGGGGCTGAACCTGTTTCACAGGCAAGCTGAACAATATGTTCCCGAGATCGAAAAATCGTTACAATGAAGTATAAAAACAGACTTGGTTTTGAAAGTTGCTGAAAGTTTTTCTTTCTAAAACCCCTTGAATAAAGGATATATAGCAACAGGACATAACTAAAATAGCTTCCTTGGTGAGATTCATTTATCGGCAGGAAACAACGCGGGCGCGGAGTCAGGCTCTTTTCCTGAGGAGTATATTTCATATAGATACATACCCCATATCACATAGGCAACCATCAGGGGATAATATTTCCAGAAAAACTCGAAAACAAGCTCGGTCCCAGGAATTATAAATGGCGGATAAACGAGAACCGCGAGAAAAAAAACGAACAAATTTGCCTTGGTGAAGTGATTGTTCATGATGATATAATAGGCTGGGACGATCAACAATATATATGCATAATCCTTAAAGCGCGGGTGGATTAAGGCATAAACCAGGCAAACCAGGAATACTTCGACCATTTGTTTATTTTTTACTTTCAGGTTATTCAGCCGAATATAAGCCTTATACGTAAAAAAAATCACAGCCGCTGCAAAAATTAAAAAAATTGCAAATTGAATTGTTGGAGGTATCGCCACACCTGCATTTTCTGATAACCATTTGGAAATATCACTTAGTAAGGTAAATGTGGACGGAACGATATTTCCGCGCTCGCTCACCACAGCAAACGCATTTCGAATACCCACTTGTGAACATATCGGGTACAATAACATACTGCACAAACAGATAGGCGAAAAAAGCCAAACCCGAGCACACAAAATATTGGTACTTTTTTTTATCATCGGCAATCAGCAACAACACCAGGAAAAATGCCGGCGTCATCTTGAAGCTGGCGGCCAACAGGCAAAATGTGCAAAATAGTATAAACCTTCGTTTTAAATAAAAATAAAAAGCCAACCATAAAAAGACTTGCTCAAGCAAATTAATATTACCGGCGATCAAATCCCGATAAACAGCGCCGTTAAATGCAAATAAACAAAAAAGACCGAAAAGAGCATTCGCGTTTGTCTTTAGAAATTCTCTTTTCCAAAAGTAAATGAGCCCGATCAGTAAAATGCATTTTGCAATTAGGAATATATGAAAAGCAGTCTTATAATCAAATTGAGCAAAAAATTTATAAAAATACAACGTGACGGGTGGATAGTTATACAAAAAGGTAGTCTTGGCCTTCGGGAACAATATACTGGGGTCATATGGATCTGAGTCAGCTGCAAAGATTTCGCCGGCCTTACGGTGGGTTCGAAAATCCCATTGATATTGATCAAAATTTGCTGAGATATGCAGCACAAGCGTTAAAAAATAACCCAGCAAAAAAATAAGGCCGACAATCCTAAAAATCTTTTTACCCATAATAATTTCAAGCAAGAGCTAGTTGCAAAACTCATAAAATGAGTTATTTACAGATACGAAATACCATAACACACTTTTCCCATGGTTAGAAGAAGCCCTTGACCCACTGAGCGAAAAAGAGTAAAAATTAGTCCCAGTGGTCTCTTTGAGGAATCTTGAAATCCATATGAAGGCATATCGCTTAAAACTGATTGACGTTAAACCATTTTGAAATTGACCCCTAAGTTTAATTTTTTTTACGAGATCGCCCGATGCAATCGAGAAATACAATTCCACTGTTTCCATTGGGGCTGGTTTTACTGCCGCAGATGCCGCTGCCTTTGAATATCTTCGAAGAACGCTACAAGTTAATGATCGGTGAGTGTTTGGAGAAGAATAAGGAATTCGGCATCGTTTACTTCAACGGAACCGATATTCAAGCGATAGGCTGCACGGCAAGCATCCAAAGCGTCCTGAAGCGTTATGATGATGGCCGCTTGGATATCTTGACCCGGGGGGAAAACCGTTTCGAGATCAGCGAAATGTATGACCACAAACCGTATATGGAAGCCGGCGTCACCTTTTTCGATGATAAATTGGAAGAAAATACAGATGCCTGTCAAGAGCTGGCCGACAACGGTATGAATCTTTTAAAACAATTTGCCGGATTCTCCGGGATGCAGGGTGAATACGGTTTTACTGAAATTATGGATTTCAAATCCATCTCATTTTTAATTGCCGCCTGCGAAGGATTTAGCTACGAAGAAAAACAAAAATTTCTTGAGATGTCCTCTACCTGTGAACGCCTCGAAAAAAGCGTCGGGTCCCTGGCAAAAATCATTGAACGCACCCAAATTACCGTGGAAATCCAAAAAATTATCGGCGGCAACGGGAATATGAAGCGATTTCCCGGCACACAGGCGGGAGACAGCATCAAATAGAGCGAACGTTCCTCCCTCCTTGTATAACCTGAAAGTGCCTGGGAAATTCCCGGTATGTAATGGGCTGATGATATTGAATGCCCGCCCCGTAATTATACAAAACAACTGCTCCGATAATTTCCTCACACCATCTGACTTCGGCAAAGTTAATATCCGGCAAAGAAGATCCGGCTAAATTTGACAGCCAGACGTTCACCAGGGTACCGGATAGAAGGGAGAGGTCCGATTCAAAGTACATGCCTTGCAGACTATAGTTGTACATCCGGGCATCAAAATAAACCCCCGTACCGCATTCCTCAAGAATAACAGGAATTTCATGGCAAAATCGCGCACAATCTCTTTTTTCAGACTTTGCGCGCATGGGATATATCCCTGAGTTTTTTACTTATCAATGAGTTCATGACTGGTCATCCACGTTGAACCGCTCAGTTTAGGCGTATTTATCTTTGAAAATGCGACGGCGTTCAATTCTTTTTCGCATCTTTTGATACTGTAGATTTCTGCGATCGGTACCGCTCCTGCGATACCTCAGGTTTCTTCTTTCCGGAAAATGCTCAGATGAAGAAAATTGACGGCGATCCGCCAAACGCCGGCGCCCTCCCCTGTCCTTCGGTTTGACGGTATTTTCTGCTTCGGTCATTTTAGCGCTCTGTATGTCTTTAAGGCATCCATTTCCATCTTCACTAAGCCGTTTAACTTTTATGAACAGATTATAAATGAATATTTACAGATATTTACTTTTTTTGTCAAGGAAGAAAACACATCTGCTGCCCGTAATCCAGATATCGTTGATTGGTTGATTAGTTGATTGGTTGTAAATATGGATTTATCCCATATTTGCAAAATGATTGGACACTTCAGGTTTCAAAAGAAAGGACAAGTTTTTAAACAACAATCGTAATATTCTGAAATTATGACTATAATTTACCTAATCAACCATTCAACTTCGCTGCAAGTCCGCCTCCAGTTTGGCGGATAAACTATTCAACAAGGTCTGTAGTCAGGTATTAAGCGAATTCGGGACAGGATCTGGGGAGAGGTCTCGCATAGCCCGTTTAATTCGCTCACGGGTTTCTTTTGAAAGGGAAGGAGAACCGCCAAGATCATCTTCATGGATATCTTCGAGACCGGCGGCATTTTTTAAGATCAGCAGTTGTTTTTTGAATCGATTACAATATCTGCACATAAAAAGGTGCGCAGTCATCAATACCCGATGATGGAGCGGAATTTTTCGATCCATGGATTCAGACACCATCAAAGATACTTCTTTACAATTAAACATCCAGTGTGACATACAAATCTCTAATGTTCCGTGTTAAGCCAATTATTTTCCAGGCACCGCCGCAACCACATCCGGGCCCTGTAAAGCATTACCCAGCTGTTTGTCGCCGATATATTTAAAACCTTACAGATTTCTTCGGTGCTGAAACCATCAATCTCGCGCATCATAAAAGCCTCAGCCTGACGCTCGGGCAGTTCACCTAAACACTGGTACAAGACATCCATGAATTCTTTCTGCTCATATAACTTCATGGGATCGACGGCCCATTTAGATGGACGAACCCGCCAATCGCCCTCATCATTAAAACTGGTATCTGCAGGGTCATTTGCGGCTGCGTTTAACATTAACTCTACTTTATCCGATGTCTGTTCCCTGACCCGTTTGCGAATGTGATCAACGATTTTGTGTTTCAGGATTGCAATGAGCCACGTCCTGGCAGTTGAACGGCCCTGGAAATTTTTTCTCGCTTTTAACGCCGCCAGAAATGTTTCCTGGACCAAATCCTCTGCAATTGAAGGATCTTTAACCCTGGAGAGGGCGAAACGATAGAGAAAATCTCCATATTGGTCCACCCAACTTTCAGGATTTTCTATTGGGCCGTTGATCTCGGCTCGTTTTTTAGCCATAAGCAAACACATACCAGCATTCAAGAAGAATTTCAATGTGTATTCCGAAGCTATCGGAATGATGGGGGTATTAACCCAACCCGGCAAAGCCGGAATTGAAGATTGAAGATTGAAGATTTGTGGTATCGCTGCGCTCTGTCTTTTCTATTGAAATCGATCGTTCGACTCCGAGGCTCTCGACGGGTAGAATTGCTTGTAAGCGAACCTGTGAACGGTTACGCTATGGCATAAATCATATGCAAACATGATGTGATTTCAACAAATAGGTACTAAGCAGAGGCAATGAACATCTGATGGCACATATTTCAGGTTTCAGTACAATGTCATTAGCTTAAGGCTTGGTGTTAACTTATTGGCATTGTGTTTCGGTATTTAGTACCTCCACGCCCTGACACATGAAACCTTAAGTTTCTAACAACATGTTGTCAGATAAAGCCCGATAAGGGCCTAAACTGAAAAAAATGAACATCGAACGTCCAACATCGAATGTTGAATGGGAAAAGGTGAAGAAACAACTGGCGCTTATGGGGCTGAACCCCGAACCTAATAGCCATGAACCACGGGTGGCTATTTTTAAACCACCCGTAAGTAACCTGAGGGTAAAAGAATTGCCGATGGTCCTGAAATGGTTGCGTGTCTATGCCAATTTTCTAACAGCCTCGAGCACGGCTTCATAATCCGGCTCTGTGGTCACTTCCTTGACCAGCTGAATGTATTGAACGGTGCCTTCCTTGTCCACAACAAAAATCGCCCGGGCCAGCAGGCGCAATTCTTTGATCAAAACCCCATAGGCCTCACCAAAGGCAGCCTCGCGGTGATCGGATAAAGTCACCACCTTATCCACTCCGGCGGCACCGCACCAACGCTTTTGCGCAAAGGGCAGATCCATGCTGATGGTCAGGATGACAACATCATCCCCGAGTTTGCCGGCCTGGTCGTTAAATTTACGCGTTTGCATGTCGCATACCGGGGTATCCAGGGACGGCACAATGGATAGGACACAAACCTTTCCTTTAAAGGAAGAAAGTTTGACCGGGCTCAGATCATTGTCCAATACTTCGATGTCCGGGGCTGAGTCACCTACCGAAAGCTTGGGTCCGACTAAGGTTAACGGGTTGCCCTTCATGGTAATTACGCCACTATGTTCTTGCATTTTCATTCTCCTTTTCGGTTAAGATGTTTCAAGTTAAATCAGCGACACCAGCAGGGCTGGGGGCATGAGGATGGCCCCTGAAAGGGGCCGGGGCCACCTCTGCTGGTGGTCGCTGATTTTTAACCAACATAAGACTGCTTTACTTCAAATCAAGGTTATATGGCGTTGATCACTGATTATTTTTGGAATGAGAGAATGAAAAACCGATATTTTTTCCGGCTGTCTTGACTGTCGCCAGGCCATCAATAAGTTTATGTAAGTTTTGCAGAACAGCCACGACATAAGGTTTAAATCAAAAACCGATGGTTACTAACCCGGACAAGCTTAGCCAGTCGTAGCGTAGCAGCCTCCGGCTCGGAGGGAGATCCCGTTTCATCGGGGAATTGACTATTTTTTTTGACAAAAAATGGCGTAGGTCCACCTTTGGACGGCAGAAAATAACTTTTAAGGACCTATGCTTTTCCCGAGACTGCGCTCGGAAAAAGTGGCCCCTTCGGGGCAGCAGAGGCGCCGAACATCTGCCGACACATGTTACAGGTTTCAGTATTTAGCACCTCCACGCCCTGACACTTGAAACCTGACACCTTCAGTTCTTTACAGCATGTTAATTGTCGGTACCATACACCGCAAGGAGCTATAAGATGAAGATCAAAAAAATTTCATTTGCACTTTTATTATCATTATATATTATTATCGGTGTTACGGGTCTGCAGGCCTTCGCATCGAACGGTCGCGCTGTGGACAACAGCCTTTACGGCGAGCTGCTCGAAAAATATGTTAAGGACGGGAAAGTGAATTATGCGGGATTTAAAGCCGAAGAGGATAAATTGGACCGCTATCTCAAGATCCTTGAAAACGTAAACCCAGAAAGCCTTTCCCGCAATGAACAGTTTGTCTTCTATACCAATGCCTATAACGCCTGGACAATAAAATTGATCTTAAGCGGCTATCCCGGAGTCAAGTCAATCAAGGATCTGGGAAGCCTGTTTAAAAGTCCCTGGAAAAAGAAAATCGTGCGCATCGACGGGAAGGTAACTACCCTGGATCATGTTGAACACGAAATCCTGAGACCCCGTTATAAGGACCCGCGGGTTCATTTTGCCATTAACTGTGCCGCGAAAAGTTGCCCGCCGCTGCGCCCCGAACCATTCAGCGCAAACATTTTAGATCAGCAGTTGGATGATTCCACCCGAACGTTTATCAATAATCCGAAAAGCTACCGTTTGGAAGGCAATGAACTTTTTGTCAGCCGGATTTTTAAATGGTTCTCAGAGGATTTCAACGAAGATGTCTTCGGTTTTTTCCTCAAGTATGCCACCGGGAATCTGAAAAAAGAATTGGAAGCCAAATCAGGTGAAATCAACGTTCAATATCTGGAATATGACTGGTCGCTGAATGGGATGTAGGAAGTTTTATATAAGATTTTTTGGACACGGATCTGCACGGATAAACACAGATTTTTAATTTAATTTTTATTCTCATTTTATCTGTGTGATCTGCGTTCATCTGTGTCCTAATTTATTTATTACTTGGGACGAAGATAAAGGAAATCGTCATGGCAAATTATGATTACGACATCGGCGTCATCGGCGGCGGAGCAGGCGGTTTGACGGTTACGGCCGGGGCCGCCCAGCTGGGGGCCAAAACACTTTTGGTTGAAAAAGAAAATGAACTGGGCGGTGATTGTCTCCACTTTGGGTGTGTTCCCAGTAAAACACTCATAAAAAGCGCGCATGTCTACCATTTAATAAAAAATTCCCGGAAATTCGGGTTGCCTTCCATGGACCTACCGCCGGTGGATTTCAGAGAGATTTCAAAGAGAATACGATCGGTGATCGCAACCATCCAGCACCATGATTCTAAAGAAAGGTTTTGCAAACTCGGCGCCCGGGTGGAGTTCGGTCAGCCGACCTTTGCCGATGAGCACAGCATCCGGTTGAACGGCAATACTTTTTCGGCAAAGACCTGGGTCATTACCACCGGCTCTTCTCCCGTGGCCCCTCCGATCAAAGGACTGGATCAGACGCCCCATATCACCAACAAAGAAATCTTTTACCTGGACCGCCTGCCTGAGTCCATGATTGTTCTTGGCGGCGGTCCCATCGGCAGTGAGATGTCCCAGGCATTTTGTCGTCTGGGGACCCGGGTTTCCGTGGTGGATATGGCCCCGCAGATTCTGGTTAATGAGGACCCGGATATGGCAGATCTTGTCAGGGATGTCCTCGGCTCGGAGGGGGTAGAGTTTTATCTCAATTCCGCCATCGAGGAAGTCAACGATCTTGGCAGTGAAAAAGAAGTCAAAATTAAAACAAAAGAAGGAAATGTCCTCAGCCTGAAGGCGGAAACCGTCCTGCTTTCTTTGGGAAGAGGACCCAATACAAACGGTCTCGGGCTAGACGATATCGGGGTTGATTACGATCACCGGGGGATTAAAGTCGATCATCGCCTGAGAACCAGTCACAAACATATTTATGCCGCCGGTGATATTAACGGCGGTTTTCAGTTTACCCATGCCGCCGGATATGAGGGCGGTATTGTGCTGAGCAATGCCATTTTTCATCTTCCCCGCAAAGTTGACTATACATTCATGCCCTGGTGTACTTACACCGATCCCCCCCTCGGCAGTATCGGAATGAATGAAAAAAGTGCCAAAGCGGCCGGAATCAATTATACCGTCTGGACCGAGGAATTTAAAGACAACGATCGCAGCCTGGCGGAGGGCGAATCGATCGGCAGGATCAAGATGATCCTGAATGAAAAGGAAAAACCAATCGGCGTCCAGATATTAGGTCCCCACGCCGGAGATTTGCTCGCTGAGTGGGTGGCTGTGCTCAACGGAAAAGTGAAACTATCCACCCTGGCGGCTGCGGTACATCCCTATCCGACCATCGGGGAAATCAATAAAAAAGTCGCCGGGACCTTTTTCTCGCCGAAAATATTTTCAAAAAAGGTTCAAAAGGGATTGAAGTTTTTCTTCCAGCTAAAGGGAAGAGCCTGTGCGGAAGATTCTTGCGATGGATAAGGAATAGTTAAGAAGTCTCTGGCACCATTAATTATTTTTTTGTGCATTTTATGTCAAAGCACAATACGCAAGCACCACCTGATCTTAAAATTGGGGCAAATAAATCAAAAGTTCGAATTTCAAATGACCGAAACCAGGAAATTTGTATAGTCAATCGCACCTCTTTGTTTTGAATTTGTAATTTTGGTCATTGGTTATTTTTTGTTATTTGAGATTTGTTATTTGTAATTTTAAGTTTATACGGATGAGGATTGTCTCATGGAAAACATCACCTCCAACCAGAATACAGAAAGAATGGCTCTCGCATCCGTCAGCACACCGGATCTGGGAATTGATCCAGGGGAGTGTCTGACCCCGCAGCGCAGCGATCCATGCACCATCGTGATTGTGGGTGCAAGCGGTGATTTAACCGCCCGCAAACTGATTCCGGCGTTGTTTAACCTTTATCTCAACGATGGACTGCCGGAATCGTTTCAAATTGTCGGCTGCGGGCGCACAGAGTTGAAAAGCTTTGAATTCAGAAAAAAGATGGAAACCGCCCTAAAAGCAGCCGGTGTGTTGGATCAGACCACATGGCAGGCTTTTGCTGCTGCGCTTCACTATCAAACCATCGATTACGAGAACCCCGAAAGTTATGCCGGCCTGGCTGAGACTTTAAGAGACCTCGACCGCAAGAGCAACACCCGGGGAAACCGCATTTTTTATATTGCGCTGCCACCGATACTCTACAAGACAGTGGCCCGGATGATCGGCCGGGCTGGTTTGAGTGCCGAGATGACCGACGGCAACGGTTGGTCCCGCATCGTCGTGGAAAAGCCCTTCGGCACCAATTTAGAGACAGCCGTGGATTTGGATCGCAGTCTTCATGAATATTTCAAAGAGCACCAGATTTTCAGAATCGATCACTACCTGGCGAAAGAAACCGTCCAGAATGTATTGATGTTTCGCTTTGCCAATGCGCTTTTTGAACCCATCTGGAACCGAAGATATGTTGACCATGTACATATCACCGCCACCGAAACTCTCGGGGTGGAACATCGTGCCGGCTATTACGAGCGCTCCGGTGTGCTGAGAGACATGTTTCAAAACCATATGATGCAATTGTTGGCCCTCACCGCCATGGAGCCGCCCTCGCGATTTGAGGACGAACTGGTCAGGGATGAAAAAACCAAGGTATTTCGGGCACTCAGACCGTTTCCGGTAAAATACCTGCAGGACTATCTCGTTCTGGGCCAGTATGTCGCCGGTACCATTAACGGTAAACCGGTGCCGGCCTATCGGGAGGAGCCCGATGTGGACCCGAACTCCATAACGCCCACCTTTGCCATGATGAAAGTTTACCTGGACAACTGGCGCTGGCAGGGAGTTCCCTTTTATATGACCTCCGGCAAACGTCTGAACAAAAAATTAACTGAAATTGCCATCCAGTTCAAGACGGTACCCTATTCAATGTTTCGGCACGTTCTTGGGGAAGCTATTTTAGCCAATCGGTTAACTTTGGGAATCCATCCGGAAGAGAAGATTACGCTGTCGTTTCAAACTAAAAATCCCGGTGCCCAGGTTTGCCTGCAAACCGTAACCATGGATTTTAACTACGATCAGAACTACACCGGACCGAGTCTGGATGCCTATGAAAAAGTGCTGATAGACTGCATGCTGGGAGATCAAATGCTCTTCTGGCGCCAGGACAGCGTTGAAAGATGCTGGTCATTTTTAACGCCTGTCCTAAATGAATGTGAAAGCATCGCTGATCCCCGGAAAATGCTTCATTTTTATGAAGCCGGAACCCCAGGGCCTCATGCGGCGCAAGGGTTGATCGAAAATGAGACTTCAGCCTTGCAGGGTCTCATACGAGGATAAAAAAGCGAATATCGAATGTCGAATAATGTATTCTGTCAATTTAAAAAAAAGACAGAGCAAAGCGAATTTACTCTTCGAAATTCGATTCGACTGAGTCGTTCGACCTTGAGTCATTCGACCCTGAGCTCACGACCGAAGGGCTCGTCGCAGGCTGCGGTTCGTTGCTCTGCGGTCTTTAGATCACGTCTTCAGCGTGATTCGCTTGTTTTAAAATAGATAAAGCGTAGCGTCATCAATATTCGACGTTTGATGTTGGACGTTCGATGTTCGACGTTCGACGTTCAATCTTTTCACTGTTCCGGGCAGGCGGTAGTTTCATATAAGGTGTCAGGCCGGTTCTCGTTTTTTTACTACTGACACCCGACACCCGAAACCTATGCTCCGAGAAGGCTTCATTACGCCCGATAATGTCCAAAAAAAGCGATTTTCCTAGCATTTTACCAGATCTGTAATAACCACTGTATAGGAAGGTAACACCATGGAAACAACCGGGAATGCAATAGCAAAAAATCGTAGTAAAGCGGTAATGAAAGCTTTATTTCTATTGGTTTTTATCGTGGCGGCCATTATCGTGGTCCGATTCACACCCGTTAAAAACTATCTGTCCGCCGAAGCACTGGGGCGGTTTTTGGAAACCGCCGGTTTCTGGGCCCCGGTGGTCTTCATGATGATTTATACGGTTGGGGTATGTTTGTTTTTACCGGGAACACTTTTGACCGGCCTGGGTGCTGCGATCTTCGGGGCCTACTGGGGATTTGTGTATGTGTGGTTTGGTGCCATGGGCGGTGCCAGTGCGGCCTTTTTTATCGGGCGCACCCTTGGCAGAGAATTTGCCTCCTCGCTGATCGGCGACAAACTCAAAAAATATGACGATGCCATTGAGCGCAATGGATTTGCCACTGTATTGTATCTGCGTCTGGTGTATTTTCCCTTCACCCCCATGAATTTCGGCATGGGACTGACAAGAGTACATTTTCGGGACTATTTTTTCGGCACCGGGCTGGGAATCATGGTCGGAACATTTATTTTTACATTTTTCATTGGAACATTAAAAGATGTCTGGGCATCAGGCAACTGGGGAGAGTTGATATCTTTTAAAGTTTTTTTCTCGATTGCTCTGTTTATCTTCTCCTTCTTTATTCCCAAGATCATTAAAAAATTCAAAGGGGAATAGAAGTGGACGACTGCTGTGAATAGTGCTATAGCACATGGGACTAGTTTAAATAACATCCGGCCGGGCTGGAAAAATTGGCTGAGAATGGAAGATCCTCCCTTATGACAACCCAGGATGAATTAAAACAAAAGGCCGCATTTCACGCCGTTGAATTTATCGAGTCCGACATGGTGGTCGGCCTCGGC
>PVMK01122681.1_pt1 | contig 26149 bp, 23 predicted proteins | sample 1853481 | NCBI WGS metagenome assembly PVMK01 (sample SAMN08533507, study PRJNA380276) | Marine sediment metagenome, whole genome shotgun sequencing project.
CAGTCGCGACAGACTTGTCTCCAATTGACGCCGGGCTCCATCCCGGGTGGTGTCCCAGGTCTTGGTGGCAAGCCACATTTCCGACCGACGGTGTTTGACCACCTTGCCCAGGCGCGTCTCCGCCTGCCCGTCAGAGTAAATCCAGGCCGTGTCGAAGTAGCGTATACCCCGGTCGATGGCGGTATTGACAATCTCAATCGCTTCTTCTTCGGTACAGTTATGTTCGTCTACAATCCGCTGTCCGCCAAAACTTAGAATTGGAAACGTTTCTCCTGTTCTGCCAAATGGTCTTGTTTCCATGATAATCTCCCGTATAGTAAGTGTTTCTATGTTCATGTGTTAATCGTTGAGTGGAAAATGGCAGGCCACATATTCAGTTTCGGCAATCTGCAATTTTTCCATTGTGAATAATGATGTCTAACATTGTCTGCCTCCTGTTTTTTAAAATGCCTAATTGCTAACAAATTAAAACGAGGGGGTCAACAAGTTAGGGACTTCGTCTGGGTCGGTGAAAATATGCTAAATCTGCTTTTACTAAGTCATCCTGTTTATATTCCTACCGCACGACTTAGCGGTTCTCGACAGGTGGAGTCATTGCTCATAATTTGGGATTTTTGATTGCGGTCTCCGGCCTCTCCGAGCTGTAGGTTCGCTCTACGCGCCGGAAGCCGTAGGGGCTGAGGGCATACGCCCCGGAGGGATTTTGGATTTATGGAGATGATATGGCGAAATCAAGGATTTTTCTTGACAAGTGATGCCATTTATTCTTATAAAATATTGCGAATATGGTTAAGAAAACCATTATTTCAAAAGACAATTCAAGTTGACAGCAAAACCACGAAGGTTTGAGTACGGTTACATAACATTCCTGCGTGGTTTTTTTGTTGGCGAATTTCCGGTAAATTGGACATCTGACGCTGCAACCGTTCATAGGTTCAGGGTTCAACGTTCAGGGTTAAGAACAAAGAGGATAACAGCTCAATAAACCCAGGTAACAGCTACTGGATTCCCGCCTCCGCGGGAATGACTATTGGGTGCAAATTCCCGTCATTCCCGCGAAGGCGGGAATCCAGTGATTAGCTGCAAAATACGATTTACTCGAACTTATTGAGAACTTACACTTTTAGTACCTAATTTATTGAAATCACATCATGTTTGCACATGATTTATACCATAATATTCAATCCCGGCTTGTCCGGGTTGGGTGAAAGGATCGAAATAATGCACATGGCCGATGCTTTGATATCTCCTGCCGTTGGCGGCACTATGTGGGCGGTTTCTGCCGGGTTGATCGGATATTGCTCCAAAAAGGTTAAGGATGATGTGGATGATGCCAGAATTCCCCTGATGGGGGTGGTGGGCGCGTTTATTTTCGCAGCTCAGATGATCAATTTTACCATCCCCGGCACCGGTTCCAGCGGACATCTTGGGGGAGGCATGATCCTGGCCATCCTGCTCGGGCCTTATGCGGGTTTTCTGACAATGGCCTCGGTGCTGGTTGTTCAATCACTGTTTTTCGCGGATGGCGGTCTGATGGCACTGGGGTGCAACATCTTTAATCTCGGATTTTTCCCCTGTTTTATTGTCTATCCACTTATTTTTAAAAATATTGCCGGCACCACGCTGAGCGAGAGGCGTTTGTTTGCAGCAGCTACCATTTCCGCCGTTGTCGGTCTCCAACTGGGGGCTTTCAGTGTTGTGCTTGAAACCCTGTTTTCCGGGGTAACGGAACTGCCCTTCGACACATTTGTCCTCCTGATGCAACCTATTCATCTGGCGATCGGCATTGTTGAGGGCCTGGCAACCTCAGCAGTGGTGCTTTTTGTCTGGAAGGCGCGTCCGGAAATAATTAAAGCAGTAAGTGCGTCAGCGCCCGTTGGGAACCTTTCCCTGCGGAAAGTGATCATCGGATTTCTGGCGGCAGCGGTGGTGACCGGCGGCTTATTGAGTTGGTTTGCTTCCTCAAATCCGGACGGCCTGGAGTGGGCGATGTTTAAAACCGCCGGAACAGATGAGTTGGACACGCCCCGCAAGGGTGTGCGCACGGCACGGGCCAATGCCCAGGAGCAAACGGCCCTGCTGCCGGGTTATGACTTTAAATTAAAAAAAATCGATCCGCCGGCAGAGATTCCCAATACCGAACGGGTTGTGGATGCGGGTAAGACTGTTTCCGGTCTGGTCGGCGGTGCGCTCACCTTGCTCCTGGCCGGGTTGCTCGGATTTGCGCTCAGGCGCCGAAAAAAAACATCGAACCCCGGCGTTGCAACATCGGGGTGAACCTGACAGATAGCCCCAACGTTTTATGAAAACCCTAACTTTAGATATCGTTGATTAGTTGATTAGTTGATTAGTTAAGTGGTTGTAAATATGGATTTATTTCCTATTTGCAAAATAATTGGACAATTCATGTTTTAAAAGAAAGGACAATTAGGACACGGACCCGCCCGACTCGCCTCGCATCACCCCACGGCTCGCATGGCGGGCGGGTGAACACAGATTAAAAAGAAAGTTTGTTTCGCCTTCGGCGAGGAAGTTTTTAAGTAACCGTAATATTCTGAAATTATGACTATAATTTATCTGGTCAACCATTCAACCCGTAAACTATTCAACGAGGTCTGAATTCGGACAGCATTCCACAAATATTCAATATTCAATCGACAATATTCATTTATCTTAAGATGGCCAAGCTCGATAAACATTTTTTTGACATCGGTTACATGGACACGCTGTCCTCTCAGCAGACCCCGATTCATCAGCTGGACCCGCGCGCTAAACTGATAACCAGCCTTGTGTTTATCACGACGGTGATTTCTTTCGGCAAATATGAAATTTCGGCGCTCATCCCTTATTTTGTGTATCCGGTGTTTTTGGGCGCCATGGGCAATGTTCCGCCGGTCTACCTGTTGAAAAAATTACTGCTGGTATCTCCTTTTGCCGTTATGATCGGCATATTCAACCCGCTCATGGATCGTGATATCCTTGTCAGTCTATGGGGGATCGGCATATCCGGCGGCTGGGTTTCATTTGTGTCCATTCTGATTCGGTTTGCCCTTACGGTGGGGATTGCACTGACCTTGATTGCGGTGACCGGTTTCAACGCTGTTTGCATGGCGCTGGATAAACTGGGCACCCCCAGAGTCTTCGTGGTGCAGTTGGTGTTTCTTTACCGATATATTTTTGTCCTCGTGGATGAGGCCGCCCGGATGGTTCGTGCAAGAGCTCTTCGGACTTTTGAAGGGGGTGGTTCAGGAATAAAGGCATACGGTCCTTTGGTGGGCCATTTACTGTTGCGCACCATGAATCGGGCCCAGCGCGTTTACATGGCGATGTGCTGCCGGGGGTTTGACGGTGAAATCCGAATTATGAAACCATTAAGGTTCGGTCCCATGGAAATCGGATTTACTGTCGGGTGGTCGGCCCTGTTTATCCTTATGCGGGTTTACAATGTTCCCACCCTGATGGGCGGCGCTATTATGGAGTTTTTCAAATGAGCCATCATATTGTTGAGGCCCGGGATTTGCATTACATTTACGCCGATGGCACCCCGGGGATCAGGGGCGTATCTTTTCGCATTACCCATGGCGAGTCGGTTGCCATTGTCGGGGAAAACGGTGCCGGCAAATCCACGCTTTTATTGCATTTAAACGGCTATCTCCTGCCGACCCGGGGAACTCTGAGAATCGGCGATTATCCCTTGACAAAAAAAATTTAAAAGCGGTGAGGCGGTCGGTCGGTATGGTTTTTCAAGACCCGGATGACCAGTTGTTTATGCCCACGGTCTTCGATGATGTCGCCTTCGGTCCATTGAATCTCGGCCTGCCTGTGGAGGAAGTGGAAACGGTAGTCATGCAGGCGCTTGAAACCATGGGGGTGCCTCATCTGAAGGATAGGCCGCCGTACAAACTCTCCGGAGGTGAAAAGAGGTCTGTGGCCATCGCATCGGTGCTTTCCATGTCGCCCGACATACTGGTGATGGATGAGCCCACTTCAGGACTTGACCCCAGATCCCGGCGGCGCCTGATCGAGCAGCTTAAAACATTTGAACATACCAAAATTATCGCCGGCCATGATTTGGACATGGCGGTGGATGTATGCGAAAGAACCATTGTGATTCACCAGGGTGGTGTTACGGCTGACGGACCCACGCTGGAGCTGTTGCAGGATGAAGTACTTCTCGAAAAGAGTAGCTTGGAAAAACCCCTGCAAATGCAGAATTGCCCCGTGTGCGCACAAAATAAGGCCGAATCCGGATAAGCCGGAATTGACTATAGATTTCGCAAAATGATAGAAAAATAGGTTTTTTTTGGACATTATTTATGCCTATTAGCGGAAAATTGAGGAATTCAGGCATTGAGGAATTGAGGGATTAAAAGATAAAATAAATAAATTAAGATAGATAGAATTCCTTTAATTCCCAAATTCCTAAATTCCTGAATTAGACCCAGTGCCCAATTTTCATGCAATCCTTTGAAAGTTAGGGAATCACAGCTATTTTTCCAATCTGAATGACGAGGTCTGATCAAGGGTATGCTATTGAGGTAATTCGACCCGGTGAAAGCCCTCGGCCAGTTCGTAGCTTTCTCCCTGGGCCATTTCACGGCAACGGGTTTTCAGCCAGCCGAAGGGATCCGAAGATGTAAACGCTTTCATCTGGCTCTTATGGCATCGCAAGGCTGCAATTTTACGATCGTATGTAGCGCTGATATCAGACCGGAAGTTGACGTCTTCGGCCGCCCAGAACAGAATTTCTTCCACTTTGTGAGGTTCGAACCCTTCTTCGAGCAAATCAGGGTAGGCCAAATGATCCCTGGCATATGGAAACACGGCATCCATGGCCACCTGGCCGACAATGCGATGATCCCGATGCCAGAGATAGCGGCGATAGGGATCCGAAGTTACCAGCGTCTTCGGTCGATAGGTTCGAATCAACCTGACAATCTGCTTTCTCATTTCGGGTGTATCTTCCAAACCTTGATCGGGGTAGTCCAAAAAAACAACTTCGCGCACGCCCAACGTATCGGCGGCGGCTCTTTGTTCTTTTTTACGCATTGCAGAAATTTGCTCCGGCGTCAGGGTGCGGTCGCCGGACCCTTTGTCGCCATTGGTGCAAACTACATAAACCACTTCTCTGCCTTCATTTGTCCAACGCGCCACCGTTCCGGCGACACCGAATTCTGCGTCATCCGGGTGAGGGCTAAGAATCATCACATCACAAATCTGTGTCACAGAAAGCCTCCTGACGGGTGTAAATCAAGACCGTCTAATAAATTTTGGATTTTAGATTTTAGAATTTGGATTTAAGGTCCGCCTCTTTCCGAGCTGTAGGCCCTGCGAGCCGGAAGCCGGCGGATCATTTTAATATAAAATGACAGAGCAAAGCGATACAACAAATCCGCAATCCAAAATCCAAAATTGCCCAACACGCTGATTTAACGGAATAAAAATGGGATGAAAGTTATGAGCCATGCTATGCCTGATTTTCATCACCCTAGGCACGATTATCCGCTTGATGCTCGAGCAGAAACCAGGCAATCATCTTCAAAAGACTGTTGCCGTATTGCTGTTTCATATTCCTTGAGTATCGCAGAAGCAACATTGGACCAGCTGTACGCGAGGACGGATTTGCGAATCTCATCAGCCGGCGGCGCAGAATGGGTGATAGTCGACTGAATCCCCCTGGCCAGGGACCGGGGCCGGGTATCGCCGACGACATGTCCGGCCTGACTTTGCCGTATCAGACTTTCCATAGCTCCTACAGGGGTGGAGACCACCGGCCGGCCGCATGCCAAAGCTTCCAATCCGACCAGACCGAAGCTTTCGTAGTGGGACGATATTACCAAAACATCCGCCGAACTGTAATAGGGCGGCAAATGCTTTTGATCAACTCGCCCCGCAAACAAAACCTTCTCCTCAATTCCTAAATCGATGGCCTTTTGTCTCAGGAACTGAGATTCGGCTGCCTCATCACCATCGCCGCCGACGAGCACCAATCGAAGCCGCCGGTGGCCCTTGAGATGGGACATTGCCTCCAGAAGCCTGTCTATGCCCTTTAAAGGCTCGAAGCGACCGACATAAAGCAGGATGATGTCATCCGGGTCAAAACCCAACAGCTTGCGGGCTGCCTGTTTTTCCTGGGGATGGAAAAGATCCAGGTTGACACCGCACGGTACGACGCCGATCTTCTGCCCGCAAGCACCATAGTAACGCACCAGACTGTCCTTCTCCCGGTCGGTTGGGGCCAAAATGCGGTGGCAGGTATTTACGAGTTCCTTTTCGGCGGCGATGCGAAGTTCGGGCTCCGGCCGGCCCACACCCGTTCGGTTTTTCACCTCACCGAGGGTGTGCAGCATGACGAGATGCGGGCCGATTCCAAAGCTTCTGCGCCCAATTGCCCAATCGGCCGGACAGCCAGTAATGACTGTGAATAAGATCATACTCGAGGCCTTCATGGGATCTGAAATCTTCCATTGATTTAAAAAAATCGGGTAAATATGGATAAAGAGCCAGTCTGGAGAGGTTGCCATTATTCGGAATGCCGAGATGAATCAAACGCACATTCTCAAAAAGATCGATGACGGGTTGATACCTGCCGTTCCGGAGGCGGGTGTAAATATCGATCCGATGACCGCGTATTCCAAGCTCACGGGCAAGCTCCCGGATGTAAACGCTCATGCCACCGGTGTCACTCGTTCCCAATTTTCCGATGGGATTGGAATGTATGCTGAGCATTGCAATTTTTAACTGTTTCTCATCCACCGTTGCATCCTCGCAGTCACGATTCACGCCGTTTAGATCGTTAGGATCGTTTAGATCGTTTAGATGGTTAAAATCGTTAAGTTCGTTAAAAAATTAGATCACTTTATGATCCAACCCGTAATCCAAAATCCTTAATCCTTACGCTTTGAGCTTCTTTGCCTCCCTCCAGCGGCCAAAGGCTATCTTCCATCCTAATTTATCCAACCTGCCCGATGAAATTTCTTCGTATTTCCCCGAGACGATCCAAACGAACCTAACGTTCTAAACCATCTCAACAAGCTTTGAGCTTTTATCACAATAAGTCTATCAGGCATCGGTATAGCTGAATCGGCTGCCCCCCCAAACGCTTTTTATACACTTCCGCGCCTTTCAGAAAATCGTAGGTTTTTTTGCCGGACTGAATGCTTTCCTTAAGACTGAGCACTTTGCCGAGAAAACCCACGCTCAACGAACCAAATCGTTTATCATAACCGTTATTGTAAAGATACATGGTCGAGTGATAGCTAAAACACAGGGTCCCGGCAACGGGTCTTCCGTCAATGTCGAGGAAGAAAAGCTTTAAAATCCGAGCCTCATTCAGAGCCTCTGCCAACTCTTTGAAAAACGAAACCATCTGATCGTTCATAAACTCGGCTTTATCGGATCGATTGGATTTGAACAGTGCCAGAAAAGCTGCCATTTCTTTTTTCACCGAGGAAGCATCATCGACCAGCCGGTAGCTTATCTGGCCGGCCTCATACAAGCGCCTGAGCTTTCGTCTAATTTCATGGCGTTCTTTGCCGCTTAAAATGGAAAGATAGTCGTCCCAACTGCCCGGCAGTGCCAGCTCAAATGACATGTCATTGCCTTCGTATGAAATCCTGCAGCCGGTTTTCTCAGCCACCGGTAACAACTGCTCCATGACTGACGAATCCTGACGAACCGGCCCCAGTTCCAGCCGCTTGACACCCTCTTGTTTTAAATAATTTAGCAGGATACGATAAAATTCTGCAGACTTCTGCGGAGCGACGATAAAGTCCAGATTGTCACACACATTCTCATCTCCAATTAACCGGACCGTATCGTCTTTTCTCTGAAGCGGCGCAATGCCGATGGTGCGACCCTCATGGCGAATAGACAACAGGTAAAGCGCCGCGTTCCGGCCAAAGTTATTCCACCAGATCTTTAGCCAAACAGGCAATACAAAAAGACAATTCCATGGTAATAAACCGTCGGCCTGCTGCCAGGTCGCAAAAACACTGTCCAAGGTCTCAGGTTCAACCGTGTATGAATTTTCTATAACGCTCACCATTGAGTTGAAATATATTATTGAAATAATAATGCATAAATCAATTATGGCAATCCAGGCATCTATTACGCGTCAATCGGGTCGAATTCCATGTTTTACCCAATGGGAGAAAGAGCCCAATCCAAAAATGGAGTATAAAGTTACGGGAATCAGCATTTTATAACCTTTGAACCCTTGTATGAAACTACACCAAAATGGCACGTTTTTTTGATGATTTAACCGGCCGCTTTGGCAGCCGGCGGCTGGGCTGAACAGCGAACCGCAGAATATCGAAAGTTTCTTTTTCGATTAGACCGGCCGTTTTTTTGGCCGGCGGCGGCGCTGAACCGGGAACCGATCACTTTAGACACTTTTTAAATATTCTCGGACCATAAGTGCGGCAGTGCTCCCCTCTCCGGCAGCACTGACAACCTGTTTGGTACTTGTATCCCGCACGTCTCCGGCAGCAAAGATACCGGGAACACTGGTTTCCAGCAATAACGGATCACGGTCCTCGAAACCGGTCGTCCGGTGATCGCCCGTGCACTAAAGCATGGCCGGTAACAATAAATCCCCAACGATCCAATAAGACATCGCTTTTTTTAAGGAATCCTGTATTGGGGACGAGACCGATGAAAATGAAAGCCCCATCCATTTGAAGATCGCCTTCGGCACCCGTCCGGTTGTTAAATATCCTCAACCGGGTTAATTTTGAATCCTTGCCGATAAATTCTTTAACCTCTGTAAACCAGCGGACATCGATCTTTGGATGTGATAACACTTTTTCTTGAATGACCGCGGTCGCATTAAATTTGCCTTTACGAACCAGAATAGTCACTTGATCGGCAAATTTGGTAAGCAGCAGGCTTTCCTCAGTTGCGCTGTTGCCCCCGCCGATGACTGCAACGCGCTTGCCTTTGTAAAAGGGGCCGTCGCAGGTGGCGCAAAAGTGGACACCTGCACCCAAATAATCCGTCTCGCCCTGAACATTTAAGCGCTTGTATCGGCTGCCCGTGGCAATCAGCAGGGCGTCGGCACTGTATTCGCTGCCATCTTTAGTTTTAACGCAATGATAGTTGTCATGCTGATAGATACCGGCAAGCTCTTGTGCCTGCAGCAACTCTGCACCAAAACGCTCAACCTGCTGACGCAATCGCTGGGAGAATTCAATGCCGGCCACCCCTTCCGGGAACCCGGGCATGTTATCCAGCTTTTCCGTGCCGGCCGCCTGGCCGCCAAATGCAGCACGCTCAATGACCAGTGTATCGATGGCCTCACGAGCAGTGTACAATGCGGCCGTCAGGCCGGACGGGCCCCCTCCCAGTATAATCAAATCATAATGGCTTCGACTGGCTTTGGTTTGCAATCCAAGCTTTGCCGCCAATTCGGCGTTTGTGGGCTCAACCAGAAAGGTTTCATCCGAAAAAACGATGGTGGGTATAATTCGTTTGCCGTCGTTTTTTTCAATGACAAATTGTTCAGCTTCCGGGTCTTCCTCGATATCCACCCAATTGTACGGAATCTGATGCTCTCCTAAGAATTGTTTGCTGCGTCTGCAATCAGGGCACCAGTGCGCCCCGTAAACAGTGATGTCAGCTTTTGACATGGCTATTCTCCTTTTACAGATTTCGTAAAATGTTAAAAAAACAAGTTTTTTTTTGGACGTTATTTATGCCTCATAGCGGATAATTGAGGAATTCAGGCATTGAAGAATTGAGGGATTAAAAGATAAAATAAATAAATTAAGATAGATAGAATTCCTTTAATTCTCAAATTCCTAAATTCTTTAATTCCTGAATTAGACCCAGTGTCCAATTTTTATGCAATCCCTCGAAAGTTAAGGAGTCACAGCTATTTTTCCAAGCTGAATGCCGAGGTCTGTTTTAACCCGGACAAGCTTAGCCGGTCGTAGCGTAACGGAGATCCCGCTCGCGGGGTTGTAGCGAAGCATAAATCCCGTTTTATCGGGGAATTGCCTATTGAAAATTGAATATTTGTGGTCCGCCGGCGGCGGATCGCTCTGTCATTATTGGATAAATATGGAGATTAACTGTCAAGGTGTCAAACCCAAGTTAGTTCGCTTGGCTCACAATTGGAATCAAAAGGGGTTTGACATCCCTAAAATATGAATGATAGTTGTTACTGTAGGTTTAGAAAATTGTCTAAAATTCAAAATGCCTAAAGTGCCTAAAATTGAGGTATTCTGTCGATTTTATATAAACTTCGCATGTTAAGTTATTCTTTACTCAGCTGATCGTATACCTTCCAGGTTCCAAAATGCATGCGTGCTTATAAACTGACGGAGCGAAGCGACACCACAATTTTAGTCATTTTAAATTTTCGCTCATTTTAGCTCATTTTTCTGGTTCATCCGGATATTGAGGAGAAAAAATGGTAAACGTGGTTAAAAATGACAGTATCCAAATTGATAAACTTGAATTGGGACCCTTCGGCACCAATGCCTATATCCTGATCTGCCTGCAAACCGGTGCCAGCGTGCTGGTGGATGCGCCGGCCGAAGCAGGCAAAATATTAGAGGGGCTGAAAGGAACCGATCCCGAATACATCCTGATGACCCACAATCACATGGACCATACCGGCGCCCTTGCCGAGCTGAAATCCGTCCTGAATATACCGATTGCCGCGCACTGCGACGATGCCGGTAATTTGCCGCTGCAACCGGACATTCTGTTAAATGATGGGGATGTGATCTCCGCCGGAAATATTCACTTGACGGTATTGCATACGCCGGGGCACACCCCTGGCAGCTTGTGCTTTTTGACCGGAAACTACCTGATAGCCGGTGACACCCTATTTCCGGGTGGACCGGGTAAAACCGGGTCTCCCGCCGACTTTACGCGAATCATGGAATCTCTGGCCGGAAAGATTTTTGTGCTGCCCGAAGACACCCGGATTTTTCCCGGCCACGGCGATTCTACGATATTAAAAAAAGAAAGGAAGGCCTTCGAGGCTTTTTCCGCCAGAGCCCATGACCCCAGTCTGTGCGGAGATGTGCTTTGGTCTTCGTCATAGCCTTAAAATGATTTAATATTTAATGAGCAAAAACTATTTCAAAATTAGAAACTATCGTCCCGGTGATTTTGACAACTATGTCCAATTGCATATGGAGATTAACAGGTTCGATCGATCGGGGCGCTCTATCTCAAAGCAGCGTTTGGCAGAGGACCTGGGTCATCCAAGTTTTCACCCGGAAAATGATTTGTTTGTGGCAGAGCATGGCGCCGGCATCATCGGCTATGCCGCTGTCTTTTTGGAGGCGGCAATTAAGCGTGCCATACTGGAATGCAGGATTCATCCGCTGCACCGAAAAAAAGGTATCGCCACCGAGCTGATTCGCCGCGCCATCCGGCATGCCGAGGCGGCGGGATCCAAGGTGGTGCAAGTCTGCGTTCCGCAAATAAACCTGCCTGCCAGGAATCTGGTATCACATCTGGGACTTAAATTTATCCGCCACTTCCATGAGTTGAAGCTGGACCTCAACAATGTCCGATTGCCGGATGTCGAACCGAGGGGATATATTATCCGCGGTCTCGAACGCGATGGAGCAGATGAATTAACTCATATCCAAAATCGTGCTTTTGCCGATTCCTGGGGCTTTAATCCCAATACCCCTGATGAAATTGCATATCGCATCAGCTTAAGCAGCTGCTCTCCGGCAAATATCCGGATGGCTTACCTGAAAAATAGGCCCATCGGCTACTGCTGGACACGGATACTGATTGAAGAAAACCCGGCGGCAGGCAGCATGGAAGGTGAGATCCATATGCTGGGAGTAGATCCCGATTTTCGTAAGAAAGGGATCGGACGTAACGTTTTGCTGGCAGGATTGGCTGATCTTAAGAGCAAAGGGGTCATCATCGTCAAATTAACAGTAGATGGCGAGGACCCGGTGGCGCTGGGCCTGTACGAATCTGTGGGATTTGAGGTATGTTCTCGCACCGAGTGGTTCGAGAAAAAGCTTGCGCAATAGTTCAGCCGCCAAGCCACTAAATTTTTTCCGAGCCTGTGCTCGGGAAAAATGGCCCCTGCGGGGCAGCTGTCAGAGCCAAAACTTGAACTGCAATTGTCTAACCGGGATAAACCGGCCTCCGGCTCGTAGATTCGAACCTACGGCTCGGAGAGAAACAGCAAATTACAAGCACCAAATTACAATATCCGAATCAATGTCACTAACTCAATTCATAAGCCACCGGCTATGCCGGTGAGAATTTAAAAGGTTCTACCGTTACCGAGAGGGCATACTTCAAGGGTGCAAATTTGATCGATGCCGGCGGCTTATGAATTGATATAAAAAAGAATTTTTGCATATTTTTTTCAATTTGTTGGTATACACCAGCAGAACAACCACCACCAAAGCTGGCTGAAGCAAATAAGATAGTTGCCAATGATGAATCGGTTATGTGGTCATCAAAACCGACAGATCAGATAAGACAGAGATAAAAATGTCACGAAAATATTCGAGGTTTAGCGGTAGCTGGTTAAAAGAATTACCTATCAAAAATTCTTTTTAAAAATCAGCGACCACCAGCAGAGGTGGCCCCGGCCCCTTTCAGGGGCCATCCTCATACCCCCAGCTCTGCTGGTGGTCGCTGATTTAACGCCAACTTCTTGTGGGAGTGGCTTTCGAGCCACGAAAATAGGTGACTTTAACGCTAAAATCGTTTAATCGCGGCTGGAAAGCCGCTCCCACAGAGACAACATTGATGCCTTATAAATGACATTGTTATTCAAATCTCATATAAGATCAAAAGCCAAGTGTTTGGTCAGCCGCCGACAAACTAGTCATCAATATTTTCTCCAGAAAAATCATTCTTTTTCCGTGGGTTTTTTTGATAACTGCTTCAGGAGGCTCTCAAGCTTTTCCAGTTGCCTGCCGTATCCTGCCCAATCTCCTTGGCGCAGGTAATCCTTGGCATTATTGTAGTATCTCAAAGCCTGTTCTCCGAGATCGGAGATCTCTCCTGATTCGGGCACTTTAAAGGAAACATCGTCTTTTTCGATTATCTCGCCGCCAAGTACCCGACTCAATGCCTGGTCGAGGGTTTTCTCCATAGCAACCCGGTTGCCGAGAACCACAATGACCCGTTTCAGTTCAGGCAGGGCCGCAGTCGTTGTGATCCCTTGCCTTGCCGATCGTGTCGACGGTTGTTTCTGCGACTGTCCGCCTTTTGGGGGCGGCGCCGCTTGCGCTTCCCGCTGCGGCTCCAGCTCGGCCTCCAGATAAATCGGCTCCACATAGATAAATGAGTCACTCACCGGAATGGCCAATAGATTGCCCCTGATAACCCGCGAACCGCGCTGTCCCCAGAGGCTGAGTTCTCGGGAGATATCCGTTTGTTGATCTATCCTGGCCTCGATCTGCATGGGGCCGAATACCAGTTTTTCTTTTGAAAGTTTATAAACCAGCAGCTTGCCGTAGTGGGGCAGATCGCTTCTGGCTGCCAGCCAGGCGATCATGTTGTCCTTTTTGGAGGGCGTATAGGGAAGCATCAGGAGAAATTCCTCTTTATCCTCATCCGGCAGCTTTATGATGATATAGTAAGGCTTCATCATCTGCCGGTTTTCGCCATATATCTCATCCGGAGGCTCCCAGAGATCTTCCTGGTTATAGAATACCTGGACGTCCTGCATGTGATACTGGGCGTATGTTTGCACCTGGATTTCAAAGAGATCATTGGGGTATCGAAGGTGCTTTTTCAGATCCGCGGGCATCTCATCCAGGGGTTTAAAAAGAGCCGGATATACTTTTGAGTATGTTTTGAGAATGGGGTCTTGCGCGTCAATCATGTAGTAGGCGACATGACCGTCATAGGCATCGATGATCACTTTGACCGAATTTCGGATGTAGTTGAGCTCTTTTTTCCTGAAGGGGGTCTTGGACCGTTTGGAGTATGGATACATGTTGGAGGCAGTATAGGCGTCCTGGATCCAAAAGAGCCTGCCTCCTGAGACCACCATATAGGGGTCGGTATCATAGGAAAGAAACGGGGCGATGGCGGTCACCCGGCGTTTAATCCGGCGGTTAAACATGATCCTGCTTTCAGGGGTTAGATAAGTAGTGAATAGTATCTGGGGGTCCTGAAATTCAATGGCAAAGAGCAGTCTTTTCATAAAAGAGTTGATAAGAACGCCACCCTTACCCTGGTAACTGGTATAGACGTTTTTGTCTCCCTTGGGATAATCAAATTCCTGGGCGCCGGTATTTACCAGGATATATTCAGTCGTTTTTTCTCCGAAATAAATTTCCGGCCGGTCTATCTTCAGATTGATATTTATCGAGGGGGGAACGTCCTTGATCATGAGTTGCGGTAAACCTTCGGCGGTGACTTCATTAACCGGGCTCATGGCCAATCCATATCCATGGGTGTAGATCAGGTGCTTGTTGACCCAGGTTTTTGCCTGGGGCGGGAGCTGATCTACCACCAGTTCCCGTGCGGCCAGCATGACCTGTCGATATTGATTGTCGATCATATAACGATCGACGTCAACGTTATGAAAATCGTAATAGAGCCTTATGGATTGAATTTGACGGTAGGTCTGGAGCAAGGGCCGTTCATCCCACACCCGGATGTTTTGTATGGTCACGTCATGGTCTTTGATCTCTTCAACACTCAGGCTGTTATTGACCTCAAAGTCGACCTCCTTAATATTATTCAGGTTATATGCCCGGCGGGTAAAATCGATATTATAGGCTATGTAGGGTGATTCCTTGGCCAGTTCATTCGGTTTGACCACGAACTGCTGTACTATGATCGGAAGACCGGTGGCAAGGACCCCAATGGCGCCAACCCATATTCCTGCACATATTAAGAGAGGTTTTATCTTCAGTCTGAAGGCGTTATAGCTGATGAAAAGGCACAATAGAAAGGACATTACCATTAAGACCCTGTACGCGATTATCTTTATGTTGACATCCGTGTAGCTTGCGCCAAAAGCAGGGCCCTGGGTAGAGTAGAGAACTCCGTAAGCTTTTAAATGATAGCCCCATGCGGCCAGGAGGACCAAGATTCCGGCAAGCACTAGAAGATGCTTGCCGACTTTATCCGCCACTTTGACTTTGGGAAGAGAGCTCGGTCTGTCTTCGGCCAGAACCAGTTCGCCGATTATCTGGATCGCGCCGTCTTTTACATACCATATGACGGTCACCAGTGCGGCAAAGAGAAGGATAATCAGCAACTGTTCCCGCACAAACAGGTAGAAGGGAAGCGAAAAGACGTAGAAACCGATGTCCTTGCCGAATATGGGATCCGTGCTGCCAAAGGGGTGCTGGTTTAAATAACTAAGCACCATATTCCATTGCACAGATCCCTTTGACGCAATTACAAAACTAACAATCAGTATTGCGGCCAGAAGCAGGGTATTCAGAGTCCTGCCGGAGACGGGCATTCCGGCTATTTCGGTAATCTTCTGCTCACTTTCGGAATGAAAACGCTGAGCCGCGTAAAGATTGACGGACAGGGTGGTGATGATAAGAAACCAGATCACCGCGGCAACTCCGTATTTGCCCAGTGCCATGGTCCAGAACACCGGCGCGAAGTTCAGGTTCCCGAACCACAGCCAGTCAGGATAAATTGAAACGATTATCCCCACCAGGATAAACACCAGAATCGCTAAAATTCCCAATAAAATCGTTGAGTTCCTTATCTTCATAATTTCAGGCTCCGTCAGTATGAGATTTGCAAAAGCGCGTTCAGCGAGCAGGGATGATAGATCTTAAAATTATTAAAAGCAAGTATCAAAAAAGGAAATCAGCATTTTATAACCTTTGACCCCCTGGCCCAGATCTGGTATGTCAAGATGTGGTGATGAGAAGCCAAGTCCATCGAATGTGAAAGCAATTTCATAGCCACATCCCGTCGCGTTCTCCGAGGCGTAGGATCACGCCGCTACGATCCGGAGGCCAAGGTGGGCTTGAACCCTGAACCTGGGACCGATCACTTTAGGCCCTTATCTATTTTTTCTAACAGCATGTTGTAAGAAACTGAGGGTTTCGGAGTTCAGGTTTCAGCAATTGAAAAAATTCCAAATAACAAATCACAAATATCACGACGATCAGGCGGGAAATCTGACTAAAATTCAAAATTCCAAACACTTGGCTTTTGATCTTATTCAATCTTCAATCCCGGCTTGTCCGGGTTGGGTTAAGTCATAATAAAAAGAGTGAAAAGCGATGAATGCGAACGAAGATAAAGTGATGCCCCTGGCCGATGCGGTCCGTAAATTTGTCAAAGATGGTGCGCACATCTCCATCGGTGGATTTACCTTAAATCGCAACCCCATGGCGGCGGTGTATGAGATCATTCGTCAGGGAATCAAACAGCTGCATCTGTATGCTCACTCCAACGGCACCGCCGTCGATGAATTGGTCGGCGCGGGATGTGTGTCCAAACTGGAGATCGCATACAGCGGCAACGGTAAAACAGCGCCGACCTGTATCCGATTCAGAAAAGCGGTTCAGGACAACCTCATTTTATTTGAAGATTATTCGAATTACATGATGGGCCTTCGTTTTCTGGCAGGCGCCATGGGAGTGCCGTTTTTGCCCACGTTGTCCGGGTTAGGTTCCGACATCGTTACAAAATGGGGTTTTTCGAAAGCGATGCGTCAGGCAGATCCCGGGATTGTCAACGAGAAATTGATCGTCATGGACAATCCTTTCGAAGGGTTGATGGGTGCTTCCAAAGTTCTTCTGCTACCGGCGATTACACCGGATGTGAGCATCATCCACGTCCAGCGAGCAGATACGATGGGAACATGCAGTATCCAGGGTCTGACTTTTGCCGATGTCGAGCAGGTGAAAGCTTCCCGAACCGTCATCGTTACCTGCGAGGAATTGGTAAAGCCCGAGATTTTAAGACAGGACCCGGATCGGAACCAAATACCGTTTATTCATATTTCAGCGGTATGCCATGTCCCGCACGGTGGTTATCCCACAGCCGTATACAATTACTATGATTATGATGCCCGATATCTGCGTGATCATGCCATTGCGGCTAAAGACGACAATCAATTCAAAGCCTATCAGGAAAAATATATCTACGGCGTAGACAGTCATCAGGGTTTGCTGGCTTTGGTAGGTGAAAAAAGACTCGAAACGATCAAAGCCGATCCCAGAACCGGCTATGCCGTGAATATGAAAAGAGATTAAGATGCAAACGGCGCGAAATTACAGTCCGCGTGAAATGATGACCATCATGGCTGCGCGTGAAATTAAAAATGGTGACATCGTTTTTTGCGGAACCGGAATATCGATGCTGGCGGCAACCGCGGCAAAAAACATCAATGCACCCGACAGTGTCATTTTTTTCGAAACCGGAGCTGTTGATTCGTTATTGGAAGAGCTCCCTTTGGCGGTGGGCGATCCCCGTATTATGTATTGGTCGGCTTCGAATGCCGGACTTTTAGAAGCGTTCGCCACCATGCAGAACCGACACACCGGCGACAAGGTCATCGCGATCCTTGGTGCGGCCCAGATCGATATTTATGGAAATTTGAATACCACCTGCATCGGTGATTATTTTAAGCCGGATATCCGTTTTTCAGGGAGTGGCGGCGGCTGCGATGTTGCCAGTTTCGTACCCCGCTGCATTGCATTTATGCAACACGAAAAGCGAAAGTTTGTCCGAAAACTGGATTATTTGACAAGTCCAGGTCAGCTTTGCGGTAGGGGAAGCCGCGAGAGAGCAGGCCTCCGTAGCGGGGGGATTACGGTCGTGATCACCAATCTATCGGTGATGCGATTCGATGATGACACCGGCGGATGTACCTCGATCAATATTATCCCGGAGTAACTCCGGATGAAATCCTCGAAAACATGGCCTTTACGGTTGACGTGTCCAGGGCAACCGAAGCATTACCTCCAAGTGGGGATGAACTTCGTATCTTGCGCGAGAAGTGCGACCCGCAAAGGCTTATTTTAGATTGAACTGATTTCCGAAATTACTTTGGCCACGTTACTGCTGATAATTGTTTGGAATTTTGAATTTCGGTCATTGTGATTTGTTTGGTATTTGTGATTTGGTATTTGTGATTTTTTAATTGCTGAAACCTAACACCCGACACCTGAAACCTTAACTTACAACATGTTGTCAGATAAAACCCGATAAGGGCCTATTCGGTGGAGAAAGCTTCATCAAACATGCGTCCGGAAGGGGTGAAATCAACATCTTTGACATATGCTGCGGCTTCTTCTGCCCCGGCTTCACGATCCATAGCGGCATCTTCCCATTCCACCGACAGCGGACCCCCGTATTTGATTTCGTTCAACGCCCGAATTATTTCTTCAAAATCAACCTGTCCTCTGCCTAGAGATCGAAAATCCCAGCCCCGTCCGGGTTGACCGAAATTCAGGTAGCTGCTGAGGATACCCGAGGTCCCATCAAGCGTAACCGCGGCGTCTTTCATATGAACATGATAGATCCTGTCCGGAAAGGTCCTGATGAATTTAGCCGGATCAACGCCCTGCCATTCCAGGTGACTGGGATCAAAATTGAAACCGAAAGCCTCTCTGCGACCGATAGCCTCCAGAGTCCGTTCCGCCGAAACACTGTCAAAGGCGATTTCAGTGGGATGAACTTCCAACGCAAATTTGACGCCGTTCTCGTCAAACACGTCCAGGATAGGATGCCACATATCGGCGAAGTATTTAAATCCCTCTTCGATCTGTTCTTCGCTGACCGGCGGAAACGAATAAATAAGATGCCAGATGGACGACCCGGTAAATCCGTTGACGACTTTTAAGCCCATGTTTTTGGCGGCCATTGCGGTTTGTTTCATGGTTTCCACCGCCCAGGCCCTTTTTTTCTCAGGATCGCCGGCACAGTCACTCGGAGCGAAACCGTCGGAGCGGGCATCATTGTTTAAATCACAGACCAGCTGGCCCGCCAGGTGATGGGAGATTGCATACACACTTAAATTGTTTTCTTTAAGAATGTTTTTTTGTTGTTCACAGTAAGCCGGGTCCGTCGCTCCTTTGGCCGGGTCAAAATGATCGCCCCAGCAGGCCAGTTCAAGACCGTCATAGCCCCAGCCGCCGGCTTTTTTAGCAAGTTCCGTCAGGGGTAAATCAGCCCATTGTCCGGTAAATAAGGTCACTGGTCTTGCCATGATTCTTCCTCCTTCAGTTATCGTTGATTGGTTGATTAGTTGATTGGTTGATTAGTTAATTGGTTGATTAGTTAATTGGTTGATTAGTTGATTGGTTAAGTGGTTGTAAATATGGATTTATGCCATATTTACAAAATAATTGAACACTTCATGTTTCAACAATCGTAACATTTTGAAATTATGACTATAATTTACCTAATCAACCATTCAACCAGTAAACTATTCAACGAGGTCTGTCCTAATTTTATTTAAAATCGAAAACCTGGTCCTTCCAGTCCTTTGGACCCGGATCTTTACTGTGTTTTTGTAGTATTCTAACTGCAAACAAGTTCAAGGGAATATTCACTATTCATTTCTTATCTAAAGGCTTTCATCGGATACCACTTCTGATCGCTTTGGTTGCTTTCAACAGCGGATTCAATAAATGCCAGTCCCCTGGCGCCGTCAATTACCCGAGGGAAATCCAATACCAGTTCGTCTGGTTCTTGACCAAGAATTTTAGCACGAATCGCATCGGTTGCGTTGGCATAGATATTGGCAAATGCTTCAATAAAGGCTTCCGGATGTCCCGGTGGAAGGCGAGTGGCCCGCTGGGCGGCATCGCACAAATAGTCGTTTCCTCGGCGGTAGAGTTGGGCCGGCCCTTCATTGGTCCTGAACCACAGGTCGTTCGGCTCTTCCTGATGCCAGTCCAGGGAACCCTTGGTGCCGTAAATTCGAATCCTCAAATTGTTTTCTTCGCCGACCGAGAACTGGGAAGCATACAATATTCCGCAAGCCTCTTTTTCATAGTGAAGCAATATATTGCCGTCGTTGTCCAGCGGTCTGTTCAGGATGCTTTTTAAATCGGCACACATTTCCGTTATTTCCAGACCGGTGATATAGTGCGCCAGATTTTCACAATGGGAGCCGATGTCACCGATACAGTTGGAAACCCCCGAGCGCCTGGGGTCAGTTCGCCAGGAGGCCTGCTTCTGTCCTTCTTCTTCAAGGGCCGTCATCAGCCAACCCTGGGGGTACTCGACCACAATTTTTAAAATATCGCCAAGCTCACCATTGCCTACCATGTGACGGGCCTGCTTGACCATTGGATAGCCGGTGTAATTATGCGTCAGAGCGAAGATGACACCGGAATTATTTACAATATCAACCAGGTCTTTCGCTTCCTGTAAAGTGTAGGTCATGGGTTTATCACAGATGACGTTAATGCCGGCTTCGGCAAAACCTTTTGCAATTGGAAAATGCATAAAATTCGGGGTGACGATAGAGACAAAATCGATGCGTTCACCGTCAGGAAGTTTGGATTCCTGTTCCACCATCTCCTGCCAGGTGCCATAGGATCTTTCTTCGCTGATCAGCAAATCCTGAGCGGATGCTTTTGCTTTCTCAGGATCTGAGGACAGAGCACCGGCAATAAATTCAACCTTTCCGTCCATCAATGCGGCACTTCGATGCACAGCACCGATAAAGGCGTCTTTACCGCCGCCGACCATACCCATGTTTAATTTCCGATTGAGTTCCATAGCCTCTCCTTTCGTAGGCGTTGACAGGGTTAAGGTTCACTGTTCATTAAAAGTTGAACGCCATTCAGATTCCTCTGAAATTTGGATAGATAGGGATCTACAAAAATGGCAAAAAATTTCTTGCCACTAAAAACAACAATTTCAGAACTAAGAACTAAGCTTTCAGCCTCTTATCTTCAAAGCTTCCCAGCCTCTTGCCTTCCCACTTTCCCAGCCTTTCCGGTGGATACATACCAGGAAATACTTTTTGATGTCAAGATGTTGAACAAGATGAAAGAACACGCTTTCGCATTGGTACCTATTTATTGAAATCACCTCATGTTTGCACATGATTTATACCATAGCGTAACCGTTCATAGGTTCAGGGTTCAACGTTCGGGGTTAAGGACAAAAAAGGCATTAAAGATCAAAAGTTCTCGCTAAAATTGTTCATCCCCTTAAATAATTGCCAATTTGGCTCCAAATTTTGGATGAGTCCTGACGAAGCAGACGCTTTTGTCGTAAATACACACCCTATGCAGTCCAGGGACGAGAATGCAACCTTGAACCCCTGAACCTTTACAAGCAATTCTACCCGTCGAGAGCCTCCCTTCGAGAGCCTCAGGGTCTAACGACAGGGTTTAACGACGGGGTCGAACGATCGATTTAAATAGAAAAGACAGAGCGAAGCGATTCCTTCATTCGTCAATAGTCATTTTCTTGGTTCCGGCTTATCCGGGCTATGTGGCCTGTTGTGACACTTTATGGTTGACACAAAACCGCCGGTTTGTCATCTTTAGCCTAACCTGGGTAAACCGGGATAATGGCCACCAAGGCACTAAGACACAAAGCAGAATTGTTTGACGACCGTTCAGGGTTCAGAGGTTATGGGTTCAAAGGTTACACCTATTGGAAACTGCTTCCGGAGTGATCAAGATCCGGAATACCCGACTTCACCCCATTGGGTGAAAAAGATTTATAAAAACGATGAAAACAGAATCCCTTTGATAAGAGTTGGTTGGGTGTTTTTCAACCCGGAACGTTGAACCCTGAACCGCTCAACTTACGTTTGTGCTTTGGTGTCTTGGTGGCGAAAATGTTTCTGCATAAAATGTCGTAGATCCGGCTGGAGGGCAAAGAATTTACAACAAAGACTCTAAAAAAACAACGTGCTAAATTTGAACCGAATACAATTCAAGCAGACTGAAAGGAGACATTTATGTTTACAAAACAAATGAAAATTCTGGTGTTGGTTCTGGCAGCATTTTTATGCAGTGGTGCGGCGTATGCCGATGATGTTTTGGAAGCGATTCAGGAAGCCACCGAAGCCTACAACGAAAAGGCTTACACGGAAGCCGTTGAAAGTCTTGAATATGCGAAACAGCTCATCCAGCAGCTGACCAGCGAGGGGCTGAAGAATTTTTTACCAAAACCTTTGGAAGGATGGAAAGCAAAAGAGGCAAAATCACAAAACCTGGGTATGATGGGGGGCTCTGCCGGAATCGAGCAGGAATACTGGAAAGCCGGCAGTGGGAACCAAGGGCGAAGTCGTGTCACCATGAGCATTATGGGCGAATCCCCAATGTTTCAGGGAATGATGGGCATGTTTAATCCTGCTATCGTCGGGTCGACCGGGGGAAAACTTCAAAAAATCAAACGAAACAAGGCCATTGTAAAGTACAGTGCAGACAATCGAAATGGTGAAATAATGATCAATGTGGCTAAAAAGTATTTGGTAATAGTTAAAGGTTCCAATGTAGATAAAGAAGACTTGATGAACTACGCCGAAGCAGTGGATTATAAGGGGCTAAAGAGCTTTTAAGGCCCTTAGGGGGTTTTTTCTGACAACATGTTGTAAGTTAAGGTTTCAGGTGTCGGGTGTCAGGTTTCAGCAATTAAAAACCACAAATACCAAATCACAAATACCAAACAAATCACAATGACCGAAATTCAAAATTCCAAACAATAAATCTTCAATCTTCAATCTTCAATTCCGACTTGTCCGGGTTGGGTATGTTCTGAATGATTTCTTTTAATTTCCGGGAGAATTCCTGGGGGACCTGTTGGTCTTTTACATTTTTGCAAATTGCAACCGTTTTTTTCAGGGTTTCCAGGCAGGTGAAGCAGGCAACGCAGTTATCGGCGTGTTTTTCGATTTCGGCACAGCTGACATGATCCAGTTCCCCGTCAATATATTCAGAGAGTTTCTGAAACATCTCCAGACAATGTTTATGGTCATGATCATCGCTGGTCATTTTCAAAATATCCTTTCAATTTATCTCTTAAATAAAGCCGGGCACGGTGGAGCCTTACTTTTACATTGGATGGCGACAAGCTGAGAATCTGGGCGGTCTCCGCCGTGCTGAATCCCTCAATATCCCGCAACACAATGACCAGACGATATTTCTTTGGAAGTGACAAAATTGCCTGGTTAACCGTGCTGGAAAGCTCCTGGTTCAGCAATTTATCCAGGGGCATTAAGGCCCAATCCGGGACGTGGTCCGGTTTCTCGGATTCATCATTGGGCCGGAACTCATCTAAAGAAAGTTCTTTTTCCGGGGCAAATTTAGACTTACGCCTTTTCTTGATGCAGGTGCTGGCCGCAACCTTGTACAACCAGTTTTTGAATTTTGTTTCGTATCTGAAATCTTTTAAATATCTGAAAACGTTTAATAATGTGTCCTGAATCATGTCCTCGGCATCACTGGGATCCCGACACATGCGTAAACTGAAATTGTAAAGTTTCTGTTCATACCTTTTGACAAGGTCGTGAAACTTATCAACCTGGCCGGAGTTAATGGCCTGAATCAGATCAAAATCATTATCTTGGACTTTTTTGTGATTCGGATTTTTTTCCGTCGTCATAGTTGCTTGTCACCTGACAAGAATTTTTCAGTCAGGTGGATATTCCCAGTTTCGGCAGGATGTAGGTCTGAAGCAAAAACCAGACGCCGACAATTCCCAGCACTATTAGTATGTCCTTCATTGGTTGTCTCCTTTGAAGCGGTTTCCCAACCCGATCTAATTTCTCCGTCTGAAGCCGTCGGTGGCGGATCGAACATAATCTGAGGTCATGAAGCCGCTTCTTGCATTTAATACGTGTTTATCGTGCAGTTGTCCACTGTTTTTTGAAGATCAGGCAATACAGACTGACAAACAAAAAAGCCATGACAAGTCCAAGATGGCTGAGATCCAGAAAAATAATAAAACTGGATGAAAAATTTGTTCCGGTTAAATTCCTGATCACAAGGAATATTCCGCTGGCCAGGATACCGACAAGCAGGGCGCCGCGCACATACCCGGTTGCAGTCATTTGCCTGGATTTGCGTTTTAGCACCAGATAGTCCATCACCATATACGCAGCGAAAGCCAGGAACAATATCGCTCCCAGATAGTGGATATAATGGGTCACAAAAAATTCAGCCAGCCAGCCAAGTCCGGGGATGTCGGCAATGTAATAGCGTTTGAATATCGGCATCTGGCCGAATCCGGTCAGGGTTAGGAAAAAGATGGTTATCAGGTAAAACCAGCGGGCAGGCAAGCTGACCGCTTCGGTATTGCTTTGACCGTGATTCATCGAATAAACTCCTTTATTAGCTATTTTTCGTACGTTTGTAATATTTTCCTACCGCTGCCGCAATGCCGGCAATGGGGGCGACAAACATGGCCGCCGCCAGGTTGTTGGCCTGGGCCATAGTATCTTTTACCGGTTCCAGGTGGGGTTTTCCCTTGCCTTTGTCGATGGCCTCGTTCAGTTCTTCGAACGGAACCGGCGAGACATAAATGGTATTGGTGCCGCCGTTTTCGTTTTCTCCATAGATGTAGCCGTTAATTTCTTTGGCCAGGGCGTGGGCTTTTTTAATGATTTCATCCCGGGGACCGATGGTTTGGACATCTTCCGGACAGGCCTCGATGCAGGCCGGCAGTTCACCCTCCGCCACCCGTTGGTAACAGCGGTCGCATTTGTACATGACACCGTTGCCGGCCATAGCAGGCATAAGATCCAGGTATAGTCCCGTTCCTGTTTGACGCTGGGGAACATCCCACGGGCAGACCTTTTTGCATTTGGACCCGCCCAAACAAAGATCCGAATCTATCCTTGAGGTGCCGTTTTCCAGCTGCTTCGCTGATCCCCAGGGACAAAGCTTGACGCAGGGCGGATTGACGCAATGCATGCAGCGCCGGGGGATTGTCAGTTCCGTTTCTTCGCCGTTGATTTCGACTTCGGCATGCTGGATATACAGCCAGTTGTAAGGGGTCAAGCGGTCATTCACATCCTGTTTTTCGGACCAGTCTTCGACCGGCACTCGGTTGGGGTACATTTTCGGAAAGGGTTTCTTCGGATCGGGGAATTTTTCAAAATTGACCTCCGAGCAGGCATCCACGCATGCTTCACAGCCGATACACTTGCTGATATCAATCAGGGTTGCCAGATGCTTCGTCTCATCGGGTTTGGCGGCTGCCGCCGCTCCTGGAATACTGGAGGCTGCCACCCCGGCAGCAGCTGCCATGCCTCCTTTTAAAAACATTCTTCTAGAAATCTGCTGTCCCATTTAACCTCCTGATAAGTTGGTTATTTTCACAATTTATAAAAAGCCGCGCTGAGAATTGCCTGTAAAGAGCCGGGAGGTATCAAATGGTTACAATTATTATTTATGTACAAAGTATTATATTGATCGGTCGGTCAGGTCATGTTATCTCTTCGATCAGAGAACAGAGGTCGGAAGACGAAGGTCGGAAGACGGAGGTCGGAGGTCAGAAGACAGAGGCCAGAGAACAGAGGTCAGCGGCTGGAAGACAGAGGTCAGAAGACAGAGGTCGGAAGACAGATTACAGTTGCAGGAAATCAGATTGCATGGATAGGTCATTCCCGCAACTCTTTTGATCCTCCTTGCACCTTCCATTTAATGATGTCTTACTCTATGCGCCATGCTCTTTGCTCTATGCCTTTTTGCCCGTAACCCGTAACCCGTAACCCGGAACGTTGAACCGCTCAACCAAGGTTTTAGATAGGAGGATCTATGCGTATTGGAATAAAAAAAATCTTATGTCCCACTGACTTTTCGGAAAACTCCGAGCATGCATTACAATATGCGCTGACCCTGGCGACCCTGAGCCAGGCGGAGCTTCAGCTGTTTCACGTTGTTGAACCCATCACATTTCCCCAATCCACCAAGCTTTTTGAACCGGTATTGGACGAGGTTGAGCTTATGATGAAAATGGAGGCTGCTTTTCAAACTCAGCTGGAAGATCAGGTCTCCGCCTTAAAAGATGAATACCCAAAAATTACGGGAAAGATTGTCACAGGAAACACGTTTCTGGCGATCATTCAGGCAGCACGCGATGACGATGTGGATATGATCGTTATGGGCACCCATGGACGGACGGGATTGGCCCATGTGCTGATTGGAAGCGTGGCTGAAAAAGTTGTCCGGGAAGCCCCGTGCCCCGTTTTGACGGTTAAACATCCGGAGCACGAATTCGTCAAACCCTGATT
>PVMK01122570.1_pt1 | contig 26148 bp, 25 predicted proteins | sample 1853481 | NCBI WGS metagenome assembly PVMK01 (sample SAMN08533507, study PRJNA380276) | Marine sediment metagenome, whole genome shotgun sequencing project.
TCGGCCCCGGCACCTTTTCGCGGTGGGAATACGCGAGATCAGCGACCGAATCTGGCTTGTGAGTTTCATGGATTTCGACTTAGGCTTCTTCGACCAGGACGAGGACCGAGTCGAACCGGCGCAGAGTCCGCTTCTGCTAAAAGTGTTACCTATGTGTCCGGTATAAACTGTTACCCATGTCTCCGGTACGGACCAACTGAAGCTGGTGGCTACGGGTGGACTTGAACCACCGACCTCAGCATTATGAATGCCGCGCTCTAACCAGCTGAGCTACGTAGCCTCGGAAGGGGCGGAACCTTACCGGATCCCCTCCCCGACTGGCAAGTCAGCGGACCTCCCAGCCCCGTTGAATATGGGTGTTTTCCACGTTTCGGCGCGCCCTCGGCCTACTCAGGGCGTCATATCCCACCATGGCGCCGACGGGTTCCGGCGGCGAAAATACAGCCGTGCACAGGAAAACCGGGACGGTCGTCGTGCACATGGATTGAGACGGATCTCGAGGCGCCCCCTGCCGTGGCGCCCGCGAAAGCGGGCGCCGCGGATTTTTTCGCCTGCAGGTCATCCCGCGAAGGCATTTGTCGCGCGCATGCGGGCAATTGAACTATAGTGCCCGCCTCGGAGCAGGGACGGCGGCGGCTGTCCGGAATCGACAACATGTAGGGACGTGGACGAATGGCTGGTCTGATAACCATGGGGCTCCTGCCCGGACAATCCATCGAGATCGCCGGCATCAACGCTGCCGAGCGGTGGAACCGTACGGGCGTAGTGATCGAGTGTGACGTCACCTATCGTTTCGAGGTGATCGATGTCTCCGGCTGGCGGGACGGGAAGGTGGAAACGGATCCCGACGGCTACGAGAAGTTGCATCTGCTGCCGTTGCTCCTGGCCCGCCGCTACCCGCTTGCCCGATGGCTCAAGCTCATTGGCGCCGTTGGAACCTCGGCGTGGGACTACTTTCCCATCGGAATGGGATGCACCCGCAAAGCGACTGCGGCCGGCGAACTGTACTGCTTCGCCAACGACGCATCGTTTCGCTACCACGACAACGATGGTCAGTTAACCCTGAAAGTGTCCCGTGAGGACTGAGGCGCCGGTCAGGGGAGCAGGTAGCTTTCGAATTGCGGTGTCGCCAGCACCTGGAATCCATTACCGGACCTGACGATCAATTGCACGGCCAGGGCCTCCCGCTCGGCCAGCCGGTAACCCTCCTCAGGCCCCAGGACCATAATCGCGGTAGCAAGCGCATCGGCGCGCATGGCCGAGGCCGTGATGACACTCACCGAGGCGAGCCCGTGGACGATGGGCCGTCCAGTGTGGGGGTCGATGGTGTGGGAGTAGCGCTTGCCGCCCTTTTCCACGTAGTTGCGGTAGTCGCCGGATGTGGCGATCGATCGATCGCGCAAGGCGACAACGCTTTGAACGGAGCGCTCGCCGGGCAGGGGGCGTTCTATGGCCACCTTCCAAGGTGTTCCATCGGGCTTGAGCCCGCGGGCACGCAACTCACCGCCGATCTCCACCAGGTAGGACGGAATGCGCCGCGCATCCAGCAGCCTGGCGACCTCATCGACGGCGAAACCCTTGGCAATCGCAGAAAGATCCACAGTGATGTCGGGATGTTTCTTGCTCAGTGCGGGAGGGGATGCTCTTACGGCCAACTGCCGATAGCCCACCCGCTCCATGATCGTTTCGATTTGTTGCCGGGAAGGCGGGCGTGCGTCACTTGGTTCGGGACCGAATCCCCACAGGTTGACCAGGGGCCCCACGGTTACGTCGAACGCGCCGCCGGAAAGGGCGCTGATCTTTACGGCCGCTACGACCACGTAGGCGAGCTCGGTAGACACGGAGAACCAGCCGGAGTCCCGACTTTCGTTGAACTGCGACAGTTCGGAAGCGGGACGCCAGGTGGACATCTGATCATTGATGCGCTCCAGAAGAGCGTCGATCTGCGCCTCGAGCACATCGGCATCGGTGTCGCCGTCGTAAAGCTTGACCGCGTAGCTGGTGCCCATGGTGGGACCGGTGATGACGGCTGCGTCATCCCTGTCCGCGGCATCGCCGCAGGCAGCAGAGCAGCAGAATACTGCAAAAGATGATCGAGAACGGAGCGAAAGACGGCAAGAATTCGAGTCGTGAGTAGCCCAACACGCTAACTGAGCTTCTCCATGGCACGCAGCACGTCACGGCGGCTGATCTGGCCCACCAACCGATTGTCGTCCATCACCGGGTAGCGTCGATAGGGCGACTTGAGGAACAGCTCTGCCAGCTCGAGGATGCTGGTGTCGGCGTCGATGGTCTTCACCTCGGTGCTCATGTACTCCGATACCCGGCCACCCAACTCGCCGTAGTAGCCCGCGTGCAATGCGACCTTCATGCAGTCCTGCTCGGAAAGCATCCCGACGACGTTGCCGTGCTCGTCGACCACCGTCGCACCGGAAATGCGCTTCTCCACCAGTGCGTGGATGGCACGCAGGATCTCCATGTCCGGCGTGAAGGTGACCAGGTTCGCCGCCATATAGTCACGTACTGTGATGGATTTTGGCATTGGACTCCCAAGCTCCTTGGTGCCGGCGCTATCGCGGATCTTTCCGCCGGCGGCACCTGACGGTGCAATGGGAACATTCACCGGCGATACCACCGCAGCTACCCTTGATCGCCGGGCGGCCGAATGCCACGCCCACGGCCATGCCGGCGATGGCCAGGACTATGATGATGAAGCTCGCGACATACAACATTATCTGACCGGCGTATCCAGACTAAACACCGAAATCGTCCAGCATGATTCGGTCGCGCTCCACACCCAGTTCCTCGAGCATGTTGATGACCGCTGCGTTCATCATCGGAGGACCGCACATATAGTACTCACAGTCCTCAGGCGCAGGATGGTCCTGAAGGTACTGATCGAGAAGCACATTGTGGATGAAGCCGACAGACCCCGTCCAGTTGTCCTCCGGCAGAGGGTCCGAAAGCGCCGTGTGCCAGACGAAGTTATCATTCTCGGCCTGCAACTGGTCGAAGTCTTCAACGTAGAACATCTCCCGCAGGCTGCGGGCGCCATACCAGAAGCTGATCTTGCGATTGGAATGCAGCCGCCGCAGCTGGTCGAAGATATGTGAGCGCATGGGCGCCATTCCAGCACCGCCGCCGATAAAAACCATCTCGTTGTCCGTCTCTCGCGCGAAAAATTCTCCGAAGGGACCGGATATCGTTACCTTGTCGCCGGCTTTCAGACCGAAGATATAGGAGGACACTATTCCCGGCGGCACGCTGTCCGATGCACCGGGAGGTGGTGATGCAATGCGCACATTGAGCAGAATGACGCCTTTCTCCTCGGGATAATTCGCCATGGAGTAGGCGCGCATGACAGGTTCGGTGACAGTCGATTGGTATCTCCACAGGTCGAATCGATCCCAGTCATCGTGAAAGTCGTCTGCCACGTCGAAATCCGAATACTTGATGTGATGGGGTGGACATTCCAACTGAATGTAGCCGCCGGCGCGAAAATCCATGGACTCCCCCTCCGGAAGCTCGAGCACCAGCTCCTTGATGAAGGTGGCCACGTTGTCGTTGGACCGCACCGTGCACTGCCATTGCTTTACGCCGAATACTTCCTCCGGCACGCCGATCCGCATGGGTTGCTTTACCGTCACCTGACAGGACAGGCGGTCGAAGTCGGCCGCTTCGCGCTTGGTGATGAATGTTGTCTCGGAAGGCAGAAGGACGCCGCCACCTTCGAAAATCTTCACCCGGCATTGGCCGCAGGTCCCCTTGCCACCACAAGCGGACGCGACGAACAAGTTGACGTCTGCCAGGGCCGCGAGCAGCTTACTCCCCACGGTTGCCTCGACCGTCCTCTCGTCGTTGACCACCACGCTGACAGAACCGCTGGCGACAAGCTGCGATTTGGCAGCGAGGATGATGACCACCAGGGCGATGATGATGGCCGTGAACAAGCCGATACCGATGATCATTTCCAGCATTCGGGCAACCGCCTAGAACTTCATTCCCGAGAAGGCCATGAATCCCAGGGACATGAGCCCGACGGTGATGAAGGTGATGCCGAGTCCCTGAAGCCCGTCGGGCACATCGCTGTACCTGAGCTTTTCCCGGATGCCGGCCAGCAGAACGATGGCCAGCGACCAGCCAAAGCCCGTGCCGAGACCGTAGACCACGCTCTCGCCGAAATCGTAATCACGATTCACCATGAACAGCGTTCCGCCCAAGATGGCGCAGTTGACGGTAATGAGCGGGAGGAAAACGCCCAGGGCGTGGTAAAGCGCCGGTGCGAACCGATCCAGAGCCATCTCGAGTATCTGCACCAGCGCTGCTATTACGCCGATGTAGGCAATGAAGCCGAGAAAGCTCAGATCGAGATCCGGAAGGCCGGCCCAGGCGAGGGCGCCGGGCTTCAGCAGAAACTGGAACAGGAGATTGTTCACCGGCACCGTGATTCCCTGCACGACGATGACTGCGGCACCGAGGCCCAGCGCCGTCTCGATTTTCTTCGACACGGCGAGGAAGGTGCAGATGCCGAGGAAGAACGACAGGGCGAGATTCTCGACGAAGATCGACTGAATCAGCAGGCCGGCGTAGTCACCCATCACAGGGCCTCCGTCCGGTGGACCTCATGGATCTGATATTCGGGGTCCTCCACCTGGGCGGTTTTCCAAGTGCGGATGCCCCATATCAGGAACCCGATGATGAAAAACGCGCTCGGCGCGAGCAGCATGAGACCGTTGGGCGTGTACCAGCCGCCCGCGGTGATCAGGGGCAGTATCTGGTAGCCGAGCAGCGTGCCGGAACCGAAGAGCTCCCGGCAAGTTGCCACTATTATCAATATCAGGCTGTAACCAAGCGCATTACCGAGCCCATCGAGAATACTCAACCAGATCCCGTTCTTCATGGCGAAGGCCTCGGCGCGGCCCAGTACGATGCAGTTGGTGATAATGAGGCCGACGAATACCGTGAGACGTTTGGCCACATCGAAAGCAAAGGCCTTCAACACCTGATCGACGATGATCACCAGCGACGCGATGATGATCATCATGACGATGATGCGAATGCTGCTCGGAACATGGTGCCGGATGACACTCACCGAGGCGTTGGACAAGATAAGCACGGCCGTCACCGCGGGCGCTCATGAGCAACGCCGGTGCCAGCGAGGTCGTCACGGCCAGTGCCGAGCAGATGCCCAGGATCTGCAGAGTGATGGGGTTGTTGTCCAGCAGCGGATCGAGGACGATTTTCTTTTCTACACTGTTCATGACGAGCCGATTTTCTTTCGCATGTTTTCCAGGAACGGGCCGAATCCCTGCTCGCCCAGCCAGAACTGCAACATGTTGGTCACACCATTGCTGGTCAGCGTGGCGCCCGCCAGTCCGTCCACTTCATACAGTGCCGCGTCGCCGGTAGCCGTGGACACGCCCTTCGCAACCCGCAGCACCGGCACCCCCGACGCATCAAAGACGCGCCGGCCTTGCCACTGTGAAAGCCACTTGGGGTTGTCCACCTCGGCACCGAGCCCGGCGGTTTCGGTATGCTCGTAGTACCTGAGCCCGACGACGGTGTTCAGATCCGGCTCCAGCGCGATGAAGCCGTAGAGCGTCGACCACAGGCCATAGCCGTGGATCGGCAGGATGATCTGTTCGATCGTATCGCCGTCCTTTACGAGATACACGGTGGCGTAGCGTGCCCGGCGGCCTATACCGGCGACATCGTGTTCTCTAGCCACGGCGGTGCTCATCCCCGGGTCCCGCGCCGCACGGCGCTGGTCGAAGCTCTCCGCATCCACGTCCTGGCTGAATTGCCCCAACTCCAGATCCACGACGCGCGCTTCGATTCTCGAGAAGGCGTCGCCGATATCGGTATCTTCTTCCAACAGGTTGGCGGCCGCGAGGATGTTGCGCTGGCGGTCGATGGACGCGTTCGCGATCTGAAAAGGCCGCAGAAGAATCGCGGAGGCAGACACCAGCGTCGAACACACGAGGCTCAGGGCCAGCGCCACGATGAGCGTCTTCTTCTTGCTGTCGTTGGGCAGCGCGAGAATGCCCGACAATCCGGTCATGGACGATTCGCTCACGCGCCCTCCTCCTGGTTCCGCTTCGTCCGGCGCCTGACGTTGATGCGAACCACCACATAGTCGATCAGTGGTGCGCAAAGGTTCGCGAACAGGATGGCGAGCATGATGCCCTCGGGAAAGCCCGGATTGGCCACCCGGATCAGCACCGTCATGAAGCCGATGAGAATTCCGAAGATCCAGCGACCGGCGTCGGTCATGCAGGCGGTCACCGGATCCGTCGCCATGAACACCATGCCGAAAGCGAAGCCACCCAGCACCAGATGCCAGTACCAGGGCATGGCGAACATCGGATTCAAGTCGCTGCCGATGGCATTGAAGAGCAGCGACGTCGCCACCATGCCGAGGAACACGCCGGCGATGATGCGCCAGGAGGCCACTTGCGTGTAGATGAGAAAGGCCGCCCCCAGCAGACAGGCGAGCGTAGACGTGGCGCCGATGGATCCTTGAATGCTACCAAGGAATGCGTCCATCCAGGTGATATCGGCACCGGTGATCGCCGAGACGCCGCCGGAAGCGCCCAGCGACAACGCCGTCGCGCCGCTGAAGCCGTCCACCGCCGTCCATACGGTATCGCCTGACATCTGCGCCGGATAGGCAAAAAACAGAAACGCCCGGCCGGCGAGAGCGGGGTTGAGAAAATTCTTTCCGGTACCGCCGAATACCTCCTTGGCTATTACGACGCCGAAGGTGATGCCCAGCGCCACCTGCCACAGCGGGATGGTAGGCGGAAGAATCAGCGCGTACAGCAGCGAGGTGACGAAAAACCCTTCGTTGACCTCGTGGTTACGCACCGCGGCAAACAGGATCTCCCAGAAGATCCCGACCGCGAAAGTCACCACGTAGATAGGGATGAAGTACGCGCACCCGTGCCAGAAGTTGTCCCAAAAGCTTCCCGGGTCATAGCCGACACCGAGCCAGCCGAGCGCGATGCCACGCCAGCCGGTTGCCGCTTGCACGTCCAGCGCTGCCATGGCGGCATTGGCCTGAAAACCGCTGTTCCAAAGTCCCGCGAGAATCGCCGGGACGGCGGCTAGCCACACGAAGATCATGACCCGTTTCAGATCGATGCCGTCGCGCACGTGGGGCGCGCTTCGGGTCACCTCGCCGGGCGTATAGAGGAAGGTGTCGAGGGCTTCGTAGACAGCGTGGAAACGCTCGTAGGGACCGCCCTTGGCGAAGTAGGGATGGAACTTGTCGAGAATGCGCCGCAGGCGACCCATCAGCCTTGCCGCTCGATTTGCTCGAGATTGTCTCTGAGCAGCGGTCCGAAATCGTACTTGCTCGGGCACACGAAGGAGCAAAGCGCCAGATCCTCCTCGTCCAACTCCAGGCAGCCCAGAGCCTGGGCCGAGTCCGTGTCGCCCACCAGCAGCGCGCGCAGCAGCTGGGTGGGGAGCACGTCCAGGGGCACGACCCTTTCGTAGGTGCCGATGGGCACCATGGCTCTGGGACTGCCGTTCTGGGACGTGCTGAACCGGAAAAGCTTCGCCCCACGCCTGAGGCTCGACACGAAGACATTGGCGGCGGAGTACTTGTCGACGCCGGGCGAAATCCAACCGAAGAGCTCGCGCTCGCGGCCTTCGCGCAGCACGCTCACTTGATTGTGGTAGCGGCCGAGAAAACATGCCCAGCCTGCCGCCCGGCGGCCGTTCAACACGGAGCCGGACAGCACCCGGCGTTCCTCGCCGGAAAGCTCGCCGCGGACCAGGTCCTCGGTACTGGCGCCGAGGCGCGTGCGCAGCAACCGTGGCTGCCCCACGACAGGCCCCGCCAGAGATACGATGCGCTCGACCCAGAGCTCACCGGTGGTAAACAGCCGACCCACGGCGATGACGTCCTGATAACCCATGTGCCATACGCCGCGGGTGGCGCTTACTGGTTTCAGAAAATGAATGTGGGTGCCCACCAGCCCGGCAGGGTGCGGCCCGGCAAACTCGGCGGCGATGAAGCGGTCCTGTTCCGGCACAGGCACCGCGCTGCCCCGGGCTTTGCATACATAGATCTTACCGTCGAACAGTTTCGACAGAATCGTCAGGCCGTCACGAAAATCCTCGACGAATTCACCGATGACGACGCCAGGGTCGGCAGCCAGCGGATTGCTGTCCATGGCCGTAACGAACAGTGCGCTCGGCACGCCGTCCGGTGACGGCACCTTGGAATAGGGGCGCGTGCGCAAGGCTGTCCATAATCCGGACGTCAGCAGGTTCTCCCGTACCTGATGGTCGCTCAAGCTCGCGAGCTCACCGCGATCGTATTGACTGAAGCTTTCCCGCCGGCTGCTTTCCTCGCCGTCGAGCCGAATGACCACCGATTGCAGCACCCGCCGTGCACCACGGTTGATGGCCTCGACGACACCGCTGCCCGGGGATGTGAAAGTAACACCCGGGTTCTTCTTGTCGGTGAAGAGCGGCTGGCCAAGCTTGACGCGGTCGCCTTCCTGAACCTGCATGGTGGGCTTGAGTCCCACATAGTCCGGCCCCAGCAGGGCGACACTGCCCACCGATGCGCCGGCAGACACCGATTGCTCGGGTGTGCCCGTAATAGGGAGGTCGAGGCCCCTTTTTGTCCTTATCAACATGGCCTGAGACGCGCGGGTGCGGAGCTGAAACCCCGATTTTAATCGAAGCGCCACGAAAAGGGACACTTTCCCCACCCCATCGACCCGGGCCGGCCTCCACCATCAGCCAGATTCGTCTAGCATGGACAATGGTGCGGAGAATGAATTCACCCGGGCGATGCGCCCGACGAACCGGCGGCTACAGATAGCGGCGATGACCCCACGAGCAACGACCAGCTGGCGCGAAGCGTTCGCGGTATATCACCACCCACGGGTCGTTGCGATGCTGTTTCTCGGTTTCGCCGCCGGCCTGCCCTTCCTGTTGGTGTTCTCCACCCTGTCTGCCTGGCTCCGGGATTTGGGTATCAGCCGAACCGCCATCGGCTTTTTCGGTTGGGTCGGGGTGACCTATTCCGTCAAGGTATTCTGGGCGCCGGTGGTCGACCGCGTGCCCATACCGATGCTCACCCGGATGCTCGGCAAGCGCCGCAGCTGGATGTTGCTCGCACAAATCGGCATCGCGTCAGGATTAATCGGCATGGCAATGACCGATCCCGCCTTGGCCCTGACCCCGGTGGCGTTGTTCGCGTTGCTGGTTGCGTTCTCCTCGGCCACTCAGGATATCGCCATCGATGCGTACCGTATCGAGGCGGTAACGCAGGATCGCCAGGCCGCGATGGCTGCCACCTACATCCTCGGCTACCGCGTGGCTCTGCTGGCAGCCGGCGCCGGCGCCTTCTACATGGCCGAGTACGCGTCCTGGTCGAGCGCCTACTTCGCCATGGCCGCGCTCATGGTCATCGGCATGGCAACCGTCGCTTTCATCGCCGAGCCTGCCCACCACCGGGAGGCGGACAACATCATGTTCGAGGCGCGCGTGGTGGACTTCATGTCGCGCTCGGCACACCTGCCGAAGTGGCTGAGGGCGGCAGGTGGCTGGTTCATCGGTGCGATGATTTGCCCGTTCGCCGATTTTTTTTCGCGCAACGGTTGGTTGGCCATCGTCATTCTGATCTTCATCGGTATGTTTCGATTGAGCGATATCACCATGGGCATCATGGCGAACCCGTTCTATCTGGACCTGGGCTTCACCAAGCCGCAAATCGCCAACATCGCCAAGGTCTTCGGATTCTTCATGACCATCGCGGGGGCCGCACTCGGCGGTCTGCTGGTAGTGCGATACGGAATCATGCGCCCACTGTTGCTGGGCGCGATCATGGTGGCGGTGACCAATCTCCTGTTTGCCGCCATGGCCTCGGTAGGCGCCGACCTGCTCTGGCTGACGGCGGTCATCAGTGCCGACAACATCAGTGGCGGGCTCTCGAACGCCGTATTCATCGCCTACCTGTCGAGCCTCACGAACCGGGCCTACACCGCGACCCAATATGCCTTATTCAGCTCGATCATGACCTTGCCGGGCAAATTCATCAGCGGTTTCTCCGGTGTCATCGTCGACGGCTACGGCTATGTCTCATTCTTCATCTATGCGGCCGCCATCGGAATCCCGGCGATCCTGCTGGTGATCTATCTGATGCGTCGCATCAACGTCGACGAGGCAACGACCACCGGATAGGTCTTAAAGGTGCCGGGGCCGATATGTTTGGGCCGATATGTTTGCATCAAACCTATCGTGCCCGGCACCTGTAAAACCGATATCGGCCCCGGCACCTTTAAAACGGCACCTTTAATACGGGTCGCCAGCTCTTCCTGCCCGACGACGGCGTGGATGACGAAGGGCGACGAGCGCAAATTTTCGCGCGCGGGCCCTTCCAGGTACTCCCGGCCGGGTAGAATGGCGGGCCATGCAGATGCAACCTCCAGTGGACCACATGACGACGCCCTTCCTTGTGGAGCCCGGCGGAAAGTTGAAGAGATCCACCGTATCCCTCTGTTCCTGGGCGGCCGATCACCGTCACGAGCCTGGACGAGTGGCTGCACCGGGACGGCGCGGTGCTGCTGCGCGGTTTCGACGTCGGCAACCCGGAAGAGTTTCACGACGTGGTCGCGGCAATTCGGCCGCGAATTCTGAACTACGTGGGCGGTGATTCACCCCGCAAAGCGGTGGGCGATGGGATTTACACCTCCACCGAGTTCCCTCCGAACATGGAAATCGGCCTGCACAACGAACTTTCCTACACGCGATCGTGGCCGGAGCGCGTATTCTTCTGCTGCCTCGTGGCCGCGGACAGCGGCGGTGAAACGCACCTGGCCGACAGCAGAAAGGTATTTGCGCAAATGGACCCGGCGGTTCGCCATCGCTTTTCGGAGGAAGGCGTCATTTACCGGCAACACCTCCGGGATGGCGGCGACGGGCCGGGTCCCGGCAAGTCCTGGCAGGAAACCTTCGAGACGATGGAACGCGCGCAAGTGGAACGCGTCTGCGCCAGTCAGGGAATGGAATTCCAATGGACACACCGCGGCCTGCGGACATCGTTGCACAATCCCGGTGTGTTAACGCATCCTGTCACCGGAGAGATCTGTTGGTTCAACCAGGCCGACATGTGGCACGCACGCTTCGATACCGTCAAAGCGCAGGAAACTCGAACCATGGGCGACGCTACCGCTGACGAGGCGCTCGGATCCCACGCCTGCTATGGCGATGGGTCCGAAATTCCCATGGAAGATCTGACATCCGTACGCGCCACCTGCAAGAGCTCGGAAAGGCTGTTTACCTGGCAGGCTGGAGATGTGCTTATTCTCGACAACGTACTCACCATGCACGGACGCAAACCCTTCAAAGGCCAGCGACGGGTGTTGGTAGCGATGGCCTAGCGTAACGTGCGTACGTTGTTGTTCTACGAACCCGGCCATTTTCACGCAGCATTGACCCTGCGCAGCCACAACCCTCGCGTCGCCACCGACGTGCATGTTTATGCACGGCCCGGCCCGGATCGGGAGGGCTTTCTCGGCCTGGTGGATGCTTTCAACGCCCGAGAGGTAGATCCGACTCACTGGCGAGTGCAGGTTCACGGGGCAGACGATCCAATGACCCACCTCATCGAGGATCGACAGGGCGACGTCGTCGTGCTGGCCGGGAGAAATGCCGACAAGCTTGCAACCATCGCGCGCTTGCACGAAGCAGGATTCAACGTGCTGGCGGACAAGCCATGGCTGACTTCCCACACCGCGCTTGGCTGTTTACGCCAGGCAACATCCGGGCCGCCGCTCGCAATGGACATCATGACGGAACGCCACGAGATCCTGGCGCGGCTGCGCCGGCGCCTGGTGGAGAACCCGAGGGTGTTCGGGGAGTTCGTTCGCGACCGCGAGCGCCCCGCCATCGAGATCGCCTCGGTGCACCACTTGTACAAGGTCGTCAATGGTCGCCCCCTCCAGCGCCCATGGTGGTACTACGACGCCGACATCCAGGGAGACGGGCTCGTCGACATACAATCGCACCTCAGCGATCAGGTGCAGTGGATGGTGCTGGGCGACGAGCCTGGCGATTACGAACGGGATGTCGCACTGCATTCTGCCCGGCGCTGGACAACCCCGGTCCCTCTGGAACTCTATCGCGAGAGCACGGGCCAAGCGGAGTTTCCCGACACGCTCTGCGACTTCGTACGTGACGGCGTACTCGCGCTACCCTGCAACGGCGAGATCGAGTACAGCCTCAAAGGCGTCAGGATCCGGCAACGGACCGAATGGGGACAACGCGAGCCGCCGGGGAGCACAGACCTGCATCCGTGTGTGATTCGCGGCACGCGATGCCATGTCGTGGTGCGCCATGGACCCGAAACCGACTATGTCGCGAAATTGTCCCTGGAGCCGGTTGCCGGCGTCGAAATCGAAACCGCGCTGTGCGAGTCCATCGCGGACTGGCAGAAAGATTTTCCCGGGCTGGGTTTGACACCCACGGACAAAGGTTTCGAGCTGGTGATTCCCGAAGCGCTGCGCAGTACCCATGAAAGTCACTTCGCGATGGTGCTGGAAAACTTTCTCGACTACCTGGATGCGGGCCGCTGGCCCCAATGGCTTACAGCGGGAATTCGCATGCGCTATGAGCTGCTCGCCCGGTCCAGGGAGCGCGCGCTTCCATGAGTCATCGATTCGGCATCGTCGGCAGCGGCATGATCGCCCCGATACACCTGGCGGCAATAGACGCGCTTGCCGGCGCGCAGGTCACCGGCATCATGGATCACGGCAGCGGGCGTGGAAGGAAAATTGCGCCCGAGCTGGATACCACAGGCTCGGACGATCTCGATGCCTTCATTGCCCGTGACGATATCGACATCCTTACGGTGGCGACCCCCAACGGTCTGCATCACGAGGCCGTAATGAAAGCAGCCGCCGCCGGCAAGCATTGCATCGTCGAAAAACCCTTGGAAATTCAACTCCACCGCATGGACGAGATGATCGCCGCCCACCGGCAAGCGGGCACACTTCTGGGAGGAATATTCAACACCCGCTACAGCGAAGCCGCGCGCCTGCTCAAACGCGCCGCCGAGGCCGAGCGTTTCGGACGCCTGACCTTCGCCAGCGCCGTGGGCCCCTGGTGGCGCGAGCAGAGCTACTACGACGCGTCCCGGTGGAAAGGCACCTGGGCTCTGGACGGCGGCGGCGCGCTCATGAATCAGGGCATCCACTCCATCGATCTGCTGCAGTGGCTGGTGGATTCACCGGTAACGAGTGTGAGCGGCCGCATCGCCACCCTCGCCCACGAGAACCTGGAGGTGGAAGACACCGGCGCTGCCAGCCTCGTGTTCGAGAACGGGGCCCTGGGCACCATCGCGTGCACGACCAGCATGTGGCCCGGTCATTTCCGCACCATTACCCTCGCCGGCACCGAAGGCACTGCGGTACTGGGCGACAGCAACCTGCTGGTCTGGCAGTTCCGCGACGAGACACCGGAGGACGACGTGATTCGCGAGCGCTTTCTGTCGCTACCGGGTCCCGGGATCGGAGCATCCGACCCTTCCGCGGGGATTGGACTGGGAGGGACATCGGGCCGTGTTCGCAGAGTTCCTGGCAGCCCTGGATTCGGCAGGGCCCCCACCCATCGACGGCCGGGAGGCCCGCAAAGCCGTTTCCACCATCCTCGCCATCTACGAGTCCGCCCGCCTCGGAGGCGTACCCGTCGCGCCTGAGTAGCCGCGAGGATACCGAAAAGGGCGAAAAGAGTGCGCTTGATCCTGGTCAGAACGATGGGGAGGTGTCGCTGGCACCATCGACACCGTGAATGGAGAATCCAACCATGGGGATGGCGCGCCGGCCAGGGTAAAGGTCTGGGATCCCTTCGTGCGGCTCTGCCACTGGAGTTTGGTGATAACGTTCTTCGTCGCGTATCTGACCGAGGACGAGGTACTTAGCCTCCACGTTTGGTCCGGCTACGCGGTGGGCACAATCGTCCTCCTGCGCATCGCCTGGGGCTTCGTCGGACCCAAGCACGCCAGATTCGGCGATTTTCTCTATGGCGCGCGGGAGGTGTGGACCTACCTTGTCGACTTGCTGCTGTTCCGCGCTCGACGTCATCTTGGCCACAGCCCCGCCGGCGGTGCGATGGTGATCGCTTTGTTGCTCGGTCTGCTTCTCGTCGTGGGGAGCGGGCTAGTCACCTATGCGGTCGAAAATAATGCGGGGCCGCTGGCCAACATCATAGGTTCCGGCGTAGTGGGACAACCCGAAGCACGGGTCAGGGACGAGGAAGAAGACGAGCTGTGGGAAGAAGTACACGAGGTGCTCTCGAACCTCGTTCTCATTCTCGTCGTAATCCACATCGTAGGTGTTCTCCTCGCGAGTTTGATCCTTCGAGAGAACCTGATCCGTTCGATGGTGACCGGCTACAAGCGCCCGGCGGCTCCGCCGTGAAGGCACTTGCGAGTAATTACTTCCAAGGGGGCGGCGTGCCCCAACTGTTCCAGCTGGTGGTCTGCGCTGTGGGGAAACGCCGCGTGGGTCCCGAAGTTGCCTCTCGGATAGCCCAGGGGAATACAGCAGTGAAACTCGGTGTCTTCGGGGACATCGAACATCCGGTACACCCGATCCATGACGTCGGCGTGCAGCGTCGTCAGTACCGAGCCGAGCCCCAAGGCCCGTGCCGCCAGCATCAGATTCTGGATAGCCGGGAAAACCGACGACGCGGCCCGCGCCCGCCCCACGGTGAAGGCAAGAATGACCACCGGCGCGTCCACCATCTCGTCGGCGAGCAACGCCGCCATGGTGTATGGGGATCCTTCAGGAAGGTCCGCTCTACCCTTCCAACCAAACTCGTCGCGGCGCTTCGCCCACCAGGCCTCATGGTAGAGCTTGCCGAAGGCTGCAATCGTGTCGCCATCGCGAATGACCAGAAAGCGCGCCGGCTGTGCGTTTCCACCGTTGGGTGCTTTGGACGCCGCGTCCAGGATGGTCTTCAAGTCCCCGTCGCTGACGGGCTTATCGGATTGCAGGCGCCGAATGGCCCGCTGAGTGAACATCGCTTCACCAATCTGCATTGTCAGATCGGCAGGAGCATCGATGTAGGTCATCTCCATGGTCATATCCTCCCCTTTGCCGCCTACTCGAGCTTCGCCCACGCAAACCGGGACGAATCTTCAAACGTTGAATCGAAAATGCACCACGTCACCCTCCTGGACGACATAGTCTTTGCCTTCCAGGCGCCACTTGCCGGCCTCTTTCGCTCCCTGCTCACCGTTCAGCGTGACGAAATCGTCGTAGCCGACGATCTCTGCTCGGATGAAGCCCTTCTGAAAGTCCGTGTGGATGACGCCGGCCGCCTGAGGCGCGGTGGCGCCGCCGCGCACGGTCCAGGCGCGCGCTTCCTTGGGACCTGCGGTGAAAAAGGTCAGCAGCTGCAAGAGAGAGTAACCGGCGCGGATCAGGCGATTGAGTCCCGGCTCTTCCAGGCCCATATCGGCGAGGAATTCGCGCTTCTCGTGGTCATCGAGCTGGGCGAGCTCTGCCTCGATGGCGGCGCAGATGGGCACTACCGGCGCGCCTTCCGATGAGGCGATAACCTCCACCGCTTGGAGCAGAGGATTGTCCACGAAGCCGGCTTCGGAAACATTGGCAACGTAGAGCACCGGCTTGCCGGTGAGCGGCTGAAGTTGCTGCATCCACTCGCGCTCGGATTTATCCAGCTCCAGTGCCCTCAACGGTCGGCCGGCGTCGAGCTGCTCCACCGCCCGCTCCATGAGCGCCTGGCGGGCCCGGGACTCCCTGTCGCCGGCCTTGGCGCTCTTGGCGGCACGATCTCGCGCTCGCTCCACCTGCTCCATGTCGGCGAGCATGAGCTCGGTGTCGATGATGGCGATGTCGTCGGCGGGAGATACCTTGCCGGCCACGTGGGTGACGTCGTCGTCTTCGAAGCAGCGCACCACGTGGGCGATGGCGTGGGTCTCGCGGATGTTGGCGAGAAACTTGTTGCCGAGGCCCTCGCCCTTGGAGGCGCCTGCCACCAGGCCGGCAATATCCACGAACTCCATTGCCGTGGGCACGATGCGTTCCGGCGATACGATGCCGGCGATTCGCGCCAGCCGCTCGTCGGGCACCGGCACGACACCGATATTGGGATCGATGGTGCAGAAAGGATAATTTTCCGCCGCGATCTCTGCGCTCGTCAGGGCGTTATAAAGAGTCGACTTGCCGACGTTGGGCAGGCCGACGATGCCGCATCTGAATCCCATGGTATTACCTGTGTTGCCTGTAGGAGCGAGCGGCGACCAGCATCACGACGTTTTCCCGTCATCCTCGGACTCCGGCGCCGAAGATTTTCTGTGCAGGGAATTCATGACGGCAGCGAATTTTCCGGTAAGCATCTCGGGGAAGTGATCCAGCGCCAGCGCCAGGGCATCGTCGATGGCGCGCTGCTCATCCGCCGGCGCGGCTCTCAGCACATAACCGACGACGGCATCTTTGTTACCCGGGTGACCGACGCCGATACGCAAACGCGCGAAGTCCGGGCCGCCCAGCTGTGGAATGATGTCGCGCAACCCATTGTGCCCGCCGTGACCGCCACCTTGCTTCAAGCGCACGGTGCCCGGGGGCAAATCGATCTCGTCGTGGGCAATGAGGATCTCGTCGTTCTCCAGCTTGTAGAAGTTCGCCAGGGCCGCCACCGAGCGGCCACTGTTGTTCATGTAGGTGGTGGGCTTCAACAGGCGCAGGCGCTGGCCGTCCACATGGCAGTCGGCCACGTCGCCGAAAAAATTCGACTGGCAACGAAAGCTCGCGCCCCAGCGCGACGCCACGGCGTCGGCGAACCAGAAACCCGCGTTGTGGCGCGTGCGCGCATGGCGCGGGCCTGGATTGCCGAGTCCTACGAGTAGTCGGATCGATTTGGACAAGGGTGCCTGAGGGCAACGGGCCCCTAACTGTCGTCGCCTTCCTCCGGCGTCGGCGGAGCAGCCTCGCCTTCGGCGCCCTCCGTCGGCTCGCCTTCTTCCGGCTCTTCGCCTTCTTCGAGCAGCGCTTCCTCTTCCTCCTCGAACTTCTGCGAGTGCTGGAGAGAAACCACCGGTTGGTCGTGATCCGGCTCCTGGGCGATGGCCAGCAGGGTCACGCCTTCGGGCATGACGAGCTCCGAGAGATGGATGGAGTCACCTATGTCCATATTGGACATGTCCACCTCGATGTACTCGGGCAGGTCCTTGGGCAGGCAGCTGATCTCCAGGTCCACCAGCAGGTGGTTGGCGACGCCGCCGGCTTTCTTGCCCGGGCAGGTGTCCTCACCGACGAAATGCAGCGGCACGTGCATGGTGATTTCCTGGCTGCTGCTGACCCGCAGCAAATCCATATGCATCACCAGATCCGTGATCGGATCCCGCTGCAGGGCCTTGAGCACCGCTTGGGTAGCCTGGCTGCCCACCTTGATGTCGAGGATATGAGAGTAAAAAGCCTCGTTTTCCAGACGCCTGTAGACATCGTTGGCGTTCAGCTTGATGCTCACGGTGTCCTTTCCGGCGCCATAGAGCACCGCCGGAATCATGCCCTCCCGGCGCAGTCGGCGGGCGGCGCCTTTGCCGCCCCCGTCGCGGGGCTCCGCGAGCAGTTGATACTGGTTCATTTCCAAATCTCCGAAAAATCGGGCCTCGGCCAACCAAACAACCAATGATATACAAATACAGAAGCGGCGACAAAAAAGAGGTCACATTGGAGGGCGTCAGTCCATGAACAGATCTCCGATGGATTCCTCGTGGCTGATGCGCCGGATGCTCTCGGCAATGAGCTCGGCGATGCTCAGCTGGCGAATCCTCGGGCAGGCGGCGGCGCGCTCGTCCAGGGGAATGGTATTGCTCACCACCAGCTCGTCCAGCTCCGAGCCCTCGATGTTGTCCACCGCCCGGCCCGACAGGACCGGGTGGGTGCAATAGGCCACCACCCGGGAGGCGCCCTGTTTCTTCAGGGCGGCGGCTGCGCTGCAGAGGGTTCCCGCCGTATCGGCCATATCGTCCACCAGCACGCAGGTCCGGCCATCCACGTCACCGATGATGTTCATGACCTCGGCGGCGTTGGCTTGGGGACGGCGCTTGTCGATGATGGCCAGATCCGCGTCGTCCAAACGTTTGGCCAGCGCCCGGGCACGAACCACACCGCCGATGTCCGGTGAGACCACCATCAAATTCTCATATTTATGCTTCCAGACATCCCCCAACAGCACCGGCGAGGCGTAGATGTTGTCCACGGGGATATTGAAGAAGCCCTGGATCTGATCGGCGTGCAGATCCATGGTCAACACCCGATCCGCGCCGGCCATGGAAACCATGTTGGCCACCAGCTTGGCGGAGATGGCAACCCGCGCGGAACGCGGGCGGCGGTCCTGGCGCGCGTAGCCGAAGTACGGAATGACCGCGGTCACGCGGCGCGCCGAGGCCCGGTCCACGGCGTCGATCATGACCAGCAACTCCATGAGATTCTCATCCACCGGCCTGCAGGTGGACTGAACGATGAACACGTCCTTGCCGCGCACCGAGTCGTCGATTTCCACCATCACCTCGCCGTCGCTGAAGCGTCCGACGGAGGCCTTGCCCAGGGGCAATTTGAGGCGCGCGGCGATCTCCTCGGCAAGCGGCAGGTTGGCTTTGCCGGAAAACACCATCATGGAGCTGTCTTCGTGCATGCCGTTGCCCACGTAGCCCTCGTTGCCGGCGTGGCCGCGGCCGTCATAGTGTCGTTCACTCACAGCCACTCACTCCCCCGTGTAGATGGCTGGGGCGCCAGGATTCGAACCTGGGATGCGGGAGTCAAAGTCCCGTGCCTTAACCTCTTGGCTACGCCCCAACATGACGTTCGATAACGATTCCCCGGCACACGTCGATGATGGGGTGAGGCCCACGGCACCCCCATCGCGAAATTCTACACCAACGCAAGAACGGCCGAGCGGTTCATTCCCCTGGCGACGAAACCGTGCCAGCCGCCCGGCAGAGTATGCAGCCAGTGTTCCGCCTGCACGCGCTCATCGAAGGGCACGAATACGCTGGCGCCGGTTCCGGTCATGCGGGCCTCGCCGCAACGGGACAACCAGCGCAGCGCCTCGTCGACTTCGGGGTAGAGCGTGCGCACCACCGCCTGGCAATCATTTCTGGTCGTGGCCAGGAGGGTGCGCAAACACAGCGCTTGCCCGCCGCCCGGCGCCAGAAAGTCGCGTATTTTCAGCGGCGTGCTATCCCGTGTCAACGCGGGGTGGGCAAACACGTCGGCGGTGGAGACCGAGCAGCCCGGATTGACCACCAGGTACCAGGGGGTATCCACTTCGACGGGCTGGAGATTCTCGCCCACGCCTTCCGCCCAGGCCGCCACGCCGTGCACGAACACCGGCACGTCGGCGCCCAGGCGCAACCCCAGGGCGGCCAGACGCTCGGCGCCCAGTCCCAGCTCCCAGAGCCTGTCCAAAGCCAACAGGGTGGTGGCCGCGTCGGAGCTGCCGCCGCCCAGGCCGGCGCCCAGGGGGATGCGTTTCTCCACCGAGATTTCGGCCCCCAGGGAAACACCCGCCTCCTCCTTGAGCAGGCGCGCCGCGCGCACCACCAGGTCGGCGTCTTCCTCCACCCGGGCATGACCGGAGACGCGGCGCACCCGTCCGTCCGGGCGCAGGGTGAGGGTAATGGTGTCTTCCAGGTCGAGGAATTGAAAGACGGTCTGTAGATCGTGGTAACCGTCGTCCCGGCGGCGCAGCACGTGCAGAAACAAGTTCAGCTTTGCCGGAGCGGGCCAGACGATGGTGTTCATGGGGCAGGGAAAATCTACGTGGAACCCGGCTCCGTGAGCCAGCTGCGCAACACCAGCTTCGCCCGCACGCGGGAATTTTCCAGCGTCAGCTTGGTGGGCAGGGCAATACCGTCGAATTCGCCATAGCGCTCGTAGCGGATGTGCCAGCCCAACTGACGGAGCTCCGCAAGCCGCCCGCCCGGGTCCAGTGTCAGATCGATAATAGGCGCTTGCGGATCCGGGCGTCCCAAAATCCAGTAGCGCAAACCCGACAGGGGCACCTGCCAGCCCGCGTGGGTTTGCATCAACTCCTCCGCCGTGGGCGCCCGATACACGCCATCGTCCGAGGTGCGCAACTCCACCAGTCCCGGGCTTCCGCGTAACTCCATGAGCCCCTGCCCCAGCGGCCCGCTCAAGCGAAGCCGATAACCGTCCCGGCCCTGGCGCCAGTTGAGGCCGGCACTCCACGAGTCCTTGGCGGACTGCACGCCGAGCTTGCCCACCGCGGTCCATTGCTCGATGGTCGCGAGTCGTGCCTGGTGCTCGACCCAGACGCCCTGGGGATCGTCCACCGGCGCCACTTCGGGCGTCGTCTCACAGGCGGCAAACAACGCTGCCACGGCGATCAGCGCGAAACGCGGCGCGTGCAATCGCAAATTGGCAGAGACGGGTACGACAGTGGTCACTTGCCCGGATCGACGGCACTGGCCGTGCCGGCCGGTGTCGTCCGAACAGGTATCTTCACTTCTCGAAGCGCTTTTTTACGTCCAGCAGCCGCGGGTCGTCGGGGGTGCCCTTGAGCGCCGTGTCCCAAATTTCCATGGCCCCTTGCTTGTCGCCGGACACCCACAGCACTTCACCGAGATGCGCGGCGATTTCCGGGTCGCCGTTGAGTTCCATGGCTCGGCGCAGATGGGTGAGAGCCTCCTGGTGACGGCCCATGCGGTAGAGCGTCCAACCCATGCTGTCGATGACGTAATGATCATCGGGCTTCAGCTCGTAGGCACGTTTGACCAGCTCGTAGGCTTCACTGAAGCGATCGGTACGATCCGCCAGCGTGTACCCCAGAGCATTCAACGCGTCCGCGTTGTTCGGTTCCCGGGCGAGAATGGATCGCAGGTCCTGCTCCAGGCGTTCCAGGTCGTCCATCTTCTCGGCCAGCATGGCGCGGGAATAAAGCAGATCCGTATCCTGCGGATAATCCACCAACGCGCCGTCATAGACCTGCATCGCGTCCTCGTAATCCCTGCGCTTGGTAAGGATCTCGGCTTCGGCCCGGTAGATACGAATCGCCTGCTGAGCGTTGTCGCTGCGCAGGCCGTGCAGATGGGCGCGTGCCTGCACCAGCCGCCCGCTTTCGGCCAGTAACACCGCGGCACGAATCTGTGCGTTGAGGCGGTACTCGCCATCGGAAACTTTTCGGTAAGCGGCCAGCGCCCCTTCTATGTCTTCCAGGGATTCGGCGATCTGGCCCAGGTAGTAATATGCCACCGGCAGACGCTCACGCTGCGCGATCAACTCCTTGAACTGTACCTCGGCTTCCTTTGGGCGGTTGGTCTGCATCAGCAGCAGGCCATAAGCGTAACGTACGTCGGCGTTATCCGGCGCTCTCTCGGAGAGGCGTGCGAACTGTGCCAACGCATCATCGTATTGCTTGGCATCCACCAGCAGGCGCGCATAGGTAAGGCGCACCCGGTCGGACTCCGGACGCCGGTCAAGCGCGTTGCTGAGCGTGCCCAGAGCCGAATCCACCTTGCCCTGACGCTGCAACAGGCGCGCATAGATGATCAATGTCTGCTGGTCGTCGGGATCCAGCGCTAAAACCGTTTCGTAAACCTGCAGGGCGCGATCGGTTTGACCGGCGCGGGCCAGAAGTTGTGCGTATGCGGACTGGGCGTGGGGGTTATTCGGGTGGCCACCCACCAGACGCGCCATGACCGCGGCGGCGACGGTTTTATCGCGCTCCCGGCCGAGCATTTCGCCGATACGCGGATAGGCTTCCGCGGAACCGCCGGCAAAGTGCGGCACGGCCGCGGCCAGTTGGCGCACCGCCGTGTCGATCTCGCCGGCGCGCAGCAACAAAGCCGCGTACACCTGGCGGGCATCGGGGCTGTCGGGGGCAATCTCGGTCCACAGCTTGGCCGCCTCCAGGCCGCCCTCCTGGTTACGGGAGAACACCGCGATGCGTACCGCCCGCTCGGCCACTGCCGGGTCGCGGGTCTCCCGGGCCACCTCCAGATAGTTCGCCAGGGATAAATCCATGCGCCCGCGGCGCCCGGCGATCTCGGCTACCAGCAGCTTGTAAAGATTGTCCTGGGAAGAAGTCGCCGTGGGCGTTGAATCGCTGACGGCCGGGGCTTTCTCGGGTGCCCGGCTGGCGGCCGGCGCAGCCTTCTCGACGGCGCCGGAGGGTGCGCTGCTATCCTCTGCCGGCATCAGATCGGCACAGCCGGCGAGAGCCAGGCTCACGCCCATGATCAATGCCGCGGGAGAGAGCAGCGCCACGGCGTTGCTACGCCCGACGTCGCCGGCCCGCGGCGTGGCTTTTTCGATAATTGTCATGGATTCAAGATGGATCGTGGGTCTGCCCGGAATCACCTGTACACCGAATCTTAGTCAGTCGCAGCCGCCGGAACAGTGTCGCGGTTCGCGTCCCTGCCATGCCCCGGCCGGGGCCGGGCGGGATCGGGGTCCGTCCAGGCAGGGGGAATAACCACTATAAACGCAGATGGAGCGTGCGTAAACTACCGTGGCGGCAGGGATTTCTTCTCTTGTGTACGCCGATGTATACGCCGGCCAGGGAGCCCGGGGCGGGATCCCGTGACGCGGCTTGTTTTCGATGCGGCCATGCCGCACTATTTTTTTGGGCCTCGAGTCGAAAGCTCCAAATGACCCTCTTCGCCTGCGGAGTAAACCATCAATCGGCGCCGGTCGGCATGCGCGAGCGCATCGTGTTCGGCCCCGACGAGCTGCCCCGGGCATTGAGTGAGCTGTACGGATGTGAAGGCGTGGAGGAAGCGGCCATCCTGTCCACCTGCAACCGCACCGATCTGTATCTCGGCCTGCAGCCCGGCGGCGACACGGCAGTCAAGAACTGGTTCCAGGGCTACCACGGCCTCAGCGCGGGGGAGCTTGCGCGCCATATGTATACCCACCAGGCGGACGGCGCCGTGCGCCACGTGATGCGGGTGGCCAGTGGCTTGGACTCCATGGTGCTGGGCGAGCCACAGATTCTCGGCCAGCTCAAATTCGCCTACGGGGCGGCGCGCAGCTCCGGCACCGTCGGAACGCTGCTGGGGAGGCTCTTTCAGCAAGCCTTTTTCGTCGCCAAGCGGGTACGCACCGACACCGCCATCGGTTCCAGTCCGGTTTCCGTGGCTTTTGCGGCGGTGGCGCTGGCGCGCCAGATCCTCGGCGATCTTTCCGCCCACACGGCGTTGCTCATCGGCGCCGGAGAGACCATCGAGCTCGCGGCCCGGCATCTATCGGGTAATCGCCTGGGCCGCATGATCATCGCCAATCGCACCCTGGAGAACGCCCACCGGCTGGCCAGCCAGTTCGGCGGTTACGCCATCGAGCTCTCGGAGATCCCCGTGCACCTGGGCGAGGCGGACATCGTCATCGCCTCCACCGGAAGTCCGGGTACGATACTGGCAGTGGAGGACGTGCGCCTGGCCATGAAAACCCGCCGGCGTCGCCCGGTGTTCATGGTGGACATCGCTGTTCCCCTGGACATCGAGCCGGCGGTGGGCGCGCTGCAAGACGTGTATCTCTATACCGTGGACGACCTCCATGAGGTCATCGAAGAAAGCCGGCGCTCACGCCAGGACGCCGCCCGTCAGGCTGAAGAAATCATCGACCAGCACGTGGGCCGGTTCATGGGCTGGCTGGGAACCCGTGACGTGGGCGCAACCATCCGCGCTGTTCGCAGCAACGCCGAGGATACCCGCAACCAAGTGCTGGAGAAGGCACACCGCCGTCTCGCTGCCGGCCACCCACCCGAGGAAGTGATGCACTATCTGGCCCGTGCCCTGACCAATAAGTTGCTGCACGCGCCCACGGTTCAGATCCGGCGCGCCGGTGCCGGCGCCCGTCACGAGCTGGTGGCCGCGGCACGCACGCTCTACGAGCTGGAATCCGATCCTGGCGCCTCTGATGGCGCCTCGGATGGCGCCTCGGATGGCAATTCCGATAGCCATTGCGATGGCAACAGGGGTGCCGGCGGCGGGAGCAAGCCATGAACCCGTCGACGCTGGCAAAGCTCGAGGGGTTGAGCGAGCGCCTCGAGGAACTCAGCTCGCTGCTTGCCGATGCCAGCGTCATTGCCGATCAACAGCGTTTCAGAAATTATGCCAAGGAGCATGCGGAGCTTGCGCCGGTGGTGGAATGCTTTCACCAATTCAACGCGGTGCTGGAAAACATCGTCTCCACCAGAGAGCTGCTCAGCGACGCCGACCCAGACATGAAACTGCTCGCCCAGGAGGAGCTCGAGCAAGCGGAGCAACGCAAACTGAGCCTTGGTGACGAACTCGAGATGCTGCTTATCCCGAAAGATCCCGCGGACGACAGCAATATCTTCGTGGAAATCCGCGCCGGCACCGGCGGCGACGAAGCGGCGCTGTTCGCCGGAGATCTGTTCCGCATGTACTGCCGGTACGCGGAACTGCGCGGCTGGAAGATCGAGCCCATGAGCGAGAGCCGCGGCGAGCACGGTGGTTACAAGGAAATCATCGCCAGAGTCATCGGTCGGGGCGCCTACGCACGGCTCAAATTTGAATCCGGGGGGCATCGCGTGCAACGGGTACCGGAAACGGAATCCCAGGGCCGTATCCACACCTCGGCATGCACGGTGGCCGTGTTGCCGGAAGTGGACGAGATCGAGGACGTGGACATGGACGACTCCGATCTCCGCATCGATACCTATCGCGCCTCCGGCGCCGGCGGTCAGCACGTGAACAAGACCGACTCCGCCGTGCGCATTACGCACTTGCCCACCAATACGGTGGTGGAGTGCCAGGACGAGCGCTCGCAGCACAAAAATCGGGCCCGCGCCTTGTCGTTGCTGCGAGCCAAGCTGTTGGCGGCGGAGCGCGACCGTCAGAATGCCGAACGCGCCGAGACGCGCAAGCTGATGGTCGGCAGCGGTGATCGATCGCAACGCATCCGAACCTACAACTTTCCCCAGGGCCGGCTCACCGATCACCGCATCAATCTCACCCTGTACAAGCTCTCCGAGATCATGGCCGGCCATCTGGAGCAGGTCATCGAGCCGTTGCTGCGTGAAGAACAGGCAGAGAAGCTTGCCGCTCTAGGCAACTGAGTGGACTGGTGAGGGATCCGTCGAGCAGCAGTGCGCAGACCAGCGGTGAGTTGCTGGCGTCGGCGCTGACGGCGCTTGGCAGAGAAACGCCATCGGCGCGCCTCGATGCCGAAGTGTTGCTCGCCCACGCCCTGGACAAGCCGCGCACGCGCCTGCTGGGCTGGCCGGACGACCGGGTTGCGGCCGGCCAGGCGGCCCGCTACCGCGAACTGATTGCACGCCGCGGTGACGGCGAACCGGTGGCCTACCTGACCGGCATGCGCGAATTCTGGTCTCTGCCCCTGGAGGTGACGCGCCAAACTCTGATCCCACGCCCGGAGACCGAGCGTCTGGTGGAAGTGGCGCTGGCCTTGATCCCCGATGGCACGCCTTCGACCATCGCCGATCTCGGCACCGGCACGGGCGCCGTAGCGGCGGCCATCGCCACGGAACGCCGCGACTGCCGCGTGATCGCAACGGATGTGTGCCCGCGGGCGCTGGCGGTGGCGAACCGCAATATGAAGCAGCTGGGACTGGACAACGTCATCCTGCGCCAGGGCAACTGGTGCGAGGCCCTGAACGGCGAGCGTTGCGCATTCATGGTCGCCAACCCCCCCTATATCGCCAGCGGCGACGCGCACCTGGCTCGGGGCGACCTGCGCTTCGAGCCGCGCCTGGCGCTCACCGCCGGCGACGACGGACTGGATGCCATTCGCGCCATCACCGCCTGCGCTGCCGCCCATCTACTCCCGGGCGCAGCCCTGATCCTCGAACACGGCTACGACCAGGGACCGGCGGTGCAAAGACTCTTCCGTCACCACGACTTCGAGAATGTCCGCAACTATCAAGACCTGGCCGGCAACGACCGGATCGTAGTCGGTTTCACTTACTAATCGGGGAGTGTCCCCGATTGGTAAGTTCGGGTGGCGAGGGGGAGTTTCTGGCGTGAATCGGTTTCGCATGGGGGCGGTGCTGGTGGCCCTGGGGATGATTTGGGGCTTTACCATCCCGCTGACCAAGACCGCGGTCTCCACCGGTCATCAGCCTCTGGGGTTGATCTTCTGGCAGCTGCTG
>PVMK01125156.1_pt1 | contig 26147 bp, 20 predicted proteins | sample 1853481 | NCBI WGS metagenome assembly PVMK01 (sample SAMN08533507, study PRJNA380276) | Marine sediment metagenome, whole genome shotgun sequencing project.
AAATTTGACGCCCGCCCGCGCGTCACGGTCGTCATAAAGAACCGCAACATGCATTTCTTCCAGGGCCCGGTAAAGTGAATCGGCGGCGGCCTCAACCTGGTCGGATTTACCGGTATGCAGAGCCACGAGCACCACCTGGAACGGGCTGACCGGTTCGGGCCAGATAATGCCATCAGCGTCGTGATTCTGCTCAATCGCGGCAGCAACGATTCGCGAAACGCCAATGCCATAGCAGCCCATCAGCAAGGTCTGTTCTTTGCCGCCTTGATCCAGCACCGTGGCACCCATGGCGCGACTATACTTTTCGCCCAGCTGAAAAATATGTCCAACTTCGATGCCCCGGGCGATCGTGATGTTACCGCCGCCACCAGGGCTGGGATCACCTGGCACAACATTGCGCAAATCCACGGTTTCGGGTTCCGGAAGATCGCGACCCCAGTTCACGCCGGTCAGATGCTGGTCGGCTTGGTTGGCACCGCATACAAAGTCTGCGCTGGCTCCGGCCGCATGGTCCACGTGCACGCTGACGCTAAGATCCACTGGTCCGATGAATCCCGCCGGCATACCAAGCGCCTTTTGAATCTGCTCGGCACTGGCGAATTCCAGCGGTGTGGCGACCCCCGGCAGTCTTTCGGCTTTCAGCGGGTTGAGTTCATGATCGCCACGCAATACCAGGGCAACCAATTCTTCACCTGCGCCCTCAACCAGCAGCGTCTTCAAACACCGCTCGGGCGGAATGTCTAGCGACTCGCATAGTTGGTCGATGGTCTTGGCGTCGGGTGTTTCCGCCACGGCCATCGGCTCCGAAGCTTTGGGTCTCGGCGTTGTTGCTTGTGGCGCAGGCGCCAGTTCGAGATTTACGGCAAAGTCATCGCCGTCGCAATAGGCGATTGCATCCTCGCCCGACTCGGCCAGGACATGAAACTCTCGCGATGCAGAACCTCCGATTTCCCCGCTGTCAGCCTCGACCGAGCGGAACGTCAGGCCCAGGCGCGTGAATATACGTGCATAGGCTTCGGCCATGTCGTTGTAGGTTTTGTCCAGCGACGCCTGGTCGAGATGAAATGAGTAAGCATCTTTCATTACAAATTCGCGAGCGCGCATCACACCGAATCTAGGGCGAATTTCATCACGGAATTTTGTTTGAATCTGGTACCAGGTAACCGGCAGTTGCCGATAGCTTTTCAGTTCACGGCGCGCGATATCGGTCATGACTTCTTCGTGCGTGGGACCAAAGCAGAATTCCCGGCCGTGTCGGTCATTCATTCGCAGCAGCAGTGAGCCATACTGATCCCAGCGCCCGGTCTCGCGCCACAATTCCGCTGGCTGAATCGCCGGCATCGAAACTTCAAGAGCATCGATCAGGTCCATCTCCTCCCGCACGACCTGCTCGATTCTTCGCAGCACCCGCAGGCCCAGGGGCATCCATGTAAATAACCCCGAAGCGAGCCGGCGAATCATGCCCGAGCGAAGCATGAGTTGGTGGCTGACAACTTCAGCTTCGGCGGGCACCTCTTTGAAGGTGGAAAGGGGTAGCTTAGACAGTCGCATATGCACTGGCCCTTGCAGGGAGCCGGTCTGACACCATCGGCCGGCGACATTCTAACGGCAATCGCGGTGCAAGTCCCTGTTTGGCGGACCGCAGGGCGCCCGCCAGAACCGAGCTCAGCCGCAGGTAGCGCACACTGCGACGGGCTAGACGCTGCGGGTGTATTCGCGCGGTCGCCGTGGCAATATGCCGGGAAGCTCAATTCGCGGAGGCCCTGTGGAAGAGCAAGATAAGAAAAAGGGGCGGATACGCCGCCGCGGCATCTACCTGCTTCCCAATCTGTTGACCACGGCAGCATTGTTCGCTGGTTTCTACGCAGTAGTTGCGGCAATCGACGGCAACTATCCAAGTGCAGCCGTTGCTATTTTTATTGCGCAGCTACTGGACGGCCTGGACGGAAAGCTGGCACGCCTGACCAGAACCGAGTCCGACTTCGGTAAAGAATATGACAGCCTTTCGGACATGGTCGCGTTCGGTTTGGCGCCAGCGTTGGTTGTATACCAATGGGGCGTCGAACGTTTGTCCGAATACGGCTGGATCTGGGGCAAATTGGGTTGGCTGGCGGCGTTTCTGTACGCGGTTGCGGCGGCGCTGCGGTTGGCGCGGTTCAACGCGATGCCGGAAGATTCAGACCGACGTTTCTTCCAGGGATTGCCGAGTCCTCCGGCAGCCGCGCTGGTCGCCGGTATGGTCTGGGTTGGCACCGTGCACGAATGGTCCGGCGGCTTCGCGCTCGCGTTGGCGTTTTCGATTACCGCGGCCGCAGGTGCCCTGATGATTTCGCGGTTTCCCTACTACAGTTTTAAAGAGATCAGTGGCCGCGGTCGGATCTCCTTTACCTATGCCTTCGTGGTCCCACTGATATTCATTTTGATTGCGCTGAATCCACCCACCGTGTTGTTTTCGCTGGCCGGAACTTACGCAATATCAGGGCCGATCACGGCGCTGTGGCGCCTGCGAAGCGGCGCTGACTCAGCCAAACAGGGCTCCGGCACTGCTCCGGGGGCCGGACCGTGAGCGAGCCCGCCGCCAGATTGTCACCGCGCCAGCGCAAGCTGCTCGACGCAATGGGGATTGATATCTGGGTCAGTCCCGATCGTTTGGCGGACGTGCCGGCGGCCGACGGTGCCATCGGCGTTGGCGGTACCCCGGACCAGGACTGGATCGCATTGGAACAGGAGGTATTGAGCTGCACACGCTGCCCATTGCACCGTTCCCGCACCCAGGCCGTATTCGGGGTTGGAAATTCGTCGGCAGATTGGCTGATCATCGGCGAGGCCCCCGGCGTTGAAGAAGACCGGCGCGGGGAACCGTTCGTCGGCCGTGCCGGGCAACTGCTGAACGAGATGCTTCGCTCTGCCGGGTTAACGCGTGAACAGGTCTATATCGCCAATATCCTGAAGTGCCGACCACCCGAGAATCGTGACCCGCGACCGGAGGAAGTCAGCTGCTGCACTCCTTATCTGGAGCGCCAGATCAGCCACATCGCGCCGCGGTTGATTCTTGCCGTTGGGCGAATCGCGGCACAAAATCTACTCGGTGTCGACATGCCCCTGGGAAAAATGCGTGGCACGGTGTACCACTATGGATCGGGAGGCATTCCAGTCGTGGTGACTTATCATCCAGCCTACCTGCTTCGCAGTCCCAGCCAGAAGCGCAAAGTCTGGGAGGATCTCTTGCTGGCGCAGCAACTGCTACAGGACCTTAGTCGATGATCGCGGCCGTCCAAGATCTGGGACCAAGCATACGCGAAATGCAGTATGGCGATGTGCCGGCGATCGTTGCGATTGAAGCCGATACGTACGCGTTTCCGTGGACCGCAACAATATTTCGGGATTGCCTGCTGGCCGGATACACCAGCCTGGTGCTTGAACACGCTGGCGGACTACAGGGCTATGCGATCATGTCGCTGGCCGCGGCTGAGGCACACCTGCTGAACCTGTGCGTGGCCGGGCATTTGCGATGTCGCGGTTTCGGCAAACGGCTGCTGCACCAACTGCTGGGTCAGGCACGAAGCGCGCGCGCCGAGCGAATCTACCTCGAAGTACGTCCAACCAACCAGGCTGCGCTGGAGATGTATCGCCAAGCCGGATTCGCCGAACTAGGAATTCGCCGAAACTATTATCGGTCGCTGGCCGGTCGCGAAGACGCAATGGTCCTGGTGCGTCGCCTGAATGAAATCCGCGCATAGCCGTTTATCGGTCATTAGCTGGGCGCTCTACGACTGGGCCAATTCGGCATTTTCTCTGACTGTGGTTACGGCCTTTGTACCGGTGCTGCTGGCCCAATATTGGAACGATGGCGCCGCGTCCACGGTCACCACCTTCCGGCTCGGCTGGGCGAATGCGCTCGCCAGTCTGGTAATTGCGCTGATAGCACCGATCATAGGCGCCATTGCTGATCGGGCGAGTCACCGCAAAGGGTTACTGCTGGTATTTGCTGCGCTGGGCGTGGTCATGACCGGCGCACTCTTTTTCGTCGCTCAGGGTCAGTGGTTCATCGCGGTGGCCTTGTATGTCTTTGCATCAATCGGATTCGCCGGCAGCAATTCACTTTACGACGCATTACTAATTGCAGTTTCCGCAGAAGAAGACTTCGACCGGATATCAGCTCTTGGATACGCTTTCGGTTATCTCGGCGGTGCTTTGCTGTTTACGCTGAATGTGCTGATGGTTGCAAACCCGGGTTGGTTTGGTCTCGCTTCAGATGTCGAAGCGGTGCGATTAGCGTTTTTGCTGGTGGCAATCTGGTGGGCCGTTTTTAGTATTCCGTTGCTGCTGTTCGTGCAGGAAGACCGGACCGCCGCACAATCAGTTGCGCATTCGGTGGTCGATGGTTTGCGGCAGCTTAAAAAGACGCTGGCAAAAGTGCGGTCGCATCGCGATACGGTAGTTTTCCTGCTGGCCTATTGGCTGTATATCGACGGCGTTTATACGATCATCAAAATGGCGGTCGACTATGGTTTATCGCAGGGATTGAACATGGATGACCTGATCCAGGCCGTGCTGATTACCAACTACATCGGTTTCCCGGCAGCACTGGCGTTCGGCGCATTTGGTGCCCGGTTCGGCGCTAAGCGTGGAATTATCCTGGCGCTTTGTGTCTACCTGCTTGCAACGACGATGGCGCCTTTCATAACTACAGAGGCGGAGTTCTATGCACTCGCGATCGCGATCGGGTTGGTACAGGGCGGTGTGCAGAGCCTGAGCAGGTCGCTATTCGCGCGGCTTATACCTGTTGGACAAACCGCGGAATTTTTCGGCTTTTACAACATGCTGGGTAAATTCGCGGCGATTCTCGGGCCGGCGATGGCCGGGGTTGTAGCTTTAGCCACGGGCAGCCAACGGATCGGCATCCTGTCGATCATCGTGTTATTTATTGCCGGCTTGGCAGTACTGACCCGCGTTCGGGTCCGCCCGGCAGCTTAATCGGGCTGGCGGCGTCGACTGGGCCGAAAGCGTCGGATTCGCTCGGTGAACTCGGCCAGACGATCAGCAGCGGTCATTCCCTCGTAGCGCAATTGCAGGTAGAGGGCGTTGATCGCCACAATATCCCCGGCCAGATCCGGACGAACGCCAATCACCGCGCGGGCAAAATCGCTTGGACCTTCAGCCGGCTGCGGACCTCTGCCGATGTTGGCCAGCCGATTACAGAATCGCCGATACTGCCGCAAAACCGGATCGACCGGACGAACCCCGGCCCGACCGAGCATGAACGCCAGCGCAGCCAGAAACACCGCGCAGCTGGTCATCATTGCAGCGACCAGGCCTGACCAGGAGGGCTTCGTAAAGCCCAGCGACTGCAGCAAGCTGCGTTGCACTTCCGGGCCAAATCCCAATACCCACTGGTTCCAGGCAGCATTGACCGCATCCCAGCTCAAGACCAGCCGGTTTAGCACGGGATTACCCCGCAGGCCGCGAATGCCATCACGTTCGCCGACTGGTAGCGCCTCCTCCAGACTGTATTCGATGCGTTCAGGCGCCACCGCCGCGGTTGGGTCGAAGCGCAGCCAGGCACCATCGAGCCACACTTCGGTCCAGGCGTGTGCGTTCGATTGGCGCACGATCCAGTAATCCGCCAGCGGGTTTCTTTCGGCGCCCTGGTACCCGGTGACCAGGCGCGCTGGGATGCCGGCGGCACGCGCCAGCACAGCAAAAGCCGATGCATAATGCTCACAAAAGCCTTTCCGGGTTTCGAACAGGAATTCATCGACCGGGTTGTCACCCAGGAGCTGGGGCGAAAGAGTGTAATAAAAAGCTTCCCGCCGGAACATTCTCAGTAGCTCCATCAAATAAGCGCGATCGCTGGTGGCGGCGCGGCGCAAGCGCTGCGCCATCGCCACGCTATTTGGATTGCTGGCCGGTGGCAGGAATGTGTTGGCCTGAAGATACCGTGGGTGCTCGTCAATTCGGTTGATGCCGCCGGTGACCGAGCCGGCACGATACGCGATCCGTTGACGGATCGGAGTTTGGTTCATCAACTGATACCCACCGGCAAGATACCCACGCGGCGCGTCCCATTGCGCGGGCGTTTCCAGGGCCAGTAACCAGCGGCGCCCGTGTGGCTCCAGGATCAGTTCATAGTCGACGGTCGCAGCATGTTCCGGTGTAGCGGCGTCCGCTCTCGGGCGCAGCCCCCGATCTCGCCATGCCCAGCTGCGTCCATTGAAGAAACTCATTACCGGCCCGCGCCAGTAGCGTTCCCGGGGTTCGGGCACGGCCGATTCAAAACGCACACGAAAGGCCACAGCGTCGGAGCGGCTCAGGCTGGAAATGTCGCCTGGATTGACCGTATCACTTAAGCCCGTGATCCCGCTGCCGCCGCCGGCTGGCAGGGCCCAGAATGGGCCCGGTACGCGGGGGAACAGAAAGAAAAGCAGCAACATTAACGGTATCGCCTGTGCGATAAGCACCATCGCATGCATCAAGCTTCGGCGCGGTGGAAACGGTGGCCCGCGGACGCTTGATTGCAGCAGCGCGCAAATCGTAAAAGTCGTGCCGAGCAGCAGTAGGCCGACTGACCAGATCGCCTGTTCGCGCAGGAATGCGGCGAACAGCAGAAAAAAACATATCAACGCGACAATGGCCTGGTCGCGTTCGGCCCGGGTCTCGAGCAACTTCAGTCCAACCATGACCAGTAACAGGGCCGTACCCGCCTGGACACCGCTGATGCGCCGGTATGTCCAGATGACCGCGATAAGACCAAACAGTGCCAGCGGGATGCGCAGCCAGCCGGACGGCAAACTCCAGCGACGTTGCTCGGCAAACAGCCGCCAGGTCGCGATGCTCAGCACCAGTGCGATGATCCACGGACTTACGAACGGAAAATGCGGCGCACTGGCGACAAGCATCGCGCCAATCAGCCAGGCAATGCGAACGACGTCACCGGTCGCTGCTGCATTCATGCCGATGGTTCCTGGCTTGCGCCGTCGTCCGTCTGCCCAAATGTCGCCAACTGTCGCAGGCATTGGTGCACGTGCTGCTCGCCGCGCTGAGGTGCTATCGCGCTGCCTGGCAACCGCAAGCCAAAAGCTTGTCGCTCTCGATGTGCGTCGAGTACCAGTCGGGTAAGCATCGACAACCGGCTCTCGGTGTTCGCGGCAGCGACGGCATCCCATTCGATCCACAGCGGCTGCTGGCCGCCTTCACGATACTCCTTGACGAGCAGAGTGCCGAGGCGAGCCACACTCTTCCACGCGACGCGCCGAGGAGAATCACCGGGACGAAATTCGCGCAGCCCGGAAAATTCGTCGTCACCAGACTGTTGTTGCCCGCCTGCATCCTGCGCGCTGGAAAGCACATCGAGTGGCGGCGAAGAATCGGCCGGTTTCGGGTAGACCAGCGCGGTTGTATCCAGGTTTATCCACGCCCAGGCTCGAAGCAAACCCAGGGGAAAAGTGGTGCTGACCGCCAGCCGTGGCGTTTGCATCCAACCTCTGCTTGGTGCGTCCAACGGCAACGAAAAGCGCGCATCGGACAGCGGGCCAATGTCGACGTAGCGCGGGGATGACCGGTCCCAGGCGACGCGAATTTGCCAACGGTGCATTGTGCGCGAGTTGCCCGCAATAAATCTGAATTGCGCTTGTTGCCCGGCGAAGACCGGAGCGACACCCTGAAAGTCCAATCGGAGCCCAACGAGATTGCGGTGGCAGTGATGCATGGTAACCAGGCCGATGCCGGTTAGCAGGAAGGTCAGTGCAAAACCCATGTTGTTGTTGTAGTTCATCGAACCGAGCAACAAGACGAAAACGGTCAGCGCGTATGCGAGTCCGGTTCTGGTCGGCAGGATGTAAATGCGACGGCGCGCCAGTTCGAGGCGCTGCGGGTCGACGCCCTGGCGGCGTCGCGCCCATCGCCGGCCCCGGTCGCCGATCTGGGCGGCCGCGTATTGCCAGGGAAGCCGCAGCACGCTCAAGGAATGGGCACCGAATCCAGCACGAACTGACCGGACTGCCGCTCGGCAGTATCAACTTCGGCTCTCAGGCGCAGGCGATGCCCTGCGACCGCCGGGAACACCGCCTGCACGTCTTCCGGGTGTACACCGGCATGTCCGCAGATCAATGCCCAGGCGCGGGCTGCGCTGATCAAATCAATGGACGCCCGGGGCGACAGTCCAAGTTCAAACTCCGCTGCCGAACGCGTAAACCGGACAAGGGCCTGCACGTAGTCCAACAGCGCATCAGAAACCGCAATTTGCCGGGTTGCTGCTCGCATTTCGATCAGGCTGGCATCACCAACCAAAGGCTCCAGCTGATCCAGTAAGTTGCGTCGGTCGTCGCCGCAAAGCAATTTGCGCTCCAGTTCTTCGGCCGGATAGCCCAGCCCGATGCGCATTAAAAAACGGTCCAGCTGGGACTCGGGTAACGGGAAGGTACCGATCTGATAAACCGGGTTCTGCGTCGCGATCACGAAAAACGGACTGGGTAAGGCGTAGGTTTCGCCATCTACCGTGACCTGGTGCTCCTCCATGGCTTCCAGCAGGGCGCTTTGTGATTTGGGTGTCGCCCGATTTATTTCGTCGGCGAGTATCAGCTGGGCAAACAGCGGTCCTTTGTGGAATTGAAATCTGGCTTCGGTCTGCTGGTATATGGTCACCCCGATCACGTCGGCCGGCATCAGGTCACTGGTGAACTGGATACGGCTGAAACTGAGATCCAGCACCACAGCGAGCGAACGGGCCAGCAGCGTTTTGCCGACTCCGGGAACGTCTTCTATCAGCAAATGCCCGCCGGCGAGCACGCAGGCCAGCGCCAGCCGAATCTCATCGTCTTTACCGAGGATGACCTGGCCAACCTCGTCAGTCAGTTTGTCGGCGACGGCGGTCGCCTGATGAATCGCAGCATTCATGGGTCACGGCTCCCCGGGCTGCGCTTGCGCCGGGCGCTTAAATCAGTTCATCCAGTTTCTCGAGCTGGGCATCAATCTGGCTGATTTCGCGTTCCAGGTCTGTGAACCGTTGCCGTTCTTTGGCCAACACCGCCGCTGGGGCTTTGGCGAGGAATTGCTTGTTTTCGAGCTTGCCCTGAACCTTTTGGAGATCATGCGTGCCGCGGCCGCGCTTTTTCTCCAGGCGGAGCTTTTCGGCCGCAACGTCGATCACACCCGCCATTGGCACCAGGATTTTCATCGCCCCGAGCAGCGCGGTTGCGGACGGCGGCGGCGATTCGTCGTCGGCGAGGACCCGGACGTCAGCGAGTCGGCCGAGGTTCTTTAAATACAGCGCGTGGCGCGCCAGCAACTCCTGGTCCGTGTCCGACGCACCCTGTAACAGCACGGACAATGGCCGACCGGGCGCAATGTCCATTTCGCCACGAATCTGGCGAATGCCAATAATGACGCCCATGATCCATTCGATCTGCTGCTCGGCATCTGCATCCTTATCGAACGCGTCCGCGCTTGGGTAGGCCTGCAGCATGATCGTTGCGCCGTCGCGAGGCGCCAGTTTCTGCCAGATCTCCTCGGTAATAAACGGGATCAGTGGGTGCAGGCAGCGCAGCAACGCGTCGAGTACTTCAACCAGGGTTTCGCGCGTCGCCGCTTTCGACGAATCCGTAGCATCCGTATCCTGCAACGCGGTTTTAGACAGCTCCAGGTACCAGTCGCAGTATTCGTTCCAGGTGAACTCGTATAGCGTTTTGGCCGCGAGATCGAGGCGGTAGGATTCCAGGTGTTTACGCGTGTCCACGATTGTCTGATTAAGGCGCGAACGAATCCAGCGGTCACAAAGGTTTTGATCCGCGGGGGCTATCGGCGCGGACGGAGCATCTGGAGTTTGATTCATCAGCACATATCGGGCCGCATTCCAGATTTTGTTACAAAAATTTCGGTAACCCTCTATTCGATTCAAATCGAATCGAATGTCGCGGCCCGTGCTGGCCAATGCAGCGAAGGTAAAGCGCAATGCATCTGTACCGAACTCGGGGATGCCATTGGGAAATTGCTTGCGGGTCGCGGCCTCGATCTGCGGTTTCAATTGCGGCTGCATCAGTCCGGCGGTGCGTTTGTCCAGCAGCGTATCCAAATCGACCCCGTCTATCAGGTCCAGCGGATCGAGCACGTTTCCCTTGGACTTGGACATCTTCTGGCCTTCCTGGTCGCGAATCAGCCCGTGTATGTAAACTTCGCGAAACGGCACATCGCCGGCAAATTTCAGGCCCATCATGATCATCCGTGCAACCCAGAAGAAGATGATGTCGAAACCGGTGACCAGGACGCTGCCAGGGTAGAACGTCTTCAGGTCTGACGTGTCGTCGGGCCAACCCTGTGTGGAAAAGGGCCACAGCGCAGACGAAAACCAGGTGTCCAGAACGTCTTCGTCCTGGCGAAGCACCAGATCTGGTGCAAGGTTGTGCCGTTGCCGGGCTTCGGTCTCTGATCGGCCGACATAGATGTTCCCGGCGTCGTCATACCACGCGGGAATTCGATGGCCCCACCACAGTTGCCGGCTGATGCACCAGTCCTGGATGTTGTGCATCCACTCGAAGTAGGTTTTGGACCAGTTTTCCGGTATGAAACGAATGCGGCCATCCTCGACCGCCTGGATGGCTGGCTCAGCCAGGGGCCCCATTTTCACGAACCACTGGTCTGTCAGGTACGGTTCCACGATCGCGGTGCTGCGATCACCGCGCGGAACCATCATCGAGTGATCTTCGATCTTTTCAAGCAGGCCCGCGGCCTCAAGGTCGGCGACGACACGTTTCCGGGCGTCGAAGCGGTCGAGGTTCCGGTATGGCTCCGGCGCGTTGTCGTTAATCTCTGCGTTGGTTGAAAAAATATTGATGATTGGCAAATCGTGTCGCAGGCCGACTTCGTAATCGTTGAAATCATGGGCCGGCGTAATCTTTACGCAGCCGCTGCCAAACTCGGGGTCGACGTATTCGTCCGCGATGACCGGTATCTGCCGGCCCGTTAGCGGCAACTCCACCGTTAGCCCGACCAGCGAACGGTAACGTGTGTCTTCGGGATGCACGGCTACGGCTGTGTCGCCAAGCATCGTTTCAGGTCGAGTCGTGGCTACAACGACATAGCCGTCCCCACTCGTTAGCGGATAGCGGAAATGCCATAGGTGGCCTTGCTCTTCTTTCGACACTACCTCGAGGTCGGACAGGGCCGTGTGCAACACCGGATCCCAATTCACCAGACGCTTGCCCCGGAAAATTAAGCCTTCATCGTATAGTTGAACGAATACTTCGATGACTGCCCGCGACAGGTCCTCGTCCATCGTGAACCGTTCGCGACTCCAGTCGACCGAACTGCCCATGCGCCTGAGCTGCTGCGCGATCGTATCGCCCGATTGCTGTTTCCAGTCCCAGACTTTCTGCAGGAACGCTTCCCGCCCGAGGCTCAGGCGATCCTGACCGGCGGATTCGATCTGCCGTTCGACGACCATTTGCGTGGCGATACCGGCGTGGTCCATGCCGGGTTGCCACAAGCTGTTGTAACCGAGCATACGGTGATATCGCGTCAGGGCGTCCATGATCGTGTCCTGGAACGCGTGCCCCATGTGCAGTGTGCCGGTGACATTCGGCGGCGGAATCATTATCGAGTACGGCTCGCCGTGACCGGACGGCGCAAAATAGCCAGCCTTCTCCCAATGCGCGTACCAGGCTTTCTCAATGGCGGCTGGCTTATAGGATTTTTCCATCAGGCCTCAGGTTTTCCGTTGGACTCACCGGGGCCACCGGAAAATTGTTCTTTCAGGATGTCATCGATCAGTATTGGAAGTTCGTGCTGGGCTCTGCGGCGCAGCCGCTCCGCCAGCGTAAATTCCAGATCCTTGAGCATATTTGCCAGCAGCCGTTCAATGAGGAGGAGGCCGCTCTTGGTCAGCCGTGAGCGCAACAACTCCAGGTCCGCCTCATCGATTTGGCTTGCTGCTGGCGTTTCCTCGGCACCCGCCTGCTTTTCGATGCTCTCCGTTAACAGTGGAATGCGATCGCTTGCCACAGCAGTCATCCAATCGGATGGGTTTCTATCTGACAACCCTGATCGCGGTAGTACTGATAGCGTTGCCGGCCGGCCGCGCGGCAACCCTCGCTGCGATCGACGATCTCGGCTACGCGGGGGAAGGCCGCATAGAAAGACGGCGTTTGTTCGGACAGATTGATCAGCAGATCGCCTTCGCCGGTACTATCGGTGCCGGATCCAATCGTCACCGGTGCGGCAGGGATGCGGCCCGGTTCGACGAGTTCATGCGGCACAAAGCTGCCACCGCGGAAAGTCCAAAGCAAATCGTCAAGGCGCCGGGCATCGGCTTGGGTTTCGGCGTGGGCGTAAATCCTGTGGGAGAGTACGTAAGCCTTCTCCGCCAAACGGCAGGCGAATCGTAACCGGCCACTCGGCTCGGTTGATTCAAGGACGTAAAAGTCTACGCGGGTCGCTGCGTTCGGCAACACCAATTCCTCCGGGCGGTTCCACCGATGCGCCGAAAATCGCAGTGCTCGGATGACGGTGCTACGGGGCTCTATTGATCCAGCAGGAATTCTACCAGCAACGGCACCGGCCGGCCGGTGCTGCCTTTTCTCGCGCCGCCGCGCCATGCCGTGCCAGCGATATCCAAATGAGCCCAATCGGTGCCATCAACGAACCGGGACAAAAAGCACGCGGCAGTGATTGTTCCTGCGTCGCGTCCACCCACATTTGCAACATCGGCAAAGTTACTCTTCAATTGAGCTTGGTATTCATCGTCCAGCGGCAACTGCCAGGCCGGGTCATCGGCAGCGTTTCCGGCATCGAGCAGTTTTTTAGCCAGCCGGTTGGAGTTCGACAGCAAACCCGTTCGATGTTTACCGAGCGCAACCACGCAGGAACCGGTTAGCGTAGCGACATCAATCATCGCCGCCGGCTTGAAGCGTTGGGCGTAGGTCAATGAGTCGGACAGAATCAGCCTGCCTTCAGCATCGGTATTCAGCACCTCGATCGTTTGGCCCGACATCGACGTGACGATGTCCCCCGGCTTGGTGGCTTTACCGCTGGGCAGGTTCTCCGCCGCGGGCACCAGGCCGACGAGATTTACCTTGAGTTTGAGTTGGGTGATTGCCTTCATGACTCCGACAACAGTTGCTGCACCGCTCATGTCGAATTTCATTTCATCCATGGCGCCGGGCGGTTTGAGTGAGATGCCACCCGCATCGAAAGTGATGCCCTTGCCAATCAGCGCGATGGGAGGCTTGGCCGCGGCGGCGCCACGGTAGCGCAGGACGATGAACTTGGCCGGTTCGTCGGTTCCTGCCGTAACAGACAGCAGCGCACCCATTTTCAATTTGCGCATTTCCGCTTCGTTAAGCACCTGGACCGTCAGTTTCGGCGCGTTCTTCGCGAGTTCACGCGTGCGTTTGACCAGGTACGTGGGCGTGCAGACGTTTGCGGGCAGGTTGCCCAGGTCACGGGTCAGGTCCTGGCCAGCGCCGATGGCGTCACCGTGAGCAATTCCGCGCCGGGCGCGGGTAGCCGCTTTCCGATCACGAACGGCGATACCGAGGGTCTTGAGGGCGGGTTTGTCGACCTTCGAATTGGATTTCATCGCGGTGAATCGATACGCCGTGTCATGCCAGGTTTCCACGGCGATCCGCGCCAGCCGATACGCATCGCTGCCGGCAACGCGTTCGAGGCTCACATATGAAATCGCATCGGTATGATTCGAACCCGATAACGCAGTGAAGGCAGCGCGCATTGCCTTCCGATAAGCGCGGCCGTCGAATTCGTCTTTCGGGCCGCAGCCCACCAGCAACAAACGGTCAAACGGACATCCTTCGGTCTGCGTTAAAAGCAAGGTCTGGCCCACTCCGTCACGCAGATCGGCACTTTTGTTAACCGCTGAAATTGCTCCGCTGATGACAGAATCGATTGCCCGCGCCGCCGTGCCGAGCTTGCCGCCGTCATAGACCGGCACGATGGCGACATCGGCGCGCTGTTCTGTCGATTTGCCCGTCTTGACCTGATACCGCATCAGGTATCCCCTGTGTGCTGTTTTTGGCGGCCGCGCCGCTGACTTGACTCTCAGCTTCGGCAGCCCTGAAGATAGGGCAAGAGAGCCACATTCTTCCCCAAACGAATGCGGCGTAGTTTACTCGATTATCATCTGACTCGCGAAGCCGTTCGCTGCCTGGAACCGATCACGCCAATGCCAATAACGGTCCGTACAGACGCCGCGCTCACGCCGGCATTACGATTCGGCTGATCCGCCATGTCCAGCATACTCAGTCGCTATATTCTGAAAGAAACAGCTCAGACCTGGTTGGTCGTGACATTGGTGCTGCTGATGGTATTGCTGACCAATCAGTTTGCCCAGGTGCTGGGGGACGCCGCCGCGGCCAAACTGCCCAAGGATGCAGTGTTAACGGTGATGGGCTTCAGCTCGATCACCTATCTGACCATACTGATTCCATTGGGCATGTTCCTGTCCGTCATGCTGGCAATGGCCCGCTTTTACCGCGATAGCGAAATGGCCGCGATGATGGCATCGGGTGTTGGACCGTTGGCCTTGTACCGCCCGTTGATTACGTTTGCGCTGGTACTCGCAGCGACTGTCGGTTACTTGTCGATGGATCTGGTGCCCCGTGCTACCGAGCGCGTACAGATCATCAGCGAAAAGGCGAAACAACAAGCCGAGTTGGGTCTGCTCGAGGCCGGCCGATTCGTATCCTTCGGCTCCGACGACGCCGTCATGTACGCTGAAAAAGTGTCTGACAGCGGGCGCTTGACCAACGTGTTCGTACAACGCCGGCGAGGTGAAACGGTTGAGGTGATTCTGGCGGAACAGGCGGCGCAGCAAAATGACGACGACGCCGGGGTCAGGATATTGACCTTCTACAATGGACGGCGCTACGAAGGTGTGCCGGGTAGCTACGAGTTTCGAGTGATCAAATTCGAGGAGCACGGCATTCCGTATGCGATGCCCGGTGTCACTCCACCCGAGCTTGCGCTGGAATCGCAATCTACGCAGGACTTGTTTGCTGCCGACGACCCGGCGGCTGCCGCCGAGTTGCAGTGGCGGATTTCGGTGCCAGTCACATTGCTCGTTTTGACGGTGCTGGCGGTTCCATTAAGCCGAAGTGCACCCCGCGAAGGGCGCTATAGCCGCGTTACCGTCGGTATCCTGGTCTACGTTATATATGCCAATCTGCTGGGGGCAGCCAAAGTCTGGGTCGAACAGGGGGTGGTGCCACAGGTAATCGGTATGTGGTGGGTGCACGCGCTATTTTTGCTGGCCGCCATCGGCATGCTGCTGCACCAGTACGGAGTATTCTCGAACCTCAAGCTGACTCCGCAGGCGAGATATGCTGCCGTGACGATCCTGAACCGCTACATATTCAGATCGATTGTCGGCATGTCGGCCATGGTCTTGCTGTTGTTGCTGTCGCTGGGCGGTTTCGTCGAATTTATCGGGCAACAGGACGATCTCGGTGTTGGCACTTACGGCGTACCCGAAGCCCTGTTGTATGTACTGCTGAAACTGCCGCGGCTGGCGGCCGGGATGTTGCCGGTTTCGGTGCTGCTGGGCGCATTGCTCGGGCTTGGCAATCTCGCCAGCCACAGCGAGATGATCGTCATGCGATCGTCCGGTGTATCGATCGGCGAGCTCGTCAAAGCTACCGCGCGTGCCGGCATTGTCATTGCAATTTTCGGCATCGTGTTAGGAGAGTATATGTCGCCGCCGCTGGACCGTTACGCACGCCAGCTCAAAGCCTTTAGCAAAAGTGGAGAAGTTGATATCGCCGGTGGGCAAAGCGTTTGGGTTCGTGACGGGCGTACGATATTCAATGTCAGTCGGGCGAGCGAGCGCAACCGATTTGGTGGTGTTTATGTTTTCGTCATGGGAGAAAACGGCGGGCTTGCGGCCATTGGACGGGCCAATTCAGCGCAGCTGACGGAGGAGAACGAGTGGATGCTGAATAATTTTGCTGAAACGGTGTTTACCGCTGACGGTGTAACAACCCGCAGGCTTGCCCGGACATCGCAGCAAAACAATCTGACGTCTGATTTGCTGGCCCTGACCGAAGTCCGTGCCAGCAGCCTCGACGCGATCGAGTTATATCGCTACATCCAATACCTTCGCAACAACGGCCTGAACGCGTCCCGGTACCAAATCGCGTTCTGGGCACGCCTGTCGATGGCAGCCGGAATTGTGGTCATGTGCGTGCTGGCGCTGCCGTTTGTACTAGGCGATCTTCGATCCACCGGCGGCGGGGCACGCATGTTGATCGGCGTCGTTATCGGCCTCGCGTACTTCCTGCTAAGCAAGACCATGGCCGACAGTGGCGAAGTCTATAACCTGAATCCATTTCTCGTTGCATGGCTGCCGACTATCCTGCTGGCCGGCGCCACGATCATCGCATTGGGCCGAACCCGATAGTTCAATCCGCGATCAACGCGCCGCACACTAGTGTTTGCGTAGCACGACTACCCGTGAATGCGACCAGCGGTCGTGCCAGGTCAGCCCGTCGGGGTCGAACAGCATCCAGAGGAAACCGATACCGAGCGCGGCAAGTGATACCAACGCCCCCAGGTAACGAATGACCGCAGCGCGCAGGCTCAGCGGAGCGCCACTGGTGGCAGTGACCTTCAGACGCCAGGCCCGCATGCCCAGCGTCTGACCACCGTGGCTCCAGAAGCCGGCAAAGAATGCACCGCCCAGCAGCAACACCGTGAGTTGGTAGGCCCAGCTGCCCGGGGGCACCGGAGCGCCGAGCAGTGCCACCACGGGCACCGAGGCCGTCATGAGCAGCGCGAGCAACAAAAGCGCGTCATAGACGCCGGCAGCGAGGCGGCGAAGCAGTCCGGCAGCCGCCGCGCCCGGGCCGGGATCCGAGTCTAAAAATGTCCTAGATATCGGCATTTTGCGACAGATTCGTAAGACTTTCCCTCGGTTTGGTGGATGCTCTGTCTACCGTCACCCATCGCCGCGCTACCGCGGCGCAAAAAAGGGTGACTACGGTGGCACTTAGGGAGAACAACATGCCCCCGGTAAAAGATCCACAGCCAGGATCCCAAGGGATTCCTGATGCGGAGGATACCCTGATCGAAGACTGGGATCCGTAGGTGGCTTCCATCGTGGAGTCCACCCAGGCACAGGCCGCCCCCGCCAACCCGGCCCGGGTTACCCCGGCCCCATGGACAGACTTGCCCTCCGATTCCATCTGCCGGCGGGCGCAATTGCTGTCGGGCAAATACGACTAGCGCAATCGGTCCAACCTCGATACGCATTGCCGGCCACGCATAGGGCCGGTCGGGCCGATCTGCGATAATTCCCCCGGAATTTGATTAACATGCGGAACTATGACCGGCGGCAGGGGGGCGATCATGGGTGAAGGGCAGCGAATTGAAATCGAATATTGCACCGGCTGTCGCTGGCTTTTGCGCGCTGCCTGGATGGCGCAGGAGCTGTTGTCGACGTTTGAGGCCGAGCTTGCCGAAGTGGCGCTGATACCCGGCGCAACCGGTGGCATCTTCGAAGTTCGTATTGAAGGGAAAACCCTGTGGTCAAGACACGAACAGGGGCGGTTCCCCGAGCCCAAAGAAATCAAGCAACGGGTTCGCGACGTCGTGGCACCGGGCCGAGACCTCGGGCATGTCGACGGCTAGGCCCGTGCCCATCCGATGAGCGGCATCGACGAGTCATCGGCACGGACCGAAACGTCGCAGGATCACAGCGCGGCCCTGCGTTATTGCGACGACAAATTTCGTACGCATTGGGTCCGGTACCTTAGCCAGTCCCTGATGGCCGCGGTCAGCGTGCTGGTGGTGCTGCTGATTCTGGATTCGGTCAAACAAACCGTTTTGATTGCGTCACTAGGCGCGAGTGCTTTTATTGCCTTTGGCATTCCGCGTAGCCAGTATTCCCGGCCGCGATACCTGATCGGCGGGTATCTGATCGGCATGCTTGTCGGAGCCACATCGTTTCTGCTGGCCTCGTGGTTGGCGAAGATGGCCATGCTGGACATGCATGAAGCGCAAATCATATTCGGTGCTCTTGCCACTGGCCTGGCGATGCTTCTGATGGTCATCACCGACACGGAACATCCACCCGCTGCGTCGCTGGCCTTGGGGTTCGTGCTGAACGAATGGGATGCGCTGACCGTGCTTGCGGTTATAAGCGGTATCGTCGCACTGGCTTCAATCAAGGAAGTATTGAAGTTCCGGCTAATCGATTTGTTGTAGGCAAAGTGCGGTTTCGTCGGAAGGCGCGCCGAAAATAACCGAAGCCATTCGCGTTCGGTTTTACGATGTCAGCGCCCGCCTGCTTGCACCGGATCTGGCGTACGCGGCTTAGGCATCAAATCAGGCCGGTGTATGAGCAGTCCCCAACCGTCATCGTCCCAGAATAATTAGCAATCCCTTCAACATTGTAGTTGTGGACGATGGTTACACCTTTATCGAGCCATGCACGTCGCACTTTATCCTGGCAGTTGAAACTCGTGTGGTCATCGGATATATCCGCCATAATCGCATCGATCAACTCCTCGGAGATTCCTGCTTCTATTGATATGCGATAGGTGTATGTCACGACACCGCCAGCGTAGTCTGCCAGTTCGAGCGTGACGGCGTCATCAATCACTTTAGGCAGTCCTTGCCGATACTCCGCCATGAACGTGGCCATCGTGTGATCGAAGGTTTCAGGGGCCATACGTTCTACAGCCTTCAAGGTTTTGTTTTCCGTCGGTAGGGTCAGAGCTCCCAACAGGGCGTAACGCGTAAAGCCAAAGGCGACGAGGCCGACGCCAATCAAAAAAAGGCACTTCGTAATAGTTTTCACAATGGGCTACGTCTGCGTAGCAGGTTCCTAAGACGTCTGCGAATGGTCCGTTATTAATTATTCTGCGGCATCACCATGTGCTTGTTCTTGCTTCATTGTGAGCGCCGGCAATGCCAGCTAACGCTAGCACAGGCAAAATACCTTGAGCAATGTTTTTATCAACTAAGTCAATCACTTAACTTAACACTGGCTCGCCAGCGCAAATTGGAGTTAACCCGAAAAACGACCTCGCGCGGGTAGTCCGGCGATCCGGGCGGCGCTTTTCGCCCGCATCCAGGGCAGTTTTCGCCCAAGCCACAGCCCCGATTTGTCGGCCGTGATCGGAGCCAACGGAACCGGTCGCCACCGGGGACCAGGTCACAGCATAATTCCCTGGGTTTTCATAACCTTATACGGGCACTATCCGGCCTGCCGGGACCCCCGCCAGTGTGCGTTCGGTCACAGCACAATTATGTTGATTTCCCTAATCTTTCACCGGGTTTGTCCGTGTTTTTTGTCCGTTTAAATCATCCGAATTATTGATGCCAAACGAAGCAAGCAAGGTGATTAATTCCTGGCTCATGCTGCAATGCAAATTGCTGGCGGGGACCGTACGATCCGTGGCGCTATTGGGTGAACCCGACCAGGGACCCTATCGGCCAGTAGCCTCGTGGCCCAAGGCGGCCGGCACCACCCCGGGTTTATCCAATGCCGCTGCATCGGCGCTGCATCAGCGCCGTATCGTTGTGCGCGGCAAGGAATCGGCCCCGGAGGCAGCGAAGCAACAGGGCGACATTGTCGCCTGCCCCATATCGAAAGACGGCGCATTACTCGGCGCGGTTGCGGTCGAAATCACCAGCCGATCACGCGCCGAGCAACAAGCGGCAGCGGCGTCACTGGCCGCGAACTCGGTTTGGTTGCAACTGTTGATGCATCAGCAGCCGGGCGGGGACGATTCGCAACCCGTTGCCGTTGTGGACCTGGTCGCCGCCTGTGTTGAACATTCCCACTTCGAGGCGGCCTCCAAATCGGCGGTAACCGAGTTCGCGACCAAGCTGGGCTGCGAAAGGGTGAGCCTGGGGTTTGTTCGGCACGATCACGCCGAGGTTCGGACGATGTCCGGCACCGCCAATACACACCTGAAAATGCATGTGACCCGTGCCGTCGGCGCAGCGATGGACGAGGCTATCGGTCAGGACGCCAGGATAGATTTCCCGAAGGCATCGACGGGCAGTTTCCATGCCAACCGTTGCCACGAGGAACTGGCAAAACTGTGTGGCGGCGGAGCTGTCTGCACGATCCCGATCAGCTACGAAGGGACGTTGGTAGGTGCCATGACCTTCGAACACGAAGACGAGAACGCATTCGATCAGAAAACCGTGGCGTTGTGCGAAACGGTAGTCTCCCTGATTGGACCGATCCTGTTCGACAAGTCTCTGCGGGATCGATGGTTCGGCGCCAAATTACGCGAGGCGCTGAAAATCCAGCTGAAAAAATTGCGCGAGCCCGGCAGCCTGGCGCTGAAAATATGCGCCGCCGGGGCAGTGGCTGTCGTCGCTTTCCTGATCTTCGCGACCGGGGAATATCGAGTGACAGCCGACGCCACACTCGAAGGGTCCGTGCAACGCGTGATCGGCTCCCCAGTCGCCGGTTACATCACCGAAGCAAGCGCTCGCGCCGGCGACATCGTGACGGAGGGACAGCTGTTGGCCCGGCTCGATGACAAGGACCTGGAGTTGGAGCGGGTCAAGTGGTCGAGTGAGAAAACCCAGTTGCAGCGGGAGCATCGCCAGGCAATGGCGCTGCACGACAGTAGCCGCGTCAGCATATTAAAAGCGCAACTCGATCAGGCTACGGCCAGGCTTGCGTTGACCGAAGAGTATCTGTCGCGCATGCGGGTCACGGCTCCAATGGATGGCGTGATCATTATGGGAGACCTGAGCCAATTACTCGGCAGCCCGGTCGAGCGAGGCGACCCCTTGTTCGCAATCGCGCCACTGGATTCATACCGGGTCATGCTGGATGTGGACGAGCGTGACGTTCGGCAACTGAGTCCCGGACAGTCGGGCCGATTGGCCCTGGTCGGTTTCCCGGACGAGTACCTGCCGTTCGAGGTCGAGCGAATTACACCGATCGCGACAGCGGAGGATGGGCGGAATTTCTTCGCTGTCGAAGCACGGCTGGAACAGCACCCCGACCGGTTGCGACCGGGAATGGAAGGTGTTGGCAAAATCGACACCGGACGACATCGGCTCATCTGGATCTGGACGCACAGGTTGATCGACTGGTTTCGCTTGTGGACGTGGACCTGGACACCCTGATCATCTATCGCCATGGCTAGTCAACTGTTCAGCCCAATGTGGTATCGCGTCGCCGATCTGCGACCGACGCTGCGACGTAACGCCGAATTTCACCGGCATGTTTATCGTGGCCTGCCATGCTATGTGCTGCAGGATCACTCCTCGGGGCGAGCCCATCGATTCACGCCCGCCGCGCACCATTTTATTGCGCTGATGGATGGGAAGCGCAATGTTCAGGAAATCTGGGACCTCACCGAGGAATCCATCGGTGACGATGCGCCTACCCAGGAGGACGCCATCGAGCTGCTGTCTCAGTTGCATGCGGCGGACCTGTTGAAAGCTGACACCACCCCGGATACACGTGAACTCTTTCGCCGTTACGAGTCAAGCAAGCTAAAGAAACTGAAGCAACGCTTAATGAGTCCTACGTCGATTCGCATCCCGTTGATCGACCCGGACCGCTTTCTCGAGCGTTGGATGCCTTACGTCCTGCCGCTGTTTAGCGGGTTCGGGCTCTTCGTCTGGTTTGCAACCATCATCACTGCCGTGGTGCTTACCGGCTTGCACTGGCCGGAGCTGACCGAAAACGTCGTTGACCGCGTGCTGACTATGCAGAACCTCTTTTTGATCTGGCTGATCTATCCGGTCGTCAAGATGCTGCATGAGCTTGGTCACGGGTTCGCGGCTAAACGGCGGGGGTGTGAAGTCCATGACATGGGAATCATGCTGCTCGTCTTTTTTCCCATGCCCTATGTCGATGCGTCGGCGTCAGCGAGTCTGCCGGATAAGTATCACCGCATCCTGGTGGCGGCCGCCGGCATCATGGTCGAGGTATTTCTCGCCTCGCTGGGACTGTTTCTGTGGCTGGCTGTCGAGCCGGGTTTGGTTCGGGCGGTTGCGTTCAACGTCATGTTAATCGGCGGGGTATCCACGATTTTCTTCAACGGAAACCCACTGCTTCGCTTCGATGGATACTACATTCTTGCCGACGCGGTGGACATACCCAATCTTGCCAGTCGTTCGCAGCAATACATTGGTTACCTGTTCCGGTATTACGTGATCGGAATGAAACAGGCCGCATCACCCGCCACCAGTGCCGGCGAACGGTCGTGGTTATTCGGGTACGCGGTCGGCTCGACCATATTCCGGCTCGCCATTATGTTCGGCATCATTTTGTTTGTTGCCGGAAAGTTTTTGTTATCGGCGTCATCCTCGCAATCTGGGCAATGACGACCCAGGTTATTTTTCCTGTCGTCAAAAAAATCGCGTTTCTCGTCGGGAATCAGGAGTTGCATGGTCACCGTGCCCGTGCCGTCAGTATCAGCTCCGCCATCGTCGTCGGCATCGCTCTCTTGCTTTTCGTGGCGCCGTTTCCATTACACACGCAGACTGAAGGGGTCGTCTGGGCACCCGAGAAATCCGAAATACGCGCAAAGTCCGACGGCGTTATTCAAAAGCTCGTCGCGGAACCGAATTCCACCGTGGAGCCCGGAGACATCCTGCTGGAGACCGAGGATCCGTTACTCGCTTCCAAGGTGGCGGTTCTCGCCGCGGAACTGAAGGAGGCCGTTGCCGAGTACCACTCGCTGCGGTCCATTAAGCAAGTGGAGGCCGACATAGTTCAGGAGAAAATTTCGGCCATCGAAGCGGACCTCGCGCTGGCGCGCCAGCGCCTCGATGATCTGATTGTTCGCAGCCCAGCCAGGGGCATCTTCCTCGTCGACCGGCCACAGGATCTGGTGGGCCAGTTTATTCGTCGCGGAGATCGCATCGGTTTTGTCGCCGATCTATCGCAGGGCACTGTTCGTGTTGCCGTGAGCCAGGCCAGCATGGGCCGGATCAGGGAGCGAACCGAGAGCGTTCAGATTCTGCTGGTTGAACGGCTTGATGAACCGTTGACGGCGACGATCAGCCGTGAAGTTCCGGCGGCAAGTTTCAGCATTCCAAGTGCCGCATTGGGTGACACGGGCGGCGGTTCGCTGGCCGTGGATCCCAGCGACCCGTCCGGAACGACGACACTGGAACAGGTGTTTCATATTGAGTTGATTTTCGACGAACCGGTAGATCGGCTCGGCGGCCGCACCTACGTGCGTTTTGATCACGGCATGGAGCCGCTCGGCTGGCAGTGGTATCGGCAGTTACGACAATTATTTCTCAGGCGATTCGATGTCTAGCAAAATTTTGGCGCCAGGAAGAACGCTGGGATCTTATCCCGAGCGCCCGACTGCCCCACCAAACTGGTTCGAGGATGCCATACATCGCATGCTCGCACCGCTGGCGCGACGCTGGCGTCCCGGTCGGCTCGGCGCAGAGCGATTTCTTGAACGCGTGAATGACGAAGGGGCTGCATTGCGCGAGCTTGGTGCCGTCGAGCTCAGCGATCGGACAGTCGCACTTCGCCAGGAATTTCTGCGCCACGGTTTGACCGAAGAACTCTGTGCCCGTGCGTTCGCAATCGTACGCGAAATGTCCGGGCGTACGCTCGGCATGCGTCATTTCGACAGTCAGATCACCGGCGGCTGGGCGATGCTGCAGGGCATGCTGGCAGAGATGGAGACAGGCGAAGGCAAGACCCTGACCGCTGCGCTGCCGGCCTGTACCGCAGCCCTGGCTGGTATCCCCGTACACGTCATCACGGCCAACGATTACCTGGCGACACGTGATCAGGAATTGATGTCACCGCTTTACAACGTTCTGAATCTGTCGGTCGGGACGATTTCGGACGACATGCGGGACCCAACGCTGCGCAAAGCGGTTTACGCATGCGATATCGCTTATTGCACGAGTCAGGCGGTCGCATTCGATTACCTGCGCGATCGCGTCACCATGGGCCACCGGCGCGGCAGCCTGCACCGCAGCATCGATGGTCTCCGGGAAAAAAATTCACCAGCCGACAGACTGATACTCAGGGGCTTGTGTTTTGGCATCGTGGACGAGGCGGACAGCGTTCTGATCGACGAAGCCCGCACGCCGCTCAAACTATCCGCACCGGCAGGCAACAGCATTGATCCGCGTGTGTTTCACCAGGCGCTGAAATTTGCCGATCAACTCGACAACTACGGCAAGGCCTACGACATTGACGCGGGAAACAATGTCGAGTTGACGGATTCAGGCAAGGCTTATCTAGGCACCCTCGCTGAGGGCTTGGGCGGCAACTGGACCAGCGCGCGGCGTCGCGAGTTGCTGGTAAAACAGGCGCTGACCGCCAAGCATCTTTTCATTAAGGATCAGCATTACCTCGTGCGCGATGGCGAGGCTCAGATTATCGATCCGAACACCGGGCGAGTGATGCCGGACCGCTCATGGGAGATGGGACTGCATCAGGCGATCGAGGCCAAGGAGGGGATCGAGATCACCGACCCTGCCCAAAGTCTGGCTCGAATCACTTACCAACGATTTTTCCGCCGCTACCTGCGGCTCGGCGCAATGACCGGAACCGCCGAAGAAGTTGCCAGCGAACTGTGGTCCGTGTATCGCTTACCGGTGATCAAGGTGCCCAGTAATAAACCGTCGCGCCGGGCGTTGATGCCGACACGAATGTACCGGACGGCCGACGAAAAATGGCAGACCGTGGTCGCCCGCGCCAAAGCCATGCGTCAAAAGCAGCGACCCGTGTTGATCGGCACCCGAACCGTGGAGACCTCGGAAATTTTGAGCGCGCTTCTGACCAAAGCCGGCCTGGATCACCAGGTCCTGAATGCCCGCCAGGACCAGGAGGAAGCCGACATCATAGCAACGGCCGGAGAGCCGGGCCGGATCACCGTGGCGACCAATATGGCTGGCCGTGGCACCGACATTGGGCTGGCGGCCGGCGTGGTGAAGGCCGGAGGCCTGCACGTGATTGCCACGGAGTGCAACGATTCCCGCCGTATCGACCGGCAGTTGTATGGCAGATGCGGCCGCCAGGGCGATCCCGGCAGCGTCGAGGCGATCCTGTCCTGGGAAGACGAGATTCTGGATTTTTGCCGACCAGGTCTCATTACGGCGCTGGCGCGGTGGATAAACTGGCACAAGGTGAATTTGACATATAGCGCTGGTTTAGTGCTGACGCGGATTGCACAGCGATCCGTGGAGCGCAGGCATGCCCACATGCGCCGTGCATTGCTAAAGCAGGATCAGCGGCTGGACGACATTTTTGCATTCAGCGGTCCGTTGGAATAGCTATTGAGATGAGTCAACTACAACAATTAGGACGATCGGTTACGCAAGCACTCATGATGTTTGCGTTTCTGGTATCCCCCGTGACCGCCGATGAACTCGGTGATCTGGATTGCGTCATCGAGCCGCATACCGTCGTCGACCTCAGCAGCCGCGTCGACGGCATTGTCGAATCGCTGGAAGTGCAACGCGGCGAATTGAACGAAGAGGATCAATTACTCGTTCAGCTTGAAGCAGGCGTCGAACGGGCGACGGTCGCGGAAGCGAAAGCGCGCGCCGACGCAACTGCCGAGATTCTTGCAGGAAGAGCCAGTTCCGACTTTGCTAAGCGCAGAGAGGATCGAATGCAGGAACTTGCCCGCAGCCAGGCCGTGTCATTAGACCAGCTGGACGAAATGAAGACCGAAGCTGAACTGAGTCGATTCGAGCTGCAACAGGCGAGGGAAAACAAGGAGATCGCGGACCATCAACTGCGCCAGGCCCGGGAAATACTGAAACGCCACACGCTGCGCAGTCCGATCCGCGGGATCGTCGTGGAACGCTATCTGGCGCCCGGCGAATCCACCAAAGATGTACCGGTCATGCGACTCGCGGAAATCGATCCGCTGCGAGTAGAAGTGATCGTTCCGGTGTCGGCCTTTGGCGCGATTAAGGTCGGCCAGCCCGCGCTCATCCGGCCGGAGGCGCCCATGGTCGGCGAATTCCCGGCCACGGTGACCGTCGTCGATGGCGTCGCTGATGCAGCCAGCGGCACATTTCGCGTCCGTCTCGGTCTGCCGAACGAAGATTACGCTGTGCCCAGCGGACTAAAATGCCGCGTCCAGTTCCTGCCTTATGAGGACGTGCCGGACACCCTGGTGGCGGATTCAGATGCGGAGTCGTCAGAATCCGACAGTGACACACAGGAC
>PVMK01128692.1_pt1 | contig 26123 bp, 25 predicted proteins | sample 1853481 | NCBI WGS metagenome assembly PVMK01 (sample SAMN08533507, study PRJNA380276) | Marine sediment metagenome, whole genome shotgun sequencing project.
GCCTTACTCAACTCCTCAGGGCTGGCATATCGATAGAAGTATCGTTGGCCCCAAAAGCGTGGGATTCTGGGATCTATCCGCATGGCAGCTCGAGAGTCGGCAACAGCGAGTTCCACGCTACCGAGTCTGCGGTAGATCTTTACCCGTGCCTTATAGGCATCTGCCTGGGCCCTTGGGTCTCCTCTAAGCTTTGTGGCCTTGGTAGCATCTCTAATAGCTTCTTCGTCGTTGCCGCTCAATCGATATGCCTCCGCCCGGTAGGCGTAACCGCCAGTAAGCTTAGGGTCAATCTTGATGGCCTGGGAAAAATTATAGATGGCGCGTTCGTACAAGCCGCTTTTGAGGTAGCCCATTCCTAGCATCCGGTAGGCCTCCGCCTTGGCGGGGGCAAGATCAAGATATGTCTCGTAATCCTGAATCACCTTATCGTAATTTCCCTGAAAATAATAAAGTAAACCCCGCTTTTCATACGCAGCCACAAATTTTGGATTCAACTCTAGAGCCTTACTGAAGTAGTCGATCTTATTGCGAGTCACGGAGCTTTTAACTCCAAGGTTGAAATACTCCGTGGCATTGTCGCCATAGGCGGGTGCGGCGAGCAGCCAAAGTGATATGTAAAAGTAGATTACCGTCTTTTTCATTTTTGCTTTTTATGTGTATTGTGCTCTCAATTACTAAGCAAATTGCTTTCAATCTTTCTCAGAAGGTTCATTAGAGTATTACGGTCCTCTTTTGCTAGGCTCATGAAATTTTTTTCTTTATCTGGACAACCTGGGGCAAAAGGTTTTCCACAAGGGCTCTGCCCCCTTGAGTCAGATGGATTAAGAATTTTCTTCTGTCTCCCGGGGCAGGTGTTCTTGTAAGGTTTCATATATGCTACGAATAAATGTGCCTAGATAACTATTACTATAGCAAGTCTTATTTTAAATGAAATCCAAAAACCAACCCATTTCGTTTCCTGGGTGGACTCGAAAGATCTGATCGGTGAATTGGACTGTTCAATAATTCAGGTTTGGTAGAGGGGGTTGGGGGAGGTTGTGAAATATTTTAGACCACTGACTCACCTGCTCACTTCAATACTTTGGTATCAGGATGTTTTTTAAACCATTTTTTCCAGCGCGTGACCTCGTGCGGAACTTCTGGGAGTATTTTTTGGAAGTATTTGCCCTGGATTGCTATTAACCCATTTTTGTAGGGATACCAGAGAGTTCCAGTCTCCCTGTCGTACAGAACGAAAGTGGACTCATAGGTCCAACCGGATGGAACCAGCGTCAATGTCTGACCATCGATCCTACGGCTGTACACAGCCGCCAGGTTTACCAGGGGTCAGTAAGTCACAGCTACCGGCTCAGAACCTATGGTGCTGTTTGAAATTTCATGGCCCAAAAGTCGGCCTATGGTATATGCCTTCGCACTTGAGCCATCCGTAACACCTATAACCCGCATGTTTTTGGAAACGTCGGTGGTATCACTCGTTAGAAGAGAGTCGTCAAGCGGGGTGAAAGCATTTCTGCCGAGACCAAACTCAAAACCATCTGGATCAAAACCCAGCGATACAGCCTGGGTCACATCCCAGCGCTCACCGGTTCTATCCACGATATAGATCTTTTCGGCTTCTTTTAAGACAGCGGCTGAACCAATTTCATGCGTTGACAAGTACAGAGCGCCTAAAGCAAGGGGGAGGATCACGAATGGTATCCTTGACACGAACGCTTTCAGTTTCCAGCTTTTCATCGAATCTGCTCCCCGACCGCGATCCTTTTTACCAGTCCAACGGAGGTTCACACCACACCTACTGTTCGGTCTCTATTGGTCGGGCCAGAGGGCTAATTGTTACAGGCGGGACAATCAATGACGCGATACATGGAATGGATGCCGTGTCGGGCTAGGATTCCAACTCAGGCAGATCCAGATAATTGTCCAAGGCTTCCTTGTTCTTGACTTCCAGGCCATGGATGACGTTGCGCACAGCCAGTTCTACTTTCCTGCCGCTGAGAGTGTAGGGGATGTCTTCCACAGCCAAGACTTTGGCAGGAACGTGCCTTGGGGTGCGGTTTTTTCGAATTGAAAGAAATTACCGCAAAAATGCTCGCACCCCAATAAAAGAGCTCAGGAGATTGATGTATGAAAGTAATAGGATTGATAGGAGGCATGAGTTGGGAATCCACCGCAGAATACTACAGGATAATAAATAAGACGGTTAAAGAGCGGCTGGGAGGGCTGCATTCAGCGAAAATTTTGCTCTACAGTGTTGATTTCAGTGAGATAGCGACACTGCAAACAGAAGGTAGATGGCCGGAGGCAACAAAGTTCATGTGTGATGCTGCTCAGCGCATCGAGCGAGGTGGAGCTGACTGTGTCCTGATCTGTACGAACACCATGCACAAAATGGCCCCAGAAGTCCAGAGCACTGTCACCATTCCGCTTCTACATATTGCTGACACCACCGCCATAGAGATCAAAAAGAGGGGAATCAAGCGAATTGGCCTTTTGGGAACCAAATACACCATGGTGGAAGATTTCTACAAGAGCCGGCTGGTTGATGACTACGACCTCGATGTGTTTATTCCGCCAGAAGATGGCCGCAGCATTGTGAATCGGGTAATTTATGAGGAACTCTGTCTGGGGAAGGTTGTAGAGGAGTCTAAGAACCAATTTCAACAAATCATCCATGATTTAAACACACGTGGAGTTGAAGGCGTTATCCTGGGCTGTACAGAGATATCGCTTCTGATCAATCAGGAAGACTCCCCCCTCCCTCTCTTTGATACCACCGCCATCCATGCCCAAGCTGCAGTGGATTTTGCCTTGAAAGGTGGCTAGAGAAGTCTTATTGGGTGATTGATGATCGGTGAGTGGTCAGGCAATCAAATAAGGAAGAAAATATGAAGGTTGCACTTATAGGTACAGGCCTCATGGGTCGTCCCATGGGCGAAAGAGTCTTGGCTGCGGGCTATCATTTGACAGTGTTTAATAGGAGCCGCGAGAAGGCGGAACCATTACGGTCTTCTGGTGCTGAGATTGCTGCCACTGCAGCTGAAGCCATCGGCTCAGCCGAGTGTGTACTATTGATGCTCGCTGACGGGGTTGCGATCCGGGAAGTGCTTTTCGATGAGAATCCAAAACCGGACTTGGGTCAGCGCACGGTGATTCAAATGGGTACCATCTCACCTACTGAGAGCATTGGTTTTCACAAAGAGGTGCTGGAGCGTGATGGGGATTACCTTGAAGCACCGGTCCTGGGAAGCATTCCTGAGGCGAGTGCGGGCAAGCTTCTAATTATGGTGGGGGCGTCTAAGCCACAGTTTGACAAATGGTCAACCTTGCTTGAGTGTTTCGGGTCGGAACCCCTGTTGATTGGTGAGGTGGGCAAGGCGGCCGCCGTGAAACTTGCTCTTAATCAGCTAATCGCTTCGTTGACCGTGGGCTTTGCCTCCAGTCTAGGGTTAGTGCAAAGCCTGGGGATTGAGGCGGGATTATTTATGAAGATCTTGCGCCAAAGCGCTCTGTATGCTCCGATTTTCGACAAAAAGCTTCAGCTTATGCTGGATCGCGACTACGGTATTGGCAATTTCCCCAGCAAGCATCTGTTTAAAGATGTGGCGTTGTTCAGTGCTGCAGCACAAACTGTAAACCTAGAAACCATAGGTATAGAAGCTATTCACCGTCTCCTGGAGATTACCCTTGAAAAAGGATATGCTGACGGCGATTATTCGGCTTTGTTTGAAGCAGTGAGTCCAGCGGAGGGTTAGGCTCTCCGCAGCTGGCAGTCTGCAGCCCCGCGACTGCGCGCGGGACAGGCGGGACAGGCAGGCAGCGAGCAGTAATCACTGAGACTTGTCTGGAGAGGGAGAAATCTAAATGAATGAACAGAAAGCAAAAGTGTGTCACTATAGTGAAGTGGACGCCGAGGTCTTCGGGGACGAGGCCCCCGGTGTTACCATTCGCTGGGTCATTGATGAAGAGAGGGACGGAGCACCCACCTATGCTTTGCGTGTCATCGAAGTAGCTTCCGGTGGTCACACACCCGATCACACCCATCCATTTGAGCACGAGAACTTCATCATCGAGGGAAAAGGGCGGGTGCAGATCGATGGCAAATGGTTTGAAGTGGGGCCGGGCGACGTAGTGTTTGTACCCGCTGGCAGTCAACACACCTATGTCAACGCTGGTGACAAGCCGTTCACCTTCCTCTGTGGCATCCCGGTATCCAGGCTGAGGCCGGAGCGCTGAAAGGGAATTGATTTTGCGCTGAAGGTTCATGAAGATTAGCGGGCCAGAGCAAAACCGGTGCAGGAAAAGCCACCGTACCATTGTTAGAATCTGTAGGGAACTTGACAGACGAGCATAAAACAGATAAAAGATAAGTATACTTTTACTCGAAGGGTGTGAGCTGCCTGTCAACTGACAGCCATTCCCCTTGCCGGTTTGCAGCATTACCTCTCACTGTCATTCAACGCGGTTGAATCTTGGCTTTCCTCGAGGAACTACCCCGCCAGTCCTCGTTAGTCTCTAGGAAGGTTCCAATTCGTTAAAACTGCTATTTCTGCCAACGGTAAGGGCCTTGCCCGGATAGCGCTAATTTGTGCTAACCGACGGGGGAGCTGTTTGTATTTTGTTTGGTAGGTTCCATCTGAATCTCAGGAGGTGCACAGATGAGCAGCATTAAGATTGGTATTGTTGGGGTTGGCAATTGCGCCAGTTCATTGATTCAGGGCATCAATTATTACCGTGATAAAGATGGGGAAGAGGCCATTGGACTGATGCACTGGGATCTTGGCGGCTACAAGCCTTACGATCTTGAGGTGACAGCGGCCTTTGACATTGATCGGCGGAAGGTTGGCAAGGATGTGGCCGAGGCGATTTTTGCGCAACCGAACTGCACCAAGGTTTTTTACAGGGAGGTTCCGCAGACCGGTGTGGTCGTGCATATGGGTAGGATTCTGGATGGATTCTCCGAGCACATGCAAAGCCGTGATGACAAGTACACTTTTGTTCCGGCTGATGAGGCCGATCCCGGGCAGGAGGAGGTTATTCGGCTTTTGCGCCAGTCGGGGACGGAGGTTTTGCTGAACTATTTGCCGGTGGGCTCGGAGGAGGCGACCCGTTTTTATGCGGAGTGTGCTTTGGAAGCTGGGGTGGCTTTCATAAACAACATGCCGGTATTTATTGCCAGCGATCCCTCCTGGGCGAAGCGGTTCAGGGAGAGGAATCTTCCCATTATCGGCGATGACATCAAGTCTCAGCTTGGTGCCACCATTGTTCACCGGATTCTGACCGATCTGTTCAAGAAGCGTGGTGTAAAGCTGGACCGGACCTACCAGCTCAACACCGGGGGCAATACTGATTTTCTGAACATGCTCAACCGCAGCAGGCTTCTTTCCAAAAAGAAGTCCAAGACGGAGGCGGTGCAATCGGTGGCTGAAGAAAGGCTGGATGATGAGAACATCCATATTGGCCCCAGCGACTATGTGGCGTGGCAAAAGGACAACAAGGTGTGTTTCATCCGGATGGAAGGTAAGCTTTTTGGTAATGTGGAGATGAATTTGGAGTTACGCCTTTCGGTGGAAGATTCTCCTAACTCTGCTGGTGTTGCCATAGATAGCATTCGCTGTTGCAAGCTGGCGCTGGAGCGGGGTGAAGGCGGCATCTTGTATGGGCCGTCAGCCTATTTTATGAAACATCCTCCGCGGCAATACACTGATGATGAGGCTTATCGGCTGACCGAAGCCTTTATCAGTGGAACCTGGATTAAAAAGGCGGATAAAACAGTTGGTCACGGCCGCCGCCTGCAGCAGGCTGTGGCCAAAGGGTAAAAGCAGACCTCTTCAGCTCCATCCTGGGTGCGCTCCTTAATTTAATGGCAATCCTCTGCGCCATCCAAGTGCAAACCTTTGCCGGACAACAGATAAAAGGGGACAGGCGGGTAAATTGCTGGACGGTCCAGCTTGCCCGGGGAAGGGTTGGGCTGAGGTGGGAGGAAGAAGGAGAAGAATGACGGGCGAGTCCACGAAGCTACCCGCTGTCATATTGGCTGCAGGGGAAGGATTGCGCTTACAGAATGGAGCAAATGACAAGCCCAAACCACTTGCACCTCTTTTGGGCCTCAATTTGCTTGAGCGCTCGATCCTTACCTGCTGTCAAGCAGGCATAGATGAGTTCATTGTCGTCGTGGGGTATCGAAAGGATGAACTCATCCCTCAGATAGATGAGTTGAGGGAAAAGTGCGGTCTCTCCATCAAGGTTGTGGAAAATCCCAACTGGCAGGCGGGCAACGGCACTTCCGTGGCCGCCTGTGCCCCCCATTTGTCGGGTCCTTTCCTCCTGCTGATGTGCGATCATCTCTTCGAGCCGGAGATATTGCATGATCTTGTGGCCGCTGATGATGGGTCCGATGTTTGCCTGTTGGGGGTGGATCGCCGGATTGGCGATCTTTTTGATCCTGGCGACGCCACCATGGTGCGCCTTGAGGGTGCGGCCATCACCGCTATCGGCAAGGGGTTGGACAACCCTGATGCTGCTGATACAGGCTTTTTCCTCTGCCGACCGTTGTTGTTCCCTGCCCTGGAGAAGTCCCGGCGGACAGGGGACGGCTCTCTCTCGGGTGGAATCCGACAATTGAGTGGCAATGGCGAGATTCGGGCCGTAGATGTTAGCGGCCGTTTCTGGCACGATATTGATACTCCCAAAGCGTTTGAGGCCGGAGTGGACTGTCTTCTTGAGAGACTGAAGACCGCCAAGCGCATCGATGGACCTATCAGCCGTCATATCAACCGGTTTTTCTCGATAAAAATTACCCGTCGTCTGGCACGCTATTCCATCTCTCCAAACCAGATATCTGTGGTGAGTACCCTGTTTGGGTTACTCGGAGCGGGCTGCTTTTTCGGTGCGGGAGTTATCGCTTCCTGGCACTCTCTATGGATATGGGTGTTGATGGGGCTGGCCGGTCTGCTAATCTAGATTTCGTCGATTTTTGATGGAGTAGACGGGGAGATTGCCCGGCTGAAATATCAGACCAGTCCCTACGGGGCCTACCTTGATTATATGCTCGACCGCTACGTGGATGGTTTGACGGTCATGGGGATGGTATATGCTTCCTATATGCTCTCGGGCAGTTTTATAATTGTTCTTGTCGGCTTTATGGCGGTTTTCGGTCTGCCTCTTTCTTCCATCCACAGGGCCAAATTCCTGGCAGAGGCCAAGAGGAACTATCTGAATGAAGATGATGGCCTCCTGAGATATCTTCCTTACTCACGCGACGTCCGACTCTTTGCTGTCTTCCTCGGGGGGATTCTCAACAAGGTGGATCTGGCCATATATTTTTTGGCTCTTGTACCCAATCTGGTTGCGCTGCTTCGGTTACATGCGGTGAAAAAGGCGATGGCAAAATGAGGGGCTGAGTTATGGGGAGCAATGGGCTATGGTGGCGGCGCCACCTTGGTCTCTCCGTTCATGTCAAGGACAAAAGCATAGAGGAAATGGCGGCTGTCGCCAGGGAGTTGGATCTACCGTATTTGGAGATTGTGGCCGAGCGTTTCTGGAATCTGCCTGACATCGGTGGCAAAGCCCGCTGGCAAGAAATCAAACACCTCCTTCACTACTATAAACTGCGCCCTCTGGTTCACTCCTCTTACATCGAAATTAACATGGCGAGCATCAATCGCCATCTTAGAGAAGCAGCAGTGCGGCAAATCCAGCTGTGTGTCGAGTTGGCGGCCTATCTGCAGGCAGAGTACCTTGTTGTCCATGCGGGCAATCTGAACCGGAATTATCCGGCTTCATTTTTGCCAGAGGCCAGGCTGTGCTTGCAGGAGAGCCTGGAGTGGCTCACTGCACAGGCTGGAGCTGCTCGGGTAACTATTGCTCTGGAGAACGGCTGGAACGGTGAGAACCATCCCCTTATATGCAACGGAGACGAACATGCTGAGCTCATCGAGAGCGTGGGAAGCCCAACCCTCAAGGCCTTTTTCGACGTCGGCCATGCCAACACCTTCGCAGTGGACCTCATGGCCTATTTGGAACAGCTCCAACCGTACCTGGCGGGAATCCACCTGCACGACAACTCCGGAACCAAAGATGAGCATTTGCCCCTGGGTGGCGGCACAATCCACAAGTCCGTCTATAAGCGCTGTTTTGACATGGGTGTCCCAGCGGTATTAGAAATGAACTCCCTGGAGGATATAGGGAATAGCCTGGCTTACCTGGAAGAGAATATCACCTCCGATTGAGCGGAGACATCCGGCTTACAACCGGGTGGCCACCTTCCATATTGCCAGCAAAGGACCCCTTGCAGGTAAATGTAATTTTGGTACTCGCTAGGAACTACCCGGGCTCAAACTTTTCCCCCTGTGGAGGTTGAGGATCTCCCGCGGGAGTAGTTCCTTCAATCTCTTGTCCCCCCGTGCCGCAAGCCAAGACCGAAGTGAGCACCTGGGGAAAATCTGTGAAAATGCCGCTCACACCGGCCTGCACCAGTTTCTGCATGGTTTTCCTATCATTTACGGTCCGGACGTTGACGCCGAAACCCTTACTCCTGAGGAAGGCAATCTCTTTTCTTGGCAAAAGGAAAGAGAGGCGAGGATGATAAGCCTGGGCGCGAAACCGTTGTAGCAAGGCGACTGGTTGAGGATGCGGTTTTGAGACCAGGATTCCTGTGGCAATGTGGGGATGCGCTTCCCTGATCTGGGCTAGATAGTCGTGATTGAAAGATGAGATAAGGACCCTGTCCTCCATCTCCTGTTCCGTTACAAGAGCCATGACTCTATTAACAATCTGGGTGTCGCCTGGTTTTCTACTCAAATCTTTGATCTCCACGTTGACTCGCCAGTTATGTTTCCGGGTAAAAGAGAGTGCCTGGTCAAGTGTCGGAGCCGGCACCCCCGCATAACTCGTGAGGTCGGCGGGCGTAACCACACCTGCGGCAATTTGACCAAAGGGATCCTGTTCCGTGAACCAAGAGCCAAAATCAAGAAAGCGAATCTCATCAAGAGTGAACTCATGGACCAGCCATGGTTTTCTACTGGGAAAAACCTCCCTGACGTTTGAAGTACGCTTGAGAGTGCTATCGTGAATGACGATAAGTTCTGCATCCGCGGTCATCTGGATGTCCAGTTCCCACATGTCAGCGCCAACCTCCAAACCCTTACGAGCCGCAGCCAGGGTGTTTTCTGGAGCTAGGGAGCGTGCACCTCGGTGAGCAATATTCAGGGGGCGATTTTGATTTTCAGGTAAGTCCATTGTCTTTCCATCCTTTCAGGCAGACCGGATAGCATCCGGACTCCAGCAAGTCAGCCTTCTCGGAACATATGCAGGAGAAAGTTGACTAATTCTAGCGGAAAGAGTTTGGTTGCGCAGCCTTAAAATCTGGCTTCTCCTCGGAGTAGGTTGTAAGCTCTGGTGATGAGTAGGAAAATCTGCTACCTTGATAGGGCGATTGCCAAAAAGGCAAACTGGATCAAGGATTGTTTTTCCCTGTTCATAAATGCTTTTGACATCAGTATGATAGTGCTTTAAAATTCAAATTTTTGTATGCGAACGGAAAATGTCCATTCACCAACCGAGGTAAGAGCTTGGCAATCTTAAGAGGCTATACCAGACCGCAGTTTTCTGGCAAAAGGCGCAGAAGGCGAGGAGTGAGATTTATAGTCTGGACCTCACTAGTCCTCATAGTTGTGCTGCTGGGAAGCGGTGCTTACGGTTTTTATCGAGTCACCCGGAATCTTCCCCAGATTTCTTCTCTGAAAGATTACCAGCCTAGTATCGTCACCACCGTATATGCGGATGACGGTAGCCCCATAGCGGAGTATTCCTTGGAGCGCCGCATTGTGGTTCCCCTGGAGAAAATTCCTCAAACTCTCATAAATGCCTTCGTGGCAGCCGAAGACTCGCGCTTTTTCGAACACGAGGGGATTGATTTCTTTGGAATACTGCGGGCCTTGTGGAAAAATATCAAAGCGGGGGGCATTGTCCAGGGTGGCAGCACTATAACCCAGCAAGTTACCAAGTCGTTGCTGCTGACCCCCGAGAGGAGTTTTACTCGGAAACTCAGAGAGGCAATCCTTGCCTATCGGATTGAAAAATACCTATCCAAGAAGGAAATTCTTTTCCTCTACCTCAACCAAATCTATCTTGGTCACGGCGCCTACGGTGTCGAAGCTGCGGCGCAGAACTATTTTAGCAAAAACGTGGAGGAACTGGACCTCGCCGAGTGTGCCATGCTAGCTGGTCTGCCTCAGGCTCCCAGTCGCTACTCACCCTATAGTTACCCTCAGCGGGCAAAAGAGCGGCAGGTTTATGTTTTGAACAGAATGGTGGCCGCTGGATACATCACTACCAACCAAGCCGCTGAAGCTCTGGCCTACGATCTTGATATCAAGGCGCGTAAGGACTGGAATGTCGGAGGTGTACCCTATTTCGCCGAGCACGTTAGGAGATATCTAGAGGAGAAATACGGGCAAGAAGCATTATACCGCGAGGGACTGCAAGTCTACACCACAGTGAATGTGGCTCACCAGAAAAACGCGCAACAAGCCATCAGAAAAGGGTTGTACAATCTGGATAAGCGCCAGGGCTACAGAGGACCTCTCGGCCACCTGGCCCCTGAGGAAATTGAAGGGTTTTTCCAGGACCTGAAGGAGTCTGCCGAAGGAAAAGGGTTAGAGAAGGGGGCTGTGGTCAAGGGAGTAGTCGTCGGAGTCTCCAGGGAAGAAAAAAATGCGTCCGTGAGGCTTAGTGAAGGGGTGGGCACTCTTCCTGTGGAAAACATGGAGTGGGCTCGCAAGCCTGATCCAGAGATTGCCTATGGCACTGTGAAAATTAGCGATCCGACCAAGGTTCTGAAGATTGGCGATATTATTCTTGTGCGCTTAAAGGAACAGGACACCAAAGCCGGTAGCTGGGTTCTTGCCTTGGAGCAGGAGCCGGATGTTCAAGGTGCTTTGCTTTGTATGGCAAACGGTACCGGTCATGTGAAAGCAATGGTGGGCGGACTAGATTTCAAAATCAGCCAATTCAATCGTGCTATCCAGTCTCGACGCCAACCGGGTTCTTCATTTAAACCGTTTACCTATGCTGCAGCACTGGATAAGGGTTATACTCCCGCCACCATTATTATAGACTCGCCGATCATCTATACCGACGATCAAATGGACTATAAGTGGAAGCCGAAAAACTATAAAGAAAAATTTTATGGACCCACACTGTTCCGCACCGCCCTGATCTTGTCACGGAACGTGGTAACCATCAAGATCGTGCGAGATATAGGTATTGATTATCTCATAGACTATGCTCGTCGGTTTGGGATCACTGCACCTCTGTCTCGAGACTTATCTCTAGCTCTAGGCTCTTCAGGGCTTTCTCTGATTGAGCTTACCAATGCCTATTCTGTTTTTGCTAACCTGGGTGAACTGGTAAGCCCCATCTTTATCACGAAAATTTTGGACCGCCATGGCAATCTGCTGGAGGAGCACAAGACTCAAAGGGAAAGAGTACTCGACAAAGATACTTCATATATTATGACGCACTTGCTCCAGGAGGTGGTCAAATATGGCACTGGCTGGCGGGCACGCGCACTCAAGCGACCCAATGCTGGAAAGACCGGGACTACCAATAATTTGCAGGACGCCTGGTACATAGGTTTCACACCTGAATATGTAACCGGTGTGTGGGTAGGATTTGACGACGATAGAACCTTGGGAAAATATGAGACCGGATCGAGAGCTGCCAGCCCCATTTGGGTAGACTTTTCTCGGAAGATCCTCGATAAAGAACCGGTAAAGGTCTTTGCAGTGCCGGAAAATGTAGTGTTTGCGAGGATAGATCCTGAGACAGGACAGCTGGCCAAACCTGGCGACGAGAAGGCCATTTTTGAAGCGTTTAAAGAAGGAACAGCTCCCACCAAGACCACTGAGGTAACCAGACCTACCATCGATGAATTCTTCAAAGGCGACTTGGATGCGGAACCAATGTAGGCTAGAGTCGTAAATATCTCCTACCTTTAACAGCACACATCTCAGTCTTAGTCGCACCGACGCGGAGACAAGGTGACGCGGGGGCGCGGCGATTAGGACTCATGCTGATTGTTCTATATTTTTCAACTTTGGGATAACCATGCAAAAGATCTTCGGGAAAAATGGTCTGTTGAGCAAGGCTCTCGGCGACTACGAATACCGTTCTATCCAAGAAACTATGGCCCGGGAGGTAGAGGCAGCCATCGGTGAGGGACGGGAGAGTATAATAGAGGCTGGGACCGGCACAGGAAAAACCCTGGCTTATCTCATCCCAGCTGTGCTGAGCCGGAAAAAGACGATTATTTCAACAGGGACAAAAACACTTCAAGATCAATTGCTGGAACGCGATATCCCTTTCCTGCATAGAAACCTTTCCCAGCCATTCAGGGCAGTCTGTATGAAGGGAAGGGCAAATTATCTGTGTTTGTACCGCTTTCAGCGCTCTATAGAACAGCCTGAGCTACTTCCTGGTTTTGAGGGGACCGTAAGCAAAGAACTTGTTGACTGGGCTCAACAAACTACGAGTGGAGACCGGTCAGAGATCCATTGGTTGCCGGATGATTTTGTGGGGTGGGAGCAAATAAGCGCACGGGCGGACCAATGCTTGGGGCAGAAATGTGCCAGGTTCGAACAGTGCTTTCTTACCTTGCTACGACAAGAGGCGGCTACTGCGGAAATCGTCGTAGTCAACCATCACCTCTTTTTCGCGGATTTGGCGGTCCGGTCCGGTGGCTACGGGCAGGTGATTCCCCCGTATGAGGTGGTCATATTCGACGAGGCACATCTTCTGGAAGAAACTGCAAATAACTACTTCAGCATCCAGGTAAGTAGCTATCGATTGTTTGAACTTTTTCGTGACATCTCTTGGGAGATTGGAGCAGCGCGGAGCAAGGATAGCTCCCTTACCAGTTCACTACAAAGTCTCGGCAAGTTGAGCACCCACTTCTTTGAAATGTTTCCCTTCAGTGACAGAAGGCAACGGCTCCTATCTGAATCTATGAGCGGGGAGTTTCACCAACGGTGGTTGCAACTGAATCAAGCTTTGCAACAGCTCATAACCGAGCTCTTTCGTCACCAAGACCTCAGTGAGGGATTGTCGGCGTGTCATCGGCGTGCTCAGGAGGTTCAACAGAGCCTAGAGTTCATTCTGAATCAAAGCGATGCCAATTATGTGTACTGGTATGAGACGAGAGGCAAGGGTAAGTTCCTCTGGGCCTCGCCAGTGCAAGTGGCACCCATCCTACAGGAGCACCTGTTTCACCGGCCGATGCCATTCATTTTTACCTCCGCTACCCTCGCTGTAGGCGATAATCTGGATTTTTTCAAAAATAGACTGGGACTATCCCCAGAAACGGCGGGACTGATCCTTGATACTCCCTTTTCCTATCGGGAGCAAACGGTGATCTACCTGCCGAAACACCTGCCATTGCCGGATTCGCTAGATTTCGTAGAGGCAGTCGCTGAGGAAGTAGCAGCAATTCTGGAAGAGACCGGGGGGCGAGCATTCATCCTCTTCACCAGCCATCGCAATCTAAGAGAGGTCTATTCCCGGTTGTCTCATCTGGAACGATTCAAACTGCTGGTGCAGGGCGAACAGCCAAAGGCTACTCTGCTCAAGCGTTTCCGAGAGGATACCTCTTCGGTGCTGCTCGGCACTGCCTCATTTTGGCAGGGAGTGGATATGCCGGGAGAGACCTTGAGTTGTGTGATCATTGATAAACTGCCTTTCGCAGCTCCAAATGATCCACTGGTGGCGGCGCGCTTGGAAAAGATCGCTGAAGCTGGTGGGAATCCTTTCTGGGACTACCAGGTCCCCAGTGCAGTGCTCGCGCTCCGGCAAGGGCTTGGTCGGTTGATCCGGAGGGCCAGTGACCAGGGAATCCTGGCCGTTCTGGACGGTCGCCTGTTCAAGAGATCCTACGGCAAGCTATTTTTAGCGAGCTTGCCTGACAGTCTCATCACTCACCGGCGGGAAGATATTGGCAAATTCCTCAAGCGAGGGGACGCTAGCAGGTTTTCAAGACCGTAAACCTTCAAAACCTAACAACATCCCCCTACCCTTTACCCCCGCCGTTTACCACCGCTCCTTTTTTGGCCTTTTCCAACTCATTCTCGACAGCTGCCTCAAGAGCTTCCAAGGTCCTGGCCCTGGAGACCCTGCCATTGATGAAGACGGTGGGGGTGCCTCTCACTCCCATATAGGCCCCGAGCCTGATATCCTGGTTGATCCTTGCAACGATCTTGAGATCGTTGATGTCCTTTTCAAATCTCTCCAGGTCCAAACCAAGCTCGCGGGCAATTTGCCGAAACTTCTGGTCGTTCAGGGTGGTGTCATTCTCGAATAAGAGGTCGTGATACTCCCAGAATTTCCCCTGTCTTTGCGCAGCGAATGCAGCAACAGCAGCCTTTTTGGCGAATTTATGCTTTGTCAGGGGGAAGTTCTTGAAGACCAGTTTCACCTGAAGGGGGTATTTCTCGAGCAACTGCTCGAGGCGAGGCGCGATCCTCGCACAAGCAGGTCACTGAAAACAACTGAACACCCCCATGACCACTGGCGCGTCAACCGGGCCTCTTGAAGGAGAGACCGAAAGATCCGTGTCTTGGACGGGGGGTGGTGTCTTTTGGATTTTCCACTGAGCAGAGGCGAGATTCGTAGCGAATAAACCCAGAACTAGTACAAGAATCAAAGGCAATATGGTGATTTTATACGAGCGATTCATGAAATATCCGGGCTAGCGTTTCGTAGGCGAATCCTGTTTCGCAGCTTCTTTCGTTTGGCTAAGCTGTTGGGCGATTATCTCGTTGTGAGGATCAAGTTTGCGGGCTTTCTTGAGGGCGTCAATTGCTTGTGGCCACTGGTAGCCGACTCCATAGAGACGGCCTAAGGTCAACCATAATGTCCAATCATTTGGACGCCGCCCCAATTTACGCTTAACAAGGATAATGGCCAGGCTGGCCCCGAGGTATTTGTAACTGTCAGAGAAGCTTTTCCACCAGCGGCCCAATGTAGCAGACACTGACCGGGTCCTCCGATACTTCGAGAATGTTAGGTTGAGCCAGTTTGGCCTGTCAGGATGGTTAAACCGGCTCAACCGGCAAAACCGACTAACGCTTCTGATGTCTCAGGCTGAAACCGGCATCTTTCAGCAGAGTCCAGTAACGGCGACTCGCCTCCAGCCGCTCCTGGTTGTCCACCAGCACCACATGGATAACTTTGGAGAATTGTTGAACCATTTCAACCGGGCAGTAATCCATGGTCAAAAGAGATGCGATCCCTGGCACCCGTTCTTTTCGGGTTGTGATAACAACCGGCTGGGCAGACTCACTGTCCATGCTCTTCCAGAGGCCGTGAGGGACAAAGTTGTCGGGCTTGTAGGTCCAGAGCAAATCGTCCAGCCGTGCTGCCTGCTCTTCATCTATAGCGATGATTTGTAGTCTTTCACCCTGAGCGTAGGTGTGTTCTGCTATCTCACAGGCCCGCATTTCCATTCGGCTCGCAGTGACTTCAACAAAGATTACTTCCGTCATAGTTTCAACCATAACAAAAGCGGACAAACAAAAAAAGAACCACAAAGCACACAAAGGGATATTTCAGATTTCAGATTGTAGATTTGGGAAGGCATAAAGCATCATTCTGCAATCTACAATCAACAATCTAAAATTCCAACTCTTGGAGTTTTTCGTGGTGAACTGTTGGTGTCTATATGCCCAGGTAGGCCTGTTTGACGTGCTCGTTGTCCAGGAGTTCCTGTCCGCTGCCGCTCAGCACAACGCGGCCATTTTCCAGGACATAGCCGCGGTCACTTATCTCCAGGGTTTGTTTGGTATTTTGCTCGGTTACGAGCACGGTTACACCTTCCTTGTTGATACGCTTGATAATCTCAAAAATATCGGCCACCAGAATGGGGGCCAACCCCAGGGAAGGCTCGTCGAACATGATTAGCTTTGGCAGGGCCATTAGGCCGCGGCCCACAGCAACCATCTGCTGCTCGCCGCCGGAAAGGGTGCCTGCCATCTGCTTTTCCCGCTCGCGCAGCCTGGGAAAGAGGTCGAAAACCAACTCCATGGTTTCGTTCCGTTTCGGTTTGGCCCGGGGAGTAAGGGAGCCCATGATCAAATTCTCCCGCACCGTCATCTCCGGAAAGAGACGGCGACCCTCAGGGCACATGGGCAACGCCGTGTTCGACAATTTTGTTGGCGGGAATCTTGTGCAGGTGCAGGTCTTGAAAGAGGATGCTGCCATTGGCAGGGCTCAAGAGGCCCGAGATGGTCTTGAGCGTAGTGGATTTGCCGGAGCCGTTGGCGCCAACCAACGCGACTATTTCACCCTGGTTCACCTCGAAGGAGACGTCCCAGAGTATCTGCAGATCACCGTAGGAAACGTCAATATTTTCAACCCTAAGCATAGTCCTCTCCCAGGTAGGCTTCGATGACTTCTTTGTTATTGGCAACCTCTTCGGGGGTGCCTTCGGCAATGGTCTGACCATAATTGATGGCGTGAATGCGATCGGAGATGGTCATGATGACCTTCATAATGTGCTCGACAATAATGATGGTCACGCCGCGGGCGCGAATTCTCTGGATCAATTCTATGGCCTCGTCCAGTTCCGTGGGATTCAGCCCCGCGGCGGTTTCATCCAAGAGGAGCAGTTCGGGCTTGGTGGCCAGGGCCCTGGTGATCTCCAAACGCTTGCGCCCGGCAATGGGCAGACTCGCGGCAGGCTTGTCTTTTTCCGATTGCAGGTTGCAGAACTCCAGCATCTCCAGAGCCATCTTCCGGGCTTCCCCGAGGGTATTAACGCGGCAGAAGGCGGAGGCCATGACATTTTCCAGCACGGTCATGCGCTTGAGGGGCTTGACCACCTGAAAGGTACGGCCAATGCCCAGATGGCAGATCTGGTGGGTCTTCATAGCCTTAATACTGTTGCCCTTGAAAAAAATATCTCCGGCAGTCAATGGGAAGTATTGATTAATGAGGTTAAAGATGGTGGTCTTGCCAGAGCCGTTGGGGCCGATCAGTCCGAAGATCTCCCCGCGTTCCACCTGGAAGTTCACTCCGCCCACTGCCATGAGACCGCCGAAGTTCTTGCTGATCTCTTTCACTTCAAATAAACTCACCTGTAGTACTCCCGCGTTCATCGGCCCTTGACAAAGAGCCGCTTAATTTTCGGCCAATCTCCAACAACACCGTTGGCCATAAACAAGATGACAAAAATTACCAAGAGTCCGAAGACCAGGACGTGGGCTTCACTGACCCACTTGGGCGCCAACCCGAAGAGAGCACTCCGAAAGGTTTCCTGCACACCAATCATGATAAAGGCGCCCACAGCCGGGCCCCAGATAGTGGCAACCCCGCCGATAATTCCCACCAGAATGGCCATGATTGAAATGTAGTGAAGGGAGAAGACCACATGGGGATCAATGAAGGCCATGTAGTTCATGTAAAAGGCACCAGCCAGACCGGTGAAAAAGGAGCTGATCAGGAGCGATACGTTTTTGTAAAGGGTGGCGTTGATACCCAGGGATTCCGCCGCATCCTGATCTTCGCGAATGGAAACAAAGTAAAAGCCCAACTTGGATTTCATTACCAGGTCAAAGACCAAGATGGAAGCCGCTGCCAATGCCAGTGCCAGGTAGTAGTAAGGGAGCTTGCTCCGGAAGGTCTGGATAATCAGGATGCCTACCATGCCGTCGGTGAGGCTTTCCCAGTTGGTGGCAATCAGCCGGAAAATCTCGCCGGCGGCAATGGTAGCCAGAGCGAAATAGGGCCCCCGCAAGCGAAAGCAGATCCAGCCGATTAAAAGGCCGATCAAGGCTCCGGTGAATCCGCCGAAAAGCATTCCCCACCAGGCGGAGATTCCGAGTTTGCTGGCAAAGATCCCTGCGGTGTAGGCCCCGGTGCCGAAGAAGACCGCATGACCGAAGGAAACCTGGCCGGTGTAGCCTGCCAGAAGGTTCCAGGAGCCGCCGATCACCACCCACATCAGAGCTATTATGACCAGGTGCTGGTAGTAGGCGGATCGTACCACCAAGGGAAACAAAACAAAGGCCAGAGCAACGATGGCAACAAGCACCTGGTTGCGTTTCATAGTATCCCTCTCTAGTAATAAAATCGCCGCTATGCTTGGCGCTTAGAGCAAAGCGTTAAGATTCTAGGAGCCAGGAGTCAGTAGCCAGGAGATGGAGAAAGTTAATTTTGTTTTTTTCTACTGGATTCTGGCTTCTGAATTCTGACTCCTCTCTCTTAGACTTTGGTGAGTTTCTTCAAGCCACCTGGCAGAAAGATCAGAACCAGGAGAAAGATGACATAACCCACCATCTCTTTATAGCCCATACCAATGTAGGTAGCCCCCAGGGACTCGGCTATACCCAGGGTGAGTCCCCCAAAAAGTGCGCCCACTGTGCTGCCCATACCCCCGAGGATGGTAATTATAAAAGCCTTGAGAGTGAAGGGCCCACCGATGTCGGGAAACAGATAATAGATTGGCATGAGCAGAGACCCGGCGGCCGCCACCAGGGCTGAGCCCACGCCGAAGGTGATCACCGTAATCCGGCCCGAATTCACTCCCATGAGGGTGGCGGCCTCCTTATCCTGGGCAGTGGCCCGGATGGATCGACCCAGGTCGGTTTTGAGCAGAAACCAGAAAAGAGCAATGGTCAGCAGCACGGCGAACCCAAAAGCGACGACCATGGGCACGCTGAAGGAAATCTCTCCCAGGAAAAAAGCACTGCCAGTGTAGCTGGTGACGACCGATTTGTAGTCGGAGCTGAAGATGAAGCGGGCGATTTCAGCCAGTACCATGCCCATGCCCACGGTCATCAACACCTGGTTTTCTGGGAGGACGGCGTCAACCTCCATGAGAGGATTGAGCAACAGCTTTTGAAGAAAGATTCCCAGGAGAAATAAGGCGGGCATGGCTACGAGCAGCGACAGGTAGGGATCGATCTTCAGATAGGCATGGAGGGCAAAGGTGACGTACATTGCCACCATCATCAACTGGCCGTGGGCCAGGTTGATGATCCCCATGACACCCATAATTAGAGTCATGCCCATGCCAATCAGGCCGTAGATTCCCCCGATCAGGACTCCGGCAACCAGGGTCTGCAAGAAAACAACCATCTGCGAGCTTCCTTTCAAGAGAGCAAGAAAGGGTCTTTCTTCAACCTTTCTCAACCCACTACGGACAAAGCAGATAAGGAAAATGAAGGATTGCTAACTAGATTATAGCTGGTCAGAGGTCTGAAAGAATTAAAGCACAGAAGGCACAGAAAGCACAAGGAGCAAGATGAGCGGTGATTTGCACGTATTAGACTGCAGTCAACTTTTAGATCTGGGAGGGTAAAAGATATCTCGAGAAATGGTACTTACCCCGAGACCAATTGCCATCAGTTTTCTGCGTCCTCTCAGCTAGAAGATCGAAAAAAACGGTGGAGGGCATCTCAGTGAACCCTCCACCGTTTCTTATCTGCACCTAGTAGCCCCAATTCTTGAGCCAGTCTATAGGATAGACATACTTAGCATTGGCTAGATTCTCGGGCCAAATGAGCTGAAGTTTGCCGTGCTGCCACTGGACCACATAGGTGGTCAGCTTGTTCTGATTGGTTTTCTTGTCGTAGGAGATGAATTTTACCGGGCCGAAAACCGTCATCAACTTGGTCTCACTCAAGGCCTGCTTGATGTCCTCGGGCGAGAAGGATTTGGCCCGCTGAAGCACGTCCTTGATCACGTAGGCAGCCGCATAGGCCTCGGCACCGTGATACTCGGTGTCCTTGTTGTATCTGGCCTTAAACCTATTGAAGTAATCCATGGCCCCGGGCAAGGGCAGAACCTGGTGCCACAAGGTGGCTGAGACTACGAAATTTGCGGCCTTGCCGGCATTCTGGTCAAACTCGGGGAGGGTGAAGCCGGCAGCACCGCCGACAAACAGCCTGGGAGTCAGCTTCAGTTCCCGGGCCTGACGCATTATCAGCGAGGCGTCCATGATGTAAGAAATCATGTAGACGAGATCGGGATTCAGCTGCTTCACCTTGACCAAAACCGGCTTGAAATCGATGCCACCGTGTTCGTAACCTTCGGTCATCAGAACCTTGATGCCCAGTTTCTTACAGCTTTTCTTAAATGCTTTAGCGCCTTTGGTGCCGAACAGGGAGTTTTCATGCAGGATCACCGCATCCTTGGGTTTTACCACCTCGGCCAGGAAAGTCTCAACACCACTGGCATATTCGCTCACCGGAGGATTGAGGCGGAAAACGTAATCCCAGCCCTGTTCGGTGATCTTGTCTGCAGCACCGGTATTGATCAGGAAGGGAATGCGGTTTTGCTGGGCTACACCAGCCACCCCATAAACCACGGAACTGGAATAACCGCCACCGAGCATAACCACCTTATCCTTGTGAATGAGCTTCTCCACCACCGAGCGGCCCACTTCAGGCCTGCCGGTATCATCTTCCATTATAAATTCAAGTTTCTTGCCTTTGACCCCGCCACCGCCGTTGATCTCCTCCAGGGCCATGTCGAAAGATTGTCTTTCAATTTCACCGAATTTGGCCTGAGGACCAGTAAGCGGCAGCACGATACCGACCTTGATGGTGTCAGCAGCGGCAGCCTGGGTGGGTGGCATGAAGGCGAACACCGAAATCGCCACCAACACCAAGAAAATGGACTGGAAATTTTTTCTCATGAGTCATCCTCCTTTTCAGCAACTGTGTTCAGTAACTAATCTGTCAGCAATCACCTAAGAAAAACCTACTGATAATTACCAGACCGCCGTTGTTTTGACGATCGTCAAGCCGTGGAAACTTTTTTCATGCTTCTAATTCGGTGCTCCAGAAACGGACGAGGTGAGAGGCAAGGGTTGCCGAGGATTAAAATTAATCCTGGGCCGGAGATAAAAAGATGGAGTATACCTACCACATTAGTGGGCGGAAAACAAGACCCAGGAGCAACAAAAACTGTGATCCAGTGGTGTCGGATCAACCCCGTTCCCAGCGAGGACGATCCGGCCAAGCACTACGTTGTGATTTCTTCCGAGATTGGGTAATTCTGCCAAGCAGATTCGCCCGAAAAAAAGCTGGCCAAGGGATTCAGGCGAAGGGGACAATTTCAGTTCAGCAGGTCAGATGAAAGGCGCCGGCAACTCTTTTACCCTGGGCATGAAGGCTGTTAAAGATGGAAACCGCTTCTTTCGTAGGCACCGCCACCAGACTGATTCCCTGTCCTTCAATGGCCTGTGCCGCCTCTTCAGTTACTTTCATGCCGCCGTATGCCCCGGTGCCCACCACGAGCGTTTCTACAGAAGCATATAAAATGTCGTCAATGTCCTGGGCGTAGAGGGCGTGTCCTTCTCTTCGCCACCAATTGCCAACAATCTCGTTTTCAATAATCTTTAAATCATTTCGGTGACTTTGACCTGTAATTGTCATGCTGCCGAAACTGTAGGATTCGATCATTTGTTTTCCCTCAGTTTTCGTGCAAGAGCAGATACTGATTTATTATTGGTCAGTTACTGCTTATGATACACTAGAACCTAATGAGCTGAAAGACCTCTGTATGGACTACAAGGAGTTTCTTAAAACTACCCTACCTCAGCTTGGGTTGCGCTGGCGTCGGTTCAACCGCAAATCCATCCGGAAACGTATCATCGGTCGATTGCAGGAGTTGAACCTTCACTCGCTGAGCGAATACCAAAATTATGTGTTTGCGAGCGAGGCTGAAAGGCTAAATCTTACCAGTCTTTTGACCGTCACCATTTCTCGTTTTTGGCGAAACGCCCGCCTTTTTGAAGCACTGAAGAACATTTGGTTGCCGACTTTGCTGGGCCGACTACCTGCAGCTGAGCCTTTGCAAATCTGGTCTGCAGGCTGCGCCAGTGGAGAAGAACCCTACAGCCTGTTGATTCTCTGGCTTGAGAGCTTCGCGGGTACAGGTCGTGAGTTGCGACTGCTGGCCAGCGACAGCAACGGACATTGTCTGGAAAGGGCCCAACAAGCACGTTATCCTGCCAGCAGTTTCAGAGAGATACCTCTCCATCTGCGGCAAAAGTACTGTACCAATGAAGGGGGAACTTTCTCTCTATCCCAGGACTTCCCGAAGCGGATTAAGTGGATTGAGCACAACTTGATCTGGGAACCTCCGCCGTTGAATAATCATCTGATTTTTTGCCGCAACCTCGTTTACACCTATTTCACTGACTCCCTTCAACACGAGATTACCCGACGATTTCACCAGGCCCTTGTTGCCAACGGACTTTTGGTGGTAGGGCGCAAAGACCGACTACCACCTGGCACGGAAGGGTTATTTCGCCTGGTCGATCATCCTATTTATGAAAAGCTTGATATTCCTGAAATAATCTAATCGCAATTCGCATGGGGTCATAAGATATAGACAAAACTTTTTACCCTATGCTCCATGCTCTATGCCCTATGCCAGTGAGCGAAGCGACTTTACAGGCTTGACAGGTTATTGCTAGTTAGGTAAAAAGATAAGGTGTGGCAGATGCCCTGGCTGCAGGATGGCCGGGGCTTTCCATTTTTCCTTACCAACCACATTATAGGAAGGAGCCACCTATGGAGCGCTTTCCCATAACTCGGGAAGGATATAAGCGCTTGCGCACCGAGTTGCAACGCCTTGAGAGGGAAGAACGGCCTCGAGTTATCCAGGCGATAGCAGAGGCTCGTGAGCATGGCGACATCAGTGAAAATGCTGAGTTTGAGGCAGCCAAGGAAAGGCAGGGTTTAGTTGAGGGTAAGATCAACGATCTTCATTCTAAGCTCGGCCAGTGTGAGATAGTTGAGGTGTCGGAGGGCTCAGTTGACCGAGTGATCTTCGGTAGTACAGTGGAGCTGGAAGACCTTGATACCGGAGAAGAAGCGCGGTACCGCCTAGTGGGACCATATGAAGCAGATCTGGCTCAAGGAACGATTTCAGTGACATCACCCATCGGCCAGGCCCTGATAGGCAAAGAGGCTGGAGATGATGTTAGGGTTCAAACCCCTGGTGGCGTAAAAAACCTCGAAATCCTTGATATCGATTATGCCGAACAATCATAAAGAGCAGGCTAGTCTTGAAAAACTAAAGCAAATTCTGGAGACGTTGACAGAAGAGGTGTCACCGCTTTTTCCAGATGATTCAGCCCAACTGAGTTCATGGCGTCGCAGCCTCGAAGCCGTGTCTGAAACTCTAGAAGATCAGACTCTGAGGATCGCTGTTGTGGGGCCGGTTAAATCCGGCAAAAGCACTTTCATCAATGCAATGCAGGGTCGAGATCTGCTCAAGAGGGGCGCTGGAATCGTTACCGCCTTTATCACCCGCATTCGTGTGGGCCCGGAAGAGAAGGGGTGGGTTGAGATCAAGTCCTGGGAAGAAATAAATAGAGAAGTCAATGAGGCTCTGTCCATGCTGGCGCTGCCACGAGGCTTTGAAGGAATGGATTCCATAGACCTGCGCCGGGAGGAGGATCTCCACACCCTGCGCCAGTACGTCCAGGAGCTCAAACAGGATAGCCTGACAGGCCGCGAAACATTCGATCCCAACATAGTTCTGATCAACGGTTATTTGAACGGATATGGTACGCTGAGCGCCCACGTCAAAGATGAGCCGGTTCTGTTGGAATTCGATGCAGATGAGCTTGATCGGCATCAGGATTTTGTCAGCCAGGAATCGCAGGCAGTATACCTTCGGGATATGGAACTGCAATTACCCATATCGTGGTTGGGGGAGATGGTGGAAATCGGTGACTGTCAGGGTAGTGATTCACCCAATCCCCTCCATTTTGCCATGCTGCAGGAATACCTGCTCAGCAGTCACTGCATTCTCTACCTTATCAGCAGCCGGGTAGGGATTCGGCAGGCTGACTTGAAACTCATCGAAGCCATAAAAATACTTCGACTGCTTCCGCAGACGCTCTTCATTGTAAATGTTGATTTGGACGAACACGGCAACATGGAGAATCTGGAAGGACTTCAGGAGAGGATCGCTGAAGAGCTTGGTCTGCTGGTGCCAGAAGCCAAGATTTACGCTTTCTCTGCCCTGTTTCAGCTACTGGAGACAGCAAACAGTACGGACGAGTTGTCCCCACGTGAAGGGAGACGGTTGGAGGGCTGGCATGAAGAGCAGGCAATGGTGGAGCTCTCGCGGTGTGGATATGAGGATTTTTGTAATGATTTAAAAGAGTTGGTGAATCGCGAACGAGGTCGAGTTCTTCACGGGTCCGTTTTGAGCCACCTGCAACGGGTTAGCCAGAGCATGAAAGACTCGGTTAATACCCGGCAGAGACTACTGTCCAGAGACCAGGCAGAACTCGAGGCTTTGGCTGATGAGGTCAAAGTCCGCCAACAATCTGTGATGGCGGCTCTTAGCACTGTTGAACATACCTTAGACGGGTTGCGCAATTCATTGAAGGAACAAGTCAGGTCTGCGGTTGATTCCTATTTTGACACCAAGTACGGCCCTATCATCACTGACACCATGCAACTGGTCGAAAACTATCAGGTGGACAGTTTTGGTCAGGGCAAACCGGAGGAAGCCAGGAAGTGGCTCACCAATCTTTTCCTGTTTTACCAGGATTTTAGGCAGACGCTATCTCGCCATATCATCGACAAGGTCAATCTCAGAATTATCGACTTTGCCAAAAGCGAGGAAGAGCAGATCGAAAAAAAACTTATGGAGACGGCTACTGGTTACTGGGATCTGCTGGGGCAGGCGCTCCGACAATACCAGAAAACCTTAACAGACTCTGGTCTAACGCTGAGCCAGGTGGCACCAGAGACAATGCCGCAGCCGCAGAAGCCAGGGATAACACCGCCACCCTTTTTTGCTTTTATGCAGCGTTCTGAGGCCTTAGGCCGGGGATCTCTGTTGCTCAGGTTCGGTTTGAGAAGATTGCGTCATCTCTTCTCAGGACTGAAGAGTCGGGTTCTCCGTCGGGACACAACAGATATGGCAGAGTCTAACGAAGAGGTGTTTCGGGAAGCTGTTGCTCTCGTCAAGAAAGAAACTCAGAAAGAGCTGCTCAGCTCATTTAGAGACTATCGCCAAAACTTGAAGTTTGCCTATCTTTTTACCTTCATAGAGATGTACACTCAGGCCCTTATCCAGTTATTTCGAGATTTTGGCGATGCGACCATGGTTGATATCAGCCACATTCAGGAGGCGGCCCACAAAAGGGTTAGCAGCCAGAGTGATGCCACAGAGGATTTGGCCATTGTCAACCACCGTTTGCAGTACGCTGAAGAGAACTTGCGCAACCTCGAGCAGAGTCTGGGGCTCTAGTGCTGGTGAGCAGAGGGTTTGAAAGGACGTGCCAGCCCTGTAGGAAAGAAGCAATCCAACAAACAAAGTGACGCGGGGACGCGAAGACGGGGCGACGCGGAGCAAGAGAAATGCAAGAGAAAGATAGCTTATACTGAAAGAGTCCATATCTCCTTTTCCAAACCCGAATCAGGCCATCATGAATTGGTTACTATTCATTCCTTAATGCTTGTCGCTTTCGGTTTTTAATCACCGCGTCTCCCATTCCCCGTGTCTCCGCGTCGTTTCATAGACGGGCCTATACTGCGTAGTAGGTGACGAGAAGTAGTTGGTCAGCATGATCAGACCGGTGCACTCAAAAGACTTCGATGAGCTTTTGCAGATTGAAGCTCAGGCTTTTCCAAAGTCTCAATACGACCGTGAGGAATTATGGCTCCTCTCTCTGAAGTACCCACACACCTTTCTTGTAACCGTGAGTAATCAAATGGACGGCTACATTGTGTTCAGACCAGATGGGCACATAATTTCCATGGCTGTAAGACCTCATAAGAGGCGCGTGGGCATCGGTACCAGATTGGTAGAGAAGGTCATTGGTCACTGCAGTGGAAACTCCGTCCGCCTCGAAGTTAGGGTAAGTAACGTAGGGGCCCAGAGGTTCTACCTAAATCTTGGTTTTCGCATTAAGGCAAGAATAGACGGCTATTACCACGATGGCGAGGACGCTTTGGTCATGGAGCGTGCTGCCAGCGGCAGAGAGGATACTAATTAGCTAGCTTGAACCTAATACGGTTTGTCCGTGGTCCGTAGTTCGTTGCTAAAGCCGAAAACGGATCTCCATACCCGGCAGAATGCCATCCTCTAATGTA
>PVMK01126467.1_pt1 | contig 26120 bp, 25 predicted proteins | sample 1853481 | NCBI WGS metagenome assembly PVMK01 (sample SAMN08533507, study PRJNA380276) | Marine sediment metagenome, whole genome shotgun sequencing project.
CACCTCCTGTGAACTTTCTGCCAGCATCAGGCCCCAGCTGACCCCGTCCTGGATGCCAAGACCCAGGAAACTCAATATGACCTCGGTATTGATCGCGGCTACAAATACGATGGAAGCCTGTACCAGCAGGATGTGCAATGTGTTGGGTAACACATGGCGGAATATGATCTTCAATCCCGGCAGGCCTATTGCGTGGGCAGCCTCGATAAATTCCCGTTGTTTGATACGCATGACTTTACCGCGGATGATGCGGGCGGTTGTTGTCCAGAATGTGATAATCATGGCCAGGTGCATGGCCCAGGGCTTCCCTTGCAGGGCAAAGGCGACGGCTGCGGCAAACAGATAGAACGGAATTGAGTCCAGTACGCCCTTGAGCCACAAAATTACTTCATCCAGCCAGCTATTGTTGTACCAGCCTGCCAGTGCACCCAGCATCATACCCAGCACGGTCGAACAGAATGTCACGATCAGGCCTACCTCGAAAGCAGTTGCCGTACCGAAAAGTGTACGTTGCATGATGTCCTGACCGAGCAGGTTGGTGCCAAACCAATGACTGCTACTGGCGCTCTCCCAGCTCTCGCCGCTGACCTCAGACCAGCCCTGGCCCAGCAAGCCGCTCCAGACGCAGACAGCGACAACAGCGAAAATGATCACCACCAACAAACCGGTCATACCGTAGCGGTCGGATTTCAGCCGCTGCCAGGCCTGGTCCATCATGATTTTGTGAGCCTTGGATCAACCACGCTGTAGAGCATGTCATTGATCGTCAGTGCCAGCACAAACAGCACACCGGTCAGACCGACCACCGCTTTGAGTATGGGCTGGTCGCCGGAGGTGATCGCGTTAAATGTCACCAGGCCTATACCGGGTATCCCAAAATAACTTTCCAGCAGCAGGCTGCCTGATATCACCACCAAGGGCACCGAGAACATGATGCGGGTCAAAACCGGGATCAGGCTGTTTTTCAGCACATGTTTAAATAACAGCTCTGCGGGCGTGGCACCATATGCGGTCAGCGTCCGGATATGGTCACGCTCAATTTCATCCACCATGATGGCGCGGTAAAAACGTGTGTTGTAGCCCAGTGTTACCAATACCAGAGCCAGGGTTGGCACTGTCACATAATAAAGGTATGAGCCCGGGTCGTGGACCTGCCAGCCACGTACGGGAAACAAATTGAGACCATGGGGTGTGCACAGAAAAATCTGCAATCCGATAATAATAACGAGAAAGCTGACACTCATGCCCACCACCGATGCACCCATGACCAGCTTGTCCAGCCATTTTCCGCGATACCATGCAGCCAGTAAACCGAGCGCCAGGCCCAGCATATTCCCCAGTACAAAGCCGGGCAGGACCAGCGCAAGTGAAATGGGCAAGGTGCGTACCAGTATCGTGGAAACGGGCTCGCCATTCGAATCAGAAAGCCCCAGGTCCAGCGTGACCAGTTCCCTGAGGTAATCGCCATAGCGGAGCAGGAAGGGCCGGTCGTAACCCAAAACATGCCGGACCTCATTGATTTGCTCTGCAGTGGGGTTTTTGCCAAGCAGTTCGTAGGTCTTGTCAGGGCCAAAATAGACCATCAACAAAAAGCTGATAAAAGTCACTCCCAGCAGCAACGGAATGCCGTATAACAACCTGCGGGTAATGTAGGCGCCATTCATCGTGTCGGGCTTACAGGTTCCGCCAGGTCAACGAAGCGCATGAAATAGCCACCAAGGAAAGAGCGGTCCGGTTTCATAATGACTTCCTTGTCCCACAAAAACAGTAAGGTTCTTGAAATCCCCATGATGCTTACACAGTCATCCATCAATAACCGGTTCATTTCGCGATAAATTTGCGTGCGTTCAGGCGATTCATCCAGGGTGACTGCAGCCTCATACAGGCTATTGTAGCGGGGGTTATTATAATTGGCAGAATTTGAGCCAGGTGCACCATTGGGTCCATAGTAAAGCTGCATCAGGTTCTCAACATCGGGATAGTCCATTGTCCAGCTACTGTTGATCAGGGTTACTTTGCCCTGTGAATAGGCCCGTTGATAATCACCGTAGGTGGCAAATATCAGCGGCCGGATTTTTTTTGTAGGGTAGCCTGCTTCCATCATGAAATTACGAAACTGTTCGAATGCCTGTCGTTCTGTCACGCTGTTGGGAAAGCCATATTCAAGTGTCGGCAGCGTGTCTTCATTCCAGCCGTTTGACCGCAACAGTTCCATGGCACCGGGCAGGTCGCGGCGGTTATAAGAGGCATTTCCATTCGCATTGTATTCCGGCGCGAAAGGCGGGATGATTCCGGGAAATACACGGCCGATGTCATAAAAGAAAATCTCGTTACTTTTCTCCCAGTCATAGGCCTTGACCATCGCACAGCGCAGCGCTCGATTGCGGCGGTTTTGTTCGGGGTCGGGGTGGTATCCGATACGTTCGTCGGCCATATTGAAGTTGGTATAGATCAAACCGGTTTCCGGTGATGCTTCGAAATGGTATCTGCCATCGTATTGCGGGCTGAGTAGCAGCGGGTTACGTTGGCTTAAAATGCTGTCAAATTGACTTACGGGAACCTTGATGAAATGTATTTCACCCGCAGTGAAGGCGTTCCAGCGGGCCGCACCTTCGGTTATAAATTCAAATTCCAGTCGATCAACAAATGGAGGGGTCTTACCCTGTAGGTTTTGCAGACCCAGGCCCCCGTGTTTTACCGGGTCAAAGCCCTCGTCCGCCAATTGGAAAGGTTCCTGCCGGAAGTCCGGGTTTTTGCCCAATACCGCGCGGGTGCTGTCGCGACTGACCAGCCTGAAGGGGCCGGAGCCCACCGGGTGGCTGGCTAACATTTGTCCGTATTTTTCCACGGCCTCCCTGGGTACAATCGCAGCATAACCCTGTGTCAGCGTATGCACCAATTGCGGGTATGGCCGGGTCAGCGTAAATTGAATCGTATAGTCATCCAGCGCAAGCAGACCGGCGACCCCGGCGTCATAATCAGAACCTTCTGTTTTCCAGCGATCCAGACCTTCAATCCGGTTTTGCCATAACCACGCACCCTGGGCGCGGGTATTGGGGTCAAAATGCCGTTTGATCGAATAGACAAAATCCGCGGCCTTCACTTCCCGTCCCCTGGCACCATCAAATGCCGGGTCGTCAATGAAAAAGATCCCTTTTTTGATCTGGATTTTTACCCGAAGACCATCATCGGAGACCACCGGCATGGCTGCGGCCAGGTTGGGTTGCAACTGGTATGGGCGGGCAAGGTATTTGTAGCGGTAAAGGGTATCGTAAAGGTTAACGACAATGAAGTTGGCATAGATTGATGCCGCCTGCGCAGGGTCGAGCGAACCCGGCACGCCATCCATGGCGTGTCGATATATTTTGACTGGTTTGCCGCTGTCCGTGGCCGGAGGTTCACCGCAACCGCCCAACATCAGTAGTACCAGCAGAATTATGATTTGGAGGTTTTTAAGCATGCTGCCCCAACGTATGCCCACTCACCTGGGTTGCATCAGAAACTGAAGCTTATCTTATTGGGGCATCCGGTGCCAATTTTGAAACCTTTGGCAGCGTTGTGAGGCCTTGGCGCTAATCCCTGGAATCGGGATCCTCTTCTTCAGTGTAGTCCTCCAGGTACACGTCATAATCCACCATCGGCGGGTCGCCGTCGTAGATCTGATATTGCCGGTTTTGCATCCAGACATCCCGCAGCAGTACATACGGGTCGTATGCCTGTTCGAGTTCGGCGTCCTGGTCCAGGTAGCGTGCCCTTTGGTCGATGCCCCGGATTATCCAGTATCCCCATTCATTGCGACCATGGATTGCACGGCCAACCGGGTGGTAAAAACTGTCGGTGTAGCGGCCAATGCCATCTCTGACCGTGGACGGGCCGAAAACCGGCAGCATCAGGTAACGACTATCCTTGTAACCCCACGTTGCAAGTGTCTGACCGAGGTCTTCATCGTAGTAGGCGATGCCCATTCTCGTGGCGACATCAAAAAACCCCAGCAGGCCGACGGTTGAATTGATAAGGAAACGGCCGAGGCTGGTACCGCTTTGGGTGAATTTACCCTGCAGTACCTGGTTGACAAAAGTTACCGGGAAATCAAGATTCCTGAAAAAGTTGCCGACCCCGCGTTGAAATGGATCAGGCATGATTTTGTCGTAACCCACAGCGATGGGTCGCACGATTTTATCCATGCCATCGTTGAAGGCGTAAACCTTACGGTTAAACCCCTCCCAGGGATCGTTTTCCGGGTCCGTGTGGCGGTTTTGTGTGCCCGCACACCCGGCCAGCAACAGGCTGAGAAGGATGAGGGTGAAAATGGAGCGTGTATTTTTCATACCCTCGAGCTTTATTCAGCAAGTTCCAGGTCGCCGCTGCCGAGTCGGGCAATAACGCTGTCTATCCCATTGGCCTGTACGTCGGGCATGATCTGATTGCGATAGGTTGTGATATAGGATATGCCTTCAACGATCACATCAAAGGCTTTCCAGCCCTCGGGTGTTTTGTGGAATGCGTAATCCACCGGTGCCTCAGCACCATTAGGCAGTGTTACGCGTGTCCGTACCCGTGTGAGTTTTTCATTCAGTTCCCCGCGCTGAGGCAGCACCTTGAGCCTGGTCTCGCCACCGAAATACAACAAGCCCTGGGAGTAGCGGTTGACCAGCAGATCGCTCATGCAAATCGCAAATTCATCGATTTTTTCTTTTGAAAGCCCCCTTCCGGCGCGACCCAGGACGAGGCGTGCGGCATAATCCACGTCCAGCAAAGGCATCAGGTCTTTGCGTACCAGTGACTGCAGGGCCTTTGGGTTGGCAGTGTATTCCTCCAGGTTTTCAGCCACATCGGCAAAAATATGCACGGTGGTATCTTCTACCAGTGAAACCGGGTCGTCTCCCGGTATATGGTCAGCAAAAAGATTGCCTGACGAACAGGCAAACGCCAATAACAATATCCGCACAAGGATATTCATTCTTTATCCTTATTGCTGTTATTAAACATGTATTTGCTGATTAATGTTTCCAGCACAACGGCAGATTGTGTAATAAAAATCTCGTCGCCGTCGGTAAGCGCTTCCAGGGCACCACCCGGATCCAGGCCGATGTAGCGGTCACCCAGCATACCGCTGGTAAGAATTGAGGCACTGGTATCGCTCGGGATATCTGAAAACCGTAAGTCAATTTTCATTTCAACCAGGGCATCGAATGTGACCGGGTCAAGACTGATTCTCTCAACCAGGCCCACTGTCACGCCACCGATTTTTACCGGTGAGCGGGTTTTCAGATCAGCGACATTCGAGAAGCGGGCCTTAACCTGGTAAGTATCATTTCCAACCTGCATACCATAGTCGGTTGCCTTGGTAGCCAGCCACAACATGGCGGCTATGCCCAACAGCAGAAATATGCCCGAGGTTAGTTCTACTTTGTAATTTGCACGCATGATAAATTCCGCCTAAAAAGAAACGACGTTATATAAGAAACGACGTCATAATGAAATCAAATATGAGTACCAGCACTGAACTCAATACAACGGTTCGTGTTGTTGCTGTGCCGACGCCTTCACCGGTAGGCTTTGCATAGTAGCCGAAATAAACAGCAATCAGGCTGACAATGCCACCGAACACTACGCTCTTCCAGACACCACCCATAAAGTCCTGGCTGAAATATATACCCGACTGCAGTTTGCTCCAGAAAATTCCCGCATCCAGTCCCATCACGCCGATGGAAAAAATGACCGCGCCCATGATGGCGAAAGCATTAAACATGGCGGTCAACAAGGGCAACGATATAACACCTGCGAGGAAACGCGGCAGGGCGATGCGTTGTACCGGGTCTATGGCCATCAGTTGCATGGCCTCAATCTGGCTGGTGGCTTTCATCAGGCCGATCTCGGCCGCGACCGAAGTACCGGCGCGGCCGGCGAACAACAAGGCAGTCAATACCGGTCCCAGCTCCCGGAATAGTGATTTACCAACCAGCAGGCTGACCTGGTCGGAGGCACCGAATTGTTGCAAGGCATTTATCGCCTGCAGGGACAGCACCATGCCGACAAAAAAACCGCAGATCATGATGATGACCAGTGAGCGGGCACCGATCAGGTAGATCTGCTGCAAAGTGCTGATCAATAATTCCCGTTCAAACCTGATGCTGCCAAGCATACGTACCAGGAATACGCCACAGTGCCCGGTCTCGGCAATGGGCGCCAACAGTTTGCTTTTGTTACCCCGGGCTTCGCTCATGATTGATCAGTGTGCACCGACACCGGCCTGTTTGTCCTGGGTGTCAAAGGATAGAGGGCCTTCAACCCTGCCGTTCATGAACTGGTCAACCGCCGGTTCACTGCTGTGCATCAACGCCTGGGGACTGCCTTCGGCGATCAATTTTGCGGAGGCGAGGATGAAGCAGTAATCCACCAGTTTTTTCATCTGCTCAACATTGTGGGTTACGATAACGCTGGTTAAACCCAACTGGTCGTTGGTCGCTCTTATCAGGCGGCCAACGGTGGACATGGCAATGGGATCCAGTCCGGTCATGGGTTCGTCGAACAGTACAATTTTTGGATTCATGATGACCGCGCGCGCCAGTGCAACCCGCCGGGCCATTCCTCCGGACAGGCTGTGCGGCATCAGGTCACCGGTGTTGGCCAGGCCCACGGAGTTCAGCTTCCCGGTAACACGATCCCGTATTTCATCCTCAGACAGTTTGGTGTGTTCCCGTAGCGGTGCTGCGACATTTTCAAAAACAGTCAGGTCGGTAAACAGGGCGCCATCCTGCAGTAATACGCCAATTTCTTTCCGGCATTCATACAGTTCGCGCCGTGACAGGCTGGATATCAACTTGCCGTTGACTTCAACATTGCCCTTGTTCGGGTGTAATTGACCGGATATCAAGCGCAGGATGGTTGTTTTACCGACCCCGCTGGGCCCCATGATGGCCACGATGCTGCCGCGTTTGATATCCATACTGACACCATCGAGGATGAGCTTTGTGCCGCGCCGGTATACCAGGTTGCTGATGCGGATGATTGGATCTTTCAAGCTCTCTTCCCTGCTGCCGGTTTGATTTATATTGCCGTGTGATGAACTGACCGTGAAGTACCCGGTTCCATTTCACAGTGATTATGCTTAATTGTAGTATGAATTCCGTACAGGGAGAGTGCCAGATGTCACATTGGATTAGAACCGGTATTTGCAAACACTGATTTTCGAAACCAAAAAAAACGAGGGAGACTTGCGTCTCCCTCGTCGTAGAAGTGTAGGAACTCCGCTTATGGTGGACTGCAGATCCTCCTAGGCCTTTCCAACTTCGTCCAGTTCCGATCTGTTCCGCCCTTCGGTTTCTGGTCGCGAGTCTTCCTCCCGCTTTTATTTATCGACGTATTTCGCGTCTATCTCAAGGAATCGCGTGTTCCTATCGAGTCACCCTTATGGTACGACCGCTTCTTTTGGCAGAACCCGGTCCGGGTGACGCGTCCTGTACCACCTGGACGCTGTCCGTTTTCTTCCACCCTCTCCACCTTCGGGCGGGTCGGCCTTCCGGTAGATTCGCATTCCGTTTGTCTCCAGCCTTGCGGCCGGTGCCGATTTTCCGATCACTTCCAGTCTTACAACCTTCACCGATCTTCCGATCATTTCCAGTCTTGCGACCGGTTCCGTTCTTCCTGCGACCCCAACCTTACGGCTGGTGGGTTTCTGTGTAACGGGGGATTTAAACTACTCCTGAAGTGTTCGATTGTCAAAGCTCAAAAAGCGTCAGTTAGCGTGTTTTTCTAAACGTAAATATCAGTAAAAATTTACAAGTCCCTGAATCGATAAACAACAATGAAAAGAGAACATTTTCGGGTTTGCGATGAAGCGAAGATTATTGATTAAAAATGATTCAATTTATTTTTCGGGCTAAAAAAAACCCGGAAAAACTTCCGGGTTTAGTCTCTATAATTTTTTAAAGTTTTACTCAGATCATCTCAGCCAGTATAAACATGATAGCTGTCAGTAGAAATCCGCTACTGATTACACCTTTAACTGAAGTAAATGGTCCCGTTTTCCCAACCACACCATTGAGTGCTAGTACAGCAATAAGTCCGAAGATCAAGACCAATGAAGCCATGGCTAATTCGTGTATTGGTGTTTGAAGCTGTGCCATGTGTCTTGATGAGGCCATAAAGAACAGCATCGGAATGGAGAACAGGGTATTGGTGCGTGACGCCAGGCCGGCTTTACCCAATGCAGCTGCTACACCCGGTAATGCTTCGCCGCCACCGGCAACCTGCTTGGCCGAGGCAATGACGATTTTCTGATTTGGCCAGATGATCAACCACACATTAAGGAACATAATCGTACCTAGGGTGGCACCAACAATTATGCCAATACCGTTGAGTTTAAAGGCATAAAGCAGGTAGCAACCACTCAAAAAAAGTAAACATCGCGGCCCAACGGAACCACCAAAGAGCCTGTGGCACCAACTTCTGTATGACATCAGATTTGGCGCCGCCGTCGGCTTCTTTAAAATATTCTCCCTGCACGAAATTGAAGTAGTAAAGCAGACCAATCCAGGTTATGCCTGCCAGGAAATGTAGCCAGCGAAACAGAAAGGCTAAAAAATGCTCATTAAATAGTTCCACGATTGTATCCTCCCTCTTTGAGGTTATTGTGATGATGGTGGGGGCTACTAGAATACAGCAGTTTTGGTGATTCAGATAATAGTCGTTTGCAATTGAAGTGGTTTGAGATGGATGCGATGTGCTTTTTGTATTCCAAGTTGACGTGGGAGTCTATAAAATCAGTTACGAGATGAGTACGTGACCGCGGGACATAGCAGGCAACCATGCACCCTGAAACAGAAACAAATTGCAACAACGATGCAGGTGTCACCAGGCAGGTGGACCGGCGTACAGATGCTTACCCGTTTCCGCTGGATGCCGTTGTCCTGGCTGGCACCCACCAAAACCCCAAACGCCTGATCGCAGGTCGTAACAAGGCATTTCTGGAAGTTGGTGGACAGGTGTTGATCCGCTACGTGGTGAACGCCCTGATGGCTGCGGAAAGCATTGATCAGATCTTTGTGGTGGGGCCCGCTGATGAATTGCTGGAAGAACTGGCAGGATTTCCTTCCAGGGTAAGGGTCATTGCCCAGCGTGGCAAAATGCTGACCAATTGCTGGGCGGGTATTGAAGCATCAGAAGATTGTCACAGGAATGATCCCGTAATGCCCGTGCATGAAAGACCCTTGCTGATTATTTCCTGTGATCTGCCACTGGTGACGGCCCGCTCCATCGATGATTTTATAAGTCGCTGTGCGCGTATAGACAACGCATCTAAGCACTCCTACGCCATGTTTGCAGGGGTTGTTGATGAGCCCGGCGTAGCACCGTTTCATCCGACCGGAGATAAGCCGGGTATCAAACGGCCATTTGTCGAACTGGAATGCGGGCGTCTGCGTTTAGCCAATATTTATGTGGGACGGCCACGAAACCTGGCCCACCAGGAGTTCCTTCAGGCCGGCTTCTCCTATCGCAAGGCAAAAGACTGGCGCAACGTCGTCGCCCTGACTTTCACCTTTTTCAAAAGCAAGGGCGGTTGGCATGCGGCACGCTTGTCCATGCGTGTACAACTCACATTAATGTTGTCAAAGCGTAAAGGCCGCTGGTACAGACGACTCAAGCAAGGCAATACCCAGGAACGGGTTGAAAAAAGCATCAGCGATACATTGGGAGGTCCGATCAAGATCGTGGTAACGCCATATGGTGGCCTGAGCCTGGATGTAGACGATCAGGAAGACTTCCGGATCCTTGATGCCTGTTACGAGGAGTGGGCTGCCATTACCGCCGCAGTTAATCCTGAAAGCTGAAAATCCGCAGGGCTAAAGCAAAGCCAGTGACAATGCTGGCCAGAATGCGATCAGTACGACAGATATCATCAAAAATACAAAAAACGGCAGGGTAGACAAATAAATATCCACAATCGGCCGGTCAAACCGGTAACCCGCGATAAACAGGTTCAGACCGATCGGTGGTGTGATGTAACCAAGTTGCATGGTTGCAAGGAATACGATTCCGAGATGTACAGGGTGGATGCCAAACTGGATCGCCACCGGCAGGATCAATGGCACGATCAGCACAATTGCGGAAAATATATCCAGGATCGCGCCCAGCAACAGCAGGAACAAAAGTAACATCACCATAAAGGCCGTTTCACCGGTCACAAAGCCACTGATCCATGCTAATAACTGCTGCGGAATGCCAGCGTCGATCATGAAGTTGGTGGATGCGCGTGACACACCCAGTATCATCATGATCCCGCCGACCAGTATCATCGATTCCCGAATGATGGATGGAAGTTTGCGCAGTGTCACTTCCTTGAGTATGGCCACGTCAACGATTAACACATATAAGGCAGTGACCGCAGCGGCCTCGGAAATTGCAAAAAAACCGCTATAAATACCGCCCAGAACGACGATGGGTAATGGTATCTCCCACATTGATTCACGCAGTGCCGAGCGCACCTCGGTCCAGGAGAAATCCCCCAGCGGCGTACGGATGGCGCGATTCTTCCAGATACTGAAACCGGACAATATGATCAGCATCAGGAAACCGGGTAGCAGGCCGGCCAGAAACAGGCTTTCGATGGGTACCTCTGCCACTACACCGTACAAAATCAATGGCAGGGACGGTGCGAACAACAAGCCGAGACTACCCGCCGACGTGACCAGACCAAGATTGAACTTTTCCGGATACCCCGCCTGTTGCATGGCGGGGAACAATATCGCGCCAAGGGCGATGATGGTGACACCGGAAGCGCCCGTGAAGGCCGTGAAAAACGCACATGCAACCAGGGAAACTATTGCCAGGCCAGCGGGCATCCAGCCGAGCAGTGCGCTGGTCAGGCGTACCAGCCGTTTGGGTGCGTTGCTTTCGCTGAGCAGGTAGCCGGCAAAGGTGAACAGCGGTATGGCCAGCAGGATTGGCATCTCTGCAATACCGTAAAACTCAATGACAATGGCCTGCAGATCGATATCAGCCTGGTAAAAATTCCAGAACGCAGCAGCGGCGATGACCGCGAACAGCGGTGCACCCAGCAAAACCAATAACACCAGTAGCGGTCCCAGGATGATCATTGATGTTTGCCGTTGGTGGCGGATTGATCAGCCCAATTCAGCGGTCGTTTGATCGCAAGCACCAGGTGACGGTAGGCTATGAGCCCGAATCCAATCGGCAGGATGACCTGCAACATCCACGCCGGTGTGTTTTTCATCAGCGTGTCGCCAAACTCATAAGAACCCATCACAAAACGTACGCTGTGCCATGTGAACAAAGCGCAAATGGAAGCAGTGAACAGATCCAAGATGATTTTTGTAACCAGTTGAACGGAAGCTGGCAGGAAACGGTCCAGCACTGCGATACTGATGTGCTTGTCCATCCTGCTGGCAGCAAGGCCACCTGCAACGGTCAACCACAGCACCATCAGGCGGAGCATTTCATCACCCCAGAAGAGACTGTAATCAAAAAAGTTCCTGAGGAAAATCTGTGTACCGGCCAGCATGATCATGCTGATCAGGATAATCAACAGCAGGGCATCCTCCGCAAAGGTTCCGGCTTTTTCCAGCTTGTTGAAAATCGCAGCAGTGCGGCTCACTGGGTACAGTCTTTGTCCAGGTCATCTGCACGATAGGCGCTTACATAACATTCCAGTTCAGCCAGCAAGCCGGCATCTATTACATCTTCAGCAGCAAGCCTGTGATTGGAGTCCTGGATAGCGCTGTGCCATTCTTTAACCTGATCAAGATTGGGAGTTACCGGCTTCATGCCATCATCAAGCAAGGCCGCATAAGCATTTTCATTGTCTTCATTGCCCTGTTGTTCAAAACCCAGGTAAACCCGCTCCATGACTGCACGCACGATGGCTTGGTCGGCAGGTTGAAATAGAAAAAAATATTTTTTGTCTATCACCATCATGGCAAAAATATAGGCCAGCGGGAGCTCGGTGATATAACTCACACCCGTGTTCCACTGCAATATGATGGTGGCGGCGGGCGGACCCATGATGGTATCAATCAATTCGGTTTGCAAACCGGTCAATACATCGGTCAGTGGCATGGTGACCGGAGAAACGCCAAGCGCCTTGACCGCATCATATGAGATTCTGTCCCCGTCCGGCACCCAGACCTTCAGACCCTGCATATCCTCAACGTTGACGATTGGGCGGTTTGACATGATGTGGGCAAATCCACCGCTTGCAAAACCAAAGTTGACATAACCGGCCTGCTCCAGGAGATCACGCAACTTGTCATCCATGCGATCTCTTACAAAGCGTACTTCCCCGGCACCTTTAAACAACATGGGCATGCCATAAAGTATGGCGTCCTTCTGAAATGCAACCAGGGCATTTGATGAAAATGCACCGCCGTGTAACTGGCCGATCCGCATTTTACGCAGGACCTGCTTGTCATTGCCCTGCACGCCGCCGCCATAAAATTTGAATTTAACCCGGCCATCGGTGCGCTCCTTTATCTCTGCAGCACCGGCCCGCATCGCATTCATCCAACCGGAACCCTCCGGTGCGAGGGTGGCCAGTTTAATCGTCTGGGCACTGGCGGCCGACATCGTGCCAAGCAGTATTAGCACGCTGGCAATTCGTGCAACGAATTGCCAGACTGGAAATCCTTTTGTGAGGTAAAAACTCATGAAGCTTCCTTTTTCTTAAAAATATTCATCCGCCGCATCGAGCAATTCCTGTGCTTCGCGTTGCGCCAGTGTATTAAATAGAGTGTAGCCATCCTGAATCGGTTCCGCTGACATGACACTTTTCAGTAAACGATCATGCAGTTCGCGGTCGTACAGCGTACGGGCGTAATAGCGGGCATAGTCAACATTGATTGACAGGTCCTTGCCGTCCGACAGGGCCAGTGCACGCTCGAAATGTTCTTTACCCGCTTCAAAATCACCCCCCCAGTGCCGGTGGGCGGATGGTATTTAACACGGCGAGAAAGTGCTCAACCTGTATCGCCTGGTATTGTTGGTCTAATGCCTGCACCCGCTTGAGCGCAGATTCAACACGCGGTAATTTTGCCATTGCGCCCCAGTCATCACTATGCACTTTAATGTAGGCGATAGAGGCCAGGCCATAGGTGAACAGGCTGGCAGCATCCTTCTTACCCAGTTTTTGCAGGGTTTTTTCAAATTCTTTATATGACAGATCCTGAATGCCACAAGCCGATTTATTGCTTGCACACAAAGACTGCCGGCCATACAAAAGTGCACGGGAGGTCAAGCGGTCCGCACGTTGCTGATCCTCAACGAACACGACGCCATAGGCGGCATATAACTCTGCCGCCGCTCCCAGCATTGCAGCATCGCCCGGTGAGCCCTCAATAAAACTGTCGAGCATCAGCAGGTAGGCCGGCGCACCGTCACGCACCGTTTCCGGGTCGTCCTGATTCATTATGGCTGCACTGAGATTGGCGGCCATGTCATTGGTTGCTGACTGCATTATGGAAGCGCAGGCGCTCAGCAATAGCAGGACTAAGACAATGATTGCGGTTCTGGATTTATTTTGTTTCACATTAAGGATGGATCGATTGAGTGGTATGGCTGGTTCCCGGAGCGGGAATTATAAACTGATACGCGACCGGTTGCTGTACAGATCAGTTTTTTTACAGCATATGCAGATAAAGAAGAACCGGGAGTTTTTAAAAACCCGGTTCCCGAACCAGCCAGTTTAGGGGGGGGGGAAGAAATCAAACCGGAGAATGGGAACCGGGGGTAAGTCTTTAAAGATTGGGATAACTGCAGGTCACTGCAGTTATCCCAGCTTTTTTTATTATTTTAATGTGCCTGGCTTTCAACGGCTGGTTAATAATTGCTTTCCAACCGCCAAAATATCCCTCTACCCGTAACCCGGTCTTGCGAAGCATATCCTGTCCCAAATTGAACCAGTGGTAGTTTTCGGAGGACAAACCACATGACCCAACTCTGATATGAACGGATATGAAGCACCGCAATCACCAGTTAACAACCGGGCACTTGAGAGGAAATATCAGTACAGCCCCAAGCGCACGTATTTAATATAGATAAGTGCGGTGGATAATGAAAATTACCCGCCGGAAAATTAGCGGAAGATTTACGGAACGTTTACAGATGGGTTAGGATTGAGTAATTGGACGCACTTTGACTTACAACAATATGTGAATAATTTTCAGTGGGCTTTGAATGCTATCGCATCGGAGACCTGTTGCTGGATGCAGGTACGCAGGAGGTAACCCGTCGCGGCACTGCGGTACCGGTGCCTCGACTTTCCTTCAAGTTGCTGCTTTCGCTTGCGCGGCACGCACCTAATGTTGTGTCCGCACAACAGCTGGAAAAGGAAGTCTGGGCGGGGCTCGTGGTTGACCGGGGCACGGTTAACAAACGTGTACTTTTGCTGCGCAAGGTGCTAAGTGAGGATAAGGGGGATGATCCTTATATAGCTGTCATTCGTGGTAGTGGTTATCGATTGATCGCCCAGGTCGAGCGTATTGACTCCAGTTCCAATGAGCCAGGCCCGGAAGAAAAGGGCATCAAAACTGGTATCAGCGGAGTTCCAGTGCAATACGCACCACCTCGTACTGGGTTACTGGGTATCGTTGCAGTACTGGCCCTGTACCAGGGATACCAGAACAATGCTTTTTGATACAGTTGAGCCCGTTGCTGAAAGAAATGCAGCCAGCGGGACCCCGCCCGATAACCGTGGTTTATAGTCAGAAGTCCATTGCCGTCCTGCCATTTGTTGATTTGAGTGATGGCAGCGCCCACCAATATCTTGGCGATGGAATCGCAGAGGAAGTCATTAACTTGCTGACTGGTATGGATGGCCTGGGGGTGGCAGCGCGCACATCTTCATTTGCATTTCGTGATTCATCGGCAACCGCAGTGGGAGATTGCAGCTAAATTGAACGTGGGGACAATCCTGGAGGGCAGCATCAGGCATTCTGACGGGCGGATTCGGGTGATAGCGCAGCTGATTGATACCCAAACCGGATATCAAATCTGGTCGCAGAATTATGACCGCTCTTTTGACGAGGTTTTTGAGGTTCAGGATGACATAGCCTTCAATATCGCGCAGTCACTCAAACTGACCCTGGATGAAAGCGATGCACCGGATTCCAGAAGCGCTACTACCGGTGATATCGAGGCCTTTGCCCTGTACCTGAAGGGACGTGAATTATTTAATGACCGTATACATCTGCGGACTGAAGGTCTGCTTGATGCTCTGGATTATTTCTCGAAGGCGGTAAAACAGGATCCAACTTTTGCCAGGGCACATGCGGGTATTGCATCGGTATACTGGTTGCTGACATCTTATGATGACTCACTTGATAAAGAATCCTATTTTGAGCTGGCTGAAGCCAGTGCCAATTTTGCTCTTGAATTCAACCCGGTTTCGACCGATGCTCTGAGCACGCTGGCATCCGTTCATTCTGCACGTGGTGAAATCGAACAGGCCGCTGCAATTTTTGAACAGATACGTATCATTGGCAGCAATGATTCGAATATCGATTTTTGGGAAGCCATGTGCATATCCGGCTGGGTTACTTCGAGGAGTTAATAGAGCCACTTACAGAAGTATACAGACTTGATCCTTTAAACGAGCATATTGGGTGGGTGTTGGCCGCAGCCCTTAATTTTTCCGGGCAGGCCCGCAGAAGCAGCCAGCATATTGGCAGGACTGAAACATTTTACCTATCGTCAGTATGTCCTTGGGCTGACTGCCATAAATAAGAAAAACTATTCAGAAGCCCGCAGATTGCTCCATGGCGTGCGTATGCGTTCAGGTGTACTACCGGCCGACTATGCGGATTTGGTGATTGACGCCCTGGAAGATCCCACCCAGATTGAGGAGACTGCTCAGAAATTAATTGCTGCAGTCGGGACGGGAGATTTGGAAGCGTGCATCAGCTTTGAATCATTGTTGCTACTCGGCTCGCCGCATGCTTTTGATCTGGACGTTGATCCACGCAGTGATATTACCCGCATACAAATACTTTCACAGGTATGGAATAACTGGGGTGTGGCTGTGCGTCAGGACCCGCGTTTCAAAGCGTGGGTAGAAAAACTGGGATATGCAGATTTCTGGCGTAAGCATGGCTGGCCGGATCGTTGCCGGCCAACCGGCCCAGACGATTTTGAATGTATTTAAAGTCTAGACGACACTCACAGGCGAAGACAACAGAATGGACCTGACAACTCATTGGGCCGGATATCTGGCTATAGCAATTTTTATAAGCGCTTATGCCCTGGTCATCCTTGAAGAAAATATTCATCTGCGAAAATCCAAGCCGGTCATCGTGGCTGCCGGTTTTATCTGGATGCTGGTTGCTTTTGCCTACTCGGCTGCCGGCGATACCCATACGGCGCAAGAACTGGTCCGTCACAACCTGCTCGAATTTGCAGAGTTATTCCTGTTCCTGTTAGCCGCTATGACCTTTATCAACACGATGGAGGAACGCGGTATATTTGAGGTGTTGCGTGCGTGGCTGGTTAACCAGGGTTTTTCTCTACGCCAGATATTCGGGATCACCGGTGTTATTGCATTTTTGATGTCGCCGGTTGCAGATAACCTCGCCACTGCACTGTTGATGGCTACGGTGGCGATATCAGTGGGTGGCAGCAATCGCCGTTTCGTGGTTCTGGCCTGTATCAATATTGTTGTTGCCGCCAATGCCGGTGGTGCCTTCAGCCCCTTTGGCGACATTACTACTTTGATGGTCTGGCAGAAAGGGCATGTTCAGTTCAGTGAATTCTTTGCACTATTATTGCCGTCGGTGGTGAACTGGCTGGTAACGGCCGGTCTAATTTCTTTTGCCCTGCCATCCGGCAAACCGGATCCAATGCATGAGGATGCACATTTAAAACATGGTGCATGGATTGTCGTGGCGTTGTTCATCCTGACCATAGCGATGGCGGTTTCTATGCACAACTATCTGCATATGCCGCCGGTGATCGGCATGATGACCGGTTTGGGTTTTCTGAAATTATTCGGCTATTACCTCAAACGCCGCAAGCACGAACCGGTACCGCATGGTCCGAGGGAGGATTCAGCGCTCGGCAGCGAGGCGATTCACACGGCTGACAGCAATGAGCCTGCCGGGTCCTACGATATCTACGCGAGCCTGCAAAAAGCCGAATGGGATACGCTGATGTTTTTCTACGGTGTGATTCTGTGCGTCGGCGGCCTGGGCGCCTTCGGATACCTGGCCATTGGATCCGAGTTTATGTACAGCGGATTGGGACCGACTGTTTCAAACGTGCTGGTAGGGGTTGCCTCAGCCCTGGTGGACAATATTCCGGTAATGTTTGCAGTGCTTGCCATGAACCCGGACATGGGCCATGGGCAATGGTTGCTGGTTACACTAACAGCCGGTGTAGGCGGGTCAATGCTGTCTATTGGCTCTGCTGCCGGCGTTGCGGTGATGGGCCAGGCACGTGGTGTTTACACATTTTTCGCACACCTGAAATGGACCTGGGCTATTGCGATTGGTTACGCCGCCAGCATCGCGGTACATTTCTGGGTCAATGCCGGCAGTTTTTAGAATCAGTACAGAGTATTTTCCAGGCAAAAAAAGACCCGGCGCGGGGGAATAAATGGCCGGGTCAAATATTTCAGCCTGTGGAGAGGCTGATAGGGCTAAAAATCAGCAGTAAGTTGTATCCAGAACTTGTTGGTATCGCCAAATGCGGGGCTGTCTGAATCAAACAGGGCTGCTTTGAATAAAATGCCATAACGTTCTTTGAATTTGCGTTTGATAAAGCCATCAAATTCAGTACCGTAATCAGCTGAGCCTGATTCTGCCGAGAAGTCGTGATACAGCACATTCCAGGCCCATTTACCGAGCTTGCCTTTGACACCAATAAAGGCGTCGTTCAAACCGGCCGCTGGTGTGCCCAGGAACTTATCGGCCCAACCATTAAAGCCATGCAGGGTAGCCAGTGGTGTACGGAATGCCTGCCCCGGCAGTTTGTCATCACCGGTGAGTACTTCGTATCCGGCATAAAGAGTTGCCCGGTTGAAACTGAATGCGAGGTCAGCACGCCAGTAATCCGCACTGTAATCAATGGGGTTATCAGCATTTTCTTTCTGACTGGCATATTCAAGCGTGTAGCCAAGCTTGGGACCGTCATTAGCTGTTTTACCGCTTAATCGCACACCGTAAGTTACATTCGAAAACTCCGCCACATCCTCGTTGTCGATGTCGTAGTAGTAGGCTGTCAGTTTGGCAGCATTTTCAAACTTGTACGCCAGGTTTACCAGATGGGTGTTCTGAGCGTGGTCACCTGCGTTTACTTCATCACCAAAAATTCGATTGACGTTGTCAACGTAGGCATAATTGAGTTGAATGGCGCTGCCAGGCGTAAAAGTATATGAGAACGAATCATAAGTCTGTTCATTTTGCCGCCAGCCGACATTACCGACGAAACGGGCGTTATCATAAATAATACGCTGGCGCCCGAGGCGTAGCTGATGTCCGGATTCTGCCTTGTACTGCAAGAACAGCTGATTAAGGTCTTCACCGCCCGGGTCGGCAATTACCGGGTAACCCGGTGGGTTAGGGGTGTTGCCGCCACCTGCATTGAAGTCATCAACACCAAAGTTGAAAATATAGTCAAACTCTGCCTTGACTGAAAAACCATTCAAGTCGGCTGTGTGGAAATTAATGCGCGCCCGCAAGGGGATTGCGGTTGCATCATGGGGCAGTGGGTCCTGGTCAACATTCTCCAACCTCCAGCGGAAACTGTAACCAAATTTGCCTTCGGTAAATGCTTCACCAAGGCTATCGGCGGCGGTGGCCGGGTTACTGTTTGCAGCTAGTAGCGCAACCACCAGTGCCATTGGTGCTTTTGCCATTATATGTCTCATTTTCATGAGCGCGCTCTCCTCAAAATAAATTTTTCTTCGACAGCCAGTGAAAAGTACGCTGTCAGCAGTCCAGCGTAAATGACTTGTGTCAGGTTAATGCAGGATGGCTCAACATGAGATAGACCGGAGATACTGTGGTGCCGGGGTGTGGCGTGGGTTCCTTTGATGTTCTTGACCTGAGTCATTTGTCCTTGAACGGCGCGGCGCTACCATGCGCTGCACAAGTGTAGAATTAAGTCAGGCATAATTTAAATGACAGAGTCCGAAACAAATCAGCAGATACCTCTCCAGGCATCCCGTGGTACCTGTACGATTGTGAGGGTTGCGTGCCTGTCCGCCTGAGCGGCACAGGGAGCTTCGCTATGGGTATCACCAGGTCATTTCCGACAGAACTCATCACCAAGTACGGCTTGGCGGGGCCGCGCTATACGTCTTATCCGACTGCACTGCAATTTCATGAGGGTTTTGATGCAAAAGCCTATCGCCGCCACGTAAAGGCCAGCAATGACGATCTGATCCCCAGGCCATTGTCATTGTATGTGCATTTGCCATTCTGCCAGGAGCTCTGCTATTACTGCGCTTGCAACAAGAAGGTGACGCGGAATACCCAGCGTGCAGAGGTTTACCTACGGCACCTCGATAAAGAAATCGAGATGCAAGGCAGTTTGTTTGATCGCGACCGGCAAGTCATCCAGTTACATTTTGGCGGTGGTACACCAACTTATTACGATGATATGCAACTCAAACATATCATTGAGCAATTATCCCGGAATTTCCTCCTGAGCCGTTCAGCTTCACGTGAATTCTCGATTGAAATCGATCCGCGAACCGTCAATGAAGAACGAATCGCATACCTGGCGGATATTGGCTTCAACCGGGTCAGCATGGGAATACAGGATTTTGATCCTGCTGTGCAAAAGGCTGTTAACCGCATCCAGGATGAAGGCAAGACGCTGGGTCTGATTGATGCGGCACGCAAATCCGGATTTAACTCGGTATCAGTGGATTTGATTTACGGCTTGCCGTTGCAAACTGCACAATCTTTTGAAACCACCATTGATTCCGTGCTCTCTGCCCGTCCGGACCGCTTATCGGTCTACAACTACGCCCATTTGCCGCACCTGTTCCGTGCCCAGCGCATGATCAATACGGAAGATGTGCCGGCTCCTGAAGTACGGCTTCAATTGCTTGACTCTACTATCAGCAAGCTGGTCGAGGCTGGTTACGTCTATATCGGTATGGATCATTTCGCCTTGCCGGACGATGAGTTGTCGCTGGCAATGGAGAATGGAACACTACAGCGTAATTTCCAGGGATATTCCACCTGTCGTGAGACGGACCTGGTTGGCATGGGTGTTAGTGCGATCGGCAAGGTCGGTAACAGTTTCGTGCAAAACCGCAAGGATATACGCGACTGGCAGGCAGTCATCGATAACGGCAAGCTGCCGGTATGGCGGGGCCTTGGCCTGAGCGGTGAAGACCGGCTCCGGCGGGGGGTCATCTCGGCCATCATGTGCCAGGGGAATGTTCAGTTTGGCGAATTCGAACGTAAATACGGAATCGATTTCGCAGATCATTTTGCGCTGGAGCTGGAATTGCTCAAGCCGTTGCAGGATGACGGTCTGATCGAACTGAACGAGCAAAGTCTCGAGGTCACATCAACCGGCTTGTTGTTATTGCGTGTAATCGCGATGAAATTTGACGAATACCTGATCAACGATCTTCAAGGAAAAGCGTACTCAAAAGTCATCTAGGGTCCCCGTTAGGCTATAATCCACTGCTTATCAGATACGATGGCATTGGATGAAGCGGTTTATGGGTTCGGAGAGTCAGCAAAAACCTTATTTTCCAGAACGTGTTCAGGTTGCATGCAGCCAGTGCACGCTGGGTAACCTGTGTCTTCCGCGTAGTCTTGATGCCGAAGGCCGGGAACAATTTGAGCATATCGTCAATAAATCCCGACCGATTCAGCCCGGTGAGCACATTTTCCGTGCCGGTGATAAATTCCAGACCATTGCAGCAGTCAGGGCAGGTTGCTTCAAGAGCTATGTAATCGATAAGAACGGTGAAGAGCAAGTGCTGGGTTTTTATCTGCCCGGCGAAATCATCGGCTTTGATGCCATCCATGAAAAAGTTCACAAGGCCAATGTTGTAGCGCTTGATACCAGTTCTGTGTGCGGACTCAGTTTTGACTCGGTTTCTGAGATGGCCCGGCAATTACCAGCGTTGCAGGATGAGCTATTTCGTGTCATGAGTTTGCACATTGCTGAACTCGAGGCGAGCGCCGCTGATCTGAGCGCCGAGGAGAGAATCGCCGGTTTGTTGTGTTCCTTGTCTGCCCGTTTTGCCAAAAGGGGTTACTCCGCGAGAGAATTTAACCTGAGTATGTCACGCCGTGATATCGCCAGTAATCTTCGCCTGGCCACTGAAACCATTTCCCGTGTTCTGGCCCGTTTTCAAAGTGCCGGTATCATCCAGGTCAACCGCAAAAAAGTGGCCATACTGGACGAGGTCAAGCTGAGGGATCTCGCACGCCGGGATACCTGTTAATCAGCGCCGGCAATAAAAACTTCATGACCCCACCGCGGGGCCTTAGCGGAATAAACCGGTGAACAAACTACTCATCCTGTCAGTTGATGCCGCTAAGTACGAAAACCTGATCAAGGCTGCCACTCTTCCGCAACTGGAGGTCGTGACTGCCAATGATTCCGGGGCAGCGGTTAAAATGACCGACGGTTGCAATATTATTCTTGGTGACCCGAAGCTGGTTGGTGAAGTGCTTGCATTAGCTGAACAACTGGAATGGGTGCAATCAAGCTGGGCAGGTGTCGATCATTTATGCCAACCGGGCCTGCGTCGTGATTATGTATTGACCGGTGCAAAAGGTATTTTTGGCCCGCTGATTTCCGAATATGTCATGACTTACCTGTTCGCGCTGGAACGGCAAATTTTCACCATGCGCAACAACCAGATGGAAAAGCGCTGGCAGCCCCTGTTTTATCGTCCATCACAGAAAATTGCACTCGGTATTATTGGGCTGGGATCCATCGGGCGGCAGCTTGCAAGCACGGCCCGGGGTTTTGGAATACGGGTCATTGGTCTTAACCGTTCCGGCAGACCGTGTGACGATGTTGAAGAAGTCTATACTGAAAATGACCTTGCCGGTTTTTTCAAAACGCCTGATTACGTGGTGCTTACCCTACCGGATACGCCGAAAACGAGACATTTCATCAATACTGATGTGCTCAAAATGATGAAGCCATCCGCGGTGCTGATGAACGTGGGGCGCGGCAGCATCATCAACGAAGATGACCTGGTTGATGCGCTGCGCGATGGTGTTATTGGTGGAGCGGTGCTTGACGTTTTTGCAGATGAACCGCTGGCCCAGGATAGCCCTCTGTGGCAGTTGCCCAATGTTTACATTACGCCACATAATGCAGCTACCAGTTTTCCGGAGGACATCGTGGGGATCTTTGTTGAGAATTATCAGCGTTTCATGCGCAATGAGCCCATGTGTCATATCATTGATTTTGATTTGGGGTATTGACGGGTTTGAAAACACTAAAACATTTTTTTGACAGAAACGTGGAGTGGGCAACTGCGGTCAAGCAGAAGGATCCCGAATTTTTCTCGAAACTGGCCGCGCAACAGCATCCTGAGTATCTCTGGATCGGTTGTTCAGATAGCCGGGTCCCGGCCAACCAGATCATCGATTTACCGCCGGGTGAGGTGTTTGTTCACCGTAATATTGCCAATGTTGTCGTTCATACTGACCTGAATTGCCTTTCCGTCATTCACTACGCCGTTGAGGTTCTGAAGGTCAAGCATATTATCGTCTGTGGTCATTATGGGTGTGGCGGCATCAAGGCGGCGATGGAAGACAAGGACCATGGGCTCATTGATAATTGGCTGCGTCACGTCAAGGATGTCAGCCGTTTTAATTCCGAGTTGTTAAAAGGTCTGGATGAACATCAGAGGCTTGATACGCTGTGTGAATTAAATGTCAAAGAACAGGTTACCAACGTTTGCAATACATCCATCGTACAAAAAACCTGGAAAAACGGGGTTGATCTGTGTGTTCACGGTTGGATTTATAATATTGAAAACGGTCTTTTGAAAGATTTGGGAACGGTTGATTCATAAGGCGCCCGGCCGGATGAAGCAACCGTTCCCGCCAGTTCTAAAAATCAAAATATCCGCGTAAGCCGGCAAACACGGCACGTCCGGGGCGCACGAAGCCCAGGACTTCCTCGTATTCTTCGTCCAGCAAGTTACTGATCCGGCCGGTCAGCTCCAATGATTGCGTCAGTTTCCATGATGCAGCCAGGTCAACTACGGTGTAGGAATCAATATCCACCCGGTCCAACGTGAAGGTCACAGGTGAGAAGAAAACATCCTGTTGGGAACCGCTATAGTTCAGGTTCAGATTCAGGTTACCGCGCGCATCCGCGAAGTAGTAGTTGGCAGAAACACCGGCCATATGTTCGGGCCGTCTGACTTCACGTACCGATTGGCCCATGGCATCTTTCTCGGTGGCATCCGTATAGGTATAGGAAGCCGTGAGTGTGAATGATTTGCCTAAATGTGTATTAAAGACGGCTTCAATTCCTTTCCGGTTACTGTCACTGTCCTTGTTTTGAGCAGTAAACAAAAAAGTCTCCGGGTCGAATACAAATCCATCAATTTCGTCCTGTAAATCCTGGTCAAAATAGGCCAGTTGAAATTCATGCTGGTCATCCGCCCAACTGGTATCCAGGCCGATTTCCCAGCCCTGTGAGGATTCAGGTTTCAGGTCGGGGTTGCCGATAAACAGGTCTGCAAAGAAACCATATCTTTCCGTGAATGTCGGTGCCTTGGATCCGGTGCCCACCGAACCACGCAATCGCAGGGTAGGGGACAGACGGTAGGAAGTTGCCAGTTGCCAGGTGGTCGCATCGTCAAAATCACTGTAATCATCCAGCCGGACACTCATTGTCCAGGAAAATCCGCTGATGGGTTTACCCACATATTCCAGGGCATAACCGTTGATATCATAGGATTGATCCTGGTTGGGGTCGCCAAATGGCGAGGCTTCGCCACGTTGCGAAAAATCCACATCCTCACGCTCAAGGGCAAAACTGAAACGGTGGTTCTGGGTTTCACCTTTACCAAATGTCACGCCCCCCCGTAGACGGTACTCCAGTGTTTCGGCCGCTGTGGAACTGGTCCACAGACCATCGCTGAAATTATCATTGTCAGAATCCATGCGGTTCACAGAAAAACTGCCCGACCAGGGGTTCTGCAGGGGTTGATAGCGTAACTCGCCGGTCAGGAAGGTCTGCTGAGATTCCGTCACCCGGTCGGCGTCCACCGGCAGACCGGTGACAAAAAAATCAATATCGTCATATTCGCTGCTTGCATCCACCGCCTGACCCGAAAATCGCAAACTGAAAGCATCACCGGCATCGAACTCAAGTGCAATGTTGCCGGTGGTGTTTTCTGCACCGTCCTTTTCAGTGCCGGTCCGCGATATGTTGGTGCCGTCGGTATCCAGGTAGGACAGACCACCGTAGATCTGAAATAAATCCCCGGAATAACCACCGTCCACACTCGCATTGAAGGTGTCGAATGAGCCGGATTCAATGGTTCCTGATAGGTAATGGCTGTCCACGTCCTTTTTGCGGATGATATTGATCACACCCGCCATGCATCACTGCCCCAGGTGGCACTTTGCGGGCCGCGAATGATCTCGATACGCTCAATATTGGAAGTCAGTGCAAACTGGTATTGAAATTCACCGCTGGAAGCCGGATCGTTGGCACGCACACCATCTATGAGAACCAGCAGTTGGTTGGCCTCGGCACCGCGCACGCGCACCTGGGTTTGCGAACCGGCGCCGCCGGCCTGGCTGACTGAAAAACCCGGAACATCGCGTAGCAACTCGGACAGGAATTTCACCTGTTTCTGTTCTATTTCCTGCCGTGTAATGATGGTAACGGAACTGGCAACATCTTTGATGGATATGGGCTGCAGACCTGCTGTGACCAGCAGATCGTCAAGTTCCAGTGCCTCTTCTGCGAGAAGCTGATTGCTGAATAACGCGAATACTATGGAGCCAACCATGATTGAAATGGTTTTGGTATGTTGCTTGACCATTGTCTTTTTCCTTGCGATCTCACCCGAACGCGCAGGGGTTGTGCTTTTTGGCAGTGGTCGAAGTCGGGAGGCTGATTCTGGTGCCGGGGGTGCCGGTGGAAGCAGTTCTCACACGCTTCCGCCCGCCGCGAATGCACAAGTGAATAAAACTGCGGGCCGGTCTCCGGGCTTGCGAAGAGCGATATATCATCGCCAGTGACGGGTCGCCTTCCCATGCAAATGCACAGTGGCTGCAATGACCCGTACCTTCGCCTACCGTTGCGGGGGCAGCGACGGAATAACCGTAAAGAAACTAACCTTTTTGGCGCACCGTCTTCCCGTTTAATCCCCTGACTGAGCAGTCAAAAGGACACCTGCAGACTCGCGGAGGAGATTGATTGATCGGCGGGGAATTGTCAAGTACAGGAGAATGCAGCATTGCCGGTCAATAAAACCTTGAACCTGCAGTTACTACAGGTTTTATAATCATTGCATGGATGTATCCGAATCATTAAATCGTTCCAGCACCTGGATGGCCCTGCTTGCTTCAACGGGCACGCTCGTTTGCTGTGCCTTACCCATTTTACTGGTGAGCCTGGGTCTGGGCGCCGTGGTGGCCAGCACAACCTACCGGTTTCCTTTTCTGGTGACCTTGTCAGAGCACCCCGGTCTGATGTTTGGCGGATCGGCCATGTTGCTTGCACTGGCTGGCTGGTTTGCATTTCTTCGCCCATCCCAATGTCCAGTGGAACCTGCGCTTGCCAGCAAGTGTAAAAGAGCGAGGCGGTGGAACCAACGAATCTGGAAGATGTCGGTTTTGATGTGGGTGATCGGGTCTTCGACCCGCTTCGTTCTGCCGGAGTTTGTGCATCTGTTTCGTGGGTTTGGCAATTAACGGGTACATTGAAATGAAAATATTGCTGATAATCCTGGTTCTGTTTTTACCGCTAGCATCAGTAAAAGCTGAGACCGTGGAAGTGAAAATACATGGTATGACCTGCTCATTTTGTGTGGAAGGACTCCAGGCTGAGTTATCCGGATTACCGGATGTCGCCCAGGTTGATGTCAGTCTCAAGAACAAGAAGGTCCGCTTGGTCAGCACGGGTGAATCACTGGATATGGACCGGGTTCG
>PVMK01126754.1_pt1 | contig 26096 bp, 23 predicted proteins | sample 1853481 | NCBI WGS metagenome assembly PVMK01 (sample SAMN08533507, study PRJNA380276) | Marine sediment metagenome, whole genome shotgun sequencing project.
CATCAAATCCCTGGCAAAAATGATCCGCTTGATGTGTCCGCAAAAACGTGAAATTGCCGATATCATTTTAGCTATTCCACAGAAAAAATCACAAAAAAAGATCGTCGCTTTTTTATATATCGAAGAAATCTTTGCCGCCTATGAGGCCGTTGATCTTAAAAAACCGCTGGGCTTTAGAGACTATACCATTCTTCATCTACTGGCTGATTCCGGCGCCAGAGCCAGTGAAGTCGCCATGCTCAATCTTGACTACTTCAACCCGACTCAAAAAACCTTAACCATTTTGGGAAAGGGAAATAAATTTCGTTTGATTAAGCTAGGTCAAAAAACAACGGATCTCATCAAACGCTACATGACCCAATACCGGCCCCATCCCAAACCGATTATCAACACTGTTTGTTTATCAACAAGCATGGCAAACCGTTAACCCGTAAGGGGATTTATCTTCTGTGCAAAAAATATCTTTCCATTGCCTTGAAACCCAAACGGCTTCAAATTATACATCCGGCACATAGCTTCAGACATGCCTGCGCCATCAACATGCTGGCATCCGGCAAATCACTGTCGGATATAAAAAATCATCTGGGCCATGAAAATATCGAATCCACTATGATATATCTGAAAATGGATTTAAGAACCAAAAAAGCCGTACAAAAGAAATTTATCGAATATAGTCAATCGGCACTCAAACATGATCCCAAAATCGATGAGTTGATTGACTGGGAGAATAAAATAGAAACTCTGGCCTGGTTAGACAGCCTTTAGCGGGTTTGTATCTGAATCAGATAAGAAAAGCTGCGCAGATACCGAGAAAATTATGTCCTCAATAAATTTGCAATTTTATAAAATCTATTGTAACGTGCTGCTACCATTGTTAATATTAATTTCCACGCACTTCTCCATAATTTGTATTAATTTCAATGGGATAAGTGGATTGAGGACATAAGGCAAGCAGTGTCCATCGGTTGTAACCTTTGAACCCCTAGCCCAGACCTGGCATGTCAAAATGTGGTGATTTAAAACCAGGTTCATAGAAAGTGAAAACAATCTCGTAGCCACATCCCGTCGCGCCAGGACAGGCTTGAACCCTGAACCTGGAACCGATCAGCTTAGGTTATAAGTTGTCAGTTGGGCATCATTTGTTCAGGATTCAGAGGGTTCAGCGCCGCCGCCAGCCTGAAAAGCTGCTAGTTTAATCGATCAGGAAATTTCATGACAACGGAATGGATTGAGGATATTGAGGAATGGCTGTTAGCCAGTTTGTCAGCTTGCAAGGTCAAAAACGGAAGGAAGGCACCTAACTTCAGGGATTGTTGATTGGTTAAATAGTTGATTGGTTGACTGGTAGTAAGTACAGACCTCGTCGTTCAGCTTGGTAAAACAGCTGTGGCTCCTTAACTTTCGATGGATTGCATGAGAATTGGACACTGGCACTCAGGTGTCAGCCCAGCCGTCGGCCAAAAAAACGGCCGGTCTAATCGAAAAAGAAACTGATGAACGTCGAACATCGAACGTCCAACATCGAACGTCGAATGAATGTATTCTGTCTGTTTAAAAAAGATTTAGCGAAGCGTTTCCATCCTTCGACATTCGATATTCAATATTCGATATTCTGCGGTTCGCTGTTCAGCCCAGCCGCCGGCTGCCAAAGCGGCCGGTTTAATCATCAAGAAAACCGTGCCATTTTGGCGTAGTTTCATATAAGGTGTCAGGAGAGAGGAACGTAAGAGCGGAAACCCAAAATTTGAACACTGAATCGCCTTGGCGGAACGTCTGGATAATTTAAGTTAAATCACCAACAGTCCTGATTTACACCCCGCAACTTGCAACTTGCAACTCGCAACCCGCAACCCGTAACCCGCAACACGCACCCCGCAACCCGCAACTCGTAAAGGCCTACTATAGGTCAACAGCCAGATCGATCTCGTATTTTTTAACCCGCTTCCAAATAGTAATCCGGCTGACCCCTAAAACTCGCGCAGTTTCAGACTGATTGCCTCCTGAACGGCGCAAGGTATCGATCAGTTTTTGACGCTCTTGATGCCAGGAGGCTGGGCTGGGTCTGTTATTTGCGAGTGGTTTCTTGTTGCCCATGGTGATTTTGGGCGGCAGATGCTCTGTCCCGATCCAGCCGCCGGGACAAAGAACAGCCGCATAGTCGATGGCATTACGAAGCTCGCGAACATTACCGGGCCAGGAATAATTTAAAAGTGCCGCCATAGCCTCAGGGGTAAGGCCCACAATATCCTTGCCGCCTTTGCCTGCATTTTGCTCTATAAAATTTTGAGCGATAACGGGGATATCCTCAAGCCGCCGGGCCAGTGAAGGGCAGTTTAGAGGAAAGACATTGATTCGGAAGAAAAGATCTTCCCGAAACAGTCCCTGGTCAATTAGTGCCTCAAGCTCTTTATTGGTGGCGGAAATGATCCTCACATCAACTGAAATCGGTTTGTGATCCCCAACCCGTTCAATCTCCTTTTCTTCAAGTACCCGCAGAAGCTTCACCTGGGTAGACAGGGGGATATCACCAATTTCATCTAAAAATATCGTTCCTTCATGAGCGGCTTCGAAGCGGCCGATTCGCGTGCGGTCAGCACCGGTGAAGGCTCCTTTCTCATGTCCGAAAAGCTCGCTCTCCAGCAGGTTTTCATTTAGTGCAGCACAATTGACTTTGATAAAGGGTTTTAAATTGCGAGGGCTTTCCTCGTGAATTGCTCTGGCAACGAGCTCTTTTCCGGTACCGCTATACCCATGGATTAGAACGGGAGCATCCGTCTGAGCCACATTATCCACAAGCTCAAAAAGGTACTGCATCGGCGGTGAATCGCCCAACAGCCCGTGATGCCCCTCCTCCAGCCGGCAGCTTCTGCGCAGGGAGTCGATTTCCTGTTTCTGACGCACAATTTCTGAGATATCCCTAAATGTTTCCACCGCGCCGAGCAGGCGGCCCTCCGAATCTCTCAATACGGAAGCATTTTTGACGACGTGGACGGCTCGTCGATTTTTGTCGGAAATCATACATTTCTTAGCTCTGACTTCTCCGCTGACAAACAAAGAACACCATTCTTTTCCAGCTCCACGGGCGTAAATATCACATCCGGTGCAGTTTAAAGTTCTGCAATTGTTTCCGATCAGTTCATCCGACGAGTATCCTGTGAGCCGTTCGGCTGCCGGGTTTACCGCCAGAATGTTTCCCGCTGGATCAAGCACCATCAAACCATCCTGCAAGGTGTCAATAATGGTTTTCCAATATTTGGCAATTTCCATCAGCATGCACTCCTGTAATGCAAAATTCATGCATAGTTAAATTTTTATAATAATTCCCGATCAATCAAAGCGTTAACTGTTACTCATGTTAACCGATCAGGTGTTAACTTAACATTAACCGTTAACAATTTCAAGCGTAAAACAAAAGTGCCGGAATTGAATGGTCTATGGCAGTTATCTTGAAAAAAAAATCTGTAGGAAAATTTCTGTATAATGATAAGCTCTTGGAATAAAATGAAATATATAGCATCACATGATATTTTTCCTGTTTTTCGACATTTTCAGTGGTGTCAGCCGCGACGCGGTTGCATGGCTGGTACAATTATTGCTGAATGGGGGCATACGGATTTTTTTTGTATGATAGCATGGAGCATTCACGACTTCCCGGAATCCATCCTGTTTGAGGGTTTCCATCGAGAATGCTGAACAAAAAAAATAAGGAGCAATAACCAATGGCAGTTCACAATAACAATTTAAAAAATATATATCTTTATTCACGTTATGAGCGTTTCTGGCACTGGCTGCAATCTGCACTGATCGTTTTGCTTCTGATTACCGGGTTTGAGATAAAAGGTCTTTATACCCTCTTTGGCTTTCAGGCAGCTGTCAAAGTACACAATTTTGTCGGCAACACCTGGCTGATCGCGTTTCTCTTTTTTGCGTTCTGGCTATTTACCACCGGAGAATGGAAGCAGTACATACCCACGACTAAAAAGATGCTGCTCGTTCTACGCTATTATTTGTACGGCATTTTTCGCGGCGAACACCATCCGGTTCCCAAGCAAAGAGAAGCCAAACACAATCCATTACAACGAATCACCTATCTGCTCCTGGCAGCCATATTGCTTCCAATTCAAATGGCCACCGGGTTGCTGTACTGGGGTTACAACTCGTGGTCTGAATGGGGGCTGGCCGGATTATCTCTTCAAGTGGTGGCCTTGATTCATACGGCAGGTGCCTTTGCCATCCTGTCCTTTATAATCGTTCACATTTATATGATAACCACCGGTCGCACGATTTTCGCCCACACCCGAGCCATGATAAGCGGCTGGGAAGAGGTTGAAGATGTGAAGGCAATAGAAGACTGGGAGGTTAAAACCAAAGCTGCTTAACTTACTATAATATAAGGAGGAATCATGATCAAAAAAGTATTATTAACGTTAATTGCATTTGTCTTTGTGTTCAGCACAGTGGGGGTGGGTTTTGCTCTGGATAAGGGAAACAAACGTAAGGGAAAATACACCTACCGCAAAGTATACAAGGCCTGTTTTGAGCGCGGAGGGGTTGAATCTAAAACTCCCCCCATAAGTCCTGCCGATAAGACCCAGTCCGAGTGGACAACTGCCTTTGAATCAAAGGATTTCGGACAGTTCGGTTGCCAGGAAGAGTGGACGGGGCTGTCACAAAAAGATGTGAACGACATATACACCTATATGCATGATCATGCATTTGACTCGCCGACACCGGCGAAGTGTAAGTAGCGAGTTGCGGGTTGCGAGTTGGAGGTTGTGAGTTGGGGGTTGCGAGTTACGGGTTGCGAGTTGCGGGGGTATGGACATAGGGCAAAGCGTGAAGGGGGGACAGGTATCAGCGTGTCAAATGATAGAAGGTGAGAGGTTGGGAAGATGAGAAGGTGTGTAAAAGATAGAAGTTGAGAGTTTAAGAAGGCGGAGGCATGTAAATCAACTCAATCAACACAATCAACCCAGCGAAGCTGCTAACGATCCAAACCATCTAAACGCTCTATCTAAACGAATGACCAGTACCCAGTAACCAGAGGACAGATGTCAGAAGACAGAGGACGGATGATAGAAGGTGAGAGGTTGGGAAGGTGTGTAAAAGATAGAAGATGAGAAGATGGGAAGGTGCGTAAAAGATAGAAGATGGAAGGCGAGAAGGCGGGGGCATGTAAATCAACTCAATCAACACAATCAACCATATCAACCCAGCGAAGCTGCCAACGATCCTAACGATCCAAACCATCTAAACGCTCTGAATGACCAGTGACCAGTAACCAGAGGGCATAGGTCGGAAGACAGAGGACGGATGATAGAAGGTGAGAGGTTGGGAAGGTGTGTAAATGTTAGAAGATTTGAAGTTGGGATGATGAGAAGGTGTGTAAAAGATGGAAGGTGGAAATACTGGAGGTCAGAGGTCGGATGGTTGGATGATTAGGATGAAAAATGTGATGGAAGATGGAGGACGGAGGCAATGGAACTATAAATTCACAACTAAATTGACTCGAATTATAATCCGTGTGAATCCGTTCGATCCGTGTCCCAATATTTACAATTTACAACCCCCAACTCACAACATACAACTCAATCAACTTTTTTCCCTTTGACCTTTAACCTTTAGCCTTTAACCTTCTTTCCCTTAATCAACCCAGCGAAGCTGCTAACGATCAAAACCATCTAAACGCTCTAAACGAATGACCAGTACCCAGTTTGAAATTTAAATCTTTTAATAAGGAGGTAATTATGCGTGTGAAAAAGCTGTTGGTAGTATCCATAATGTTGAGCCTTGTTCTGATGCTCGGCTTTGGCTGTGCCGCCACTCAGAAAACTGCTGAGCCGGTGAAAGCCGACTGGCAGTTTCACGACCCGGCGGACCTGGCCCTGGTGCAGCAGTACGCCAAAGTGCCCCAGCCGCAGGGGGTCATGCTCATTGACTCACGGCCGTACAAGGCAAAATATGCCAAAGGACACATCCCCACGGCGGTGAGCATTCCGGACAGCCAGTTTGCTAAACTGACCGACCTACTGCCCGAGGATAAAAGCACCCTGCTGATTTTTTATTGCCAGGGCCCCACCTGAAAGCTGAGTCACAAATCCGCCTGGAAGGCGGAAAAACTCGGCTACACCAATGTCAAAGTCTACGCTGACGGATATCCGGCCTGGATGAAGGCCAAGGGCTCCTATGCAGCTGTATCGGTGGAGTATGTGGCCGAGCAGATTGCAACAAACAAGATGATCCTGGTGGATTCCCGGCCGTTGAAGCCAAAATACGACAAGGGCCATATCCCCACGGCCATCAGCATCCCGGACAGCCAGTTTCGACATACTCAAGGGTAAACTGCCTGCCGATAAGAGCACGCTGCTGGTTTTTTACTGCCAGGGCTACACCTGAAAGCTGAGTCATCAATCCGCCAGGAAGGCGGTTCAGCTTGGATATACAAATGCTAAAGTTTTTGACGCCGGTTACCCGGCCTGGAAACAGGCTTACGGGGCAGCGCCTGCAGCCGTTGCGGTTAAAGCCGGTCAGGAAGAAGGCGCCATCGACATTGCGACCTTCGAAAAGATCATCAAGGAAGACCCTCAGAGCATTTATTTGGTCGATGTCCGGGATCCGGATGAATATGCCGCCGGTCATTTCAACAACGCGGTCAATATTCCCGTGGATGATCTTGAACAAAGAGTAAAAACGTTGCCGTCTGATAAGCCGATCGTCTTTGTGTGTTCAACAGGCGCCCGCAGCGGTGAATCCTATTACATGATTCAGGACATACGTCCGGAGCTTAAGGATGTCTTTTTTCTGGAAGCCGAAGTGACCTTTAACAAAGACGGCTCATACAAGATTACGAAACCTGAATCTTAATTTTCACATTGATTCAAAAGACCCGGGTAAGATTAAACCTTATCCGGGTCCTCGTGGGAGCCCACAATGAAAACAGTTGAGGGAAAAATTTCTTTCCTAAAGTACGTCATCCTGATTGCTGGTTGCCTGATGTTGTCGTTATCCGTGTTGTCTGCTGCTCAGACGGATGAGAGCCAGGCGCCCGGACGAACCATGGCCCGGCAGGCGACGAAAGATCAAAAAATTTGGAATACGACAGATCACTCCAAACACAAGGCATTGCAAAAGGATTTTGAGTCCGGTATGGAGGTTACCCAGGCCTGTCTTTCCTGTCATTCTGAAGCTGCATCACAATTTCATAAAACCGTTCATTGGACCTGGCTTGCCGATCCCTCCGATACCGATAAGCAGTTTGGAAAGGCCGGAAATTCAATCAATAATTTCTGTATTTCAACCAATAAAAACGCGGACAAAAGCTGTCTGGCCTGTCACCCGGGATGGGGCACTTCAACGAAAAGTGGAATCAATTGTCTCGTCTGTCACAGTCAGAAGGAAATGGACTTCGATGAGGCCATGGAAGATATTCAGAGCTTTATAGAAGAAGGTGACGATGACTCCCTCGAGATTGCTAAAGAGATACAGTCCGAGCTGAAAGAGGCTGCCCAGAGTATAGGCCGGCCCGGCCGAAAAAACTGCGGTTCCTGCCATTTTTACGGAGGTGGCGGGGACGGTGTCAAACACGGCGATCTGGACAGTTCGCTGGCAGAGCCGAATAAGACCCTGGATGTCCACATGGGAGTAGACAGCCAAAATTTCGATTGTGTACGATGTCACACCACCTCACTTCACAACATTGCCGGCCGGGTCTATACTTCCCCGGCGGCAACAACGCGTACAAGTCTGGTTGAAGACGATATGACATCCAAGATCACTTGTGAATCCTGTCATACCCATACGCCGCACAAGGCCGGATCCAAAGCCAACGATCATACGGACAAGGTGGCTTGCCAGAGCTGTCATATTCCTGAATTTGCCAGAGTCAACCCCACCAAGATGTCCTGGGATTGGTCCCAGGCCGGCAAAACAAAGGACGGGAAAAAATACAAAACAAAAGGCGCTTTCGGTAAATATGACTATATGAGCATTAAGGGGCAGATGAAGTGGGCAAAAGATGTTAAACCCCAGTATTTCTGGTTTAACGGCGTCATCAAATCGGTAACTGCCAAGGATCGAATTGATCCCGACCGGTCGGTTCAAGTCTCTCGGCCGGAAGGAAGCCGGTTGGATGCCAACGCCCGTATTTATCCTTTTAAAGTCCATCAAGGAAAACAGCCTTACGACAAGGTCCACAACACGATGCTCGTACCGCTGCTGTCAGGCAAAGATGGTTACTGGTCAACTCTTGACTGGAACCGGGCATTGAGCAAAGGTCAGGAGTCTGTGGACATCCCTTTTTCAGGCCAATTTGACTTTGTGGATACCACCTATGTTTTTCCGATTACCCATATGGTAGCGCCCAAGGAAAACGTGGTTGCCTGTACCGAGTGCCATACGAGCAACGGCAGCCGCCTGGCCAATCTGGGTGGTTTCTACATGCCCGGCCGGGACAGGGCCAAATGGCTGGATATTCTGGGTTGGACAACCATTATAGGTGCTTTGGCCGGTGTCCTTCTCCACGGCGTCGGCAGGTTTTTTGCCAACGGCAGAAAAGGAACCCGCTGATTCAATCAATAACCGTTTAAAAATTTCTAAAAGAAAGGTTGACTTTTAACTTCAGTAAGACTATTTGTTTCTGATATCAGATCCCGGTCAAGAAGGCTGGAACTTAGGGTTTACGAAGAAATAATTCAATACTATTGATATTCAATAGCCACGAAGGCTCTACGGGTCAGAAGACCTGAGCACTCGTGGCTTTTTGTTTTTAAAGAGGAAGAAAAATGAAGAACCTAAAAAAAATATTGGTTTATAAAATTGCTTTACTGATGATGCTCACCCTTCTGGGACCGGCAAGTTTTTCTGCCCAGGCGCAGGTTGACGAAATCCGTATTGCGGACAGCAAGGGGGACTGGGGCTATCCGAACCCCTATCGCCATTATCCCCGGGGTCCGGGTTATGTCCGCATGAGCTGGGTATTTGATACTCTTATATGGAAAGACGAGAAGGGCTATGTCCCTGCCCTTGCAGAGTCCTGGACTTACAATTCGGATGCGCTGAGCTTTACCTTTGAACTCAAGGAAGGTGTCAAATGGCACGATGGTAAACCTTTTAGTTCATCAGATGTTGTATTTACTGTTGAATATTTCAAAAAGCATCCTTACCAATGGGTACCAATGGGCGACGTTTCAGGTGCAGAGGCGGTTGGGCCAAACAAAGTAATTATAAGGCTGAGCAAGCCCTATGCGCCCTTTCTGGCTTATGTGGGAGGAGTTATGCCGATTCTTCCAAAGCACATATGGCAAAATGTAAAAAACCCTAAAAAATTCAATGATCCTAAAGGCTTTATCGGAACCGGGCCATATAAATTCGTTGATTTCAATAAGGCTAAGGGTTCCTATCTCTATGAAGCATTTGAAAACTACTACCAGGGCCGGCCCAAAGCGAACCGCCTGATATATATAAAAGCAGGCAAACCGCTCATGACTTTATCCACCGGCAAGGCCGATCTGGCCAATATTATGCCTGACATGGCCGAGACACTGAAGAAAAAGGGGATTATAATTCTTAAAAATGCAAGGGGCTGGAACAAGAAGCTTATGATCAATCATAAGATTGCGCCCTTTAACGACAAACGCTTCCGGCAGGCCCTTGCCCACGCTATTAACCGGCAGGAAATTATAAACAAGGCACACAGGGGCTTTGGTTATCCGGCCTCCTTTGGGCTTCTCTCACCGGACCACGAGTTTTACAACCCCAACACTCCGACCTATTCTCCTGATCCGGCCAAAGCACGGCAAATTTTAGAATCCCTGGGCTACATGAAAGGCCCCCAGGGATATTATTCAAAGGATGGCCGGCCTCTCAAGCTCGAAATTCTGTCTTCCAACATTACTGTGGCAGGTGAATCTGTGGCAGACAGGGACGGCGAGGTGATTAAACGACAACTGGAAGCTGCAGGCATCAAGGTGGATCTTTTCCATTTAGAGCAGGCAACCACGGATGCAAAGATTATAAAGTGGGATTTTAATCTTGCCATCTCCGGACACGGAGGATTGCTGGGGGATGCGAGGATCCTTAACCGTATGATAAACCCCAAGGTCACCGGCTCGGTTAACTCCGCACGTTTTGGGGCAAATAAAAAGCTTCTCAAACTACTCAAGGACCAGGTAGCCCAGATGGACGTTAAAAAACGCAAGGCCCTTGTATTCAGAATCCAGGAAATCTATGCCGATGAGGTGCCGGCAATTTCACTTTATTATCCGGCATCCATGGCCGCCTATAACCCGAAAAAAGGAATTAATTGGTACTACACCAAAGGCGGCATCGGGTTAGGCATTCCTATTTCCCAAAACAAGATGTCACTTGTCAAATAAAGCCGGCTACACTGTGAACACAAATTCAATTCATTTCACACCCAGGCGGCTCGGTCTTATCATCACCTTCGGCCTGGCCGCCCTGGCAATGATCTATTTAAGCTACTCACTGCCACGCCTTTTGCCTGGGGATTTTGTCACGGCCATGTATGCCAGCTCTCCTGTTACACTCACTGCAGAGCAAGAGGCTGAGCTGAGAGCTTTTTACACAGAAGATCCGGGCTTTTGTAACTACCTGCTTAAGCTGGCTAAACTCGACTGGGGATATTCCTATGCCTTTCTGACTCCTGTGTCTGCGCTCTTTTTAGAGGCATTCCCCTGGACCCTGCTGCTGCTTGGCACGGCTCATATTATTTCCATCTCCATCGGATTTATAGCAGGGGTGGAAGCCTCCTGGCGACAGGGCAGCAGACTGGAAAAGGGGGTTGTCGCAGGCATGACTTTTTTGGAAGGTATCCCTGAACTCAGTACGGGTGTTATCCTCCTTGTTATCTTTGCCTTGAATCTGCAGTGGTTTCCTGCGGCCGGGGCGGAGACGGCCTATGCAAAAATCTCCTTCTGGGCATGGATGACAGACGTGGGTCACCACCTGGCCCTGCCCCTTGCCACTCTGGTTCTGGCCTATATCCCGGGTAACTTTTTACTGGCACGCAACAGCATGATGATGGTCATAAAAGCGCATTTCATAACAACGGCCCGCGCCAAGGGCCTGTCGAAACGGAGAATAAGATACGCCCATGCAGCCAGGAACGCTTTGTTGCCTCTTGTAACACGCTTTGGGTTGCGGCTGGCCTTCATGATCACCGGTGCCCTGGTGGTGGAAAGAATTCATTCCTATCCCGGTCTGGGAACACTCCTTTTTAATGCCATCCAGGCACGGGACCTTCCGGTTATTCAGGCTGTTGTCCTGATTTCTTCATTGATGGTTTTAGCCATTATTCTGGCCCTGGAACTCATTTATAAAATGATCGATCCGAGGATTGAATATGCACGTTGATCTGCGCCGATATATCTTTCGGGACACGTGGTTCCTGACCGGATTTAGCCTTGCAATAGTGTTTGCCGTTACTGTCCTGGCGGGACCGCCGCTCGTTCCCTTTGATCCATGGGATATGTCATTCACTCCCATCTCAGCACCTTCTGCCGAACATTTTCTGGGCATTAACGACGGCGGACAGGACATCTTTTCAGAGCTTATCTTTGCTATCCGCAACACGGTCACCTTTGGCCTGGTCAGTGGTCTGGTTGCGCTGGCAGTTGGAGTTATAATCGGGCTGGTTGCAGGATGGCTTGGCGGATTTGTTGATATGATCCTGATGCGCCTGGCAGACGTTCTGTTGGCCATTCCGGCCATCATGATACTTATTCTAACAGCCGCTCTTTTCCGACCTTCGCCGTTTGTGCTGTCCTTAATCCTGGCAGGTTTGATGTGGCCGACTATAAGCAAGGCTATACGGGCACAAACCCTCACCCTGAGGGAAAGCCTTCACGTGAAAGCCGCCGCCCAGATCGGAGGCAGCAACTGGTATATTATACGCCGCCATCTCATGCCCGAAATGTTTCCTCTGTATCTCATCGGCCTCGCTGCGAAAACCAGGATGGCCATGTTCATGGAAGCGTCTCTGGCTTTCCTTGGACTTTTCGATCCCAGCCGGAAATCACTCGGAACGATGATCGCCTATGCTGTTAAATATTACTACATGGATATCTGGTGGAACTGGCTCCTGCCGCCGATTGTCTGTCTGTCCTTATTGATTATGGCCGTTACATTCCTGGCCATCAGTCTGGAGAAGGTGCTCGACCCACGCCTGAAAGAGGCCCTTGGATAAGATAGGTTAATGATATGAGTCTCGACATCAAACATTTGAATGTTATTTACAAGGACGGTTCCCACAGTATCCAGGCGCTGGAGGAAGTCAGATTCACTATCGCTCCCGGGAAGTGCCTGGCCCTGGTAGGAGAGTCGGGATCAGGAAAAACCACCTTGGGAAAAGCCTGCATGGGGCTACTCCCTTCAAATGCCGCAAAAGAGGGGGAGATAAGCGTAAACGGTCAGCGGATCGACACTCTTAAGGAATCCGCTTTAAATGAAATCCGCTGGGATAAAATTGCCATGGTATTTCAAAACGGAGCTGTAAATCTTAATCCTGTTCATCGCATCATAGACCAGGTGGCAGAGCCGTTGATCCAGCGCCGATTGTCAGACCGGGTGGATGCAAATCTAAAAGCGAAAGAAGCCCTGGAGCAAATGGGAGTTACCGGTGAGCATCTATATCGCTATCCCCATCAACTTAGCGGTGGACAGACTCAACGGGTCTTACTGGCCATGGCCATGATTCTCGATCCCGAAATAATTATTCTGGACGAACCGACCTCATCCCTGGATGCTTTAAGTAAAGTCTTTATATCAGGTGTAATCGATCAGTTTAAGTCAATTGGCAAGGCAGTCCTCTTAATCACCCATGACCTTGAAATGGCCGCCGGCCTTGCCGACACTGTGTCTGTGCTCTACCTGGGCCAGATTTTAGAAACACTTCCTGCCAATGACCTTTTGTTTAAACCGCTTCACCCTTATACCCTGGCCCTCGGCCGATCATACCCGACCATGACCACAGCCCGTGATCTGGGGGGTATGAAAGGTGACGCCTTTTACAGGCTTGTTCATCAGCACGGTCGACACGATCAGGATAAATACAAGCATACCCATATTCAGATCCCTGATTCGAGTCACAAAGACGGCCACGCTCCACCCGACGGATGTATTTTTCAAACCCGTTGCACCCAGGCAATCGACAGGTGTAAAAATGAAAAAGTAGTTCTTGAAGAAATTGGTGACCATACGGTTCGCTGCCTTCGCAACGGCATTGCCGACATCCTTAACCTTAAAGAAGTAAGCAAAAGCTACGGCGATGTGATAGCCCTTCAACCGACAGACCTCACTTTAAAATGTGGTGAAGTCTTTTGTCTCGTTGGTGAAACCGGCTCGGGCAAAACCACCCTGGCTATGATTTCTGCCGGCATGCTTAAACAGGATGGCGGCAAAAAATCCTTTGAAGGGCGGGACATGGATCAATGGGCGAGGCAGGAATATCGCTCCCTGGCACGTCGCATCGGTGTGATATACCAGAACCCGGCTGAATCGATCAGTCCCAGGTTTTCCGTTTTTGAGGCTGTGGCAGAGCCACTTAAAATTCACAAAACAACCAGGACCAGAGAAAGTATTGAAAATCGCGTTTCCAGGATTCTGGCCCAGGTTCGTCTTTCTACTGATCCTTTATTTCTAAAGCGCTATCCCCATGAACTGAATATGGGAGCCATACAGCGGGTCTGCATCGCCCGCGCCCTGATACTTGAGCCATCTCTTCTTGTGGCTGATGAGCCAACCAGTTCCCTGGACCCAAGTGTTCAGGCCAAAGTATTAAAATTGCTTCTCGATCTTCAGATTGAACTGGGTCTGACCATGCTTTTTATTACCCACAACATCGGCCTGGCCCGAAAGATTGGAGATCGGATCGGTGTGATGCTTTCCGGTCGCCTGATAGAAGTTGGCCCCGCCAACATGGTTTTGTCTGCACCACGCCATCCTTACACCCGGCTGCTCATTGACAGTGCACGTGGACTAGTCAAAAATTCACTTAAGCCCGGGTTGGAAGTAAAAAATTTGGTTGGCTGCCCTTTTGTTCCCCGGTGTCCCCGGCATAGGGACGTGTGCCGGATAGAAAAACCTGAAATGGTGGATCTGGATCACTGCCTGGTAAGGTGCCATTTTCCTTTGACTATTGATCGTTTGTATGAAAATTAATATCTAATAACGAAAGGTGTCGAATATGAATCAAAAACCAATCAGCCCGGAACTTATTAAAGCAACCATCGATTTCCACGGCCATTCGTGTCCCGGCCTGGCCATCGGCATACGCGCAGCGGAACTGGCGATGGACAGATTTGGATGTTCGCTGGATGAAGAAATCGTTGCGGTAGTAGAAACCGATATGTGCGCTGTTGACGCAATTCAGTTTTTATTAGGCTGTACCTTTGGCAAAGGGAATCTAATTCACCTGGACTACGGTAAAAGCGCTTTTACTTTCCACAGCCGACCGGACGAAAAATCGATACGAATCGTTGCCAAGCCGGATGCCATTGTTGACCCGGACGATGAACTAATCGCCCTGAGAACGAAAAAGTTAAAAGAAGAGCTTACTCCCGGCGAGCAAAAGCGTCTGAGCGAATCCATGGCAGAACGGACAAAACGGATAATGGAAGCAGACATTGAGAAACTCTTCGATGTGAAGCCCTCACTAAGCCTCATGCCTCGTAAAGCCAGGATACTGGAGAGTTTAATCTGCCGGGAATGCGGGGAGGCAACAATGGAGTCCCGCACACGCCGGCTTTTCGGCACGACTCTCTGCATCCCCTGTTTTGAAGCTGCGGAAAAGGACTGAAACCGCTAAGTTATCTAAGAAGTCGTTTCCACAGGATCTCTGGAATCTATAATTTCAGGTGGCTCGTTCTTATCTTTTCTTCTGCGAATAAGAGCCTTCTTTATCCCTTCACTGCACAACTGCTGAAGAAGCAAAACTTCCGGCCTGTATTTTCCACCGTTTGAAATCGGTCAGGCCAAAAATTAATAATGCAAGAAAAAGAACACGTACAAAGCCGAGAACATGGTATCTGATATTGACATTTTAGTAATTTCAATTAGTTTATGTAAAAATGACATTGAGTGTCTGAAACCTTTATCGATGAGGATGGATAGATGAAAATTCGAAGCTTTCAACGTAATTCCCTGGCCGGGGCTTTAAGAACCTTTTCTTTTTCCTTACTGACAGTGACTGCATCGGCCTTATTAATCATGAGCTGTTCTTCAGAAGAGGAGCATCCGAAGCAGATTGTTGATCAACCATCTGATCCGGTGATTCTGGATCAAACTGAAAAAGTACAGGAATATATCAAAGCAGCTGTTGATCAAATCAACCGCTCAAAGGAGCTAAAAATCGGTAACACATGGTTGGTGGGGATTTCGATCATCCCCGTGTTCTATGAACAACGGCAATTCCGACCGGCCTGGACGAATCCCGCCAAAATTAAAGATATAGCAGACGTCATTGGCAATATAAGAAAAGACGGTCTTCTGCCGGATGACTATCATCGTAGATCGCTTCAGACCCTATCCGAACAAATCAGCGCTCAATCTCCACCCGATCCACAACTTCTGGCCATGCGGGATTTGTTGCTGACGGATGCCCTGGTTCTACTGGGATACCACCTGCAGGTCGGAAAGGTTGATCCTGTCCGACTGGACCCGAACTGGAAAATGTCGGCCGAGATAGGGACCAAGGATCCTGTGACGCTCATTCAAGAGGCGATTGATTCCGGATCTATCTACCAGTTTTTCGCCGATCTCAGGCCTCGCGATGAATACTATAACGATTTAAAGGCGGCGCTGGCGCAATATCGCAGCATCCATGATGAAGGTGGTTGGCAGCCTGTCCCAACGGGACCCACTCTCAAAAAAGGAATGGAGGACAAGCGAATCGACATCCTACTACGACGTTTGATTGCAACCGATGATATTGTCTCAAGACCCGATGGTCCAACCACCGTCTTCGATGAGGATCTTGAAAAAGCTGTTAAACATTTTCAGCGCCGTCGCGGTCTGAAACCGGATGGTATTGTGGGTGAAAACACGATCAAAGCCCTGAATGTGCCGGATGAAGTGATCATTGATCAAATTCGCATCAATCTGGAACGTGTCCGGTGGGTGATGAACGAAGATCTCGACGACTTTATTTTCGTCAACATCCCCGGCTTTAGAGTATATTACGTTCGCGACGAAGAAATAAAGTGGTCGGCCCGGGCTCAGGTCGGCAAACCTTTTCGCCAGACCCCGGTGTTTAAGGCCAAAATGACCTATCTTGAGTTTAATCCCACCTGGACGATTCCACCCACGATCCTGGCCGAAGATATTCTGCCGGCCGTAAAGCGTGATCCGGATTATCTCAAAAAACGCAACATTCAGGTTATTGACAATAAAGGCAAAGTGATCGATTCAAAATCGATCAACTGGTCAAAGTATTCAGGCAAGAATTTCCCCTATCAACTTAGGCAGGAACCCGGACCAAACAATGCACTGGGCCTGGTTAAATTTATGTTCCCCAACAAACATGCGGTCTATTTGCATGACACCCCCAGCAAAAATTTGTTCGAACAGGAAGCGCGAGCTTTCAGTTCCGGCTGCATCCGTATCGAAAATCCCTTTTGAACTGGCGCAACTGCTGCTGGGCAAGGGCTGGGATGATGACCGGATTCAGCAAGTCATTAAATCAAAAAAGACCCGGGCCGTTAAACTTACCAAGCCGGTACCGGTGATTCTCTTCTATTTAACGGCGTTTCCCGCTATGGATGGAAAATTTCACTCCCGTAAAGATATTTACGACCGGGATCGGGCAGTGCTGGAAGATTTGAACGCTGAATATCAACCGAACAATAAATAATCTCTAAGGAACATCCAGTAACAAAGCCTGGCCGATGGTCAGACGCTTGACAAACGGGAAGGGTGGGACGCGTACTCCCTCACAAATTGGCGGTTGACCGCCATGAGCACGTTATTCAAAGGAGCCAGTTCAATGACGGCATCTCCGGGGATGGACGGCAGCTTTTGAAAATTTTTCAGGCAAAAACCGATCGAACGCCGGCCGCGGTATTCTGTAAGAACCGGCAGGCCGTGGGTCCGGCAGATAACGGCGCGGGAAGCGTACATGCGGCAGGCACCTTTTTCAAGCAACGGACAGGGACCGAAGCTGTTCGCCTGCCGGGCTTTTTGCCGGATGTGACGCACCTTTTTGGGCGGGAGTTTCTGCAATGCGGCGGCAAAAGATACGGCCTCGACCGGAAAAACAGAAAGGTGGATCCGGCAGCGATTGCCGGCACACCCTTTTGTGCAGGCAATATGCTCTGGGTACCGCTGCCGGATGTGGTCACAGATCCGGTCAACTTCGACAATCAAACTTTGATAATCTCTGAGCGCCTGCAAGGTGTCCCTCCCAACCCGGACTAGCTTAGCCGGTCGTAGCGCAGCGGAGATCCCGCTTTATCGGGGAATTGAATATTGAAGATTTACGGAAATAACAAATTACAAGCATCAAATTACAAATAAATTCCAAATTTCAATATCCAAGTCTCAAATAAGATCAAACGTTAATTGTTTGTGATTTTGAATTTCGGTCATTGTGATTTGCCCTTCGACCTGGCTCAGGGTGGTGGTGAGCTTGTCGAACCATTTGGTATTTGTGAATTGTTATTTGATGTTTTTAAAATGCTGCCACCCCTGACCCAGACCTAACTTTATGTTGCTCAATTATTCAGATTCATATTTGGGAACCTGACATGGGCCGTAATATGATCCTAACAGTCGCACCAGGGCAGGCTGAACGTTGAACCCTGAACCTGTGAACGGTTACGCTATGGCATTAATCATGTGCAAACATGATGTGACAATAAAGTAGGTAATAGGCTTTTCCGAGCCTGCGCTCGGAAAAAGTGCCTCCTGTGGAGCAGCATGCACGCTGATTTTAGGTTTCAGGTGTCAGCCCAGCCGCCGGCCAAAAAAACGGCCGGTCTAATCAAAAAAAAACTGATGAACGTCGAACATCGAACATTGAACGTCCAACATCGAATAATGTATTCTGTCAATTTAAAAAAAAGACAGAGCACAGCGATTCAATTCTTCGAAATTCTGCGGTTCAGTATTCTTCGGTTCGCTTGTTTTAAAATAGATAAAGCGTAGCGTCATCAATATTCGATGTTCGACGTTGGACGTTCGATGTTCGACGTTCCATCTATTCATTGTTCCGGCCAGGCGGAGTTTCATACGAACCCGGCCGCCGGCGGCTAAAGTGACCAGTTTAATCATCTATAAACCGTGCCATTTTGGCCTAGTTTCATGCGAGGTTTCGGGTGTCAGGGAGTTGAGGTACTAAATCCTGAAACCTGAAAACTGACACCTGACACCTTCAGCCTTTTACAACATATTGTCAGAAAAACCCCACAAAGGGCCTAATAGAATCGCTACGGACAGTTCACGTATCGACGGCGGTTTTGAGGATAAGTGCTCCCACCGGACAGATATCGGCACAGGCCCTGCAGGTACTGCAGGCCGTCCCGGCGGATTGCGGCTCGCCGGCAAACGTAAGACTCGTATTAAACCCCCGTCCGACAAAAGATATCAGGGGATGTCCCCGGGATACGCGGCATACGTGGATGCATTTTGCGCACAACACACAGCGGTTGGGATAGTAGGTCAGACAGGGATGACTGTCGACAACGTCTACTTCTTTCAGTGAAATTTCAAGATCTTTGGGTTTTAAGCCGGTTTTTAAAAACCGGGCCAGATGCTGAAGCTCGCATTTTTTATTCGCCGGGCAGTTTTTGCAGTCTAGATCGTGAACCGAGAGGAGAAAACGAAGTCCACTGCGCTGCAGGCGCCTTACGGGCGGGGTGTCGGTTTTGACGACCATGCCGTCCGACACCCGGACCGTACACGCGGTGACCGGATCCTTAATTCCCGCCACTTCCACAAAACACAGTCTGCAGGACGCCGGCGGCTGCGGCAGGTCTTCCATGAAACAGAGGTTGGGGATATAAATACCATTTTCCAGGCAGGCCTTAAGAACAGAGCGATCCTCTTTTACCGTCAGTTCCCTGTCATCCACCAGAATTCTAACCGTCATGATGAGGTCCTTGGGCGTTGTCTCGGGATTTCTACAATTAACTGAAATCACGACTTTTTTTGAGGCCATTCTCTTGGTAAGCCGCATGGAATGATGGAACATTCCAATTGGAACAAAGCCCCATAAGCGTTAACTTATATTTACGTCGGGGGGACTGTGTAAGGTTTACTGAAAAAAAATGAACATCGAACATCGAACGTCCAACGTCGAACATCGAATAATGATGTCGCTTCGCTCCGCAATTTAATTTCATTTGTTTTCAAAAATCCGATGTCAAACCTTCAATGACTATTTATGTTTCTTATCAGCCCTTCGACTCCGCTCAGAGCCGTGTGCCTGTCGAGCGGCCGTTTCGATACTCGTAACGAAAATCTTAATTAACTCTTCTGTTTCCTCTAAAATATCATTCTTTATAATTCTCACCGAATATTACAGCAGACTTTCTTCTAACGAATATGGCTGTGTCTTCATCTTTTCCCATTCAACATTCGATGTTGGACGTTCGATGTTCGATGTTCATCTTTCAAAACAATCCTGTACGGCGTAAATGTAACCTGTGAATGTTTACAAATACGGTTTATCCGGTCCGAGAACTGTCGGATGCTTTCTGGTCCTCAGCAGGGCTTTTTGCCGGCCGCTCGATGACCGGTGCCAGGCTCGGCGGAGATACTTTCCGGACGGCATCATACTGCGGTGGACAGGCCACCATACACTCGCCGCATTTAACGCACAGGTTCTGATCGATCCCCTTTTTACGTGTGCTGGTGGTAAATACGGCCTCGGTCGGGCAGCATGCCACACAGGCGTCACAACCCCGGGCACATTTATCCAGGTCAATGTAATAGGTCATCAGCGCCCGGCACATCATACCGGGGCAGCGTTTCTCATTGACATGCGCTTCATATTCTTCCCTGAAATATTTCAACGATGTCAGTACCGGATTGGGAGCGGTTTTACCCAGCCCGCAAAGCGATCCGTTTTTTATATCTTCACTTAACCGCTGCAGCTGCTCCAGGTCACCCGGCCGCCCGTCCCCGGCGGTGATACGTTCCAGAATGTTCAAAAGATGGCGGCTGCCGATTCTGCAGAAGGTGCATTTGCCACACGATTCCTTCTGGGTGAAATCGAGAAAATAACGGGATACGTCCACCACACAGCTGTCTTCGTCCATGACCACTATGCCGCCGGATCCCATCATGGCCCCGGCTCCGGTCAGGGAATCAAAATCAATGGGGGTGTCGAGAAAATCCTCCGGCAGACAGCCCCCCGAAGGGCCGCCGATTTGAACCGCCCTGAATTTTTTCCGATTGGGAATTCCGCCGCAAATGTCAAAAATAAGAGTCCGCAGGGTAACTCCCATGGAAATTTCCACCAGGCCGGGATGCACAACATCTCCGACCACGGAGAAAACAGCCGTCCCGGGGCTGCCCGCGGTGCCGATCTCTTTGTACCAGGCGGCACCCTTTTCAATGATCGGCGGAACCGATGCCAGGGTCTTGACATTGTTGATGACGGTCGGCTGGCCGTAAAGGCCTCTTTCAACCGGATAGGGTGGCCGCCCGCGGGGCATACCCCGAAAGCCCTCGATGGATTGGATCAGTGCGGTTTCCTCGCCGCAGACAAAGGCGCCGGAGCCCTGGAACACTTCAATTTCAAGGTTGAAGGTGCTGTCCAGGATACCGCGGCCTAACAGCCCCAGCTCATCGGCCTTTTCGATGGCCCGGGTGACCGTCTTAACCGCCAGAGGATATTCGGACCTGACATAAACGATGGCCTTTTGGGCCCCCACGGCATAGGCGCAGATTGCCATTCCTTCCAGCACCTGGTGGGGATTGCTTTCCAGGATGGTGCGATCCATGTAAGCACCCGGATCTCCCTCGTCGGCATTACAGATGATTGTTTTACCGTTTTCATGACGGTCGGCGGCCAGTTCCCATTTGCGGCCGGTAGGGAATCCGGCGCCTCCTCGTCCCCGCAGGCCGGAGGATTTTATCTCCGCGATGATGTTTTCAGGATCCAGTGTCAGCGCCCTGGCCAGGGAGCTGTAGCCGCCTTCCGCAATGTATTCATGGATATTTTCCGGATCAATCCGGCCGCATTTTTCCATCACCACCCGCGTTTCCTGATTGAAGCGGGAAAATTCCATGACCGAGGGAATCATGTCGTTTTCTATTGTTGCGCCATAAACATGCTCAAACAGGGGGTCGCCTCCCTCAAGAAAGTGCTTGACCAGCATTCTGGCTTTACCGGCGGTCACTTCATGATAAAATATCGGCGGAAACCCCGAAGCCGGATAATCAATGATCACTACCGGTTCGGCGTAACAATGGCCGATGCATCCAACGGTACGGATGCGGGCGTCAAGACCGCCTTCGGAAACAGCCTGCTCAAAGGCCAGCTTGGTATCCAGTGCACCGGAGGCAATACCGCAGGTCGCCGTGCCGATCAGAATTTTTGGGGCCGCATCCTGTTCGAAGGTTTCCCGCCGGTTGACGGCTTCCTGCCGGATGGCATTGAATACCCGGGATATTCTGTCCTTATCGGCTGTTTTCATTTTTCTGCTTTTCTCTCTCCGCCATTTCCTTTTCGACCTGTATGCGGATAAAAAGCCCCTCTACTTTGCTGGGGGCCATGTGTCCCTGGACCGCTTCTCCAACCAGGGCCACCGGGGCCAGGGCACAGCACCCCAACGCAGGCCACCCTTTCAATGGAAAATTCACGATCCTCGGTGGTTTCACCCTCTTTGATCTCCAGTTTGCGTTCAAAGTTTTCAAGAATGATCTCACCCCCTTTGACATGGCAGGCGGTACCCAGACAAACTTTAATCGGATACTTTCCGGGGGGGGTGAACCGGAACTGGTTGTAAAAAGTCGCTACCCCGTAAACTTCCGATACGGGAATTGCGAGATATTCGGCCACGATCTGGATGGCTTCGGCGGGCAGATAGGACAACCCCTGCTGCACTTTTTGCAAAATAGGGATAAGCCGGCCTCTGTGCCTGTCAAAATTTTTCAGGTAATCGGGCAGGTCATTTAGAAAAGCCGTTTCTTTGGCGGTCGCTTCAGAATCCATGGGAAAAGATTTAAAGGGCTCCAAGTTCCATTTTCAGGTTCAAAATTTTTTCAGATCAAATCCGGCTTAAATTTTTTCCATGGCGCCATAAGCGGCCTGTATGCGATCTTTCAGCAGAAAGCAGAATTTTTCCATCACGTTGAATCCAAATTCTTTGTTGCTGAGCATCAGGTTGCGCAGGTCCGCACCCCTCATCACAAGTATCCGGGTGGGTTTCTGGCAGACCGCCGAGGACATCAGCAAATGGGGTTGACCCAGCAGCGTGGACCAGCTCCCCAGCACCCGTCCCCTTCCCAGGGTTTCAATGGTGACGGTACCCTTGCGAACACCAAGATCGATGGCTCTTTCAAGGGCCACCAGTCCTTCGGCAATCACATGCAGGTGCTCTCCGAAATCTCCCTGCTGAAAGACATATTCTCCCGCTTTAAATTCCCTGTGCCAGCAAAGGGGAATAATTTTTTCGATATCGACCTCTTCAAGGCTTTCAAAAAATTCACAGCCTGCCAGGGCCTGTTTTATTTCCGAGCGATTCATGCACCCTCTCCTAACCCGGATAAACCGGAAAGAATAGCCACAAAGGCACCAAGACACAAAGTGAAACCTTTGGTTAATATCCATCTTTGCGTCTTTGTGTCTTGGTGGCGAAAATGTTTTGCCATAAAATGCAAGGAAATCACGACTAAAACTCTAATTCATTGACAATCGTCGGCGGCTAAGCTTTTTTGGTAACTTTGCATCAAGCGCTTGCCCAACGCCTCAGACAGGTTCTGATAAAAGATAAATCCATCCTCGCGGTATTCATCGAGGAGCTGTTTGAAGCTGTTTACATCGATCCTGAGCAGATCCACCTTTTCCAGGCACCGGCCGGATGCCCTGAACGTCTCCCGGCCCACCAGGCCCGCCCAGCCGAATGATTCGCCGGTTTGGCTTCCGATATGAATTTGTTTTTCGGCTTCTCCCATGCTCAGTTCGATCCGTCCGTTGATTAAAATAAAGAGATAGGCAGCCGGGTCCCCGTCCTCGAAAAGGACGGCGCCCGCAGGGTAAGATTCTCGTAACGTCACATCCATCACTTTTTTTAAAAAATCCATTTTGACGCCCCGGAACAGATCGGCTTGTTTAATATACATGATGCCTCCTTGGATTGAGATGACAGAAAATTTTTAAGTATCGAATGTGGGTTCGATTGTCAATGTTGATTTGGATAGAGAGATCTGCGCTGTCACCAGGGTATTTTTTTCTGCCCTATCTATATATGATGCCATACACCTGGTGCATCTAATATAGCTATTCGTGGCATAATTCACACATACTATCGATCCTCTCATAAAGGTCAATTTATTTATGTCCCCAAACACTGAACCTTGAAAAACCAACTAATTTGATGTGGAGCAGAGCATTTCAAAAATCGCCGAGCTGTTGGCTATCAGGTGCAGTGCCTTGTTCTCCGGCGGTATCAAGTGCGAGAGGGGTCAAAGTAAAAACACGAGCGAGTCGACCTGCTTTGTGCAAATCCCCTCTACGAAGAGCATCTCGCACATCATCAAGCTTTAATGCATCATCAAGGGACAAATAAGGAGACCAACCTTCATCAGTATCGATCAGTTCGATTTCAACTTCGGCCACATATTGTCCTTCGCGTACTAATTTTTTATGTTGTCTCTTCCTCATGTCATTCTCCTTATAAAGTCACTTGACCATTTGGCTGGATCCGGCCTGTATGCAGTAACCAAAACAGCTGGAGACCTGGCGCTTTTGGGAATTCCCCATACCACATGGATCGGATTAATCTCAGAATCTTTCTGTAACACTAATACACATGGTCCTTTTGTGTAGTCAGGATAATCTTCAATTACTATGGCTTCCTTAATACCGAGCAAAACGTCCCTAACAAAAATACCATCTTCAGCCAATTCATCATAACCATGATCAGATATTTTAATATCTTTGCGTTCAACAAGTTCGATAATCCGTTTGAGTGTATTGCTCATATTAAGATTTTAGCCTCTCAGGCTCCTTTATGCAATGGTTCCAATGTGAATAACCGGTTAATCTTGGCCGGGTGATTTTGGGGTCGAGCCAAGATAACCCTCCGTATTTTCATGTTCAATCCCAAACAAATACGTTTTCAGGTCTTATTTTGCCTTTTGTAGCCCTCAAATGATCGATATAGGGACTTTGAGCCTCTCGAAGTTGATATGATTCACCTGCCTCCAGGCGCTTTGGCCCTATGGACGATACTCTAATCAAAGATTGTACGTTCTCAATGAAGTTTTTGCTCCCGACCGCGATGCTCCTGGTCCATTTATCATCACGATTATTGTCACCGTTCTCTAAAAAACTCTCTACCCACCTTTTGTGATAGGTTTTTTATCGTAGGTGTCAACTCCAAGGAGCTCTCTGAGCCTTTATCATCAACAACGAGAAGATGGATGTGGTTTGATGTAACGGTATAATTCAGTATCGACAGACCATAACGCCTCTTTGCTTCAAAAAGCCACTGTAGCCACCTTCGGTGATCCTTTGCAAACTTGAGCAAAAATACTCGCTTATGGCATCGGTGGGTGATATGCCATATCTGCCCAGGTATGTAATGTCGCTTTGCTCTCGCTATGGCTATAATGCTGTTTTTAACCCCAAAAAGTGCGATATGGCACACTTCAAAGGGGAAAATTAAAGCTTATTTAATGTGATTCTCATCAGTTAGCTTGGCCCGACCCCCATTCCCCATTCCTTTAATCGCTTACAGTCTTCTGCCTTCCGCAACAAAATCCAATGCGTCGACTTTCCTTACGCTAATCGCGCAAATTATCCTTTCGGACCACAACTATACATTTTTCGGGGCTCAATACAGAGCCTGCGCCCTTGATTCCTCCGGCTCCAGACTCCCGTTACCGGGCTTGCCTGCGGAGTTCACTACTGAGCTGCTGGCTAAGCTCTACTCAGGCAGGACTTTCACCTGCTGGGTAACAATATCGAATTTCTTCTACCTATCGGTAGAATCCCAACAATTTGGACTTCGCTGGGCGCGAGAATTAGCTTTGTTCGGTTTGTTTGTTTATTTAATTTCATATCCATACTTTTTGAACCATCTCGCCACTTTAGAATACAAATCCAAGATAGCTGGCGCGGTGATTGTATGCTCTTCTGGCGGCATTGGGGCAGCATAAGGTGGAATTCCATCAAACTTCAAACTCATTTGAACAGGATTTATCCCCGAATCCTTTATTCTAATTATTGAAATATATGCCAAATAATCGTCTGATTGTGGATGGTAAAATTTTGCTGTCAGTATTCTTTTTTCTTCGTATATTACTGATGCTTTTTTCATTGTTTTAAATCATTTGAAAACCGAACGGAAAGCTGAGGGGCCGGGATACGATAGCCGAAAACTGATGAAAAGGTTAAAAATTATCGCAAAAATAAGGCCCTCGAAAACAGCACGGCTTTGCCTGGTCCCTCGCCAGCTATTGGTTGGGCATCAGCCCGTCTATTTAGTGAAGTATTTTTTTTAAATACCAGAGGAGTCGCTAATAGGACGAGCTTTATTGTGTTAAAAGCAATGTTAAATGTAACACCGTATATGCCAGAAATTGCCGTATCAGTACAGTACCGGATGCCAGTGTGTTGTCGGCCCCGGATTATCAATATGCTCCGTATTGTCAAGCTCATGCTACTTGATAAATAACCGGACGATATTCTGGCTGCGGGATAGGCTTACCCTCTGCTCGTGCAGCCTCCAGCCATACTTTTTTAGCCTGTTGAACCTCATGCAATGCCTCATCAGGTGTTTCTCCAAAGGCGGCGCATGCCTCAAGATCGGGGATATCGGCGATATAACCCTCGTCATCCTCTGAATAAAAAATGTTAATATGATAATCGCGCATTATTAATCCTCCAGGTTAAGATTATGTTTCTCAACCAG
>PVMK01184784.1_pt1 | contig 26092 bp, 22 predicted proteins | sample 1853481 | NCBI WGS metagenome assembly PVMK01 (sample SAMN08533507, study PRJNA380276) | Marine sediment metagenome, whole genome shotgun sequencing project.
CCGACTGTGCTTCCTCACCGAGCAGCCACCGCCAGAATCGCTCGGCGCCGGCCTGGTTCGGTCCTTCCGTGGCGATCATGACGGAATAGAGATTCTCCAGCCGGGACCCTCCTTCGGCCAGGACTTCGAGGTCTGCGGCGTCGCCCAGTACTGTAAGGGTTGCCCGGTCGGTAAGGACGTAGGAGCGCCGCTCGGAAGCAATCACGAGGGTGTTGCCCATGCCCTGCCCGGTTTCGTGGTACCAGGGGGACTGTGGCGACATTCCACTCGAGTCCCACAAGTCGAGCTCACGCATGTGAGTGCCGGAGTCGTCCCCACGCGACAGGAATGGCACTTCCGCGCGAGCGATCGCCGCGAGTGCGGCAGGTCCGGGCTCGGCCTCGTCAATTCTCCGAATCGCCGCTGGGTCTTCGGCCGGACCCGCGATCACGAAACCGTTGCGCATGAAGGTGACGCGATTCCGTCCGTGACCGGCGCGCACGAACTCGAGCTCGGCATCGGGAGCGTGGACCAGGACGAGGTCCGCGTCCCCGCGACGACCCAGTGCCAGGGCCTGGCCCGTGCCGACGGCCAGCACCTTGATCTGGAGGTCCGGATTCTCCTGCTCGAATACCGCGACCAGGGTATCCAGCAGGCCCGTGTCGTACACCGACGTGGTAGATCCGAGGTAGACCACGCCATCGGGCCGATCCGTGCAGCCCGCCAGGATCGAGACGAACGCGACGAGGGTGGCCCAGCGAGACGGGAATTCAACCATGGCGAAGCCAGCGCACGAGTTCGGGAAGATTAGGTCGCTTGCCCTTCATCAGGATGCCGATCCGGTAGATCCTCCCGGCTGCCCACGCGAGCACCAGCGTGGCCGCGAGAAGCAGGACGACCGCAAGCGCCGATTGCCAGAGAGGTACGTGTGACGCCGCGATTCGCATCGGCATCAGGATCGGACTGAAAAACGGAAAGAGTGACATCGCGACGACCCAGGGGGCGTCCGGTGTCTGCATCGCGGCCGGCAGGACGAGAATGGGGAGGATGATCGGCATCAGCGCGGGAATCAGTACCTGCTGTACGTCCTGCTCGCTCGTTACCAGCGCTCCCGCGGCCGCGAAAACGCCTGAGTACAGCAGATAGCCGGTGACGAAATACACGAGGGACCAGAGTATGAGGTCCCAGGGGACCGCGACCCCGGAGATGTCGAGACCCAGCTCGGCGAGGGCAGGGGCGGCGCCCGCGAGCCCGAACATGGAGGCTACGGCGATCACCACGCCCCAGATCGCGACCTGCGTGAGTCCGACTCCGCCGATGCCGAGGATCTTCCCCAGCATCATCTCCCACGGTCGCAGCGACGAGATCAGAATTTCGACGATATCGGACGTCTTCTCTTCCAGGACGCCCCGGGCGATCATCTGGCCGTACACGATGAACATTACGTACAGGGCCATGGCGAACAGGAATCCCAGCGCCTGCCGCAGTCCTGCCGGGCCGTCCTCCGCGCTCAGAGGCTCTACGGACAGCGACGTCGGTCGAAGCGCTCCGTCGATGGTCGCCGCCCCCACCCCCGCCTGTTCGAGTCGCGCGGTTGTCACGACCTCCTGCAGGACGCTCGACACGCGGCGCCGGAGCACGGGCCCGGTGTCGCGGTCCTCGACGAGTACGGCAGTGCCTGTTTCGATCACATCGGGCGGAAGATAAAGCCACGCTGCGGGTCTCTCGGCCTCAGCCGATGCCTGCCCGGCAATGATGCGGCTGCGCAGCGAGTCCAGGTTGGATGGGTCCAGGGTCGTCCGGCGTCCCCGATCGACGAGAAGCTCGGCGGGAATCTCGCTTGCCCGCAGCGACTCGATCAGCTGGTCCGCGATACCGCTTCCAGCCGGGTCGATGACCAGAATCGGCTTCGGATCGTCGACCGAACGATCCACGAGCACAGCCGGCAGGATCATCGCGCCCAGGAACAGCACAGGCACGACGAGGGTGGAAAACAGGAACCACCGACTCCGAACGCGCGCCAGGAATTCCCTGCGCGTCACGCTCCGGACCCTCTGGTTCAACGGCCCGCCGCCGCTCACGCGTCTTCTCCGGTTCCACCTGCGCCGGGCCTGCGCCCGACCTGCTCGAGGAAGATCTCGCGCAGGGAAGGCTCGGCTAGCTCGAACCGATCGACGCGAACGCCCGTCTCCAACGCCCGGCGCAGGATCGTCTGAGGATCAGCTCCGGGAACGAGCCGGATCTCGACCCATTGTCCGTGGTCGGTCGCCGTCGCGACGGATGGATCAGCCAGGAAGCCCGGGTCACCTTCGTAGGCCATGACGAGATGCGTGCGGTCACCCGAGCGTTTCACATCCCGAATCGGCCCGTCGAGCACCTTCCGGGCGCCGGCGATCATGCACACGCGCTCGCAGATCTTCTCCGCGTCCTCGATCATGTGGGTGGAAAACAGGATGGTCGCACCATCCCTCTGCCTCTCGAGCACGATGTCTCGCACCAGATCTACGTTGATTGGATCCAGGCCGCTGAACGGCTCGTCGAGGATCAGCAGATCGGGTCTGTGCAGAATGGTGGCGATGAACTGGACCTTCTGCTGCATCCCCTTCGACAGGGTCTCGACCCGGTCATCCGCGCGGTCCCCGAGCTCGAGCCGTTCCAGCCACGATCGGGCCTCGCTCAGCGCGTCGGATCGCCGCATGCCCTTCAGCTCCCCGAAGAACGCGAGTTGCTCTGCGACCCGCATCCGCTGGTACATGCCCCGCTCCTCGGGCAGATAGCCGATTCGCATGCGCGACTCGTGATCCACCGGTCGGCCGAACACCTCGACCGTCCCGGCGTCAGGTCCGACGATGTCGAGAATGATCCGAAGCGTGGTCGTCTTGCCGGCACCGTTCGGGCCCAGCAGCCCGCAGATCGAACCACGTGGAAGCTCGAAGGACAGCTCCTCCACGGCCCGCGTCGAAGCGAAGCTCTTTTCAATTCCCTGAAGTCGAATCACCGGTTCGTTCACCGAGGAATCCCGCTCCTGAAACAGGTGGATCGGCAGATCGGCATCTTCGGCACACGACAGACGCCCGGCAAGCGGAGGGGCTCTCGATCCCCGGACAGGCCAGGCTGTTCCCGCGAGGGTGGAGAGTGTGCTATAATGTTCACTTACGGTTGAATCACCTGCGCCGGAGACTGCCCGACGGCCCCGCGGCTATCCGGTCCGCCCGAGTTCCACCCCCGGAGGGAGCGAGCATGGCCATTTACCGCGTCATGTACTATTCCACCGTCACCGTCGGGAGCGGCGGTCGAATCACGATTCCCCAGGAAATGCGCGACGACCTCGAGCTTGTTGACGGAGACACGCTCACCGCCCGGCTCGAGGGGAGTGAGACCGGTCAGAAGCAGCTGACGATCTTTAAGCAGAAGGAGGGCTGACGCCTCACGGTTCAGCCCGGGACCTCTCCGAAGTTGATGGCCATGGCGCCGTAGATCAGGTCGACGTGGCCACAGTGCACGAACCCGAGTCGTTGCATGAGGTCCGTCACTCCACGCTGCGCCGGATACGTTCGGAGTGATTCCGGGATGTAGCGATAGGACTCGACGTTCCGGTGCAGGGCCCACCCGGCCACGGAGGTCGAGATCTCGAGGTAGCGCAGGTACAGCCGGTCCAGCCACTCCGGCTCGGCCCGGCCGAAGTCGAGCGACACCAGCTTGCCTCCCGGGCGCAGGACTCGACGGATTTCCGACAGCCCATGCGGAAGATCCGCGAAGTTCCTCAGCCCGTAGCCGACCACCACCCGGTCCATGGTCCGGTCGGCAAAAGGCAGCGACAGGGCATCGCAGGCGATCCAGTCTACCGTCTCCGCGTGCTTCCGCGTCTTTCCGGCGCGCATCATCTCCGGCGTGATATCTCCTGCGATCACTCGTCCGACGCGGCCTCCCTGCGCTGCCCGGAGGGCGAAATCGCCGGTTCCCGCCGCCAGGTCGAGAACTACGTGACCCTCCCGAATGTCGGCGATCTGCAAGGCCAGGCGCTTCCAGCGACGGTGGAGGCCCCCGGACATCACATCGTTCGTCAGGTCATATCGGCCCGCAATTCCGCCGAACAACTGGCGCACATAGCGCCGCTTGCCCTCCGGATCCACGATCTGGCCTTGAATCCGCTCTCCGAGGCCTCCCTCTTGCACCACTCGCATGACGCGAAGTGTCCGGAAGCGGAGCCTCACTGTCAACGATCCGCCCGATCGTCGTCTTGTGACCGGATCTGCTCCCGGCTCGTCGTGTAGTCAGGGGAGGTGTGAAAACGGGCGATCCGGGGGGAGCGCCCGAGAACCGGCTCGCAACTCTGCACCCGCGACGAAGAGCGGGTGCGACGGGCCTACCGGAGGGACCAAAATGAAGTCTCGTCCACTCACTTCGGCCGCCGCGATTCTGATCGTCGCCCTCGTGGCGGCGAGCTGCAGCAACAAGCACGTGACCCGCATCGAGCCCGATACGGTGACGGACCTGTCCGGTCAGTGGAATGATACAGACTCCCGGCTCGTCGCCAACGCGCTGATCGAGCAGAGCCTGACCGACCCGTGGTTGTCACGGTACAGCAATGCGAACGGCGGCAACCCGCCTATCGTGATCGTCGGCGAGTTCCGCAATCGCTCGTCGGAGCACATTCCGGTCAGCACGTTCGTAAACGACCTCGAGAATGCCTACATCAACTCGGGCGCGGTCACGGTCGTGGCGGGTGATGTGCAGCGCGACCAGATCCGTGACGAGCGGGATGACCAGCAGGCCAACGCCCGTGCGGACACCAGGGCGCGGCTCGGACAGGAACTGGGTGCGAATTACATCCTCCAGGGTGAGCTGAACTCGATCCAGGACGAGGAAGAGACTACGCGCTTCGGTGCGACCCGGAAGGAGCAGATCGTCTTTTACCAGGTCGATGCGAGGCTGGTTGATCTCGAGAGCAACGCGGTCGTCTGGGCAGGCCAGCACAAGATCAAGAAGTACATCGAGCGCAAGCCGTTCGGACTCTGACCACCCAGCTCACGAGTAGACCTCCTGCGGAGGGGGGAAGACGATGAATCGATTTCTGATACTAGGATCGCTGCTGCTTCTCGTGGCCTGCGTGCCCAAGAAGGTGGACGAGCAACCGATCATGGAGAACAACCAGCGGGCCGGAGACGCTTCGGCTACCGTAGCCGCGGCTACGGCGCAGGCGGAGCGGGATCGTGCGAACGCCTCGGCGGAGCGGAGCGCCATCCAGGCGGAAGCGCTCGCCGACTGCGCCCCGTCGGTGTGCGACGCAGTGGTTCGGGGCGAGATCGCGCTCGGGATGAACGAGGTACAGGTCCTCGCGGCGACGAGAACGACTGAAGATGCGTGGTCGATCCGCCATTCGGGGCCATCGCTGGTGATGGTGCCTGAAGACGAGCGTGTGGTACCGTCGGACATCGTCGGCAACGTGGCGATGGTTCAGCTCGCCGATAACCGGGTGAGCCGGTACGGGTATACGGAAGCACAGGGGATCCGACTCGTTGACGAGCCGTTCGACGCGACGACCGAGGGACGTGCGCTGGCGCTCGCCGAAGCGCTCACCCGGGAGGGTGATGAGATGGCGGCGCGCGGAGATCTCGATGCGGCGCTCGACCGGTACGATCGCGTGAGTGTCCTGACGCCCCAGGACCCGATGATCGACTACAAGATCGCCGCGGTACTCGACAAGGCGCTGCGGCCGTACGAGGCCATAATCCAGTATCAGCTGTTCCTGCACCGCCTCAACCTCGAAACGATCGAAGCTGAAGGCGCGGCCGCCGCGCAGCTCGCCGAGGCCATCGCCCTGGCGCAGCAGCGCCTCGTGATTCTGGAGCGCCAGGCGCGCTGACCGGCCATGTTGAGGCGAGCCTCGCTCTTTGCGTGTGCCTGCCTCTCGCCGGCTGCGTGTTCGGCCCCGGACGCGCCGGCCCGGAGGGGTTGTCCGGGTACGATACTGACCTTCGGAGCATCGCACGGCAGGAGGACTTCGACCGCGCGCTCGAGCTGACGGAGGAGGGAGCCGACGACGCGGGGGATGACCTTCTCCGTGTTCTCCATCGCGCGGCATTGCTCCGCTACGATGGACAGTACGAAGAGAGTAATCGGCTCCTCCAGGAGGCGGCTCTCGAGATCGACGATCGGTACACGAAGAGTGTCTCCCGGGCCGCCCTTTCGATGCTGACCAACGACAGGGCCCTCGCCTACAATCCACCCGCGTTCGAACGCATGATGCTCCACTACTACGGAGCGCTGAACTACCTGGCACTCGATGATCCGGAAGAAGCGGCCGTAGAAGCGCGGCTGCTGAGTTCCCTGCTCATGTCGGACTCGGACAAACGGCTCGACGACCGGGACATTCGGATCCGCCGGTCGCTCCACTACTTCGCGGGTGCCGTGTTCGAGACGGCGGGAGAGTGGAACTCCGCGGGGGTGGCCTATCGGAACGCCTGGGATGGGTGGGACCGGGCTCCAGGGGCCCCGGAGCCTGACGTGGCCGCAAATCCGGACTCCAGCATGGTTCGCGACCCCGTGGAGGACCTTGCCCCGGTTCGCGGAGGGACGGTGGACTCGAGCCTGGCGCGCGGTCTCGAGGCGCTGACTCCCGCGTTCATCGCTCGGGACCGGGCCCCCGCGTCGGACTCGGGCGAGGTAATCCTCGTTCTCGAGACCGGTTTCGTCGCTCACCGGATAGAGCGCGCCGTGGCCGTGCCGATTTTCAGCAACGACGCTTCCGGTCTGAAAGACGGCGCAGACGCCAGTCGCCAAAACGCCGGGCTGTGCGTCGCCGCGCGGGCACTCGGGCCTCGGGCGGCGATCGACGCCGACGATTGCGCGCAACCGACCGGGAGATCGCTGTTCGTTCTCACCGTCGCCTGGCCCGAGATGCGCCGCAGCTCGGAGCCGATTCGGGGAGCTCGAATCACTGCGCGAAGCGAAAGAAACGCTGCCGACTCGACACGTACGATCCCCACGGTCCTGACGATCGATCTGTCGGCCGCTGCGATGTCGGATCTGGACGGGCGCATTGGCGGCATCGTTGCAAAGTCCATCGCGCGGGCGACCGGGAAGTACCTCGTCGTCCAGGCCGTCAAGAAGGAAGTGACGGAAGAGAACGAGACCGCCGGTCTTCTGGTCGGCCTGGTCGGTAACGCGGCCGCGGTGGCCTCGGAGCGGGCGGACATCCGCTCGTGGCACCTGCTTCCCGGTACGATTCGGATCGCCCGCATGTCCCTGCCGGCCGGCGTCCATTCGATCGAGCTCGATCTCGACGTTCTGCAGCAGACGGAACCTCTCCGGGTGGACCTCGGCGAGGTATCCGTGCGCCCGGGCTCGGTCACGATTCTGCCGATTCGCTCCTGGCCCTGAAGTGCCCTCGATGCCCTACGGACCGGGCTTTCGTGGCAGCGACCCGCCGTGCGCGTTAGGTTAGGCCGCCTTCCGGAAGACGCTGGCCGCTCCACCGGTACAGGACGGCCATGACAGGGGACTCGGACTCAACCGAACGACAGGCGCGATGAAGGGCATTGAGCGGCAGCGTGTGGGGTGGCTTCCCGTTTGGGGCTGGGCAATCGTGGCCTCTGCCCTGGTGTGGTCGCTGTACGCTTTCACACTGGGACCGACGACGGCGTTCTGGGACACCTCCGAGTACATCACCACGGCGTACATCATGGGGTTGCCGCATCCCCCGGGGAATCCGCTGTTCGTGCTCATCGGCCGGACGTGGTTGATCCTGACGGCATGGACGGGCCTCGAGGTCGCGACGCGCATCAACCTGTTGAGCGCGACCGTGTCGGCGATTGCGGCGGGTTTCTGGTTCCTGGCCGTCATGCGTATCTGGGCCCACTTCACTGAGAACCGCGCGGTCGCTCTTACGGCCGCCTTCGTGTCCGTCCTCGTCGGAGCAACCGCCTACACGGTCTGGGCCCAGTCAAACGTCAACGAGAAGGTGTACACCGTCTCGCTGATGTTCGTGGCCGTGATCTCGTACCTCGCGATGCTGTGGGAGGACCACAGTGACACGTGGCGCGGGGGCCGGATCTTCCTGCTCGTCCTGTTTCTGCTCGGCCTGGGCTGGTCCAACCACCAGATGTCGATTCTGCCGGTGCTGGCGCTGCTCGTGTTCCTCCTGTGGCACAGCTGGAAAACGCTGCTGCGCCCGGGTCTGCTGACGGCCGGCGTCGCGTTTCTGCTCGTCGGGTACACGGTGCAGCTCCTTCTCGTACCCATCCGGTCGGCCCAGAACCCGATCATCGACGAGGCGGACCCGGAGTGTCCGAGCCTGATTACAGCGCTCACACCGGATTTCAGAGCCTCCGCGAAGACGAAGGCGCCGGTTCCCACCTGCGATGCGCTCTCAGCTTCGATCCGGCGCGAGCAGTACCAGCCGCCCCCACTGTCGGAGCGGCAGGCACCATTCTCCGCGCAGTTCGGTAACTGGGTCCAGTACTTCGACTGGCAGTGGGCGCGCACCGTGATGCCTCCGGCCCGCCACTTCGTGACGTTTCTGTTCCTCGCGCTCGGTCTGGTCGGCCTGTGGAGGCACGCACGGGGAGACCCCGACAGCTTCGTGTACTTCTTCACGTTGCTGATCTCGGTCACGGTGGTGCTGGTCTACTACCTGAACTTCAAGTACGGGTACAGCCAGGCGCTGGGACTTCCGATAGAGCGGCACGAAGTTCGAGAGCGAGACTACTTCTTCGTGCTGAGCTTCTATCTGTGGGGCCTGTATGCCGGAATGGGCATCGTCACGGCGTGGCAAGCGCTGGCCCGCCGCCTCGCAAGCGGTCGGGAGGGCGACCGACGGACGCTCGAGCACTTCGGTCTTCGGGCGGCCTCGCCCGTCCTCGGAATCGCTCTGATTCCCCTGCTGCTGAACTTCCAGCTCGCGGATCGGCGCGGGGACTACTCGGCCCGAGACTGGGCGTACAATCTGCTTCAGTCGGTCGAACCGTACGCGATCCTGTTCACCAACGGCGATAACGACACTTTCCCGCTGTGGTACCTGCAGGAAGTGGAGGGAATCCGACGGGATGTCACGGTGATCGTGCATTCCTACCTCGGGACCAAGTGGTACCCGAAGCAGCTGCGCGAACTGACCGTGCCGTGCCCCGAGGGAGTCGATCCGCTGGATACTCCGACCGTGATCGTGTGTCAGCGACCGTTCGACAGCGAAGCGGCGGTAGATGTCTATGCAGATCTGGACATCTCGCCTCCGACCCGGTCGATCCACTCTCTGACGGACGAAGAGATCGACGCGATTCCGATTTACGAGGTCGCCCCGGCCGGGTTCGAGGTCCAGATCTCGCCGTCGATCATGCTGACGTATCCCGAGGACCGGGTGTTCACGCACCCTGACCTGCTGGTGCTCCGAATAATACGCGAGTCGCTCGGGGATCGGCCGATCTACTTCGCCGCTACGGCTCCCCCGGTCTACCAGGCGTGGGAGCTCGAGGAGCACATGGTGCGGGAGGGCCTGGCGCACAGGCTGGTGGACACGCCCCTGGAAGAGACGGCTGATCGGGTAGCGCTGGATCCGCAGTTCGGTGTTCGCTGGATCGACCTCGAGCGGAGTCATGAGCTGCTATGGGACGTGTTCCAGCTCGACTACCTGCTGGAGTGGGACCTGTGGCCGGAGCCTTCGACCCGGGCGAGCATCCCGGCGCAGTACTACATCGCACACGTGGCCCTGTCGGAAGCCCACCGGCTGCGCGACGAGCCGGAGGAAGCGGCGAGAGCGCTTGAGCGCGGGACACGGCTGTACGAGCTGACGGCGCGCATCGTTCCCTGAACGGGTCGCGTCAGCCGTCCCCCTCGAGAAGCCTGGTTTCGTAAGAACCTTCCGCCTCGATCCGCAGTGGCGCAGCGCCGGCCCCGCTCGAGATATCCACGCGGATGAAGCTCGTCCCCCGGCTGTCGATGAATCGGCCGGACTCCATCGCGAAGCGGACCGACTGCCGTGAAGAGCCGCGCACGATGACGTCGGGTGACGGGCCCTCTCCGGCGCTCGTCCATTCCGTGCGGACATCCAGCAGCGCAGTGGGTCCGTGGAGCGTCTCGTCGATCGCCCTGAGAGTGGTCGTCCGTACTTCTACCGCCTCCGCCGTTCCCTGCAGGCCGAGCAGGGCCGAGAGCGGTACCCGGGTCGTGTCATTCCAGCTGTCTCCCGTACGTGTCGGTCCCACGGGAAGGGCTGGAAATCCGAGCTCGCGGAGCCACGATTCGATCTGGTCCCTCATGGGTTTTCCAACCGGACCGGACGCGCCATCCACTTCGATCCGGTAGATCCGGCCGGACGGAGTCGATGTCGATCGAAACCGCAGACCCTCGAGCCGATCCAGGTCGGGAAGTCGCTCGGGCGCCGGCTCGACCTCGAACTCGAACTCGCGGATCTCGGAGCTGACGACGACCGAATCGTGGTCGCTTTGCTCCACGGTCTGATCGAGCCGCAGCAGCGTTCGAGTGGAGACCTCTCCCCCGAGCTCCTCCGGAAGATGCAGAGACATTCGCTTTTCGTGCCTGTATCGGGCGGTCTGACCGGGATCGCCGCCCAGGCGAAGGACGACCGGATCGAGCGTCTGTCCGGGGGCCGAGGTGGGAACCGCGACGATCCCGGGGACGACCGCGAACAGGACGAGAACGGGAGATGCACGCATCAGAGACACCAGACGAGCCTATCTCGGGACTCGGTCCTACCACAAGCGTGGTTCCGACGCTGTCCGACTTTGGGTCAAAATGACGAACTGTGTACGACGTCTCGTTGGCGGACATCGTATCGTCGTCTGCAGGAACTCTCTACGCGGTCTGAGTTGAGGGGCCGTCGAATCCGTCGGAATTCCAACGAGTTCCAGTACCGTGATCGGATTCCAGCTTCCGGCAGGATGCCGCCGAATGTCAGCGGATGGGTGTGATCGCACAGTGGTTCGCGTCTTGCCTTTCATCTGGCTCCGGCTGAACCGGCCCGATCCTCTCGACGAACGGATCCGCTGGCACCGTTGCCGGCGGCGCGGTTGGATAAGGGACCAGACCAGTGTCAGTGACGCTTATGAGGAATCGACATCCCCACTCGATAGACGCGGCGGCCAGCAGGGTTGCGCCCCACCAGGGCCATCCGCACGCAAACCGGGTCGCCGGGCACGACGAGTCGGCAGCGCCGCCGGTCCAGGCCCCGGCCGAATCCGCGGCCGAGCAGTATCGGGCGATCGCCGAAGTGACGGCGGACTGGGCCTACGCCCTCCACATCGAGAGCGACGGCCGGGCGATCACCGACTGGATGAGCTCCAATGTGCAGCAGGTCACGGGGTTCTCGCCGGCCGAACTGGGTGCCGTGGACGCCTGGCTTCGCATGGTCCACGGTGACGACCGCGAGCTGATGCGAACTCACCTCCGGGCGCTGCAGGCGGGGCGCGCGGCTACCGTGGAGTATCGGGTCGTGACCAGGTCGGGCGAGACGCGTTGGGTGCGCGACTATGCGCGACCGATGGCCCGTCCCGTGGATGGCTCGGTAAAAGTCGTGGGAGGAGTTCGGGACATCACGGCGCGCAGACAGGCGGAGATGGATCGAGCCTGGTTGCTTTCGGAGCTCGAGGTCTCGGTCCAGCGGTGCGAAAAGCTCGTAAACACCATGAACCAGGCACTCGGGAAGTCGGCAGATGAACTGCTCGATTCGGTGGCCGTCCTGGAAAAACTGTCAGCGGAATCCTCGCCGAATGCGGCCGCGCTCCAGACTCACACGACGCGGCTCCGCAGGGTGGCGGAGTCGCTGAACGAGCTGGTCGAAGGCCTGGACGAGCTGCCCACCGAGTCCTGAGCGTCAGCGCGGAATCGGCACGGTCTCGTCGAAGATCACGAACGGGCTGTCGCCCGCTCTCCCCGGCGGCCTCCGAAAGCAGACACCCGCGACGTGTCGGGCAGGGAGCCCACGAGAAGCTGCGCGAACACCGAACTGTAGACGACGTCCGGCCGGACGCTGATCGTCTCGCGGACGAACTCTGCACCGGGCTCGACCTCCATCACGAACGACGCGATCTCATCGACCGCGATGCGCGTGTCGGAGAGCTCGACCCACACTCCATTCCGATTCTCCACCTTCCGGGCGATGAGCCAGCTGCGCGTCGCACCCTCGATCGGGGTCTGCTGTGCTCCGAGGAGCGTGATCTCCACCTCGACTTCCGGTGTCACGTAGGTGGGGAAGTGGTGTCCCGCACCGCTGTTCTCGAGCCGAAGCCCGACCGTGGGGCCGTCGGTCCATGCGATCGTCAGGGCCGAACGAACCATCTCGGGGTCGTGAATTCCGCGCCACAGATGCCGGCGATCCGGCATGTGGCAGCCCTGGCAGGGGACTCCCTCGTCTGCCCACCGGCTCACACGCCACTCTTCGTACGTGTTCTGGATCGAATTCCCGGCGGGGGCCGGGGCCTCGAACTGATGGCAGCCGGCGCAGAACCGGGAGTCCTCGAAGAAGGCCCACCGGGTAACGCCGTCGTGCGGCGCCCCCTCGGGAGACGGGGCGATCGAACCGTCGCGCAGAGGCGGGCCAAAGCGCTGGTGGTCCCGCAGGTGACATGCGGCGCACGTGATTCCGCTGTCGCGCAACTCCCGGTCGAACGTCGGATTCGGAGCGAAGCTTCCGTCGTCGGCGACCGTCCAGGCGCTCTGTTCAGCCAGAGGGGCGTGGCACACGAGGCAACCGCGTACGGTGCCGGGATATGACTGTTCCCAGTTCACTAGTTGCCCCGACAATCCGGGCGAGTAGGCGCCGGCGTGGATCGTGGTGCTCCAGTCCGCCAGCTTCTGAGTGTGACAGGTGCCGCAGGCCTCGGGACGAAGTGAGGCTTCGACCTCGGGCCAGTCGGCCGGGGCAGGGCCCTGCTCCGGGATCGGGCGAAGCCAGTAGTCCGCCAGGGAGCTTTCAACGGGGGAGAGTGCAGGCATACCGCTGCTCGGGCTGCTCCCGCTGCCCGCATCGTCGATGGGCGATGGGTCGCCGCAGGACACGATCGACACGCTGATCAGGGTCGGCAGAAGGAATGAGCGTCGGACGAGTCTCACGAGCAGCCTCCGGCGAGTGTTCGGCCTGACCAAGCAATTCGGGACCTGCGAGGATACTAACCCGCCAAAGCAGCCATCCGTTCCTGCAGGCTGCTGACGGACAGCCGCCGGCTGCGCAGGGCGATGATCGCGTCGGCAGCCGCGGAGGCTGCGGACAGCGTCGTGGTGTAGGGGATGCCCCTCGAGATCGCCGCCTGGCGGATCATGTAGTCGTCGTGCTGGGCGTCCTTTCCGAGCGGTGTGTTCACCAGCAGCTGAACTTCACCCGACAGCAGCAGATCGAGGATGTGCGGCCGGCCCTCGTGCACCTTGAGCACGGTCTCGCACGGCACTCCCCGCCGTCTCAGGTAACGGGCGGTGCCGTCGGTGGCCTTGATCTCGAACCCCAGCTCGTGCAGGCGCCTGACGATCGGGGTCGCGGCGGGTTTGTCCCGGTCGTGCACCGTTACGACCACGTTTCCGGTCAGCGGAAGCGATCCGTCTGCCGCGATCTGTGCCTTGGCGAACGCGAGGCCGAAGCTGTCGGCGAAGCCCATCACTTCGCCGGTCGACCGCATTTCAGGCCCGAGCAGCGGGTCGGCGTCCGGGAACTTGTTGAACGGGAACACGGCTTCCTTCACCGCCACGTTCAGCAGGGGCAGGTCTTCCGGCAGGTCCATGTCGTCCAGCTTCTCGCCCAGCAGAACGCGCGCCGCGATGCGGGCCAGCGGCACGCCGGTGGCCTTGCTCACGAACGGGACGGTGCGACTCGCCCGGGGATTCACCTCGATCACGTACACCCGGCCGTCGTGCACCGCGTACTGGACGTTCATTAATCCGACTACGTTCAGCGCTTCGGCGAACTCGCGCGTATGTCTGCGCATCTGCTCGATGTGTTCATCCCGGAGCAGATACGGCGGAAGCACGCAGGCCGAGTCACCCGAATGGATTCCCGCCTCTTCGATGTGCTGCATGACGCCGCCGATCAGCACGCGGTCGCCGTCGCATACCGCATCCACGTCGGCCTCGAACGCATCCTCGAGGAATCGGTCGATCAGCACGGGGTGCAGAGGCGAGGCCTGGACGGCGCGTGTGAAGTACTCGCGCAGCATCTCCTCGTCGTACACGATCTGCATCGCGCGGCCACCCAGCACGTAGCTCGGCCGAACGAGTACCGGGTAGCCGATCCCGTGGGCGATCTGCATCGCCTCGGCGAGACTCGTAGCCGTCCCGGCCTCGGGCGTGGTGATTCCCAGCCTGACAGTCAGCTCCTCGAACTTCCTCCGGTCCTCGGCCGCGTCGATCGAGTCAACGGAGGTGCCGAGGATCGGAACCCCGAGCTCCTCGAGGCGGCGGGCCAGGCGCAGAGGTGTCTGGCCTCCCATCTGCACCACGACGCCCTCGGGTTTCTCGTGCTCCACGATCTCCAGCACGTCTTCGAGGGTAAGGGGCTCGAAGTACAGCTTGTCGGAGATGTCGAAGTCGGTCGAAACGGTCTCGGGATTGGAGTTGACCATGATCGTCTCGACTCCGGCCTCACGCATGGCGATCGCGGTGGAGACGCAGCAGTAGTCGAATTCGACTCCCTGGCCGATCCGGTTCGGCCCGCTGCCGAGGATTACGACCTTACGTCGATCGGACGACTCGGACTCGTTCTCCGACTCGTAGGTCGAGTAGAGGTAAGGCGTGGCCGCGGGAAACTCGCCTGCACAGGTATCCACGGTTTTCCACACCGGCCGGATACCGTGCCCGTGCCTCAGATTCCGGATTTCGGACTCGGGAACTCCTCTGATGCGTGCGAGCTCGGCGTCGCCGAAGCCCATGCGCTTGGCGGATTTGAGGAGTTCGACATCAAGCGTTGTCGCGTCACCGATAACCGTTGCGGCGGCAACAATATCTGCCAGCTGGTCGAGGAACCACAGGTCGATGCCGGTGAGATCCGCGATCTCCTGCGGCGTGACGCCGGCTTCCAGTGCACGTCGGATCTGGAACGGTCTCTCCGGCGTGGGTGTGCGGACGGCCGACCGCAACGTGTCGGGCTCAGCGTCCTTCAGTCTGTCATCCGCCGGGTCCGGAGCGGGAAGCCAGCCGGCGCGGTCGTTCTCCAGGGCTCGAAACCCCTTGAGCCACGCCTGCTGGAAGGTCCGTCCGATCGCCATAACCTCGCCCACGGCCTTCATCTCTATGCCGAGTGTCGCGTCGGCTTTCGGGAACTTCTCGAACGTAAAGCGGGGGAGCTTTACCACCACGTAGTCGAGCACGGGTTCGAATGACGCAGGAGTGACTTTCGTTATCGCGTTCTCCAGCTCGTCGAGACGGTAGCCGACCGCGAGCTTGGCTCCGATACGGGCGATCGGGAAGCCCGTCGCCTTCGAAGCGAGTGCGGAGGAACGGGAAACCCGCGGATTCATCTCGATCACCAGCAAGTCGCCGTCGTGCGGGCTGAGAGCGAACTGGATGTTGCACCCACCGGCCTCTACGCCGATCTCGCGGATGATCTTGATCGCCGCGTTGCGCATCCCCTGGTACTCGTCGTCCGACAGGGTCATCGCCGGAGCCACGGTGATCGAGTCGCCCGTGTGCACGCCCATCGGGTCGAAATTCTCGATCGAGCAGACGATCACGACGTTGTCGGCCCCGTCACGCATCACCTCGAGCTCGAATTCCTTCCATCCGATCACGCTGCGATCGATCAATATTTCGGTGATCGGAGACAGCTCGAGCCCGCGGCGGACCTTCGTCTCGAACTCCTCCCGGTTCCACGCGATGCCGCCACCCGTGCCGCCGAGCGTGAAGGAGGGCCGGATAATCGCCGGGAAGCCGGTGTCATCGGCGATCACCATCGCTTCGTCTACCGTCCGGGCGAAGCCGCCGTGCGGGACCTTCAGCCCGATGCGCTCCATCGCCTCGGCGAATTCCTCGCGGTCTTCGGCCATGCGGATGGCGCGGGTATCCGCCCCGATCAGCTCGACACCGTACTTCTCCAGCACGCCGGTGTCGTGGAGTTCGAGCGCGACGTTCAAGGCCGTCTGCCCGCCCATCGTCGGGAGCAGGGCGTCGGGGCGCTCCTTCTCGATCACGCGTTCCACCCATTCTGCCGTGATCGGCTCGATGTAGGTGGCATCCGCCAGATCGGGGTCCGTCATGATCGTGGCCGGGTTGGAATTCACCAGGATGACCCGGTAGCCCTCCTCCCTGAGCGCACGACAGGCCTGCGTACCCGAATAGTCGAATTCGCAGGCCTGGCCGATGACGATCGGCCCGGAGCCGATCAGCAGGATCGAGGAGAGGTCGTCGCGTCTGGGCATCGGCGGACTATACGGTTGGGAAGGGGGGAGTCAAGTGAAGTGGTGGCCGGAATCACCCGTCGCGTTCGCCCAGTACCTCTGCCAGGAGCCCTGAGAGCCCAGCTCGTTCGGCCTCGTCGCGAAGATGCTCCTGGTCCACCTCCTCCACCGAGATGCTCAGGATAGCCCTGATGTCCCGCAGATGCTTGTCGGAGCCACCTGCTTCATAGAACTGGAGTTTCTTGAGGATCAGCTCTTCGGGAGGCGAAAAGAGCGCGCTCCGGTCCCGGGCGGTCGGGAGAAGGCGCGCTCGCGCGATCTGGTTGTGCGCTATCCTGTCGGCAGCCACGTACAGATCGATCTTAAAGCCCGATCGTGGATGGATGATGTTGAATTGACTCGCCTCACGGACCGCCTGGCCGGCGGCTTCTTCGTCCAGGTAGTACTCCTCGGGCGGAAAGCTCGCGCGCAAGCCCGGGATGTCATCGATCGCGAGCGCGACGACGACATCGATGTCGCGCGTAAAGCGTGGCTCGCCGTACGCGATGGCAGCGAGGGAGCCCCCGATCGCATAGGGAATCTCCAGCTTCTCGAGGGCCCCGGTGAGGTGGACGAGCAGTTCTTCAGTTGTCTCCAAGAATCCTCGCAGCGGTCTCCTCGGAAAGACGAGAGCGAGACCACCCGGGATGCAACGTCCGAAGCTGGCGATGCAACTGAATTCGGACGAAGCGGGTCATCTCGAATGCCTCGGCCAGCCGTTCTGCAGACGTCATACTCCGGTACGCTGCCACCTGGAGTGGGTGAAGAGGTTCGGGCCGCGCTGGTCGCGTCGCGCGACGGTGGCTGGTCGGCGCGGGTTTGATCGGCTGCATTCCTGTCAGGACTCCGTTGGGGGCATGGGTCTGCGTCACCCCAACTTACACCGCGGCCTCCCACTGCGCTTCGGCCCGACTTTCGATGCCATGGCGTCGGCTCACCATGGGGTCGGGAAGGGGGGAGTCAAGCCGGAAACCCCAGCTTGCGGGCCACGGCGCCCTGCCGCTCGTCCAGGGTGAGAAAGGGAAGCTCTCGCGGAGACTCGACAAGAAAGAGCGCACACGCGACATGCCAAAGGTCGGCGCCGCGCAGGTGGCCGGCGGCAAGCACCGTGGTGATCTCCCGGCTCAACGGCCGATCGGGCATGAGCCAGGAGATGCCGTTGAGGACGGCGGCGTCGGTCGGGGCCCCTTCCCGCGCCAGGGCGGCCCGGAGCTCCGCCTCCAGGACGTTGGAGGCGATGAGGAGGTCGAACTCGCCGAGGCGCCGGGCGAGGGCCGTGGAACCTCCCTCGCCGAACACGATGGCTACCAGGCAGGAAGTGTCGACGTAGGCCGCCCTCACGCGTTCCGCTCTCCCAGGAAGCGTTCGAGCGCTCCGGGCCGGCGGTCGACGGGTCGCAGATCGATCTCGGTCGGCTCGTCCGGCACGACAAGCGCTCCCCGTTCCCGCAGCCGATCGATACGCTTCTCGAGCCCCGTCTCCTTCTCGATCGGGCGGATCTCCGCAACCGGCTTCCCCCTGTAGGACACCCTGATCGATCGTCCTTCCCGTACCTGACGGATGACCTCGCTGAAGCGGGCCTTGGCCTCGTAGATGGAGTACTCTCTCATGCGAGTATCAATAAACAACCTAGTCAGACTAGTCAAGGCCTATTTCCGCATCAATCAGGATTCAAGAGAAGCGGCGGGATCGCTGACTTGGGTACGCGAATCGTCCGACCGGGCTCGACCTTCTATTTGCACGGCCACTGGGCCGGCGCCCCGGGAGAAATCCTCGAAGTGGACCAGATCTGCAGCTACCGGAATGACTGACTCAACACGATGAATTCCGTGGGACGCATCAGTGCCAACCCAAGACGGAGGTCTTGTGAATCACACCGGGCGAACCAGGCGTCCTGCTGCTTCGTTCCCTGAAGCGCTCGGGCGCGCCACATCTCCTGGAGCAGCAATTCTGCCTCGGCGAGCGCGGACTGACAGCTCGCGGAGTTCGTCGCCAATACGTGCTTCCGGACCTGGTCCACGGTCCGACGGACGTTGATGTAGCGGAATTCTCCGTTCGTGTCGCCGCCCAGTGTCCTCGCGCCCCAGGTGCGAACGCCGGAGGCACCCGATCCATCCAGGAGGACCAGGACTCCGTTGGTCGCGAGGCCCGACACCGAAGTCTGCGACAGTGAATGCTCGGGCGCGACGGCGTCGTTCAAAGGCAGGTTCGCCGGCGCAGTGTGGACGCCCTTCTGCCTGTCGTTCAGCGCGATCACTCCCGCCACGTGCCCGCTCGGGGGCTGGGATACGGACTTCTTCGCAATGGGGTCTTTCACCAGGATCCACGGGAACAGCAGCACCGCCCTGTTGCTGTTGCGTCGTGTTCCCCTCACCTCGGTGACGGTGGGTCGGCGCGGTTCGGGCTGGCCATCCAGGAGCGCGAAGCGATCTGCCGCCGCCTCGACGTGATCGAGAATCGCGTCCTGCTGACGTGAACTGACGGCGCCGGGGACCGCCACGAGGTCGACATCGACCGAACGGAGAGCCCCGAGCGCACGTCTCGGATCGGCCAGGTCGGCCGCCGTCGAGACGCGAACGATCCACGCCCGGGTGCCGCCGTTGGCGAAGAAGCCGTGCACGGAGTGCCGGAGCATCCGGGCGGCAGCGGCATCATCCCTGCTCGAGCGCCTCGACGGAGGCTGGAAATCCCCGAACCGGGAGATGAACTCGCTCCAGCTGGCTACGGACACCGGGCGAAACGCTGACGGCGGTCGGGCTCCGCTGCTCGTCGCTGCGTCATCCGGGATAACGCCGACGAACGCCGTCACGGCGGTCTCACCCTCGAATACTGTCGCACCGGACGATGTCACACTCTGGGCGGCGACCGGATGGGCTCCGGTCGCCGCCAGGAGCATGCTCGCCGCTGCGAAATGCAGTGCTCCAGCCAACGATCTACCTCTCGACGTCATTGTGAGGTCTCCATTCGACAGTTCCCAGGGGCGCCGCCTAGAGCCCGTCCATGTAGCAGCGGCCCGACTCGGCATACAGATGATTGCCCTGGTCGAGAACCTTGATGCTGCCCTCGAACGCTTTCCGGGCGTCCGAGCTCTTGTGATAGATCTCGCTGATGATCGACCAGTGAGCAGCCTGGGGGACCACTTCGAGAATGCTTCGGATATGCTCTTTCACTGTGCCTGCTTCCGCAGCTGTCGTGACCGACGGATCCGACTTCTTCAAGTCTGCAATGGCAGCGTTCGTGCGATCCCGGGCGCGCTTCAGCAAGTCGCGGCTGTTAGTCGCCGCTACGGCGTAAGCCCCGGTCGTGCCGTTCTTGGATGCGTCAGCGGATGCCCACTTATAGGCGCCGGAAATCGTCCGCCCGTAGGCCTCGAGGCTGCGCGGGGAAATCGCCGCACAGGAATCGAGGGCCGCCCCGCCTGCCGGGGCGCGGATCGCGACCAGGACAGCCGCTACGATCAGACTGGCTGATATTGTGCGAGCCCTTCGCTTCGTTCCTGGCTGCATGGCGTCCTCCTCGTTTTCTGCGTTTCGTTCGGGAAAAGGCGTCACCTAGCGCCGGCGGGACACGTCGTAGCTGTAAACGACCAGCAAAGGGCTCGTCGATCCTGCGTCCTTGCTGGATCCGTCCAGGGCCGGCATCGCGACCAGGTAGAGCATCTCGCGGTGTTCCCAATCGGGCGGCTTGTCGAAAATACCGTCGATGACGTAGCGAAGTGCTTCTCGAACTGCGGATTCAGCAGGTACGGTCTCGAGCGCTGGTAGGTATCCCTGCGGGTCGGCCAGCGGCGCATCTCCGTACGACGCAGGCGGTGGGATTGCGGTCCTGGACACGCGAATGGCTCGACCGGGCTCGACCTCGAATGGCTTCGACTGGAACTTCGCGACTACCTTTCGATCCCGGACCCGGAACGCGTACAATACGACTGCACCGGGCCTGCCCCCGTCGCATGCTGTACTCACCGTGAGCGCTCCCGAGAGGACATCGTATACGGAAGGCGTGGCGCTGGATCTCTCGAACAGTTGACTGGCCCGCCGGCTGTCCAGCTGGAGCGCCCACTTGCACGGCCACGCGTCCTGGGCCACCGCCGGCCCGCACAGGGCCAGCGGTGCACCGACTGTCAGGATTCCAGACAGAACGAGTCTCTTAAACGCGCTCATAACGATCCGCTTCCTCTATTTACTAGCTAGCCAAGGCACGTCCACGAACACGGGTCGGGTTTCTACATCGCGGGGTGTCCTGCCCGATCGGTCAGCCGCCGGCACGAGCAGGAGGAGCACGCCCGTGGCTTCTTTCGCCCGCCGTCGATCGAGAAACACGGACACGTTCCCCGACTCGTACGCGGCCTGGGCGTCGGTGGCGCTTACAAACATGTCTCCGGGAATGAACATGTCCCCAGGAATCTTGTACTGCCCCTCGCGCACCGTGAGGCGTGACCGGGAGTTCCAGCGATTCGTCACCCGACCGTTCTCCACCGCGAAGGCGAACATTACGACATCGAACCCGCCCGTTCCCTCGACCGTGAGGTTGAGTCCGTTGCGCCGGATGAGGTCCCACGAGGCGCCCTCCGTGCCTTGCATCGCCTTGCTTGTCGCGGTGGGGAACGCCGGGATCAGTCGAGTCTGTGCCCCCGCCTCGGGCACTGCCGCGAGGCCGACGCCGAGAAACGTCAGGAAACTCAGAAGCGCCAGGACACGAGGTCGTTTCGGTCGTGGATGAGACTTCATTGCTATTCTCCTGTCAGGTGGAATCCGAACTTCGCAGCTGCACTTTCTTCACGGTGCTGAAGCCCGGCGGTAGCTAAGGCGCTCCCGCTGCGGCCTTCCCCATCTCGATCTGGCCGGGTGGGCCCTGGTTGACGACGATCTTGTTGATCTCCACGGGCATCTCGATCGCGCCGCCCGCGGCCATCTTCTCCATCATCTCGATCTGCGGCCCCATGCGGCTCATGATCATCTTCCGCTGAGACTCGGGTAGTTCCTTCAGCTTCTCTTCCAGGTCCTCCATTTCCTTCATGGCCTCCTCCATCTCCTTCCGCTCCTTCGGGTCCATCGCGCCCATCAGGCCCGCAATGCGCAGCACCACGTGGAACGGTTCGTACAGCGATCCCACCTGGCGAAAGTCCTGATCCAGCTTCTCGATGGTCATCGGCCTGTCTCCGTCGTCCGTCTTCGCAGTGCCGTCCATCTGGAGGCGGAGGGGGACGTAGTCCTCGGTGTCTATCCACAGGCTGACGGTCTCGAGGGTGAACTGCTCGCTCGATTGCGCCTCCGGGACGGAGGCCAGGTTGTCGGCCCGCAGCAGGAACGCCTCCCGGTTACCGACTTTCTCTTTTCCCACCAGGCGGGCGTGCCCGGCGAACGTCGCCATGTGGTCGATAGCTGTCGCGGCGTCCGCTCTCCCGTCGTTCTCCTGGTAGGCCGCGGCGCCCCGGAGGAAGCCGGCCGTCGCGCCGAACAGCTCGCGCGGGTCTCCCATCGGCTGCATCCCTCCCTCGGTCGCCCCGTGTTCGGCCATGACCTCGCCCAGCATGTCGTGGGCGCCGGCAGATGCCTCGAGTTGTCCGGGCGTGAGGGGCTCGAAGCCCATGGCCTCGGCCTCTTCGCGCGAGATTTCCGTGAGGGGGATCATGCGGAACGCCGGGTTGTTCGGGTCGTCGCTGATGTTGAACTTCTCGTAGTAGATCAGCGCGCGGTTGCCGCCCATCGTCTGATCCACGGTGTAGTTGTCCACACCCGCCCATCGTTCCACCTGTTTCGCCCGCACGGTCTCCATGATCGACCGGGCATCCTGCGGCGTGCTCACCGACAGAGCGGAGATCACGGCCAGGGCTGGTAATGCGAGACTGCTCAGCATGGGTCGTTCCTCACGATGCGTGTGATCAAGTAAGCGTGATGGGGTGTGTGCCGGGGTTCGTAGGCTGGCCCGGATGTGTGGCCCGCCTGCCGGCCGTGCCTTATCACTGGGCCCGGGGCCAGGTCAAGCTGCCGCCCGAATCCTCCACCGTAACGCTGGTCGCCTTGCCGGATTCTCCTATTTCGAACGTGAACGGGATCCGCCGCCCTCGCATCTCCGACCAGAACTCGGTTTCGGAGACAGGGCTCAGCTGGAATTCCTCCGCGTCCTCGGGGACACCTTCGCCGACCATCCCTGCAATGAGAGAATTATCTTCGCGGCGCACGTTGAAAATGATGCCCGGCTGGGCCTCGTAATCACCCACCAGCCGGTCGAGGATCTCGGCTGAGAGTTCGACGGACGGCAGATCGGGCATGGGGCCCGGCTCCAGCTCGATCAGCAGGGCCTGGACGTCGTACGTGAAGCCCTCCGGCGCCTCCCAATCCGCGTACACCGAGGATGAGAATCGCGGGGCCGGCTGCAGCTTGACGTACATGCGCTCGAGGCCTTCTTCGAATTCCCAGTCGTCTGTGGCCACGGCATGTACGCTTGCGACGCTGAGCGATACGCGTCCCTCGCCGTCCCGGGCAAACCTGCCATCTGCCGCGATCGATTCGATCAAGCCGGTCTCGACGGCCTCGACCAGCCATGTCCACGCTACGTCTTCATCCCAGTCAGCGTCGTCAAAGGCGGAGCTCGAGCCGTGGGAGCCGCGCACGGCCGTTCCCAGATCTGCCGACATCAGCTCGTCAGACTCGTACTCGAAGCCGAGATCGCTGGAGAGGAATGAGTAGGGCGCCCCTCTCTGGTCCGGGTTGACCAACAGTCCTCTCATGGTGACCCGGAGCTCTTCGTCGAGGGGCATCGCCACGTCCACGGTGAGGTGCTCGCGCAGCTGCGCCACGAACTCGGCGGAACTCGTCACGTCGCCGAATACATCCGGGTCTACTGAGTACCGTGCTATCAGCGTGTTCTCGGAAAACGCTCCCACGGCCGACGCTTCTGCGGTTGCCGCAGCTTCCTGAGCGTGGACAGGGCCGGGAACCAGAGCGACACCGTCCGTGACGAAAAGGAGCACGGCCAGTGTGGCCAGTTGACGGGCAAAGCGCTTCACAGCGACCTCCTCAATCAAGTTTCACCAGTTCGACCCGCCGGTTCTGCTGCTTGCCCTCCGGCGTGCTGTTTTCGCCGACGGGGACTGTCTCGCCGAGCCCGACGCTCTCCAGCCGGCTGGCGTCAATGCCGAAGTTCGATACGAGGTAGTCCTTGACCGAGGCGGCTCGCCGATCAGACAGGTCCAGGTTTGATGCGTCGTCGCCGTCGGAGTCCGTATGGCCCTCGATCGAGATCCGCAGGTCCGGGTGGTCCTGCAGCATCGTGCCGATCTCCTCGAGCGTCGTGCCGGACTCGGGTTTGATCGTCGCGCTGTTGACGTCGAAGTAGATGCCTTGGGTGGCGACGCGTCCCTCGTTTTCCAGGCGGTCGTACAGGTCACGTCCACCGCCGGCGATTCGGACTGTTCCAATCAGGATGGGTTTGTCGGCTGTCGCGGAGCCCACCGCGATGAACAGGGTGTCCGACCTGGGAAAAACGGCGTTTGGCACGTTGGCCACCCGCTTCTCGCCGACGTACACCTTCATGTGATCACCGTCGGCCATCACCCAGACGGGGGCGATGGCGTCTCGCACGACGGCGGCGTCGAACGAGGCCTGGGACTCGGGCCCCACGCCTCCAATGCCTCGGATTCCACCCTTCGTGTGCTCGATCGATACCGCGCTTCCCTTGTAGTCTCGCTTCGGACCGTAATACGCACGGCCGGGCATCAGCCGCGCGTAGGCGTTGCCGTGCGGGAGGTTTACGGCATACTCGATCGTGAATTTCTCGGGAAGCGTCTCCGGAAGCGGAATGGCGAAGATCCCTCCCGACAGTGCGCGCATATACCGTTCGCCCTGCCACTCGATGATCTCGAAACTGCCGTCGATGAGTTCGAACGCACGGGGAAAGTCGCCGACGTTATCGGTGGAGTAGTCGTCATACAGGAGGACGTTCTCACCCGGGACGAAGTCGACATTGGCATTCGCGGTCGAGAAGTCGGCCGGAGGAACTCCTCCTGCGCCGGGAGGAGGCGGCAGGTTTCCGGAGGGAGCCGCGGGAGGCGGCTCTCCGATCACCTCTGCGGCCTCGTACGGATCGGTGACGGCGCCGCCGTCATCGTCGACGATGATTTCGCCGTCTTCGTCGGTGAGGTAGTAGTCGTCACCGTCGTCTTCGGCGCCCTTGATGCACGCGAAGTCGTTAAACGGACAGGCGACTCCCTCGCGTACGAGGCGATCCGCCTGGCTCAGCGCTTCGTCCTCTGCCGCCTGAGTGACGGTCTCCTTCAGCTTTTTGAAGATCTGCGCCTGCCCGGTGGACGGCAGCGCGAACAGCGCGGCCACGGTGAGGCAGGTCAGTCGAACCCGGACGCCTCTGTGCATCGGTACTCCTCCTTCGGTTTCACATACGGGGCCTTGCCCCACGTGGGGCAGACTGTAGAGCGGAAGACGGGGAGTAAGTCCGCCACGGGTGTGACGGGGAACCGGCGGGTCGGTGAAGCGCCGGGCTTCAGCACTGGGGAACGCGGCAGATCGCGGCCTACTGGATCGCGGCTTCGCTCCGCGCTCGAGCGATGGCCTGGAGCTGGGCCTGGGCAGCCTCAGAGGTAGACTTCAGATCCGGGCGCGAGGAGAGATCCTCGAGAACGAGCCAGACCAGCTGTTCGCTTTCGTCGAGCCGGCCCTGGGCCAACAGACACTTCGACAGGCTGGTACGGGAGATAGCAATCAAGTTCGCGAGGCCATCGACAGAGCCCTGATCCTCCAGAAGAACCTCGACCGTCCGGCGAAGAACATCCTCCGCTTCGTCGTGACGGTCTGCGTTCATCAGGGTCACACCGAGGCCATGCAGCGGATAGGCGAGCTTCCACCTCTCGTCCGGATACGCCCGCTCCCGCCCGGCAAGCACTTCCCGGAAGATCGGCACGGCGCCTTCGTAATCACCACGCTCTTCCTTCATCCACGCATAGTTGTTCAGCAACGTGAGCGTGGTCGGGTGAGCCGGACCGAACAGCTCTCGGTCGATCTCGATCGCCTTCTGCATCAGGGAGTCGCCGGCTCCCGGCTCCCGCTCGTCGTAGATCATCGCGAGATCATTCAGGCTCCCGGCAATGGAGGTGTGCACCTCGCCGTATAATTCCCGCCGGATACGAAGCGCCTCTTCCTGAAAGGACATCGCGCTGTCGCCTCCGCTGTACGCCGCCTCCTGCAACGCGTCCGCCAGTTCCGAGCGCTTGTCCGGGAAGCCCCGCAGGATCTCGACCGCTTTGTATTTCACGATCTTCCCGGAGTCGGGGTCGGCGGCGAATGCGAACCTCGCCGAGCGCCGGAACGTGTATGCGACTTCGGGAGACGGAGGATCGATGGCCGCCGCCAGGCGGTACGCCCGAGTTCCCAGGCGGCCGGCGCTGTCGAAATCGACTCCGGACGTGGCGTCGGCGAGACGGATGAGGGCCAGGGCGAGGCGTTCGTCGCCTCTCGATGAGGGAGCCTCGAACTCCAGAAGCTCCACGGCTCGTTCGAGGTGTTCGCGGGCCAACGTGCGTTCTCCAAGCCCCGTGTAGATCTCGGCGGCCGCCGGCGCCTTAACAGCAAGAATGGACGGATGAGTCGAAAAATCCTCACCGAAACTCATGGCCGCCTGGTCGAGAAGTTCACGCGCCGACACCTCGTCTCCGCGCGCGTCCGGCCTGGCTCCTTCAAACAGCCCGGTGAGGAAGTCCCGCACGGCAGTCGCTCTTGCCGCCTCTGCCT